>WNFX01007337.1_pt1 | contig 10347 bp, 3 predicted proteins | sample 5400111 | NCBI WGS metagenome assembly WNFX01 (sample SAMN13153363, study PRJNA577476) | soil metagenome | isolation source: 40 cm soil or saprolite under grassland replicate 1 | place: USA:California | collected 2016-06-15 | reverse complement strand
TCGTTTATTCAACCGAATCTTGCACCTTAGAGAGTGAAATGGGCTAACCCTCAACAGTGTATATAATGGTTTTCGAATTAAAGCCAACTCCTTACTGCTCTGTAGCACTTTAGATAGCTACGGTATTCCAAGAATATCATAGAGACATGACGCCTACCAAACTATGCTCTGAAACAACCGGAAATCTGTCTCAATCACGATACCTACCCATGTTTTTGGCGATCCTGAGCTGCGCATTGTACATTGGACCCTCCACTAACGCGATAATAGCCGATTAATCCCCGGTTCCAACCTCAATCCCGATTCCTGATCAGAGGGATTTTCGAAGTTCAACAGCAGGGACGGCCCGTCAAGGATACTGCCTGAACGCATCGACTCAAACGTAGGCCGCGGCACCACGTGCCGCCATGCCGAACATGTACCAAGAAACTCGACCGTTTTAGCGACGCGGCCATCGAAAATTCTGCCATTAGAATTCGCCAAATCTAAGAACCCTAAAGCTAGGAGTTGGAGCTTCACGCACTACAGATCACAGACATAATGGCGTCTGGAAACTCTGCTCTTCCGATTCACCATGCAAACAGCGTTTATGCATTATCTTTGGAGAACCGTCAGACGCAGCAATCAAACCTCACGCCGAGCAACCTTCCACTAAGCATCGCAATGCTCTTCGAGCCCCGAATTTTTCTAACACACCAGATCAGACAATTGATTCCTAGACTTAGGACACCGGCAGTAGTCCACAATACAGATTAAGAGAATAGGGAATGTGTCCAAAATGAAAATGCTAGTCAGACTCCTCAGTTTGTCATAATTGTGGAGGCCGGTGCTCTCACGGAAAATATTGCTATGAGAAGACGGGCGCGTCAAGAGCTCCCGCAACTATTCCCGCATCGACAATGCCGACCGTTCCGTTAGCATCGAGGTCCGCTGCAGGATCGTAGCCTGAAGCGCCCAGAACCGCGCTGTAGTTGCGGAAAATTACTCCGACGTCAACAATGTTAACCATCCCCGCATTTCCCACATCCGGATTTCTAGCGAAGAAAAACGTGGCCTGGTCAAGGCTAGAGTTGACAGTACAGATCGCGCCTAGAGCGAAGGGCGCAACGGGTATGAGCAGTACAAACTTGAAACTTTGATTAGATCCGAAACTCATCAAGACGCTGAAGGTTTTCGAAAAGATCGTCTGCACACTAGTACTATTGACCGCAACCACCGATACGGTGCCGGTCAAAGTCTTGGCTGTCATGTCCAGTGTGAGATTCCCAGTGATCGTCCCGGTCACATGATCAAAACTAGCAGTCTGTCCGATAGGAATCGCATTTCCAGAGTTTGGAGCTGTAGCAAAGCTACCTCCCTGCACGCTCACGTTGAGACTCGTTGACCCGTTGAAGAGGGAGGCGCAGTTCTCAAGCCAGGGCCCAGAAGGCGAGGTGACACAGAAGAAGCCAAGCCCGCCAGACCCCGACCCTGTCACCCTGAAGGAGACACTGAACAGCAATCCCGTAGTCGCTGCTGTCGTCAGGTTTCCCGTCGCATAGAGCGCGACTATTCCAGGCCCATTCCCCAGCCAGTAGCCACAAGAAGGCGAACCCTTCCCGTTGACGCATTCAAACTGTACACTCGCTTTGGGGAGAACGCTGCCTTGCAGGCTCATGCTCGTCGCGTTCAACACTCCATAGGGATATTGGAACCAGATGTTGAACCCGTTAAACGCCTGCGAACCCTGGATGACAACATAGGCCGTGAAGGTACCACCCAGAGGCGCGGAAAACTGGACGGGCGACGACGGGCAACTGCTAGCCGTCAAAGGAGAAACAGATGACACCTTGCGGAGGTGGAGGCGCAGTGCTCGCAGAGGGGGACAACTGAACCCCTTAGATCCTCGGCAAACTGTAAAGGGATACTATAGATGCAATAGCTAGGATAATGACAAGGAGGAGATTGGATCTCCTCAAACTTCGAACCTCGAATCAACGATCCTGAGACCGTCATTATCAGACTATCGGCCGTGACGACTCATGCCAACCTGCTCACTCTAAAACGAGCGGCTTCCTGATCTCAGGAAACAGTGATAGCCTGCCGAGCGGTTTGAAGATCCGACGTGCTCGCACCTCTAACCACGACCTTGGCGTTGAACGTCCCGTGACCCTCGTAGTCGTGGGTCGTAGAGCAAGTCCCATTCGACCCCACAACGACCGCGCGGTCACCATCTCCAAATGAGAAAATGCATGTGAAAGGTCCCGTTCCACCGGTAAAGGTCAACGTAAATGAGGTCACAGTCTGGCCGGGCGAGGTCAACGCAGCGAGATTTGCAACTGTCAACGGCTGAGAGGAAAACGTGTAGCTGAACGAAAGGGTCGGATGGACTCCGCGTGGACGGAGAACATGGAGAAGAACCGAATTGTCCTGAACAATCGTAACGTTGCTCACAATCCCATAGTGATCGAATGGCGTAGGATCCATGAAGAGGATCGAATTCTGACCGTCAACCACAAAACTGGTAATGTCGAAGGGTCCAAAGTTAACGACCGCACTCTCGTAAGGCCTGTAGTCACCAGTACCGGTGAGATGGTTGAGGCCCGCAGGAATATCCACCATCAATTGGCCGTTGACCAGGACATTCAGCTGGCCCACACCACTGTCGAAATCGTCAAAGTCGAAGCCCGTGAAAGTCAACAACACGGGCCCACCACGTGAAGATCTCACATTCACAGTGAAGTTATCGGAGCTTGTCAGGTGGCCTGAATCGCCACCGTACGCAGCCGTGATCAAATGGTGCCCCGGAATGGTCGGAGTATAGGATACGCTGCACGTAGCCATGTTTGGACCCTGGCCTGCTACCAGCGTACAAGCCGCAGATGGACCGAAGCTGCCCGTACTGTTCGTCGTGAATGATACAGTCCCCGTAGGAATGCTCGGGCTCAATGAGGTGTCCATTACACGGGTCGTGCAACTGGTCGGCGTGTTAACCGTGACAGAGCCAGGCGAACATGTCACAGTTGTCCTTGTCGGATGAGCCGCTTGAGAAGTTACGTGGAAGACAACACTAACGGAGTGCGATAGACTTCCATTCGTACCAGTCACGGTAGCGCTGTAGTTAGCCGCGGAGGCACTTGTGCAGGAGAGCGTCGAGGTTCCTGACCCACCTGAAATGCTTGTTGAGGACAAGCTGCATGAGAGGCTGGTGGAGTTGGTGGTGACTGATAGAGCCACAGTGCCGGCGAAACCGTTGACAGAGCTGATTGTGATTATCGATGTACCTGGAACACCCGTGTTTACGGTCACATTTGTCGGACTAGCTGAGATGTTAAAGTCCGGAGGCGCCGCGGTCGTCACTTGATATACGACGGTCGCTGAGTGGGAGAGGCCGGAGCTTGTTCCAGTCACCGTCGCAAGATAGTTGCCAACAACGGAGCCCGAGCATGACAGAGTCGAGCTGCCAGAACCACCAGTGATACTAGTCGACGACAAAGTGCACGATAGGTTTGTAGAGTTCGTCGTGACTCCGAGGGCGACAGTTCCAGAGAACCCGTTCACGGATCCGACAGATATTGTGGACATAGCAGCAACGTTTACGGTTGTCGAGACGCTGATAGGGTTGGCGGCTATGCTGAAGTCCTGAACATGGTAGGTAACTGCCGCCTCATGAGAGAGCGATCCGCTCATTCCTATTATTCTTGCAAGATAGTTGCCAGCGGCCGAACCGGTACACGATAGACTCGATGTTCCGCCGCCCGGAATCTGCGTGACGCTCAGAGTGCAAGTGAGGCTACTCGAGTTAGTTATGACGGACAGAGCGACTGTTCCAATGAATCCGTTCGTCGGACTAATGGTTATGGTAGATGTCCCAGCAACACCAGCATTGAGAGTAAGGGTTGAAGGACTAGCGCTCATGTTGAAATCTGCAGCCGTAACATGAAAGACTATGCTTACGGAGTGGGACAAGGTACCACTCGTACCTGTCACAGTTGCCAGATAGTTCGCAGCGATGGAGCTAGAACAAGACAGGGTGGAGAATCCAGAACCTCCAGTGAAACTCGTAGACGACAGAGTACACGAGAGATTAGTAGAGTTAGTCGCGACGCTAAGCGTGCCTGCTCCGCCGAAACCATTCAGCGGTGAAACGTTGATCGATAAGACGCCGGAAAAACCGGTCGGGACGTCAACGCTGGAAGCGCTGGCAGAGATCGAAAAGTCCTGAGCATGATATCCTACGTCCGCTGCCCGAGTGAAGAACGTACCTGTTATCGTAGCCGCGACCGTCGCAAGATAGTTGCCTGCGACGGAGGCGCTACAAGATAGTGTAGAGCTACCTGAGCCTCCCGTAATGGTTGTAGAGCTAAGTGTACATGATAGACTAGTTGAGTTGGTTGACACTACAAGTGTTACAGTGCTGGTGAAGCCGTTCAATGGGCTGATGGTGATCGTCGAGACCCCGGCAGCATTCACATTCATGGTCACATTCGTCGGATTTGCCACGATAGTGAAGTCGGGCTGCGCAACAGTTGCAACATGATAGACGACACCTGCGGGGTGGGAGAGTGCGCTACTGGTTCCGGTTACCGTTGCGAGATAGTTGCCCGCAACTGAGGCTGAACATGACAGGGTCGAACTGCCAGAACCGCCGGTAAGGCTCGTCGATGAGAGTGTGCATGATAAGTTCGTCGAGTTAGTGGTCGCAGCTAAAGTCACAGTTCCTGTGAAGCCGTTAGCAGGAGCTACAGAAATTGTCGAGGTGCCGGCCACTCCGGTATTGACATTCACAACAGTTGGATTTGCTGAGACGGCGAAGTCTTGTACATGAAACGTAACAGAAGCCGAGTGAGACAATGCCCCACTTGTACCCGTCACGGTAGCGAGGTAATCGCCTGCTGGCGAACCGTGGCATGAAAGGGTCGACGCGCCCGAACCTCCGGGAATACTAGTCGAGCCCAACGTACAGACCAAGTTAGTCGAGTTCGTCGTCGCTGCAAGAGTGACGGTTCCTGTGAAGCCGTTAACAGCGGTGACTGTAATCGTCGAGGTACTCGTAGCACCCGCGTTCACATTAACGCTAGTCGGATTAGCAGCGATCGAAAAGTCCGGAGCATTAGTAACATGGTAAACTACAGACACCGAGTGAGACAATGTGCCGCTTGTTCCCGCCACAGTTGCAAGATAGTTGCCGGCTGGAGAGCCTGTGCATGAGAGTGTTGATGTGCCTGAGCCACCAGTGATGGTTGTCGAGGACAGAGTGCATGATAGGTTTGTGGAATTCGTTGTCACTGCCAGAGTTACCGTGCCTCCGAATCCGTTTCGGGAGGAGACTGTGATGGCTGAAGTGCCCGCTACTCCAACGTTGGCGTTAACAGTTGTCGGATTAGCAGCGATCGCGAAGTCTTGCGAGTGATACGTGACTGTAGAAGAGTGGGATAGCGTACCACTCGTTCCAGTTACTGTGGCGAGATAGTTGCCCGAGGGCGATCCTGTGCACGACAGAGTAGACGTTCCAGACCCGCCAGCAATACTTGTTGAAGATAGACTGCAAGACAGGCTCGTCGAGTTGGTCGTAACGGCCAGATTAACGGTTCCAGTGAACCCATTGAGCGGAGCTATAGTTATCGTTGAAGTTGCTGCAACGCCAGCATTCGCAGTGACGCTTGTCGGGTTGGCGCTGATGGTGAAGTCCGGAGCGTTAGTCACATGATACGTAACCGTGGCAGAGTGTGACAGCGTACCGCTTGCTCCAGTGATTGTCGCAAGATAGTTGCCAGCTACACTTCCAGTACACGAGAGATTGGATGATCCGGAACCACCGCTGATGCTAGTCGCGCTTAGAGTGCATGAGAGATTGGTAGAGTTGGTTGTTACTGTGAGCGTGACTGTTCCGCTGAAACCATTCAGCGGAGCGACAGTAATAGCGGAAGTTCCTGCGACGTTTACATTCGGACTAACGCTGGTTGGGTTAGCTGAGACATTAAAGTCCTGGACGTGGTAGGCAACGGTCGTGGAATGGGACAGTGTACCACTTGTGCCAGTCACCGTGGCAAGGTAGTTGCCGGCGGGAGATCCATGGCAAGATAGGGTCGATGTTCCTGAACCACCAGTAATGCTCGTCGATGAAAGCGTACAAACAAGATTGGTCGAGTTCGTTGTAACGGCTAGTGTAACTGTACCGATGAAACCACCCGATGGAGTAATTGTGATCGTCGAAGTGGCCGATGCACCTGCATCAACCGGAATGCTCGTCGGACTGGCTGAAATGCCAAAGTCCGGAGCAGACGTTACGTGATAGACCACCGTCGCTGAGTGGGAAAGACTCGCACTGGTGCCCGCAACTGTCGCAAGATAATTGCCTACAACACTCCCCGTGCACGAAAGGTTGGAACTACCAGAACCGCCCGGAATACTAGTCGTTGCAAGAGTACATGTCAAGTTCGTAGAGTTGGTCGTGACAGCCAGTGTCACTGTTCCTGCGAATCCGTTTAGGGCAGAAACAGTAATTGTAGAGGTTCCTGCCACTCCAACGGTCGTCGTAACGGAGGTTGGGTTGCTTGAGACTGCAAAGTCCTGAACATGGAACGTCACAGTTGCTGAATGGGACAGAGACCCGCTAGCGCCTGTGATCGTGGCGAGGTAATTGCCTGCCGGAGATCCGTGGCAAGATATTGTAGAGGTTCCCGAGCCGCCAGTTATTGAGGTCGAACTCAAGGTACAAACCAAGTTGGTCGAATTGGTGATTACTGCGAGACTGACCGCGCCCGTGAATCCTCCAAGAGGAGAGACTGCTATGGATGAAGTTCCTGTGGCACCCGCACTGGTGCTCAGACTAGTAGGTGTGGCGACCACCGTAAAGTCTTGTACGATTACAGTCACGCTGGTCGAGTTGGTGGTTGCCCCGCTTGAAGCATTCACGGTGACAGTGTAGGTTCCCGGCGCGCCGTTGTTGCAGGATAGTGCGGAGGTGGTAGTCGGGGGGAGAGTAACGCTGCTCGGAGTTAAGGTACAGGCGAGGCCTCCGGTGGTGGGCGCGATGGTTGAGGAGAGGGTGACGGTTCCGCTGAATGTTCCTCTCGTGGCAACGGTTATTGTTGAAGTTGCGGCGGTACCCGTGTTCACCGTAACACTAGTCGGACTCGCGCTAAGATTGATGCCTGGGGGCGGACCTGTAGGACTGATTGTGACATTGACGGTGGTGGAGTTGGTCATGTCGTTATTTGTTCCACCGGTTCCCACGATTACGACACTGTAGGTCCCCGCCAAGGTGCCGGTGAACGAGCAGGATCCAGTAACAGTACCACCCGCAGTAAGAGTCACAGACGAAGTGCACGTGGCCGTTAGTTGGCCCGTTCCAGTGGGACCCGTAATAGTAGTTGACAATACAACCGCGCCAGCAAATCCGTTCGTCGCCGCAGGGTTACCCAAGCTCAGAAGAGTCGCCGTTACACTTCGAGTATCCCCAGGATTATTCGTCACTGTAGAATTGTTTGTAGAAATGCTGAAACCGCTAACCTTGATTGTGATCACTCCTGAGGCGTGAGCACCGACACTGGGGCTAGTGACTTGGTTCACCCTGAACGTTGCAGAACCAAGGTTCGGAGCAGTCGCATTGATCGACCTGGTAATCGTCTGACCTGGTCCAAGGGTGAACGGAGCCGGATTTACAAAACTACCAGTAGTCATTCCCGTCGTTCCAGCGTTACCCAGAGTCTCCGTATAGGAGATGGTTCCGGCGTATCCACCGAGGCTTTGCGCAGTCACAAGGAAGAGAGGAGATCCTTGGGTCTTCGCCATGTACACGGTCTGAGTACCGGCAAAAGCGGCACCGTTTATTGTGAATCCGACATCTTGAGTGTTGATCGTAAACGACACTTGACCAACCAGTGTGATGCCGGTAACGCCGTTGTCTCCTACGTATGTTCCGAAGATTGTGGCAGTATACGTCCCAGCAGTTGCAGTGTTAAACGTAACAACAGTGGTACAGGTCGCGCTATTAGTAATGCACGATGGCACGCTAAAGGTCGGAGCGATAAATCCAGCAGAAACTACTGCGCTGAAAGCAACATTGTCAATGCCGTTGAAACCCGGAAAACCGTTTTCAGCGGTGGCAGTAACCGTAGAAGTCGGGCCCGCTGACCCTTTCGCGACGGTGCAACTTGGGCTACAAGCGGTCGCTGTTATCGCGACCCAGGCAGGCTGCACCGAATTATCAAACACTGTTCCAGTCTGTACAGTAGCTGGGTTCGGAGCACCAGCCCCTCCCGAGAGCGTCACACAAACTCCACCAGGAACACTAGTCCCTGTACAGCCAGTCTGGTAGGATATCGGAATCCCGCCAGCAGCCGTCGTTCCAACCACGTCATAAATCGCAGTAAAGAGCAACCCGGTCGTGGGGGGCGTCGTAAGCTGTCCCAGAGCGCCTGTAGCCGCAAAATGAAGCGTGTCAACAGTATCAGTGGGAGCACACACTGGACCCGAGACTAGAACGCCCGACAAACATTCAACGATGATGGTGAACGGAGAAACAAGCACTGAACCAGTCAGATCAACCCCAGACGGCCTCAAAACCAAGTGATTCGTGAGAAGAGTGACATCAAAACCGTTCAGGGCACCGGTGCCGTTAACATAGACTCCAACCCTAATCTGGGTTGGCAAGACTTGCGGAGTCGACGGGAAAGGCCCACTGAAAGTAAAGGGCGTCGAGGGACATCCCTGGGGTAGGGTAATTGGATTGGACGCATCATTCATACAGACAAGCGCAGGGCCATCAGGATAACCCGGAGCGTGAGCCGTGGGCAGAGACGAAATCCCTGAGATAACGGCGACCAACAAGATTGCGGGAATTATCAGTAAAAGCATCCGCTTAGACAATAGAACCAAAAATGGGCCCACACTAATTCTCGATATTAATCTTTTCAAAACCCCCGGCTAGAACTATACCCAGGCTCAACCGGAGATTGACGAAGCAAGCCCCAGAATACTCGGAAAGGTAACAGAGAGACCCATCATTGGCCGAGAAAACGGCGACCCAGAAGCCATCTTCCCAAAAATTCGCAACATTGGAGTGCTCCCCCGTCCTCAGATGAACGACATGAAACGGCGCAAGAAATTCGGCCAAATATAGCAGAATAAGCAAACCTACACCAGAAAGACCGACTTCCAACGAACGCAAAACCCAGTCTTCATCCACTATCCTAAGGTATACCCGTGGGAATCGCTCAGAATAAGCTCGGATCGCCAATCTGAGAGGGGGGTTCCATATGGTGCCCAGTTCACACTGGCATCTATACAGATGAACGCTCATCGAGAAACGTGTGATTAACGTGTTCTGCGCGTTAAACCTATGATCTCGCCAGAAAACGGTTCAGACGGCGAATAGTTCCATCCTAGAATTTAGAAAAAAAATATTTCCTGCGACAGAAAACCGGTCTTTGGGAATCCTGGGACCTGGTTCTATTTCTTCGGCCGCTTCCCACGACGGGACAATGCAACAAGCCCGCCAACAATCGCAACGACTAGGACCCCGATAATCGAGTAGAAGACGGCTGGATCGACACCAAAAATATTCGACGTATTGCTAACAGAAGTCACACTAACAGTCACAGTGACAGTGTGAAAAGTCCCCCCACCAGTCGCGTTCACAACCACCGAATAATCACCAGCAACGCTAGAACTGACAGTCAGAGTAACAATACTCGATCCCCCAGTAATAGTCGAAGGACTAACAGACACAGCCAGCAAATTGCTACTGGGAACAACGGTAACAGTCACAGTTCCAGAATAGCCATTCGCCCAAGTAACATTGATCGCCGCATGCGCCTGCTGATCCGTGTTTACAAGAATCCCTGTCGGAGTAGCGCTGATCGTAAAGTCCACTACCGAATAGCCAACGTTACCATTGTGCGAAACTCCATTCGCATACGTCTCGACAGCAGTCCCGGTAATTGTCACACCATAAGATCCGACGGAGCCGTGACATGATAGAGTTGTAGAGTTCGTGCCCCCAGAAACAAGAGAAACGCTTGTCTTGCTAAAAGTGCAGGTCAATCCAGTGGCGGGAGAGACAACAGAGGAGAACGTCACGGAACCATTGAACCCATCCAAGCCAGCCAACGCAAAGCTGGCCACACCCGTACCGCCCGGAGTGATAACAATCGCCGAAGTATTCGCGGGCGGATTCACCGTAATAGTAAAGTCCGGCCTCGGAACAGTGAGAACGATCGAGAGCTGATCATGGAGCGTCCCACTGGTCGCATTAACCTTGATCAAATAACTAGACGGGTAAGCTCGCAAACCCACAGTAGCATTCAGCGTGGACACCCCGATACTTCCCGCACCTACGCCCGTCAACGTGATACTGTACTG
>WNFX01007336.1_pt1 | contig 10347 bp, 6 predicted proteins | sample 5400111 | NCBI WGS metagenome assembly WNFX01 (sample SAMN13153363, study PRJNA577476) | soil metagenome | isolation source: 40 cm soil or saprolite under grassland replicate 1 | place: USA:California | collected 2016-06-15 | reverse complement strand
GATTCCCCCTAGGCGGTTCGCGGGGAACAGTTTTTCGCTCCGAACGATCTATCCAAGTCGCTTCGGGGTAAATCGCCGTGGCCGCTTGAGGCGTGAATCGCCACCGCCGACGCGAACCCCTTTCATGGTCTCTGCATCGAGTGGGCGCTGCGATGCCTCGCGGTATTTCATCAGCCGGTCCATAGCGGCTACAGCATCAACCCGATGCAGGTCGATCTGGTCATTTACGGAATCTGGAATCTTTGGTTGCCTGTCGGGGCCGGCCGGAAATCGGATCTCTTTGGGCAGATGAGCTTTGAACGTCGGCTTGCCGATATGCTCCGCAATTCTGTTGTAATCTACGCTCGGGTCAAAAAGGAGTGCGCCCATCTGCATGCAGTACTTATCCACCGCGCTCACGAGCTCTACATAGGTCGGATACTTCTCCATCGCGGTCTCGCGCACATTGCGAAGGCAAAGCTGTAGCACTTGTAGCGTCTGGTACGCTGAATCGAGACGGTCGGCCCAACGCTGCTCGGGACAACCCCGAAGGCTTTCGAAGCGAAACGTTTTGCGATTGAAGAGTAAGTCAAGTTCGCCGATAAGCTCCGGCCACGGGAGGACCTCCGTGTTGTGCTTCTCGTATAACCTCCCAAGCTGTTCTACGACGCCAGCGACGTCCTTATCACTGAACTGTTGATTCCCAAGGGGTCCTCCCAAATGACGACGTTTGAACCCCACACTCTCGAGCCGTGTGCAGAGCGACTCGATGTCCTGTTCACTATTCGTCTGACGCAACTGAAGACGCTGCCGTCGTATGAGCGCCGAGATATCCTCCGGAAGCGCCTCCGCCTCGGCCGGAAGCTCGGCGTCGTCTATAAGCACGGGGATGACGAGGCAATCTTGCCTTGTCAGCGCCGTCCGGATCTCCGTGCGCACCCAGTCGTCATTGTGATCGAGGCGGCGGCGTCCGAACCTATCTTGGACGCGCAACCAGTCCTTGCCAATGAGAACGATAAGGACGGAAGCCCTTTGCAAGTGGTCCTCGATCTCCGATGAGAAGTCGTTACCTGCCGCAATGTCTCGAGTATCCAGGAACACGAGGGCCTCACCGAACGTGCTCTTAAGCTCGTCGGTCAGCCGATCGGCCGGCCATCCAGAGTCGCTGCGGCGATAGTTCACAAAGATGACGAATTCTCGAATCTGGCTGTCGTGCGACATCGTCGGGTTTCTCAATCTAATGCAGAAGTCGGCCTGTCTGTCCAACAAGATATGGATGGAATTTCTCCGTAATATTTTGCGGAATTATTCCGCCTAATCCACTTGCTCACCTAAGAAGAGTCCGAAAAAAGCTCAATCACGCAAATGAGACTTAATCCACCAAAACTCGTGCCTGATAAAAATTCAGTCAAAAACTATATGTCAGCTAAAACTGCGCAGCTTTTACGATGCAGATGCCGCGACCAAAATCAACTTCATCGCCTGGTTGTGTAATATGTGGCGCTCATAAGGAGCCCTAACGATGAGCACAGCCACGCCGGGCCGGTGATGTCTAGCACGCCGTAAGACGGGCTCCCGGTGTTGGCTGCGGCGTCTCGTTCGGCTCTGCGGTCATCCTCAGTATCATTTTATCCGACGAAGCATAACGACCGAGTCTTTGTCCCCAACTTCCCGCTCGTAGACCTTCCAGCCGTTCTTTTCGTAAACCGGCGCGGTTGCGCCGAGGCAATCGATATATAAGCCTTTCACGTCAGCCCTTCTGGCGATGGCTGCCGCCTCCTGGAGCATGGCCGAAGCGATACCATGGTGGCGCATCTCCGGCTTAACAAACACCGCGGCTACCCATGGTGAATACTGCGGCCGGTGCACACAGTCGTTCTGGATGACGGAGCAGCTACCCACAGGAATCCCCCCGACAAGTGCAACTACTGTATACGGAACCTTGTCCTTTTGCGTGTGGGTGCGCAGCCAAGCTAACACTACTTCAGCGGAGTCACAGCGCCGACTCCACCACTGATAGAAGATCCAGTTCCCAACTGCTTCCAGGTGCTGCAGGCACTCCGAGAGTTGTTGCACTTGGCATGTCATCGCCGGTCGCGCTAGTTTGCCGAACTAGAATTAGACGGCAAGTACCCATCTATTTCTGCCGCCATGGAGGCAGTTTGTCGGAAAAGACGGCGGGACGTCAACGCGATTCTGGGGCAAACCGGCGCCATAAAAATTTCCGTAAAAAACTATATGTCGGCGAAAGTCGGCTGAGCCGTTGGCTTCATCGATTGGTTAGATGCAGCTGCTCGAAACCCACTAGGCTACGGGCGCGGTACTGGACTAGGGCGAGGCCGCGGTGTCGGAATTATCCTTGGTATAGGTATTGGCGTAGCCGTCGGCGTGGACGTTGGTGTCGCTGTAGCAGTCAGCGTCGGTGTAGAGCTTGGGCTAAGGGTGGGCGTCACTGTAGCTGAAGGTGTTATTGTCGGAGTAACAGTCGGGGGCACCGTAGGTGTGGGAGTTGGGGTCGTACCTTGTCCGCAGTATCTCCCGCCTGTGTCAAAGAAATTCAAATTACCGTCGGTGCCACCCCAGGCGATCATCTCACTGCCCGTCCATACTGCTGTGTGGGAGAAGCGGGCTGCGGGGGCGTTGGTCGTGTTTGTGGCTGTCCAACTGTTGGTGTCCGGATTGTATCTGCCCCCGGTGCTAAAACGGTTCGAGATAGCCCTTCCTCCCCATACGATCATTTGACTGCCGGTCCACACTGCGGTGTGATCCCATCGGGCATCGGGGGCGTTGGTGGTGCTTGTGGTGGTCCAGCTATCCGTGCCCGGGTTGTATCTCCCGCCGGTGTTCAACTCGTTACCGTCAAATCCGCCCCAGACGATCATTTCGCTGCCGGTCCACACAGCCGTGTGAACGTATCGAGCGTCCGGCACGTTGGTGGTGCTGGTGGCTGCTGTCCAACTATTGGTGCTGGGATTGTATCTCCCGCCGGTATTCACGAGGTTGCCGAAAACGCCTCCGCCCCAGACGATCATTTCACTGCCAGTCCACACGGAGGTGTGAGACTCTCGTGGATCCGGCGCGTTGGTGGTGCTGGTGGCTGTCCAACTGTTCGTGCTGGGATTGTATTTCCCTCCCGTGTTCAAATCGAACGTATTATGAAGTCCACCCCAGACGATCATTTCACTGCCAGTCCACACTGCTGTATGCGATGTTCGTGCTTCGGCAGCGTTGGCTGTGCTGGTAGCTGTCCAACTATCGGTGCTGGGATTGTATCTCCCTCCCGTATTCAAATAGAGTCCATTCTGATCAAGTCCTCCCCATACGATCATTTCACTGCCAGTCCACACTGCGGTGTGATAGTCTCGCGCAGAGGGCGCGTTAGTCGTGCTGGTGGCCATCCAACTATCGGTGCTGGGATTGTACATCCCGCCGCTGTTCGTGAGACCTACGTCAGCAAATCCGCCCCAAACAATCATTTCGCTGCCGGTCCACACTGCCGTGTGAACGTATCGAGCGTCCGGCACGTTGGCGGTGCTGGTCGCTGTCCACGTATCAGAAGTGCATGGAGTTGGTGTCCCTGTAGCCGTTGGTGTCGGAGTAGGCGTTGGCACCCCGGCTTGCGCGCAATATCTCCCACCGGTGTTCGCATCTTCGCCAACCCAACCACCCCAGACGATCATTTCACTGCCTGTCCAGACTGCCGTGTGCTGTTCTCGGCTAGTGGGCGCGTTGGTGGTACTGGTGTCTATCCAAGTATCCGTGCTGGGATTGTATCTCCCGCCGGTGTTACGGTCGCCGAGGCCATAACCACCACCCCAAATGATCATTTCGCTCCCAGTCCAGACTGCTGTGTGACCGGCTCGAAAAGCGGGCGCGTGTGTTGTGTTTGTAGCTATCCAGGTATCTGTGCTGGGATTGTATCTACCGCCTGTGCTGTTCGGGGGGAGGTTATTCGAGCCGCCCCAGACGATCATCTCACTGCCGATCCAGACTGCCGTGTGCGCTTGTCGGCCAGAGGGCGCGTTGGTGGTGCTGGTGGCTGTCCAACTATTGGTGCTGGGATTGTATCTGCCTCCGGTGTTCAGAAAGTTGCTGTTGACAGCTCCGCCCCAGACGATCATCTCACCCCCGGTCCACACTGCGGTGTGACGCGATCGGGCAGAGGGCGCGTTAGTGGTACTGGTGGCTGTCCAACTGTTCGTGCTGGGATTGTATTTCCCTCCCGTATTCAAAAAGAGTCCAGTCTGATCAAGTCCTCCCCATACGATCATTTCACCGCCAGTCCACACTGCGGTGTGCTCGATTCGGGCAGAGGGCGCGTTAGTCGTGCTGGTGGCTGTCCAACTGTTCGTGCTGGGATTGTATCTCCCGCCAGTGTTCAAAACATTGCTGCCGTCAAGTCCACCCCAAACGATCATTTCACTGCCAGTCCACACTGCGGTGTGAATATACCGTCCCGAGGGCGCGTTGACGGTGCTCGTGGCTGTCCAACTATCAGTGCCGGGATTGTATCTGCCGCCGGTGTTAAAATAGTTGCCGAGGTTGTCCCGTCCGCCCCAGACGATCATCTCGCTGCCGGTCCACACTGCGGTGTGAAGCGATCGGGCAGAGGGCGCGTTGGTGGTACTGGTGGCTGTCCATGTATCGTCGATGCATCCGTTTGGCGCGCCCGATATAATAGGAAGGGTGTAGCTAGCACTTACCCCTGCCATTAGCTTCCCCATTTGCTTCTCCGCTCTCGGTAGCACGGAGTCCGACGGCTTTTTGTCGCGGGCGAAGTTTGCTAGCAAGCGCTCAGACAGCACGGGCTTGGCCAGACATTCAGCAATCACAAAAGGATCGTTGCCGAGAGCCTCAAACAGTTCCCGCAGGATTTTTGGCTGTTTTGTGTCCCGAGCCATCCGATCCATCTCCGCTTGGAGTTGCTCGGGAGCGATCGGCTTCCGCCAGTAATCCTCCAGGGCCTGTGAGTTGCGCAGATAATCTGCGACTTTCTTTTCCAGCTGCGCCTGAGACATCTCCGCATCGAGTGATGGTTTGGGATCGGGGCGTTCTTTCGGCCAGGTGCGATGACGCCAGTAAACTTCCTCAATCGCTCGCTGATAAGATACGCGCTGTGCAAACGTCAGAGTGCGCTTGGAAAGATTTTCCGGTTGCGTTACGCAGACGGAAGCGATTGCGACAGCAAATGCTACTGCGAGGAGAACAGGGCGCATACATCTAACTAGAATTAGACTGCAATTTATTTCTGCCCCCATAGAGGGCACTTTGCCGGAAAACACCGCAGACAGTCAAGCGCTATCCAAGGGCGCTCCCCGCCCCCAAAAATTTCCGTAAAATATTATATGTCAGCCAAAATCGACAACGGGTAACTGCATGGCCAGATCTAATGTTCGCGCTCACCTGCGTCGGCGTATGCCTTTTGCGCGCGCCGTCGTCATGTGCAGCGCCTTGTTCGCTGCAGCGCATGGTTAGGCCACATCATTTTATAGCGACTAAAACCCAGCCAGAACAGATTAGAGCACCGATGAGCACCAGAACAGTCTTTCCCTGCCAACCAAAAGTATCCGGCAAATAAATCGTCCGCATCTTCTGACCGAACATAAAGATGTCCATGCTCATAACGATGGTGAATAGTGCCATTCCGTAACACAGGTAAGACAGCTTGAGACCTCCCACGGATGCAGTGGCTGGGCCCTTGTCCGCAATAAACTTTGCGAGAGCAAACGCCCCGCCGTTCACGGCGAACAAAAGTGTATATCGCCGGTGCTTTCCTTCCTCGTATGTCTTGAAGCTTTCTGGGACTTTCTTTTCCTCGTTCATGTGAGTTAGCTGACGTAGTTGTGAATTCGGCCTAACGAGAAATAGACTGCAACTTGCAATCTATTTCTGCCTCCATACAGGCAATTTGACGGAAAACACTGCACGAGGTCAAACCGTGATTCCCGGCAAAACCCGCGCCCTAAAAATTCTGAAAAAAACTATATGTCATATAAAATCTGTAGGTGTTGCCTCCGATTGGAAAAGACATCTGCGCAGCAGGGAGACCTACTAGGCTATGGGCGAGGAGCGGGTGTTGGGCGCGGTCTAGCTACCGGCGATAACCTTGGTGTCGGCGTCGGCCTTGGTGTCGCTGTTGCCGTAGCCGTTGCTGTTGCCGTCGGTGTCGCGGTTGGCGTTACAGTCGCTGTTGCCGTTGCTGTAGGAGTTGGAGTCGGAGTTACACTTGGGGTTGGTGTTGGACCTCCAGTCACATCCAGGAACGCCGCACTGATCGGCCCCCAGGTCTGGAAGCCCTGGAAGTCGCTCACGCCGCGTCCCTGCACGAAGATAACGTGGCGGCCTACCGACAGGCTGGCAGTGTTTATGGTTGCGTCGACGGCCACGGTAGGCGAATTGAACGAGCCGTTCATTGGGATGGCCGTGCCGCCAGCCCAGGGAGGCGTGTCAATGTAATATTCTGCTGCGCCCACGTTCTGGTTGAATGCGTTGTTTGACCAGGCGAAGTTAATGCTGGCGGTTAGCTGTGACGGCACACCTTGCGGCACTGATGCCGGGTTAGTGACAACGGTGTTGGCATCTGGTCCGTGCGAAGTCAGATAAGGCGTGCGAGCTATCTTCGCCAGGTAAAGAAGCATCCCCTGATTCTCAGGCCAGATACCCTGCGACGAGCCGCAACCGGGATTATCTATGCACGAGTAGAGGGGGAGGAAGTCCTGGCCACTCAACTCGGTGGAGAAGGCCGCCATGCCCAGCTCACCGTAAGCCCAGTCAATCGAGCCTCCATCTACCGTATACAACTGTTCGATGATCGAGCCATAGGGGTAACCGTTACCGCCCGCGTTCGGCGCGGCCATGTGAGCGGCGATGTTGTTCGTCTCATCGAAGTTAGGCATCCGCGTGGTACTCCAGCCCCACGTAAAGAGGTTGACTGGCACAACTGTGTGGATGTTCTGGTAAACGCCTGTGGCAGTGATAGGCGCCGGGTCGGTGTCGCCGGGGCCGCGCTGGTCGGGCACGAGGGTACGAATCTTGTTGACGATAGCCATGTCCTCCGGATCCGATCCCGCCGACGTCCCTCGATAGGTCTGGTCGCACACAAAACCGCTCGAGCCGCCGCAGCAGCCCCACTTAAATGGGAAGTTGCGGTTGTTGTCTACGCCGAAGTGGTCAAATGCCGAGGGAGGCCAGGAGCACCCCTCGCCTCCAACGTTGTTGCCGTTCTTGCGGTAGAGGTACGGGCTCTCACCGCCGCCTCCCGCCTCAACGATGTGGTGGCCGTCGGGGTTAACTTCGGGCATAAGCCAGATGTCGTGATAGTCCACGAGCCAGTGAACGTCGGCATTCGTATCGTAGTTATTGAGCAGGTAGTCAATCATGCGCATGACGACTTCTGGCGTAGCGATCTCGCGGGCGTGTATATCGCCGTCCGCCCAGAAGACCGGTTTGGGGCCTGGTATGTTGCGGTTCGTGATGTGTAGCACAAACAGGTCGTAGCCGTTCCAGGGACTGGGTAGGACGCACGAGCCTGGATTGGCCTTGCACCAGGAGTCGCCGATGTCTATCTTCTCGACCAGATTTGGGAACTGTGCCACCTTCTGGTCGAGGAAGGCGTATATTTCTTCCACCGACTTGTAGCCGCCGTAGAAAGTTTCGCGCATGATTTGCGGATCGCTGAGCTTGCGACTGTTGTCCTCGTCTATCTCCACACGCAGCCCTCTGGCCGTCAGGTTGTAGTAGAGGTCGCGGTCGCCGATTACGGTCAGATAGCCCCCGGTTGTGGGCACTTCTTCGGCGTTGAGTTCCTGGGCCAGCCGGTCGCGCTCGGCGCGGTCGCGGAAGTAGACGCGCATTACCAGCGTGGTGTACTTCTCGGCTATTGGATTCTTGTTTGAAGCGTCAGGATTCTCCGCAACAATCTGCGATTTGCTGCTTCGGACACTCAGGTGCTCGGGGCCAGCCGCCAAAGCGACAGCGGCCAGAGTGACTGCCGCGACTACGCCGAAGGCGCGAAAGACGGGCCTCGCTCGCGCCGATGATTTCTTCGTCGTATTTCCTGTGTGAAGATGGTTGTTTTTCATTTTGGATTCTCCTTAGGTGCTAGTAAACGGCTTATCCACCGCCAAACTTCACCGTGACCTGATTAGAGCAGTTTTGCGTGCCCGCTCCGCAGACCCTATAGATGTACGTGCCCTTGCCACGTGCCCCGATGTTATCGGTGTAGAAACCGGGGATGTTCGACACAGTGGCAATCAGCACGTTGTTACGGTAGATGTCGATGTTGTTCGAGGTAGCTCCATTCCAAGAGAGGTCCACCCTCTGCTGCCCCTGCACCTTGTAGCCGCGCGCACTGAGCGTGATCTGCCCAGGTGTCGGAGTAGGCGTGGGTGTTGGCGTCGCAGTAGGTGTAGGCGTCGGGGTCGGAGTAGGGGTAGGCGTCGGCGTGGGCGTCCCTGAAGGGGATACTCGGACGTAATAAACGTCTTCCTCGTGCTGGTTCCTGCCCGGGTTGAAGTTGAACGTGGCAGCATAGGCTACATTGCCGCCGGTAGCGTCTGAGACAATGGTGATGTAGTCGCCGATCTTGTTCTGGTTCGGATAGCCTTCAAACGGATTGAACGAATTGCTTGCCGCGACGTTCGCCGCCCAGGTCATGCCTCCATCGGTGCTGTAGGAGTAGAACAACTGCGAATCGGTGTTGTTGGCCGCGTTTCGCGTATCATACCAGACCGCATCAATGCGTCCATTCGGCGCGACTGAGAGTGTGCCGAACCAATGCCACTTGTTGAGATTGACCGGATCGTCATTGATCCGCTGCGCCGCGCTGAAGCTGGCCCCGCCGTTGGTGCTGCGGGCGAACATCACGTCAGTTCCGTTGCCGCCGGTCTGCACGCTGGCCAGCATGTAAATGTTGTTGTTAGTAGGCCCACCTGACTTGTCCACTGTAAGGAACAGTTGCCCTGCAAGTCCTCCTGGATTTATCGTCCCACCAAAAACGAGGCTGCCACCAAGGTTCACCTGAGTGATTTGGTCAAACGTCGGTGTCACGTTCGGGTTCTGCGCATTGCTGGAACGAATGCACCAGAACGGGCTGGTGAAGTTGCTTGCGCCGCCGATAAAAAGGTTGCCGTTGGTGGCCACGTCGAGCGTGCCCCACACCGGCGAATTAGGAATACTGAGTGGACTCTGCCAGGTGAATCCACCATCTGTGGATCGGCTAAATTGCCCAAAGCTGCAAGGCGCAGCGGTACTCCAAGCGTGGTACTGGAATCCGTGCCCCATGCCGTTGGTCTTGTCGATCGTGAACCATTCCTTGTCTCCTCCTCCCGCGCCTCCCTCGGGTGGCAGACGTGTCCAGGCTTGACCGCCGTTAGTCGAGCGCCAGATATCATCACAAAATGATTCGAGCAGACTAAGATAGAAAAACCTCCCTGTTTCATCCGAATTCAAGACGGGATCGCTGCGGAACACGTTACTTTCCAGAACGCCGGGAAACGTCCAGGTCGTGCCGCCATCGGTGGTATATCCCCAGCCGCCCTGCCGGAAGTTGGACAGTACGCTGTCGAACTGGCGCCAACCAATTGTCATTTTGTTGCCGTCGGTGGGATCAACGGCAATGGACGACTCATTGGCAGCGTCGCCGAGAATATTGTTGCCGTTGGCATCGACATTGACCTGGAAACTGACGAAGGGGCCGAATTGCGAGATCATTCGCGGTCCAGTCTCGAGCCGGTAAATGTACGCGGGCGGATTATCGTATCTTTCGAGCGGCTCACTCGGATTAAAGGCGGTGGGCTGTGCCGTCTGACCCGCGGCAATGCCAGGGCCAAGCAGCAAGCCCAGACAAACGAAAAAGCCCATCACTGAGCTGCCAAAGGACCTCAGGCCGAATAAAACGCGGTTATTTCTAGTTTGGTTGATCATAGGACATAGTTGGTTGGAGTTCTTCTAGTGCAGTAATGGACTCGCGTGGAGCGACACGAACTGAGCGCCTCAATGCTTTCTTTGCATTCGAATATTGCCATTCTATCAGGTAGCATCTCTTGTTGTACGAAATAGCAGTAAAACGCGGCGCCGGTTGCACGGCGCCGCGTAGATTGAACCCGCTGCGCTCGTCAACGGCTTAGCCGCCACCGCCAAACTTCACCGTGACCTGGTTAGAGCAGTTCCCAGTGCCCGCTACGCACACCCTATACACATAGGTTCCCTTCCCAGTGCGGTTGATGTTATCGGTATAGAAACCACTTTGGGCCGCCACTGTGGCAACCAACGTGCCGTCACGATAGATGTCGATGAAACCCGAGCTCGGCCCACTCCAGAAAAGGTCCACCTTTTGCAGACCGTGTATTTTGTAACCACGCGCGTGCA
>WNFX01017005.1_pt1 | contig 10349 bp, 7 predicted proteins | sample 5400111 | NCBI WGS metagenome assembly WNFX01 (sample SAMN13153363, study PRJNA577476) | soil metagenome | isolation source: 40 cm soil or saprolite under grassland replicate 1 | place: USA:California | collected 2016-06-15 | reverse complement strand
CACCTATTCCACTCTCGCACGAGCCAGCGGACAGCATCCGCGGCCCGGTTGTACGCCGCCCGTCGGTTCCCAGTCTTGGCCGCGCGCACGCCGCTCACCCCGATCGCCAGCACATGGTCCGCCGGCCACGGCGCCCACCCCTCCTCGCGCGCGGGGATGTAGGAAAACTGCCCGACCATCCCCGCACGCGCGCAGATGATCGCGACATGGTCCTGCGCGCCGCCGCGCACGCCGACGCCCTCGTCGCCGGGAAACGGGCCGTGCGGCGCACCGGATTCGATCGCCGCGACGTATTCCGCGAACGCAAGCGGGCTGCCGGCGTGCTCCGCAAATGCCGCGTTCGCGGCAAGACCGGTGGCGTCGACGACCGCACGCGCGAGCGCGATGGTGAGCGCCGTGGAGCTCGACAGCCCGGCCGCTGCCGGGAGCGTGCTCGCGAGCTCCACGTCGACACCCCCCGTGGCGTTCGGAAAATCACGCCCGAGCCGACGCGCCACCGCCGCCACATAGGTGCGCCAGCGCACGCGGGTCGAAGTCGCGATGATCGAGATCGGTGCGATCGGCACCTCGACGACATCGCGCGACTCGCGCCGGCGCACGCGCAGCGTGCGCTCCTCGAGCGGCCGCGCCGTCGCGCTGATCGCGAGGTCGACCGCGCACGTCAGTGACCGGCCGCCGCCATAGTCCACGTGCTTGCCGACCAACTCGACGCGGCCGGGAACGACGTATCTGCGAATCATCCAGCCGCGGCATTCGCTTCAGACGCGCGCAGCACACGCCACGTCCCCACGCCGGTCAGCACGAACAGCACAAGCCAGGCGTAGAACTGGGGCATCCGTCCGTACAGCAGGCTTCCCGTGCCGAAGAGCGCCGAGTAGACGAACAGGCAGCCGAGCACCCAGCCGATGAGCGCCTGGGCCGGCGAATCCGGTGACGCCGCGACGCCCGCTTCGGCGCGTACGGCATTCCATCCTGGGCCCGCAGGCCTCACGAGCCTGTAGAACTTCACCAGCGTGTCGCGGCTCGTCTGCGGGCCGAGGAACGTCACGCTCACCCAGACCACCGTCGTCGTCGCCACAGTGGCGATGAGCGACACGTGGTCCGCTATCTGCGCACCGTTCTTCCGGGCGACGAAGAAGCTCACCGCGACGAGGAACGAGGAGATCATCGCCGCGATCTCGCTCCACGCGCTCACGCGCCACCAGAACCAGCGCAGCAGGTAGAGGAGGCCGGTGCCGGCGCCGATCGAGAGGATGAGGTCGAATGCCTCTTTTGCCGTGCGGAGCGCGTAGGTCAGCAGCGCGGCGACGATCATCAGCATCGCCGTGGTGACGCGGCCCGCCAGCACATAATGTTTCTCGGTCCGGCCTGGCCGCAGGAAGCGACGGTAGAAGTCGTGCACGAGATAGGAAGTGCCCCAATTGAGATGCGTCTCGATGGTGGAGCGATAGGCGGCGAGCGTGCCGGCCACCACGAAGCCGAGGAACCCGGCCGGCAGGAATCGCATCATCGCCGGGTACGCCATGTCGTGCCCGATCAGCGACGGCTCGACGTACGGGAATTGCCTGGCGATGTCGGTGAGCTGCGGATAGGTCAGCGTGCTCGCGAGCGCGACGATAATCCAGGGCCACGGCCGGAGCGCGTAGTGCATCACATTGAAGAGCAGTGTGCCGGTGACGGCGTCCTGCTCTGAGCGCGACGCGAGCATCCGTTGCGCGATGTAGCTCCCGCCGCCGGGCTCCGCCCCGGGATACCAGACGCTCCACCACTGAATCGTGATCGGGATGATGAACGCCGCGAGCGCCACCGACCAGTCGCCGAAGTCGGGGAGCAGAATGAGCGACGCCGGATCGACCTTGGCGAACAACCCGGCCAGCCCGCCGACTGCCGGCTGCTTCAGCGCGAAATAGGCGACCGCGAACGTGCCGGACATCGTGAGCATGAACTGGAGCGAGTCGGTCACCAGCACGCCCCAGAGGCCCGACACGGACGCGAAGAAAATCGTCATCACCGCACAGACCACGAGCGTGCGCTCCATCGGCCAGCCGAGGACGATGTTGCCGATCTTGGTGGCGGCCAGGTTGACCGTCGCCATGATGACGCAGTTGAAGAACAGGCCGAGGTACACGGCACGGAAGCCGCGCAGGAACGTCGCCGCCTTCCCCGAATACCGAATCTCGTAGAACTCGAGGTCGGTCAAGACGCCCGACCGCCGCCAGAGCCGGGCGTAGAAGAAGACGGTCATCATCCCGGTGAGCAGAAAGCTCCACCACACCCAGTTCTCCGCCACGCCGTGCTCGCGCACCAGATTGGTGACGAGGTTGGGCGTGTCGGTGCTGAAGGTGGTGGCGACCATCGAGATGCCGACCAGCCACCAGGGCGCCGCGCGCCCGGACGTGAAGAACTCCGTCGTGTTCGTGCCGGCCCGTTTGGCGAAAAAGATCGCCGGCAGAAACGAGATGACGATGCTGGCGGCGATGATCGCCCAGTCGAGCGTGGTGAATGGCATGGCGATCCGGCGGATTCCGATGCGTGAGATCAGCCGGTTGCGCGTGCCGACCCGAAGGCTCCGCGCGTGAAGTCCGGAAACTTCATCGGCGCGCTCCCCTTGGCCACCGACATCTCGGACAATGGGAACGGCGCGCTCCAGGTGGCGGCGTCATACACGTCGTAGTCCGGCACCAGTCCCTCACGCATCGTCTGCACGAGCCGATAGGCCATGATGAAGTCCATCCCGCCGTGCCCGCCCTTGGTGCGCGCCAGCTCGCCTACGTGCGCCCACAGCGGGTGCGTGAACTCGGCCTTCCACGCGTCGAGCGGGGCCCACCGCTCCCCTCCGGCCTGCCCTTCGACGTAGATCCGCGGCGGATAGTCTTCGAACGCGCCCTTCGTCCCCTGCACGCGGTTGTGCCGCGTGTACGGCCGCGGGTTCGACACATCGTGCTGGAGCATCACCGTCTTTCCCTTCACCGTCCTCAGGATCGACGTGTTGAGGTCTCCCGTCACGTACTGCTCCTTCCACTTGGGACTCGTGCGGTCGGAAACGGTCGTCTCGCGGTACAGCTCCAGCCCGCGATGCACGCTTCCCGCGGACACGATGTAGTCGTAGCGGTCACCCGCATTGATGTCGAGGTAGCACGACACCGGGCCCAGCCCGTGAGTCGGATAGAGGTTGGAGTTGGAGCGAGTGTGCCACGCGCGACGCCAGAGCCCTTCGTCTTTGTCCTCGAAGAGGATCTTCCTCAGGTCGTGCAGGTACGCCGCCTCCGCGTGCAGAACCTCGCCGAAGATCCCCTCGTGCACGAGACGGTTCACCAGCATCTCGATCTCGCCGTAGTTGCAGTTCTCGAGGTGCAGGCAGTGCCGGCGCGCCTGCTCGCTGGCGTCCACGAGCGCCCAGAGGTCCTTCAATGTCGTCCCGATCGGGCACTCGCTTCCGCAATGCTTCCCCGCTTCGAGCGCGGCGAGCATCACCGGCACGTGCCATTCCCACGGCGTGGCCGTATACACGAAATCGATGTCGTCGCGCGCGACGAGCTTCTCGAATCCGTGGTCGGTGTCGGCGTATACAGCCGGTGCCGGCTGTCCGGCGTCGGCGATCAACTTCACCGCGCGCTGGGCCTTGTCCGGCACGATGTCGGCGACCGCCACGATCTTCACGTTGTCGATCGCGAGCAGCTCCGAAATGATCGACCTGCCACGCAGCCCTGTGCCAACGACGCCGAACCGCACCACGTCGCGCCGCTCGAACGGCACGCCTTTCATCGTCGAGCGCTCGAGAGGCGCCAGCAACGCCAGGTCAGGATGGTTGCCGGCCGCGACGTTTTCGGCAATCGCAGGAGTAAAGGATCCGCCCGCCGCCACCGTCGTGCCCGCGAGCGCCGCACGCTTCAGCAGATCGCGCCTCGAAAGGTCACTCATCGCTTGCTCCTGGTTTCGCCGTGGTCTCCAACCGATGCGACCGGATTATAGCTGGCCGTGGCCACTCTTTTCTCACGCCAGACGACACCCCTTGCGGGCCGTTCAACCGGCCGCCGCAGTGGAACAGCTGCGACCGCGCGCTGTTCAATCCGACGCGATCATCTCTTCGCTGTTGAAGGCCGGTTCCCTTTAACCGTCGCGCTTCATGCGCTCCTGGCGGGCAATCTCACGTTCGCTGGAGGAATCGAGCGTAGTGTCGCCAATCTTGATCTCACCCTCGCGCTCGTAATGGCCGACGATCAGGCCATTTGGAGAGACGCGGGACCTCGTCAGCTTGAACGAATGCGGAGCCGAGCCGTCGGCGAACAGCTTTTTACCGCCGCCCAGCACGACCGGCACGGTGAAGATGCTGATAGCGTCGACCAGGTCATTGGCGAGCAGCGCGTGGACGAGTTCGGTACTGCCCTGGGTGACGAGGTTCGGGCCGTCTTCCTGCTTCAGGCGCTTCACGTCGGCGATGTCGCGCAGGAGCACTGAGCCCGCCCAGCTCGTATCGACCTCGCCTGAGCGCGAAACCGCGTACTTCTTGATGTCCTTGAACAGCTTGGCGATGCCGCCATCGGGAGCGTCTTCTTCGTAGTAGGGCCAGTACGCGGCGAAAATCTCGTAGGTCTTGCGGCCGAGCAGGAGGTCGAATTTCTCCTTGAAGACCCGGTCGATCTCTTCGCCGCCCGCTTGATCGAAATAGGGCATCGCCCAGCCGCCGAACTTGAAGCCCTTGGTCGGATCCTCGGTCGGCCCGCCGGGCGCTTGCATGACGCCATCCATGGAAACCTGGGCGCCGACGACAATCTTCCGCATGGGTGCTTTCGTGGCTATCCCGCATTCAGGGGATGGGTTTAGTCGGTCGTCGGTAGTCGAATAGCAGCCAGCGTGGCTTCGATGTCCGCGCGGTGCGGTTCCTCCCATGGCGGCAGCTTGAGCGATCGACCGAGCACCGCCGGTTCCTCGTCGGCGGTGAACCCGGGCTCGATGGTCGCCACCTCGAACAGCACACCGCCAGGTTCGCGGAAGTAGATCGACTTGAAGTAACAGCGATCGCGTACCTCCGTCACCTTGCTGCCGAACTGAATCAGCTCCTCGCGGAGCCGAAGCTGTTCGTCCTCGCTCGCGATCGCCATCGCCACGTGATGGACGGTGCCAAGCCCGTTCACCGCCGCTTCCGCGTTCGCGTCGTAGACGACGTCGATGGCGCGGCCTGGCGCATCTCCCTGGACGGCGACGCGAATCTTTCCCTCTGTTTCATCGACGATGACATAGCCCAGCAGGCCGGTCATCAGCTCCAGCGTCCTGGCCGGATCACGAACGGTGATCGCGACGCTGTGAAGGCCGCGGACGGCATCACCCAGCACGACGCCGCCGGCGCTCCACGGCACGCGTGCATCGCGGGCGGTCGCGATCAGCTCGAAGACCAGGCCGGATCGATCCGCGAAGCGGATCACCTCCTCGCCGAACCGCGGCTCGACATCGGCGGCAGCGATGCCGCGGTGCTTGAGCCGGGTTTTCCACCGCGACAGCGATCCCGCCGGCACCGAAAACGATGTGACGGTCACCTGCCCGGCGCCTTTGGTGCCGACATTGACGCCATGACCCTTGTAGGGGAACGTCGTCCAGATCGTGCCGGGCGTGCCGCGCTCGTCACCGTAGTAGAAGTGGTGAACGTGATGGTTGTCGAAGTTCACCGTCCGTTTGACGAGGCGAAGCCCGAGTCCGTCGAGGCAGAAATCGAGATCGTCCTGCGCGTCGTCCACAGTCGCGGTGACGTGGTGGAGGCTGAGAATCATTTGATCCCGACGACCATCGAGTCAGGCCCGACGAGGTGTTCGACGCGCGCCTCCTTGAAGCCGGCCTCTTTCATCCACCCGATGCAGTCGGCGCCCGTGTAGTCGAACCCGCCGGGCGTTTCGATCAGCATGTTCAAACTCATAAGTAGCCCGAACGCATTTTGGCGCCGATCGTCGTCGATAATCGATTCGTAGACGATGAAGGCGCCGCCCGTCGGCAGCGCATCGTACGCCTTCCGGATCAACGCCTTCTTCTGGGCGAGATCCCAGTCGTGGCAATCCTCGAAGATCGGGCCGACCTCGGCGAGATCGAAGCCGATGCCTGAGAGGTGCGGGTGCGCCAGCGCGACCTGCGCGGCCAGATCCCCCTGCGCGGTGCCGACGTCGATGAACGTCTTGTACTGCTGCCACGGGAACTTCGCCGCGATCGCCAGGTTGGCGCCGTGGCTGATGCCGCTCATCGCCTGGAGAAACCCGCGCAGCCGCGCCGGATCCGCATACAAGGCGCTGAACATCGACGGACCGCCGCTCTTGATTTCGTTCTGCGGCAGACCCGTACGGAGCGCCTCGGTGAGGTGGTTCCAGAAGCCGTAGAGCCGATGGCTCGCCATCTCGAGCACCCCGCCGATGTAGGACGGCCTGGCTTTGTCGAGAAAGAGGCCGGTCTCCAGTGTGTTGGCATACACGCCGTGCTCGCGCTTCAGAAAGCCCAGCGAGACGAGCGCGTCGAGAAAGTCGCGCGCGGATCGCTCGTGAAGACCCATCCGCCCCTGAAGATCGTCGAGCGTCCTCGGCTGCTTCGCCAACTCCGTGAACAGCTCCATTTCCACCGCGCTCAAGAGCGTTCTCGACGCCCAGAAGCCCAACCCGACCTGAAGGATCTTCTCCGGACTGACCACCGTTTTCTCACTCTGTGTGCTCACGACGCTGTCTCCTCTCGAGCCCCTCGACTCTGCTCGGGGCAAGCGGTCACGCGCCAGCCAACGGCAAACGCGGCGACCAGCAACAGTGCTCCCAATATGAACGGCGCGCCCGGCAGATACAGATGCCCGTAGCGGCCGATCGCGAGCGCAAACACCTGCGTGAAGAGGATCGGAGCGATCATGTTCGCGATCCCGTTCATGCTGCCGTTGGCGCCCTGCAACTGTCCTTGCTCAGACGGACCGACCTCTCGAGTCATCAGGCTCTGCAGCGCCGGGGTCGCCAGCCCGTAGAGCGCAGTCCCGGGAACGCCCAGCATGAACCAGGCGCCGGTCGGCGCAAATCCGTAGATTGCCATCCCGGCGGCGCCTGAAAGAAAGCCGGCCGCCAGCGCCTTGCGCTCGCCGAGAAACGCGACCAGACGGCCGACGAGACCACCTTGCACGATGAGGGCCGCGGCACCGACCACGCCGAGGACGAGCCCGAGCGTGCGCTCGTCCCAGTGGTAGCGGTATTTCGCGTAGAGCACCGCAGTCGTCGGCAGCGAATCGTGCGCGAGCATCGAGAGAAAACCGGCCGACGCCAGGGCCAGCAACAAGGGCCGCGCCCGAAGCATTTGCAGCGATCCTATCGGAGTCGCGTGCCGCCAGCGGAACGGCGACCGGTGACTCTCGGGCAGCGACTCGGGGAGGATGAAGAAGCCGTACGCCGCATTGGCCAGGCTCAGCAGAGCCGCACCCCAGAACGGCGCCCGCAGGCTGTAGCCGCCCAGCAAGCCGCCGACCGTTGGCCCGACGATGAACCCGGCGCCGAACGCAGCGCCCAGCATGCCGAACTTGGCGGCGCGTTGCTCCGGCGGCGTGACGTCAGCGATGTACGCAATCGCGGTTGGAAAGCTCGACGAGGTGATGCCTGAAGCGACACGACCGGCAAACAACCAGGGCAACGTCGGCGCCAACGCCATCACCAGGTAGTCGAGACCGAGGCCGACGTTCGAGAGCAGGATCACCTTCCGCCGGCCGAAGCGATCGGAGAGCGATCCGAGCACCGGCGAAAAAATGAACTGCATCGCGGCCCACACGCTGCCGAAGACACCGTAGATGGCGGCCGCGCTCGCCGTGTTGCCACCTCGGAAGAACACGATCAGCCCTGGCAGCACCGGCACGATGATGCCGAGCGCCAGCATGTCGAGCAGGACAGTGACGAAAATGAAGACGAACGCCGCGCGAGACGTCGCGGCCTGGGGTGGAGACGCGGGAGCGGCCACCACCTCCTACTGAGCGGCGACTGGTGAAAACAGACGCTCGGTCTCCTTCGAGAACAGCACCCAGACGCCGTAGACGCCCAGGATCGTGCCAAACGGGATCATCATCATCCCGAGAATCGACAGCACGATGCCGCCGATGCGCGCCCACGGCCGCCGCTGGATCAGGCCGATCCCGACGACGACATTTGGCAGCGACAGCGCCACGAGGAACGAGACCAGCGCCACGCCCGTGATCCCGATGATCGGCAGCGCGAACGCCGCATCAGGGTCGCCGCTGAGGCCGACCGCGCTCGACGCCACGCCAAAGATCAGCACCAGCGCCAGCGCCCCAAGCAATCCGAACACCCCCATCGCAATCTGGAGCGCTCCGAGAACCTTGACATGAGTCTCCATACTGGTGATCCTCGCAGTTGGTAATCGGGGAATCTGGTAATTGGATAAATGAAATTACCAAATTACCCAATTACCCAATTATCCAATTATCCAATTCGCAGTTCCTCAACGTTCCCCCAGCCACCGATCCTGAACGACAGTGACTGGTTTGGTGAAGGTCTTGCCCCCAACCGTCAGCGTGACCATGTAGGTGCCTGGCTCCACCGGCGGCGGGGCGCCGCCGCGGCCGCCGCCTCCGCCACCACCGCCTCGTCCCTCGCCCTGCGGCGGGTTCGGCGCGAGATTCCACATCACGCGATTGATGCCCGCGGTCTTCGTGCCATCGAGATTCCGAATGACCTTACCGGCCGCGTCGGCGATGGCAATCTTGATGTCGCCCGCCGCCGCCGACTTCAGATAGTAGTGGATGGCCCCGCCTCGCGGCGCGGTCTCGCCGACAAAGACTTTCTGGCCGGCAACCTGCTGGCTGTGCTGCTGATCGTTGAGGTAGGCAATCGCGGGCCGAATGTCGAACAGGAACGCGTCCTGGTCCTGCACCTGCGGCGTGAGCTGCTGCAGCGGCGTGATGTCGTCGGCAATCAATACGCTGCGCCCGTGAGTGGCGACGATCAGATCGTTGTCCCTGGGATGCACGAGGATGTCGTCGGTGCGCACGGTCGGATAGTTCGTCATGAACTTCTGCCACTGCTTGCCACCGTCGAGCGAGGCGAACAGCCCGAACTCGGTGCCGACGTACAGCAGATTGCGGTTCTTCGGATCCTCTCTGATCACCTGGACGTTCCCGAACGGCGGCAGGTTCCCGGTAATGCTCTCGAACGCCTGTCCGTAGTTGCGCGTGACGAATACGTACGGCTTCAGATCGTCGCTGCGATGTCCGTCCACCGCCACGTACGCGGTGCCGGCATCGAAGTGCGACGCGTCGATGCGTGAGATCCAGTACTGATGGTTCGCGGGCAGGCCCGCCAGGTTCTTGCCCACCTCGCTGAACGTCTGGCCGCCGTCCCGGCTCACTTGCAGATTCCCATCATCGGTGCCGGCCCAGACGACGCCGGGCAGTACCGGCGACTCGGAGATGGCGACGATCGTGCTGTAGGACGTGACGCCATCATTCTTCGACAATTGGCTGCGATCGCCGGGCACGCCCATCAGCGAGACCTTACTGCGATCGATCTGCTTCGTCAGATCCGCGCTCGCCATCCACGTGTCGCCGCGGTTGTACGACTTGAACAGCCGGTTGCCACCGAACCAGACGATGCTTGGATTGTGCGGGGAGAGCACCACGGGCGTGTTCCAGTTGAAGCGATACTGATCGCCCGGCGCGGCATTCAGTACGTTCGGCGCCTGAGGGGGCGCCCCTCCGCCACCGCCCCTTCCACTCCGCCCTCCGCGCCCCGGCGCCGGCGGCGCGGCCGGCCGAATGCTCTGATTGCGCCCCGTCCGCAGGTCGTAGCGATTCGTGTTGCCGTTCTGCGACTCGGTAATGACGATGTTGTGGTCGGTCGGATCGACGGCGGTGTAGAAGCCGTCGCCGCCGCCGATGCCGTACCAATCGGAGTTCATGATTCCACCGCGGCCGCGGACGGCGCTCGGTCCGCCCCAGCTCCCGTTGTCCTGCAGCCCGACGTAGACAAAATACGGGTGGCGCATATCCGCTGTGACGACGTACGCCAGCGCCGTGGCCATCGTGTTCACGTAATCCCACGTGCGGCCCTGATCCCAGCTCACGTCGAGCCCGCCATCGTTTCCGATCATCAGGTGCCGCGGGTTCTTCGGGTCGATCCAGATCGCGTGCTGATCGACGTGACCTGGCGAACTGTTGCCGCCTGCGGCATCGAGGGTCGTGAACGTCCTGCCCGCTTCCAGCGACTTCGCCACCGGAAGACCCGCGACGTAAATCGTCGTGTCCGTCGTGGGATCGACGCGGAGCTGGCTGAAGTACATCGCTCGCGCGTTGCAATTGCTCATCAGCGTCCAGCTCTGGCCTTTGTTGTCTGAACGGAACA
>WNFX01013158.1_pt1 | contig 10349 bp, 9 predicted proteins | sample 5400111 | NCBI WGS metagenome assembly WNFX01 (sample SAMN13153363, study PRJNA577476) | soil metagenome | isolation source: 40 cm soil or saprolite under grassland replicate 1 | place: USA:California | collected 2016-06-15 | reverse complement strand
ATTATTATTGATTCCGGTTTTTTTTCCTAAAAGTTTAATTAATTATTCGGGACAGTTTTTTTGGTTGTTTTTATTGATTAGTGTTTTAAATTATTTTGGGCTTAGCCCTTATTCTTGAACTGTTTCAATATATCCTATTTTTACTTTGTTAAGTGCTTTAGGATTTTGAAGTGTAGTATCATTGTCTAATTTGTTTATTCCTGCTTTAGTTTGGAATAATCGAGGAGTGGCTCATTATTTACCTTTAATAACTCCTGTTTTTTTGTGGTTTGCTTTATGTGTTATTGAGATAGTTAGTCAAGTGATTCGACCTTTGACCTTGACCGTTCGATTAACTGCTAATTTGATGGCTGGACATGTTTTGATTTTTTTAGTTGGGCAGTTAGGTGTTAGGGCTGGGTTATTATATATAGTTTTAATTCCATTTGAAATAATGGTGGCGGTAGTTCAAGGATATGTTTTTGTTATGCTGTTGGATTCTTATTTTCAAGAGCGTTAAGTATTTATTTTAGCTTGAAACTGGATATATCTATTAAATAGATCTTTTCTATTTTAAGAAAGCATTTAGTAAGTTTAACGGGAGAAAGATATTGGCCTATTTTTTTAAGTAGAACAGTAATAATTTTATTATTTTCTAATGTAGTTTTAGTTTTAATTCTTATTAAGGAATGAGCGAGTACAACTAATCATAAGTTGGTTGGGTCTTTATATTTAGTATTTGCTTTGTTTTCTGCTTCTTTTGGTAGTAGATTGTCTTGGTTAATTCGATTGAGTTTATCTTCTCCTTCTGTGTTTTGATATCATCATAATGTTTGGTATGATTTTTATAATAGAATTGTTACTGCTCATGCTTTGTTAATGATTTTTTTTATAATTATGCCTGCTTTGATTGGAGGATTTGGTAATTGAATGTTGCCCATTTTTATAAATGCTCCTGATATGGTTTATCCTCGTTTGAATGCTATATCATTTTGATTGTTACCTGGTAGTTTGTGGTTGTTGTGGATGTCTTTTAATATTGGGGTTGGGGCTTACAGGGGTTGGACTCTTTATCCTCCTTTATCTAGTCTTCCTGCTAGGGATAGGGCTAGGATAGATTTGGTTATTTTTTCTTTACATTTAGCTGGGGTTTCTTCTATTTTAGGTAGGATTAATTTTATGGTGACGGTTTTAAATGCTCGTAATGTTGGCTTGAAAATAGATTTTATTAGTTTGTTTATTTGAAGTGTTTTAGTGACTATTTTTTTGTTAATTTTAAGTTTACCTGTTTTAGCAGGTGCTATTACAATACTTTTAATGGATCGAAACTTTAATACGAGATTTTTTGTGAGTAGTGGAGGAGGGGATCCTGTGCTTTTTCAGCATTTATTTTGATTTTTTGGGCACCCTGAAGTTTATATTTTAATTTTGCCGGCTTTCGGTTTAGTTTCGACTTCTATAATACTTTTATCTGGAAAGAAAATTAATTTTGGGAGGCTATCTATGATTTATGCTATAATTGCAATTGGTGTTTTAGGGTGTGTTGTCTGGAGGCATCATATATTTACTGTTGGAATAGATGTAGATTCGCGAGCATATTTTACTAGGGCAACTATAATTATTGCAATTCCTACTGGAATTAAGGTATTTTCTTGGCTAGCTACTTTGTGGGCTACTAATAGGGTTTTAACTGGTAATTTATTATGAACAACCGGGTTTTTATTTTTGTTTACTTTAGGGGGTTTAACTGGTATTACGTTGTCGAGCAGGTCTCTGGACTTGCTTTTACATGATACTTATTTTGTAGTAGGACATTTTCATTTTGTTTTAAGGTTAGGAGCTGTTTATGGTGTAATAATTGGAGTTACTATGTGGTATCCTCTTTTTACTAAAGTAAGGTTAAACCAGTTTTTGGTTAAAGGGCATTTTTGAGTAATGTTTTTAGGGGTTAACCTTACTTTTATTCCTCTTCATTTTGTTGGGCTACATGGTATGCCTCGTCGATATGCTGATTATTTAGATAGTTTTTTTTATTGGCATAGTGTAGCTAGTGTGGGGTCTACTATTTCTATATTTAGTTTTGTAATTTTTATTTTTTTAGTCTTAGAAAGATTATTTTCTATGCGAAGATTAGTTCATAGTAATTCACATAGATATGAATTTATTGCTCCTGTTGGTCTTCATTCTGATGTTTTATTTGTGTCAAGTAAGTAATTTTAAATAAATTATTTTATTTGGTTATTTTCTTGGTTGAGTTTTAAGATTAATTTTAACTAGTTGATTTTTTGTGTGAATTAGTTTAGAGGTTTTAAATTGAATTTTAATATTTATGCTACAATCATGATTGCTTTTTATTTTATGACAGAGAATTAGGAGTATTATTTTATTATTTTCTTGGTTAGTTTTGAAAATAAATTGATTGATAGTAATTAGACTATTAATGAAGACAGGAATACCCCCTTTAATATGATGAGTAGTTCAGGTGAATTGAAAATGAGGGGGTTGGGTTATTTTTTTAACTTTTCATAAGTGTTTGCCGTTTATAATATTTTTATTGATAATAAAATCTCAATTTTTATTTTTGTTGTGGCCATTGATAGGCTTGATATTATTATATACAAGTAATGAATGATTTAATTTAATATGGTGCTCCTCTATTAGGGATAGAGGATGAATATGTATGATTTTTTCTTGAAAAAGGTTTTGATTTTTTTTTTGTTTATGTTTTAATTTGAAGGAGTTGAGGAGTTTATAAAGTATTTTATGGTTTAAAATTTGGTTATAGATTAATATTAGCATTATTTATTATGATTTTAGCTCTACCCCCTAGAATATTGTTTTTTATAAAAATGATAGTTTGATTTAGTTTATTCTTAAATGTTGGATTATTATTAGGAATTTTAAGCTGAATCATAATTTTTTTATATTGAAAATGATTACAGGTTAACTTGCTTTTAAGAAATTTTATTTTAGACTCGATTAGAAGTTTAAAGTGAGTTTGAACAATTTTATTTATTCATTTATTTTTATTTATTTACTATAAAAAATTATATCATGTCTAACTATTCAGAAGTTTAAAGATCAGGTGTATCTTATAAATAATAAAAAAAAATATTAATAAGACTGGCTGAGTAATTCATTATGTAGGGTGTGCGTAAAATTATATTTTTGGTATCTTTTAATGATAGTCTTATTAATATTCGTCATCTATACAAAAAGGTTAGACTTAATAATATAAACAATAAAACTGTTATTGATCCAGTTATGAATGATAGTGTTTGACTCATTCTATTTTCTTTTGAATAAAATCCTCTTATATAAGGTAAGGCAGTTAAATTTATTAAGGTTAAAACAAACCAGGAAAAATGAGTCAGGCTGTTTATATTAAAAGACGAATAAAGGTGGGCTGATTGGGTAGAGTAAGAAATAGTAATTATTACTCCTACACAAATAAATAAGCTTCTTTTAAAAAAAGCATGTGTTATTATATGGTATATAATAACACATAGCCTTTTACTTGAAAAAAGTAAGAAAATTAGTCCAAGTTGTCTTAAAGTAGAAAAAGCTACCACTTTTTTGAGGTCTAGATCTAGTAAAGCTGCTCAAGATCCTACTATTAAGGTTAGTGTTCCTAATCATCATCTTGCTCTTGCTGTGAATATTTTGACTCAATTAAATTTAATAAGTAAATATAATCCTGCTGTAACTAAAGTAGACGAATGAACAAGAGCAGAAACTGGAGTTGGGGCGCTTATGGCGGCTGGTAGTCATCTTATAAAGGGGTATTGAGCTCTTTTTGTTCATAGCCCTGTAAATAAAAGTAATCAAAGGCATAGATTAAATTTTATCTGTTGTTGAAATATTAAGTCTCTTAATCAGTATAAACTGACTACAATTAAACATGTGTCTCCTAAACGGTTAGTCAGAAATGTTAATATTCTACCATTATGGGCTACTCATCTTGTATAAAAAGCTACAAGTCAAAATCTGGTTAGCCCAAGTCCCTCTCATCCTAAAAAAAGGACTCATCAGCTTTTTCTAATTAATAAAATAAGTATTGAAAGTACAAATAAAAATACCCATATAATAAAAGTTCAAGTTTTTGTAGAATGTCTTATATACAGTTGAGAAAATCGTATTACTATAATAGTAACAATTAGTACTGTTCAAATAAACAATAAGTTTAAATAAGTTAGTTCTATAGATAGAATTCAATTTAGACTTTCTTTATATAGTCAAAATAAAGTATACTCACCTAGCATAAAAAAAACTATAATTAAAAGTAAGCTATTTATTAAAATAGACTAGTAATTCTGCTGAATTATGAGCTCATTATTTTAGTTTAAACTAACTAGTTCGTCGAAACATATTTTTTCAAAATGCAAATTTGAAAGCTATTTCGTTTATTTGTGATAATTCTTAAACTTTGTATTTTGAAAAAACATGTTCCATTTTAAACTAAGAGAATTATTTTTAATTACAAATCATATTAAAATTTGTTTGCAAAACAAATTAAATTATTTGTTTTAAACACTTTTCCGAACGACTTGAAAGATCGACATGCTTTTACACTTTAGTGGAAGCTGATAATAGTGAGTATTTCACGTTTAATTTCCAATTAAAAAAATTATAGTCAGAGAAATTATATTTATATTTAGATATAGTTTAAAAAGAACATTTGATTTTTACTCAAAATAGTTATTCTATTTTTATCTTTAATAAACTTTTTAAAAATATTTTATTTGAAAAATAAAATTACATAAGTTATTAACACATTTGTTAATATTAGCGCATGAGACTAAAATTTTTAGAAATTTTTAATGTAAATTTTGATTTACAGTTATCAATTGTTATCTGATACAGATAAAAATCAATTTTTTGCTAAAAAAGTTAAATATTTTAAATTTACAATTTAAGTTTTTTTAAGTTTTAGCAAACTAATCAGTTGCACCCAGATGTAAGCAAGGTTATTTTAGATTAGATGCTATTATAATTTAATTATAAAATTCAAGCTAATCTGTTTAAGTAAAATTCTAATCATAAAGTTCTTACTAATAGAATAATAATTATAAAAACTAATATTCAGTTTAACTGAAAAAAAAATGTCAGTAAAAATAAAATTTCTAAATCAAAAATTACAAAAATAATAGCAATTTTTACAAAATGTAAAGTTGGGCTTTGTGAGATTCAACTTTGATGCTCAAAACCACATTCAAATGAATAAGTTTGTCTACTAGTAACTAAAAATCAGCTAACAATGTAATTAATTATTCATATAAGAAGTACTAAAATAAGCATTTTAAAGAAAAAATTAATTCAAGAGATTTAAGTCTGTTTTCAAATTAGAAGTTTGAGTAAACTTGAATACAAATAAGATTTATATTATTTTTAACAGGCTTACTTTTAATTATGTCACGTACTTCGCAATATGTTTGAGTCTTGTTAGGGTTAGAGATAATAAATTTATCTATTTTAAGAGTTATTATAAATAGAACTCAAACTAATTGATTAATATTCTTACTAACAATTCAAGTTTGTGAAAGAATTCTTCTGTTAAGCTTAATGTTAATTTATTTTCGTAGCTTATAAATTATTTTTTTTTGGACCTATTTAAGAGGATTTTCTTTTTGCTTTAGTTTAAAATTAAATATAGTAATACTATGATTAACAACTATTCTTTGACTCGCTTATAAGTGATTTATTAAATTTTCTTCCTTAAACACATCTTTACTTATATCTCTTGGTTTAATGTTACTAATATTTTTTTCAACTTATCACTTATGGTGGCTAATCTTTTGATTTGAGCTATCTTTAATGCCTATTATTTTAATTATTGTAGGGTTTGGTGGGCAAAGTGCTCGGCTTCCTGCTAGTTTATATTTATTGGCTTATACTATAGTTTTTTCTTTGCCTAGACTGTTTATTATCATTAATATAAGTTTTTATTTTTTATGCCTAAGATCTTATTTATCCTCATCTTTGGTAATATGAATTTTAGTTATAACTTTTTTAGTAAAATTACCTGTTTTTGGGTTTCATCTTTGACTTCCAAAAGCACACGTTGAATCACCAACAGTTGGAAGCGCTATCTTAGCAGGAATTTTGTTAAAAACTGGGGTGTACGGTTTATGACTAGTATCTTTTTTTTTAAAGATTACTATACCAATAATATGGATGTTAATGGGCAGAATAATTAGTTCTATCCAAGCAAGGGTGCAAACAGACATTAAACGCATTATTGCTTTAAGAAGAGTAGCACATTTAAACTTAAGTTTAAGAGCTTTTTGTGTCTATTTTAATTTAGGACAAAGAACTTTATTGTTGATATCTTTAACTCATGGGTTTATTTCTTCAACACTTTTTTTTTTAGCGGGCATAAGAAGAAAATATAGTCGGTTAGTATTTTGGTTAAATCAAGGACTATTAATAGCTTGATTACTAATTATTAGTTTTAATTTAGGGCTGCCCCCCAGCCCTTCCTTTTGGTCCGAATTTATGAGATTTAGTTGTTTAGTAAGTAAACATTTTATCACTTTATTAATTATCTTAACAGGAAGAATTGGTTTAGCTTGATTTTCAATTGTAGTTTGACTAAATCTAAAAATTCAATTTAATTTAATTATTCTTCCTTCCTACTTTTTAGTAATTAATTTTTGTTTTTTTATACTTATTTTGTGATTAAATCCTATTTTATTTTTTTAATAGATTTAGTATAAAGTACATGTTTTTGTCAAAAATATAGAAAATTCTATTTTAAAACAGAATTTTCTCATTATTTGCCTTGTGAATCTGGAGAATTTAACTATTTGAAGTGTTTAAACAACAAAATTGTTAAATAATTTAAAATTTTGGTTTTATCTCAAAAATAATTTATTTTAAATTATTTATATAAAAAATTAACAATAATATTTTTGATTTTCTTTCTTATATGGTAAAATAATTTTTATTAAAATTATTTAAATTATTTAAATTTAATTTGACTTCATTAGTAAATAAATAATTCTTATCATTAAATTTGTTTTTTATAAAAATGTTTCTCAAAAACATTATAGTATAATATATTATAATATGTGCTAGCAGCCATCAAATTGCGCGTAGATTAGCCTGAGTCTCATAATGTAGTGTAATAATTTGATTTTTAAATAAAATCTATTTGATCATTATATTTATAAAAATTTTAAAAAAAGGATAATTTGAATTTTAAAATTAAAATAAAATTTTTAAAGTTTAAGAACCACGATAAGACTCTAAAAGTTTCTTTTTAAATAAAATATTTGTGTAAAATATTTTAAAATTTAAATTGGGCAGTTTTAATAAATATTTTATTTTATTAACAGTAAAAAATTACTTTAGAGATAACAGCAGAAATAGATTTTTCATTTTAATGAAAAATATCAAATCTGACCTCGATGTTGCCTTAATTTCTACAAACGTAAAAAAAGACTTTTTTATTTCTGTGTGTTCACCAGATAAAATTATGAGCTGAGTTCAAAACGATGAAAATCAGTTTGGTTTCTCTGGTCTTTAATACTCTACCATTAAAACAAGTACGAAAGGACCTTTTTAATGATTAAATCAATCGAATAGTCTTATTCTTTCTCAAAATAAAACTTACTGCTAGCATAATTAACACTACAATTATTAAACAATAAAATATTCTTAAAACAAATTTTGAGAAAGCTAAAACATAAAATCTAAATCCTTCGTTTTGGGTATCATATATTAAAACATAAAATACTCTTAACCAGACTAATACTCAAGTCAACATATTTTTAATTTTTAAGTTAAAAGATAAAATAGTTAAATATAAAAGTAGAACCAAAACGCCTCTAACATAGACCAAAATAATTAAATATGCTGTAAAACTATAAAAAAGAGATAAAACCAATAAAATTGCTATTATTAATAATAATAGCCCAACTATAGTTACGTGTCCTGTTCATGCCGTCACTCTACATAATACAACAAAATAAATTATTATTCTATTAACTAATTCCTTTTTGATCTTCAAGTTATTTTCAAGATATTTTAAGCAATAGCTGGCTTATAGATGAATTGCACTCCAAAATTATAAGAACACAATTAATTATTTCTATTATAGTAGGAGGCGTTTTACTACTAAGAATAAATACCCTATGAACAAGTAAAACCGCCGAGGAATGAATGACACTTGAGATTATTTGAACAGTGTTTCCCGGCTTTTTTTTAGTTTGATTAGGAATACCTAGATTAACTATACTTTACAACCAAGAAAGGCTGTTTAACCAACCAGAAATTGTAATTAAAGTAATAGGGCATCAATGGTATTGAGAATATAACTTACCTGAAATAGATGTTAACTTTGATAGTATTACTGTTAAAGAGGCAGATATTTTCCCGTTGGCGGATAGTAGAGAACGATTAATTTTACCTGTCCATAAAACTCTGTTATTCTTAACTTCTTCAAACGATGTTGTGCACTCATTTGCTTTACCATCTCTTGGAGTCAAAGCTGACGCGAATCCAGGACGACTAAACTCAATTAATAGGACCTGTAATGCACCTGGATGATATATTGGACAATGTAGGGAGTTATGTGGTAGATTGCACTCCAACATGACAATTAGCTTTGAATTTGTTGAATTTAAACTTTTCTTAGTCTGGTCAAAATTAATTTCTGAAAGAAATTAATTACGCCAATACAGAAAAATTAAGATTTTTTCAGCTATCAACTGACAGTTTTATATAAACTATTTAACATTAAAAATTCATATAAAATATTCATAACAAAAGTCTTGCTGGCAAAATTAAAAACCAAAGAAATCCTATTAAAAAATCATAGCGCACTCGCGGATAAGAACTACGAAGCAGTAGTCACACTATTACAAAAAACATTATCATAATTCTTAATTTATACCAAATAAGAACTAAAACTAAGCTTAATACTAGAATATTACCGTATTCCGCTAAAAAAAAATAAATAAATAATAATCTTCCATATTCTGTATTAAACCCACTAACTAACTCTCTTTCTCCCTCTCTTAAATCAAAAGGAGCACGTTGTGTTTCTAACACAAAAATAATTACTCAAAATAAAATTAAAAAAATTGCATTATACAATAATGAAAAAAAAGAAAATCTTTGATTTTTCAAAAAAGGTAAAAAAATTAACAAAGTTAAAACGACTTCATAAGATAAAGCTTGTGCTAAAGATCGAATAGCCCCTATAAAGCTATATTTAGAAAAGGAAGATCAACCTGCCAATAAAACAACATAAGCTCTTAAGCCTAAAATACAAATCAATCATAAAAATTGATACTCACTTATCTCAAAACTACTAAACATTACTACAAGTCATAATATTAAATTAAATATAAATCTTATTATTGCAGAGTATAAATAAAGTAACTTCAAATGATGTTTTTTTATTAAAGTAGGTTTAACTAGTAATTTAACTCCATCTAAAATAGGCTGTAAAATAGCTAACCAACTAACTTTATTAGGTCCTAATCGAATTTGACTAAAACTTAGAACCTTACGCTCTAACAAAGTTAAAAAAGCAACTCCTAATAAACAGCTAACAATAGTTAATAACCAAGAAATAATCACATTAGAGCTCAGTCTAATTTCTTTTGATTTAATTATTTTTATAATTTTCGATAATGTAAAGAAAAGTTTACAACCAAAATTAGTAAGAATAAAAGCAGTCTCACTACGTACCAGCTGTCTCGGCTAGACGTTTTTGCTAAAAAAGAACTCGCTAACATGACTTAATACTAATTTAACTTATTTATAGGTGAAATTAAAACTATCATATATAACATAAAAGTCAAATAATTAAAATTAATAATTTCGATTAGAGACCGAAGTAATAATTAACTTTCTTACGAAAATTAATCTTACACATAAAATCCAAATAAGAAATTTAAGGCGGCTAAATTATCTTTTTCAAGAACTTTCACTTTTAAACGTTAGCCCCGCTAAATGCCTTTATCTTATAATAAGACCAATATCATCGTTATTAATCAAAATATTATTTAAATTCCTCATGTAGAAACATTTTAGACAGATCTTGATAGGTTAAATGAAAAGGCAAGATACAGTTTTATTTTTAAAAATAAAATGTAAAATTAAAAAGTAAATTACTAATATCAAGTCTTAATTGAATTAAACTAATTTAGTGCACAAATCGCCCATCACTGGCTTAATTAAAGGCTTAAGATGTAGCAAAGTTAAAATAGTTGAAACTGTTTTATGAAAACTTAAGTAAAGTGTACTTGCACATTTAATTTTGATTTAAAAAGTTCTCTTAAACATTTAAATTAAACCCAAAAAAGAGGTATAAACCAAATAAAATATAACAAACTAAATATTTGCCCTAACTCTAAAAA
>WNFX01010051.1_pt1 | contig 10350 bp, 9 predicted proteins | sample 5400111 | NCBI WGS metagenome assembly WNFX01 (sample SAMN13153363, study PRJNA577476) | soil metagenome | isolation source: 40 cm soil or saprolite under grassland replicate 1 | place: USA:California | collected 2016-06-15 | reverse complement strand
CGGCAGTTCAGTCCTCCCGTTTAGGTCGGTGACGATCCCGCCCATCGTGTAGTGCGCGGCGGGAGCGACGGGGACCGGTCGCTCTTCGGGCCGATAGCCCGCGCCGGCGAGCCGGCTCATCAACCCGGGGAAGTGCGAGCGGTCGACCGGGCGAAGATCGAGCAGCGCGACATCCCGCGCGCCGACGGCGCGCGCAACCACGTCCCGAGGCGCAAGCTCATCCGTGAACCGCTCGCCGTCATCGTCGACGAGCAGCGCTCCGGCGCCGCGCAGCGCCTCGCTCAGGAGCAGGCTCGTGCCGGCTAGCGCGGTCGGATGGAACTGAACGAACTCGAGGTCTGCAACGGCGGCGCCTGCGCGATAGGCCATGCTGACCCCATCACCGGTCGCGCCTCGAGGGTTCGTTGTCCGCGCCCAGAGCGCGGCAGCACCGCCGGTCGCCAGGAGGACTGCGCGCGCTTTCACCGCGCGCCGATTCGTGACGAGGCCGACGCAACGGCCGCCGGAGACCCAGAGCTCCTGCGCCAACTCGTCCGCGCTGACCTCGACGAGCGGCTCGGCCAGAACGGCCTCGGCGAGGACGCGGGCGATCCGTTCGCCGGTCGCCGCGCCATCGACGCTGAAGATGCGCGGTCGGGAGTGGCCGCCTTCGAGCCCCCGTTCCTCGTCGAAGCTCACTCCCAGCGCAATTAGGTCGGCGATCCGCGCAGGCGCTTCCTCGGTCAAAGCCTCGACTGCGCTGCGCCGGGAAAGGCCGCGCCCCGCGCGCAGCGTGTCCTCGGCATGGAATTCCGGACTGTCGCCGGATCGAGTCGCGGCCGCGAGGCCGCCCTGGGCGAGATAGCTCGACGAGGCGCCGATCGGGCCCTTCGAGACGACGAGCACGCGAGCATCGGGGGCTGCCGCAAGCGCGGCGAAGAGGCCGGCGATCCCGCTGCCCACCACGACGAGGTCGTAGTTGTGTCCCGAGTCCACTCTGATCCACTCCGATCCGGTAGGTTTTCGCCTCAGAGTTGAAAACCTCGGCCCCATCCTACCAGTGAGCCCTTCTCCCAGAGCGAGGGCGGCGCTCCGAGAGCGCCCCACCCACACGTCCCTCGCGGTCGTGCTGCAGATTCGGGATGGCACATTGCAGGCTCTGCTCTGGAAACGAGCGCGCGAGCCGTTTCTCGGTACCTGGTCACTTCCGGGTGGCTACCTCGAGCCCGGCGAGACGCTCGAGCAGTCGATTCGAAAGCACCTGGCCGCAAAGGTCGATGTGCGCGAGGTGGCACACCTGGAACAGCTCGAGACGCTCAGCGACCCCGATCGCGATCCGCGCGAATGGCAGATCGCGACGGCGTACCTCGGCCTCGTGCCGACCGGCGTCGATCCAGAGCTCCCCGCAGACACGGCCTGGCATCCCGTCTCGGCGTTGCCCGAGCTGGCATTCGACCATCGCGAGATCACGCTTGCCGGGCGTGAACGGCTCCGTGCGAAGCTCTCGTACACGAACATCGGCTTCGCGCTTGCGCCTGCGCAGTTCACGATCTCGGAGCTGCGGGACCTTTACGCTGCCGCCCTCGGGCACGAGGTCTCGGCGACGAACCTGCAGCGCGTCCTGCTGCGGCGCGGCGTGATCGAGGCAACGGGCGAACGCCGCGCCCCAGGCCGCGGCGGCGGCCGCCCGGCCGCGGTGTTTCGCTTCCACTCGCCGCGCCTCGAGGTCACGGACGAGTTCGCGGTGCTCCGGCCGCCTTCGAACAAGTAACCCGGCCGCGTTCCGTAGGGTGAGGCGGAACCGCGACCGAGGAGGTGCCTGATGAAAAAAGAGCTGTTCGTCTCCGCCGGTCGCGTGGCGTTCCTCTCGTAGCAGCGCTTAGCACCGGCTGACGTCTGCAGGCGGGCCGCTGCGCGGTCCCGCAACCGCTTTCTCCAGAGAGGAGCATCGAGTTGAGCGAAGCGCTCATGCGACTCGGGTGGACGCCCGAGCGCGAGACAGAGTTCGAGCAGTACCACGAGGACGCGCTGAGACCGGCGCGCGTCGCGGTCGAGCACCGCAGCGCTTACGTCCTCTACGGCGAGCAGGGCGAGTTCCGCGCCGAGCTGGCGGGGCGGCTTAGGCATGAGGAGATCTGGCCCGCGGTCGGCGACTGGGTCGCGGTCCGCGAGCCGGAAACGATCGCCGCCGTTCTCCCGCGCCGGACGGTCTTCTCCCGCAAGGAGCCGTGGCTCGCGGCGAAGGAGCAGGTGCTCGCCGCGAACGCGGACACCGTCTTCGTGACCACGGCTCTGACCCCCGCGGACTTCAAGCCCCGCCGACTGGAGCGCTACCTGGCGACCGCCTGGGAGAGCGGCGCCCAGCCCGCGATCGTGCTGACGAAGACCGATCTCTGCGAGGACGTCGAGGCCGCGGTGCTCGAGGTCGAAGCGGTCGCCTTCGGCGTACCAATCCACACCGTCAACGGCCTCACGGGCGATGGCGTCGAGGAGCTTTCGCCTTACCTGGCCGGAGATCGCACGGTCGCGCTGCTTGGCTCATCCGGGGTCGGCAAGTCGACGATCGTGAACCACCTCGCGGGCGGCACCGTAATGCCCGTTGCTGAGATCGGAATCGACGGACGGGGTCGTCACACGACGCGCCATCGCGAGCTGCTGCCGCTGCCGGGAGGCGGGCTCGTGCTCGATACGCCGGGCCTCCGCGAGCTCCAGCTCTGGGATGTCTCGCAGGGTCTCGAGCAGACCTTCGAGGACGTGGCCGCACTTGCCTTGACCTGCCGCTTCGGCGACTGCGCGCACGAGAACGAGCCCGGCTGCGCGGTCCGCGAGGCGCTTCGGAGCGGGGCTTTGCCACGTGAGCGCTTCGACAGCTGGCGCAAGCTCCAGCGCGAACTGGGCCGGCTCGAACGGCGCCTCGACGCCCGTGCCCGCTCGGAGCACTCGCAGCAGATCCGGAAGGAGGCCCGGCAGCGCCGGCGGACGCAGCGGCCGCCCCGAGGCCGCGCGCGCTAGGAGCTAGGAGAGGGCGCCCTGAACCCGCTGCTGGAAGTCGACGATCAGCCGCTCGCTCTCCGGCAGAAGGCGCCCGCGCTCGATCAGACCCGTCTCGACCCCGCGCTGGACGTTCTCGACCAGCACCTTGTCCTCGGCTCCGACCTGACCGTCGAACTCGAGCAGCTCGCCGATCCACTCCCCGTCGGCCTCTGGGCCGAAGAAGTAGTCGAGGAACCGCTCCGTTCGTGCCGCCCCCGCCGGCAGAACCGGCCCGATCGAGAGGTTCGTCCGACCCGGAAAGATGTTGATCATCGTGTTCGGCCAGAGGAAGTGAAACTGGCTGCGCGCCACCTCTCCCTCGCTGGCAAGGCCGCCGCCGTTCTCGCGCACGGGGCCGAACTGGCTCGAGAAGGCCTCGCCGGGAACGAGCTGGTAGGCGTCGGGTGAGACGTCGACCAGGGCGCTGAAAGCCGGGTGGGCGACGGCGCAGTGGTAGCACTCGAGGAAGTTCTCGGCGACGAGCTTCCAGTTCGCCTCGACGGCCGACTCGGCACGACCGTGGTGCCGCAGCTCGTTGACGTCGACGCCGGCGTCCGCGACGAGCTGAGGCAGGCCCGCGAGGACGTCGTCAAGCAGCGCGGCTTCCGGGTCCGGGTTGGCGAAGAGAAACGGACCCCAGGCACCCACCGCCGCCGGCCGCAGCGAAATGCCCTCGCAGTCGAACCCAGGCTCACGACCCGAGCGCGGCGCCGCCTTGAGCGCGCCGTCGAGCCCGTAGGTCCACGCGTGGTACGGGCATTGGAGCGTCTCGCGGGCGGCCGCTCCGGTTGCGAGCACGGAGCCGCGATGGCGGCAGACGTTCAGGAAGGCGCGCAACTGCCCTTCGCGGTCGCGCGTGACGACGATCGGGATGTCGCCGACGCGAGCCGCGAGGTACCCGGCACCGTCGCCCAGCTCGCCGAGATGGCCGACGTACTGCCAGGCCCGCGCGAAGATTCGCTCGCGTTCACGCGCGGTCAGCTCGGGATCGGAATAGGCCCACCACGCGAGCGCCTCGGGCATGCGGACAGCTTATGCCGCGACCTGGCGCGCCCTGGGACCCTGCGTTTTACACCTCTGAACGAGCGCTTGGCTTGGAGAGCGGGTTAGCGGCCCGCTCTCCGGCCTCCGGACCACACCGCGAGCGCATAAGACGAGCCGAGCGGCTCTGGTTAACTGGGGACCTACTTCCAGAGAGGGTCTTCTCTCGAGTCGAACCGCTCGGCTTGGCGCGAGGATACTCCCTCACACCTCGTCGTCAAGGCGACGCCTCGTCGGGCGGCATGACATGGCTATAGACGTCCAACGTCATGCTCTTCTTCGAGTGCCCCAGCTGCGCCGCCAACTCGGTGACCGGGACGCCCTCGCCGATCTTGACCGAGGCGTAGCGGTGCCGCAGGTCGTGCGGCGAGAAGTGCGGGATACCGGCCGCTCAGCAGGCCCGCGTCATCAGGCTCGAGGCGCCGCCGGGCGTGAAGCCCGGGAAGACGCGCCGCTCCGGGGTGCGGTCGTCGGGCGGGCAGGTGGCCTGGATCTCGGCCATCAGCCAGGCGGGCACTGCCACCCAGCGGCGGCCCGCGGCCGTCTTGCCCCGACGGATGCGGAAGCGGCTGCCGGCGACGTCGACGTCCCGCCACTCGAGCTCGGCGAGTTCACCGACCCGCATCCCGGTCTGCTCGAGTACCGCAGCGGAAGACGACGACGCTGCGGGACGTCGGCGAGGATGCCTCGACCTGCTCGCCGCTCGGCGGCTCGATCTCCGGGCTCTCGACTCGCGGCAACTTGACGCGCTTGTCGCGGGCTGGGTTCGGCTCGACCTCGGCGAAGTCGAGAACCTGGCGCAGGGTGACGATGTAACGGCCGAGACTAGAGGGCGCCAGATCGCTGTTGGCGCCGAGCACTCCTGGACGTCGGCGGGGCTGATCGTCTCCGGGTCGCGGTCGCCGAAGGTCGGCAGGATGCGCAGCAGGTGCGCCTTGTAGCTCCCAGCCGTACCGGCGGAGACGTCGACGCGGCTCGCCTCAAAGGCAGCAGCCCACTCCGCGAACCTGCGCCGCGTAGAAAGTGCTGAGAGCGCCGCTAAGGCCTCGGCAGGGTTCCGCCCGGCCGCGAGCTCACCGGCGATAACGTTCTTGCGCTGCGTCGCCTCGCGCAGCGTCTTGAACGAGCCGCCGTGCATGACCGGGTAGGCCCGGCCGCCGAGCCGGTAGCGAACGACGAAGCTCGCCTTGCGGGCCAGCCACACTCAAGGCAACCCGGAGCGCTGATCTGCTCCGAGCGTTGCCGGAATCGGCGCAAGCGCGAGCAGCGGCGACGGGCGAAGGACGCAGCTCGGCAGATAGACGAAGGGGCGCCTGTCAAAAGGCGCCCCTCCGGTCGATAGATCGCTCGCTTGGCCCGCTACTGCCTGACCATGATCGGGCCGCTGCAGACAGGCCCTGCGTCGGTGACCGTTGCACCACCGACGGTCAACGAGATGTCGCTGTAGCAGGCGCTTACCAGGAACAGCGTCTGACCCCCCGGGCAGGTGAAGGTTCCCGGCCCGGCCGGATCGACGGGGATGTCCCCCTGCGCACGCCCGTTGTGGACGGGGATCGTCACCTGTGTGCCGGTTTCCCCTTTCGAGGTGTGCTTGTTGCCGGCAGCCGGGTTCTTGCCGCCGTTGTTGATGCACTGGTAGTCGGCCGTTGAGCTTGCCGTACAGCTCCCTTGCGTCGACGACACGTTGCCAAGCCCGGAGACGTCGAACGAACAGCTGAGCTGACCCTGGTTGTTGACACTGAACGACTGGCTCTTGAAGTTCGCGGCCGCCGAGGCGGTCGTTGCCCCGAATGCGAGCAAACCCGTTACTGCAATTGCCAAGATCACGAAACGCCGCATATTCCCTCCTTAGGGATCAAGCGTTTCTTCAGGCGCAATCAGTTGCGCCTCCCTGTCGTCGGGGTTCACCCTCGTGGGTGAACTTCGTCGACAGAAACGATTCAGCGCCAAGGGCGCCGAGTAGACTCAGGCGCTAGGCACCACCTCCCCTCTCTCGTCGTCTTCAGGGGCGTCGGGGAATGCGAGGTCGGTGCAACGGCCCCGCCCCACGCGCAAATCGTGGGGTGGGGCTTCTGCTTTGCTGCCGCAAAAATCGAGGCTCTCCGAATCAAGTCCGTCCTTTCGCCGGGGGTCGCGCGGACGGCACACCGCAGTACTTGTGAATTGTCTCCCCGTACGCGTCCGGATTGCAAACACAGAGCCCGCAAAACAGAACCGAAAACCTCGCAAAGAGCGCCCTTTTATCGGCTGCTCGACGCAGGAAATCAGCCGGGAGAGGCATCTTGTTCGTAGAGTCGGCGGGTCCGCTCGCCAGCCGTTAGGCCGCTAAAGCGTCCCCGCCGGCTCTTATCTAGACGGCGCGCGCCTGCGTCGTCTTCCCAGCTTCTCTTCGACCGCCCTAGACTGGGTTTGCCGTCCGGCCCCAGGAGGAGGAGCGTCGACCTCGCAGGGCCACCCCCGCACGGTCTTTAAGCGAGCCCTCGAGCGCGGGAACCTGCTGGTCGCGGAGGCAACGGCGAGGGAGATCGGCCACGTCAGTCTTGCCGAGGCGCTCGAGCTCACGGCGCTAATCGCCGAGAAGGAGCCGAGCCGGCATGGCCGCTTCGCCGTGCGCTGGCTAACGCGCGACAGGATCCAACCATCGACGAGATTGCGCTCGTCGTCGGCAGCCTCGTCGCGCTTCCCGGTCCAGGACGGAGCTCGGCCTTGTCAGCACTGCGGCATTTGGCTTGAAGAAGAGGAGCCGAGCGATCCCACAGGCGCCATTGGCCGCAAAAAAGGCACAGAGGCGCCTCGCCGTCAGTCAGGAACCGCTCGGCTCGAGGACATCGTTACACGCCGAACAAAGGCAGTAATCCGGTGAGCAGGGACGTGAGCGCCGATGCTGCGGAGCAAGCAGACGGCCGCCCAACCCAAACCGGGCCGGCATCCGCAGGTCGGATCCTTGCACTGTCTTGTGTCAAGAGTTACGTTTAGCTTTCTGCGGCCCGAAAAGCCGTCTAAGGCAGGCAGGGAGGCAGGAACATGAGTGAGTGGCACGTCATGCGTCGTCGACCCACGACCATCTCTGGCCTGGCCGTCCTGGTCGTGGTGGCCACAGTCGGGCTCGCGCTTGCAACCGCAATCGCGGCGCAGCCTGTGCCGACCGCAGACCTGGCGATCGTCTCCAACACCGCGAGCGCCAAGGCACGCGAAGGTCGGAGACGAGGTCACGTTCACGATCGTCGCCACGAACAACGGCCCCGACGCTGCCGACTTCAACGTCATGTGGTCGTCTGACCAACTGCAGCTCGTCTCCGAGACCTGCGATCTGGGCATCAGCCCCGATACACCGGCCTGCGAATACGGGACCGTCGAGCCGGGGGTGACGTTGACCACGACGGTCGTCGCGGAGGTCCTCAGCACGGGCAGCAAGCTCGCCATCGGCACCGGATGCATGGTCGAGCAGACGGGGGTCATCAACGATCCGAACCCCGAGAACAACTGCGCAGACGCGACCGTGAAGATCGGCGGGAAGCGTTAGCTCGCGGCCGGGGTGCCCGGGTCAAATCCGGACATACCTGGCGAGCGAGCCGTCCAACACCGCACAGCAGCGCGGTCTTGCAGAGTCGAGGAGAGCTGCGCGGTGACGATCGACGAGCTGGCCTTCGCCGCCTCGTGCCTCGCCGCCCTCACCGGCAATGGCTAGCCGGAGGCGGCGCAGGCCCTCCGGGACATGACCGAAAAGGCGACTAGGCGGCGCCGCGGGCGGGGCGTAGCCTGAGACGCGGGCCAGGAGGATGGGAAGCGTCCTAGGCGTTGGGCTCGCCGCCCGGCCCCTCGTCGCGGTCGGTTAGACGAAATCCCCGGCCACGCCGGCGACAACCTGGGTGGTCGTCTCCTCAAGCGTCCGCCGCGTCGGATCCACGACCTCGATCGGCTCGCCACCATGGCTCGTCACAGGGGAGCGCCAGCGGCGACGAAGCGGTCGTGCGATTCCACCTCGCCGCGAGCGCGGACGAGTGCCGCACTGAAGGCGATCAGGGCGGTGACGACGCTACCGATCGCACCGCCGACGATAGCGACCAACCACGTCTGCATCAGGTTGCGCTCGCGCCGCCGATTACAGCGTCAACGCGTCTGGGGATCGGCACGTGCGAGAGCGTACGGCCTGGACCACACCGGGGCCACACCAGCACGCGCCCCGGGCACTTAGGCGACGGCCACGGCCGGATGGTTGAGGGGAAACGGCCTGGTTAGGAGGCGCCTGCGTTTTACACCTCGAAAGTCAAAAACCCCTCGACCGAGGGGCAGCGGCCTGGGCGTACACGCCGATCCAGTCCGCAACGCGCACAGAAAGGAGTTCTGGCGCCCGGCGGCCGGCGTCACCCGCCCATGGCCGCAAAACTCAGCATCCTCTCGGCACTAACCGCCACAGTCCTCGCAGTCGCCGCCGCTCCCGCGCCGGCCGTCCCCAACACTCCTCCCGCAACACCGACCCCGCTCTCCCCGGCTGCCGGGGCCTCGGTCGACTCTGTGCCACCTTTCGCGTGGTCGCCCGTCGCCGCCGCGGATCACTACGAGTTCCAAATTGCCGCCGATGCCGGTTTCAACTCGCCCGTGCTCGGCAGCGGCTCCGACGATTTCACGACACAGAACACGCGCGCGACCGTGCTGAAGACGATCCCGAACGGGACGTACTACTGGCGTGTGCGCGCGATCGCGGCAGGCGGCTCGGTCTCAGCCTGGACGGCCGGCCGGTCGTTCCGCAAGGCGTGGACCGGGGCCGCGGCGCTCCAGTCGCCCGCCGGCGGCGGGAATCTCTCGTTCGGAACCGATCCACTCAAGCTCGGTTGGTCGGCGGTTCCGGGAGCCTCGAACTACCTGGTGTCGCTTGCGAGCGACCCATCCCTCGGCTCGCTCGCCTTCCATCTTGTGGGCGACCCAACCGGAATCCCCAAGGTGCAGGCGAACTCACTCGCAGTCTCGATCGCGCTTGCCACTGGGACGTACTACTGGAACGTGATTCCCCTCGACGCCGAGGGGAACCGTGGCGTTCCCTCGCCGACCGCATCGTTCACCTGGACGTGGCCGTCGACGACCACCCTCCAAGTAAACGACCTGAACGCAGCCGCCGAGGTCTATGACCCGCAATTCTCCTGGGCGCCCGTGGCCGGCGCCGCCCGCTACGAGGTCGAGATCAACTCCTCGTCGGACTTCGCTGCCGGCTCCAAGGTTTGTTGCACATCCCCGACCATCGCGACTTCTCTCTCGCCCACGACGGTCTTCAAGGACAACACGTACTACTGGCGAGTTCGCGCAATCGATCCGGACGGGAACGCCGGCGTCTGGAACCTCGGCCCGTCCTTCACGAAGACGTTCGACAAGGTTCCGGTCGTCACAGCGCCGGCGATCAAGAACCTGCACCTGCGAGACAACCTTACGGACCCCGGGACCGACACCGACGTCCTCACGGCCGGGTATCAGACCAGTGTCCCGATGTTGACGTGGGACTGGGTACCCGGCGCCTCGAGCTACGAGGTCGACGTGACCAAGTACAACGGGACGCTTTGCGACTGGGGTTCGATCTCGAATCACTGGCGAGTGAACACGGCCGTCAACGCGTGGACACCGCTCGGCTCGGGCTTGACCGCTTCGCAGCCCTACTCCGACCCGATGAGCGTCGCCAGGGACACCCCGGTGCTCGCGCTCGGGAAGTACTGCGCCCGCGTGCGAGCGGCGCAGCGACCGTGCAGGGCTCGATGACGTCTACGGCGACTACACCTACCTCGACCCGGCGAGCATGGGTTGGGCCTTCGAGTACACCGGCCCCCCAACCGGCGGACTCTGCTCGCCCTCGTGCACGGCGAACTATCTGGGTTCGGGCGACTACGTCACGACCGTGACCGGGACCACGACCGGCCGCGTCCCTTACTTCACTTGGAAGCCGCTCGCCGGCAAGGCGAGCTACTTCGTGCTCGTCGCGAAGGACCCGTCCTTCTCGAACCTCGTCGATTACGCCTTCACCCAGATCCCGGCGTACGCGCCGCGAACAGGCTCCGCGCCGCGCACGTATCCCGACGAGACGACGCTCTACTACTGGGCAGTGCTCCCCGCGACGAACGCGAACGGAACCGGCGCGGTGGGCGATCCACTGGCCGCCGCCGCCCAGAGCTTCCAGAAGCAGTCGGCGCCTCCGACGCGGTTGGGCCCGGCCGCCGGCACGCAGTTCTTCGACCAGCCGGCCTTCCGCTGGACGCCGACGGAAGGCGCGCGGCGCTACCGGATCCAGGTCGCGCAGGATCCGAGCTTCGGCAC
>WNFX01008131.1_pt1 | contig 10350 bp, 8 predicted proteins | sample 5400111 | NCBI WGS metagenome assembly WNFX01 (sample SAMN13153363, study PRJNA577476) | soil metagenome | isolation source: 40 cm soil or saprolite under grassland replicate 1 | place: USA:California | collected 2016-06-15 | reverse complement strand
CCAGGCTCCTCAATACCTCCACAGTGCTGCTCGTTTGGCTGATGACCGGCCTGTTCACCAACATCTCCGTTCTGGATGCCCGCCTCCATTCATGGGGCGGGAGGAAAGAACGGCATCGTACCTCTGGAAAAAATCTTCAACTGGTTTCCCATATTGACATGCCGTTGAAACTTTGATACAATACGAGGTATGAAAACGGTGATAACGGCCAAACTCAAATTGCATACGACACCAGAGCAGTTCCAGGCACTGCGCACGACGCAATTGGCGTATCGTGATGCCTTGAACTACGTCAGCACGTACGCTTTTGAGCACGGCAAGATGAGCAATCGCGTGGCTCTGCAAGATGGCACCTACAATGAGGTGCGTGCCCGTTTTCATCTGCCTTCCCAAATGGCTTGCAGCGTTCCCAGGCAGGTCGGTGCTACCTATAAGGCCTTGTGGACCAAAGTCAAGCAGAACGCTGCACACCGCAAAGCTGGTCATACCAAGAAACGCTACAAGGGCTTGGACAAACCACCCAGGTATGTCTCTCCTACCCTGACCTACCAGCACCGCAAAGACTACAGCTTGAAGCATAATCGGGCAGACCCGACGCCAGAGACCCATAGCAGTGTGGCAGGGGTGGATGTAGGCGTACGCTATCTGGCGGTGACCGCTACTAGCAAAGGAGAGTGTTCTTTCCATACGGGAAAGGGCATTGTGCCCAAAGCCAACCATTACGCGAGACTGAGAAAGCGTCTTCAGAAAAAAGGCACCCGTTCCGCCACGCGACGGCTTGTCGTGATTAGTGGACGGGAGAGACGGTTGAAGCAAGACGCCGATCATGTGGTCTCCAAACGCATCGTGACCCGACACCCCCACAGCCTGATCGGCCTGGAAAACCTGACAGACATTCGTGAACGGACAAAGAGACGCAAAGGCAAGAAAGCCACCAGGAAGCAGCGTAAGGCCAACTCCGCCTACTCCAAGTGGTCCTTTGCCGAGTTGCAGAGCATGATTGCCTATAAGGTGCTCTTGCATGGCAGCATGGCAATCAAGGTAGATGCCCACTACAGTAGCCTCGCATGCCCGATCTGTGGACATACCTGTGATGCCAATCGCCCTCACAAAGGACTCTTGTTTGTCTGTCAGAACTGCCATTATACGCTCCATGCTGACCTGGTCGGGGCCCGAAACATTGCGATGCGAACGCTGCTCGTCCGGCAAGACTGGGCGAGCACGGGGCAGTTGTCAGTTGCCCCTGATGTGTCGTGCGAGGAAATCAAAGCTGCACGCCTTCGCCGGTATGCAGAACTGCGGTGGAGCACAGACACAAGCCCATCCCCTTCCAGGGGATTGGGTATCTGACCGCACTCCTTCCGTACATTGACGTGGTGTAGACGAGGAACGCGCTTTCCCACAGTATACCATAGCCTCTCCGGCTTCAACGGGCCGCGTCCCGCTCCCGTCCCGCTGCCGTCCGGTGTCTGCCCTCCGGCGCCCAGCGCTGCCACAGCACCGCCCCTGCTGGGTTGGTATGCTCAACAGGAATGACCGGTATGGGAACGAGAGCAACGCGTATGATGACGACCACTTGCAGCGCGTCCAGGCTCGCACCGAGAAGAAGGAGGGACCCGTTTCATGCACGAACACGACCACCGCAGCGAGATTGTGCGCCTGCGCCAGCGCATTGCCGAGGAATACGAAGCGGCGACGCGCGGGCTGACGGGCTTGGCCACGGGCTTCGCCACACACCAGTTCATCACGCAGCGCATGGAGCACATTGGCACCTACCATGAGACGTTGCAACACCTGGTTGGGGAGCAGGAAGCCATCAGGATCGTGGCCGAAACGTTGGAAGCAGTGCAAGCTGCGCCAGGAGGAAATGCATGAGATGTGAGGTTCCACTCATGCCTCTCAGTGGCAACGATCTGCAAGCGATGGTGGCCATCGTGACCGCCTATCGGACCTATCTGCGCCACGGGGTACTACCTTCGCCAAAACGGGAACGCAGCCTGCAACTCTTGCAAGGGCTAGAGCGGCGCCTGACCCCGCTGGTGGCTGCTCCTCAAGGACAGGAGGAGCTCGTCATCCCGTTGACCACCCAGGAGATCCAGGTGCTTGAGGAAGCAATGGATGGTTTTGTCCAGGTGGTGTGCCAGCTGATTCCACCATCGAATCAGCGGGATGAGCTGCTGCAAGAGATCAAAAGCTTTCGTGACTACCTGCATAGAGCACTCACGGCGCAAGCTGGAGCGTAGAAGAAACGAACGAGTCTCCTTGCAGAGGCTCATGCCTGAATATGAGAGACGTATGGAAAAGTTGCAAGGAGGCGGGCAACACCTATCGTCGTTTCTGCTGGGACGTTTGGTCACAGATGCCGGGTGGGAGCCGAAACATGACGTTTCAGCCAGTCTAGAAACGTGAGAATTCTAGAAGGCTGATACCGCTGGCGAATCCCTCTAAGTAGCGTCATAGAGACGAGCAAAAGCAGAACGGCGAGTCTGAGCGCGAGGAAGCCCATTGAACCATGCGATGCTGCGAACCAGCACTACGAGCAGCGGCAGTAGCCAGATGTTGCAGATGCGTTCTCTCCAGCCCAATGTAGCGAGAACGGCGCATACCCATCGTCCGAACTCGCCTTCGAGATGGTGCCCTCAATGCCCGCTCGCTTGGCATAGACCTGGGTAAATTGGTTCGTCTTTTCCTGCTCTCGCCTGTGCATGAGGGCCAGATACTGCTGATGCGGACGAATGGTCACAGTACGGCGTGTGTGGCGACTGGATTGGGTACAGAGCGATCGAGATGGACAGACCTGACAATCCTTTGTCGAGAACTTGATCTTGATGACCTCGTTCTTCCGATTGTCAATAGCCGGAGTCCAGCTGATACTGGTCTGTCCTTGCGGGCACGTTGCTTGTTGCTGTTGCCAATCGATGAGAAAGTGATCGGCATCGAAACCGGTGTGTTGACTGGCTTGCCATCGGTAGTTCTTTCGGGTGGGTCCTACCAGATCAATCTGGTAGTCGCGCTGGCTCTCCACCAGGAGTTTTGCGTCGACATAGCCAGTATCCACGATGTGCTCAGTCGGCAAGAGGTGTTTGCGATCAAGCTCGGCATGAATGGTTGCTGTCATGGCATCATCAGAGACCGGAGCTGATGTGGTTTCCACATGGGTGATGAGCAAGGGGAGGTGAGGTTCACAGCTTTCGGGCAGATGCACTTTGTATCCGACCCACGTCGTGCTTCGCTTCTTGCTGTAGTGAGCCTCTTGATCATAGGGCGAGCCGATGTAACGAGACGGCGGAGGAATATTCTCAGACGAACGCCACCGAACGGCATCATCAATGCGTTGATAATTTTGCACCCAGACCTGCCGTAAGTGTTCTATTGCCGGAACGTGGCGAAGCCACTCAGGAGCGGTGGGATCATAGAGGCCATCAAGCAACTCCCTTCCCTGCTGCCCGATCTCTTCAGCAAACGCTTGACGCTCGGCCTCTCCTACAGGTGAGCGCGAATCTTCACTACGAGGACCGTAACGCTCTACCCAGTCGGGCTGACTGTGAGCACGGAGCCAGTCGGGAGCAGCCACTGCGAGACTGTTGAGGGCGGCGCGCATCGTTTCCCAGACACACAGCACTCGGTTGAGGGCGCGGATCTTGGCCAGCACATGGGTGGAATCGGTACGCTGTCTTCCACGGGCCTTCAGCCAGCCTTTTTGCTGAAAGACGCTGAGCATTTTTTCCAGCAGGAGCCCTTCAGCATGGTTTTCTATGAGGCGTGAGCGAAATTCGGACAGCACCGAGGCGTCGAAGCCGGGGTCGGTCAAATCTAGACCGAGAAGATATTTCCAATCGATCCTTCCACGCACAGCATCCGCCGCTTGCCGGTCTGACAGGTTCTCCAGAAATTGCAGCACGGTCACTACGGCTAAACGCCACGGAGCTTCGGCGGGTTGCCCTTCCTTTGGAAAGAGGTCGGCAAAATCCTCATCGGTGGACATGCTTCCCAACACGTCGCGCATGTGCATATACACGTTGCCTTTTGGGTATGCTGCTCGTGCTACTCGGGCCGTTTCTTGGGGCACTGGACACACAGGTTGTGGTTTGAGTGACATCGATCTTCTCCTCTGGGCGATCCTTCACCTCTTGTTTCTTCCTTTTCTTCCTTCTCTCTTTCTTTATCGTCAGTGGCTTTGGGATTCGCCAGCGGTATCAAGGCTGCAAGAGACCCTGACGTTCCCAGTAACTCCCAGAAAGCTAGCGAACGGTAAGTGGATCAATCATCATCACTTCCATTGGATAGCACCCTCGGAAAAGGGTGTTTCCTCTCCATCACGACCATCTTTTAGACGCAGAGCTCTATCGGCCATAGGAGCACTGGGGAGACCAATAAGACCCTGACCATACTTGCTGATATGAAAGGAATCACTCTCTGTCCCATAGAGTAAGAGCAGTGATCAGCCCGGTGCGCTGCACCTCATCCCTGGACAGCAGGTGGGACACCAAGACGCCCAGCAGGCGCACCGGCCTGTCCTCGCCATCGAGTTGGGCCAACAGCGTACGGAGCACAGGCAGCATCGCCTGTGCGTCCTGGACCTCTTTCGGGCGGCTGACACTGCGCGTGATGAGCTGGAGATCGCTCCATCTGACCTTGAGCGTGAGCGTCCTCCCCCACAGATCCAATTCGACCAGGCGCCGTTCCACCTGCCCCGTGAGTCCCTCCAGGACCCCTTCCATGCGGTCGCGATCAACGAGGTCGCGCTCGAAGGTGACTTCCTTCCCGACCGACTTGCATTCTCGCCTGGGTTCAACCGGCCGGTCATCCTCCCCGCGCACAAAGCGATAGAGCTGGCTCCTGTGCTTCCCAAGCAGAGCACGCAGACGCTGCTCGCCCAGGCGTTTGAGATCGGTTCCGTGTGCTATCCCCCAGCTCTCTGAGCTTGGTAGCAGTGACCTTGCCTACGCCAACGAATTTGTCGATGGACAGCGCTTCAAGAAAGGCTGGGGCCTGTTCCGGTGAGATCACCGTGAGACCATCGGGTTTGTGGGCATCTGAGGCCAATTTGGAGAGCAACTTATTGAAGGAGACGCCCGCGGAGGCCGTTAAGCCCGTTTCCTCTCTAATACGCTTTTTGATAGTGCGAGCCAGCTGCACTGCCTCCGGGAAGTCGCTCACACATGAGGTGAGATCAAGATATGCTTCATCGAGGCTGAGCGGCTCCACAAGAGATGTGATGCTTTTGAAGATCGTCATGATCTGCGCTGAGACGGCACGTCTGGTGAAGTAGACCTTGCAATCCATCAAACTCTTCACACTCCAGGCTTTTTACGCTCAGAGTTCACATCTGTGTTGTACATTTGTTACTTTGAACTCAGCCGGAATACTTTGAAACAGCTACCTCCTGGCAATTCTTGACTCATCATCAGAAAAAGAGTAAACTCACCCAAATGAATGAACATCCGTTCATTGTGAGCATTTTAGTAGTTTACGAGGATGTAGCATTCGATGGAAGAGCAAGATAGCACTTCTCCTACTCATTACTTTCTGGATACCAACACGTTTCTGCATTTCCAAAGGTTTGACACAGTTGATTGGCCAAAAGTGCTGGGAGCACAGCAGATTTGTCTCATTTTAACTCCAACCGTAATGGAGGAACTTGATCATCATAAAGATGACCCCAAAAATCCAGGTCGCCAAAAGCGCGCGAAAGAGATTCTCTCGAAATTTGACGATATATTACCAACAGACACAGCTGGTATTCGTGTTCCAGTGGGTCAAAACCCAAATGTGGAGCTTCAAGAGTTACTCGATGAGCCGAATATTGACCTGAAAGCATTCGGTCTCAGTTCTCAAAAAGGTGATCATTGCCTTTTAGCCAGTATCCTTGATTTCCGCAATGCTCATCCTGGAGCAACGATCTGCCTGATCACAAGAGATTTTCCGCTCCGTCGAAAAGCACTTCAGCTCAAGATCCCTGTCGTGAATCCAGAAGGAAAGATCGACCCATTGGCAGATTTTTCCACTGAGGCTGTAGAACGACGAAGGCTGGAGCGTGAACTCCAGGAACTCAAGAATCGGCTTCCGAAATTAACATTCGGCTTCTTTGAGAATGCGACAAGAAAGATTGTGCCATATACTACTGCTCCGCTATCAAAGGCGCAGAATATTGAGGTGCTTACCCAGGCATTCGATTCACAGTTTGTTCCTGTGCAAGTGATTGAGCGAAAACAACGGCTGGAGCGCATCCTCAAAGAGGCCATCCACCAAACATCTGAAGAAAGCATTCGGGAGTTTCGAGAAAAATATGAACGGTATCTCGAACTGTTTGAGGCAGCCTGCAGGAGAGACTACCTTCAAAAGTACGGACATCGCTGTCGTCTTGATCTCATACTTCACAATGAAGGTAATGCAACAACAACAAGTGTTGAAATTGTTCTCCAATTTCCTGCTGGTTCTGTCGTCATTCGTGCCCAAGATGAGGAGGAGGCCCTGGAATTTCCAAAAGAGCCACAGCCCTCCTGGTTAGAAGAGCGTGCTCATTCTCCCTGGTCTGGTATCTACGGCCTTTCGGGTCCCGCTTTTGCGCTCCCTGTCAAGCGAGATTACGCCGCTGAAGCAACATATGCTTTAATGAGATCACAACAAAAATGGAAAGGGCCATTTTGTAACGATACCTGTGACACCCATATCGTTACCTACCGAGCAGAGGAATTACTCCATGACAAAACATGGGAGCTGCCACCAATCATTGCCTACTTTTGGCCGGATGGCTCCTCCATAGACTACCTGATACGCGCGAGGGAACTGCCCCGAAAAATAGAGGAAAAGCTCCATATCTGGTGGACCTCAGCGTAAGCCAATTCACAAGTCGGGAGGCAGATCGTTCAAAAGGCCGTTCTCCTCCCGCTGCATTTGCGCACGCATCTGCATCACAAAGGTTCGGTACAGTTCCAGGGCCGCTAATTTTGCCTCCAGCTCCGCAATCCTAGCCTCCTGTTTCAGCCTGGCTTCGACCAGGACCGCTTGCTGTTGCTGCACTTCCAGAAGCTGCTGCGTGCGAGGTGACCCGCACGAGCACCTCTTCTAGCGTCTCGTTGCTGGAGGTAATGCGCGGGTCCCTCCGGCAATGGACACAGCAGGGTAGTTGGCATCCCTTGCTACCTCCAACAAGTTTTTTTGAAGTGGAGCAAGTTCGCGGAAAGTTCCCAGCGACGCACCAACAACAACACGATAGGTGTTCCGTTGACCATGCCCAGGGTGATATCACGACGTGCATGCTCTTGCATGCACCAACTCTCTCGAGTTAGTGGCCTCTGTTCGCACGGGAAGAACGGGATCATCTGGACGTGTTTTCCGGTTCGCAAATCTCCTGGATTTTCTCTGAAGGCGAACCCTCTTTTTTGTCCAGATCGTCCCGTTCCTCCCGCTCACCTCACCAGTCCAGCACCGTGCTCGATGATACAGCTATTTCTGTTTTTTGCCAGGTGCCCGCTTGGAGGTAGCTTCTCATCCTTCCATCTTGGCAACAGTTGGCTTGGCTGCTATACTTTCCCTAAGAAGAGCGGAAGGACCAGAACTGTGTCATCATCACCTCGTGAACACGAGACGCATCCGACAGAGCACGTGCAAGGCATCGTGGAGCGCGTGACCTATCACGCCGAGGATTCCGGCTACACGGTGGCCCGGCTTAAAGCACCAGGGGCACGCGACCTCGTGACCATCGTGGGTCGCTTTCCCGATATCCATGCCGGGCAGTCATTGCGCCTCACCGGGTACTGGCGTGACCATGCCACATACGGCCAGCAGTTCCAGGTCGTGTTTGCACAGGAGACCAAACCTGCGACCCTGACGGGCCTGGAGAAATACCTGGGCAGCGGCCTCATCAAAGGCATTGGCCCGGTGACGGCCGGGCGCATTGTGGCTCACTTCGGCCTGGAAACGCTCGAGATCATTGAGCAGTCATGCTCCCGCCTCAGCGAGGTCCCCGGCATTGCCCACAAGCGTGTAGCCATGATCGAACATGCCTGGGCGGCGCAGAAGGCCATCAAGGAGGTGATGCTGTTTCTGCAAGGGCACGGGGTCTCGACCACCTATGCCGTGAAGATCTATAAGCAGTACGGCGACCAGGCCATAGACGTCGTCTCACGCAACCCCTACCAGCTCGCCGCCGATATCTACGGTATTGGCTTTGTGACGGCCGATACCATCGCCCGTAACATCGGCATCGCGCCCGACTCCGACTTCCGCTCTCAGGCGGGGATCCTACATGTGCTCAGTGTGGCTGCCGAGGAGGGGCACTGCTTCCTGCCAGAGCAGGAACTGGTGGAACGCGTGGTCAAGCGGCTGGCGCTGCCCGAGTCCCCCGTGGACCCGGCGCGGATCAATGCATTGATTGTCCAGATGGCCGAGGCCAGGCAACTCATCACGCAGCCTGGCTATGGCGACCTCGCTGACCAGCGCATTTGCTATGCACCAGCGTTCTACCACACGGAGCAGGCCCTGACCACGCGCCTCTCCGCCTTTGTCAGGAGACCGGTTGCGGTCGATCTGTCACGAGTCCAGCGCTGGACCCTGCGGTACACGCAGAAACGGGGCATCACCCTCTCAGAAGAGCAGCGCCACGCGGTCGAACTGGCCGCCTCCTCGCGGCTGCTGGTGCTGACCGGCGGGCCCGGATGCGGCAAGACCTTTACGACCCGCACGATTGTAGCGTTGTGGAAGGCGATGGGCAAATCCATCCTGCTGGCTGCACCGACAGGACGCGCTGCACAACGGCTCGCCGAGATGACCGGACAGAAAGCCAAAACGATCCATCGCCTGCTCGCCTTCGATCCGGGGACAATGCAGTTCCGCTTCAACGAGGAGCACCCGCTCGAAGCGCAGGCCCTCGTCATCGATGAAACCTCGATGCTGGACCTATTCCTGGCTCACTCGCTCGTCAAAGCGATTCCTTCCGATGCGCAGGTCCTGCTTGTCGGCGATGTGGACCAGTTGCCCAGCGTGGGGCCGGGCATGGTCTTGCGCGATCTGATCGAATCCAGGCGTGTTCCCGTCGTGCGGCTAACCGAAGTGTTCCGTCAGGCAGCTTCCAGCCACATCGTGACCAATGCCCATCGCATTAACGCCGGCCAGTTTCCCCGCTTGACGCCGACCACCAGGTTTGCCGAGTCGGACTGCCTGTGGCTGGAGGCGCCAGAGCCGACACTGGGAGCAGAGGCTGTGCGTCACCTGGTGAGCGAGTTCCTGCCCGGGTACGACATCGATCCGGTGCGGCAGGTGCAGGTGCTCTGTCCGACGACCCGGGGAGAGGTGGGAACGCGACAGCTCAACGCGTTGCTGCAACAGGTCCTCAACCCTCCAAAGCCGGGGAACGTGGAGCTAGCACGTGGAGGCAGTACCCTGCGGGTGGGAGATCGGGTGATCCAGCAGATCAACGACTACCATCGGGAGGTCTTTAATGGTGATGTCGGCACGATCACGTCCATTGATCTGGAGGAACAAGAGGTTGTGGTCCAGTTCACAGAGCGAGCGGTAACCTACGATTATGCCGATCTCTCCGAACTCGCGCTGGCGTGGGCGGTGACTGTACACAAATCGCAGGGCAGTGAGTACCCCGTAGTGATCCTCCCACTCTTTATGCAGCACTACCTGCTGCTCAGCCGCAATCTGCTCTACACCGGCCTCACGCGCGCCAAAAAGCTCGCGATCCTGGTGGGACCAACCAGGGCCATCGGGCTCGCCATCAAACGGGTGACCGACCGGCAACGGTATACAGCTCTGGCCGAGCGTTTACAAGCACGCTCGGGAGAGCACGTCCTCTGAGGAACGCAACTGCTCGAGCTATTCCGCGAAATTGACCACTCGTTCATCCCGTCGTATGAACAACACTGGCGTGAGAGGAAAGGAGCTTCGCATGGATCTGATCATTCGACACGCACGGCTGAGAGGCCGCGAGGGCACCTGGGATATCGGCATACGCGGCGACCATATCACCGCAGTTGCCGAACAACTCGCCGATGCCGCTCCTACCGAAGTGAACGCTGCCGGCAATCTGGTCACGCCGACCTACGTCAATGGGCATATCCACCTGGATAAGTGCTTTCTCCAGGAAAAGATGCACCCCAACACCGACTACACCTTCGGGGAATGCCTGGAGCTCACCTGGGAACACAAAGCGCGCTATACCGTCGAGGACATCCTGGAGCGCACTGGCCGAGCCATCCAGGAGGGTATTCTCAATGGGACGACGGTCTTCCGTGCCTTCGCCGATGTCGATACCATCGGCAAGTTGCGAGGATTGGAGGGCCTCCTGGCGCTCCGCGAGCGCTGGCGGGATGTCGTGCATATCGAGGTGGTAGCTTTTCC
>WNFX01015301.1_pt1 | contig 10351 bp, 9 predicted proteins | sample 5400111 | NCBI WGS metagenome assembly WNFX01 (sample SAMN13153363, study PRJNA577476) | soil metagenome | isolation source: 40 cm soil or saprolite under grassland replicate 1 | place: USA:California | collected 2016-06-15 | reverse complement strand
AGAAATCTTGAAAATTTGCCGCGGTTGCCTGCTAGAATCAGCATCGCTCGCAGGCTGATCGATGCGGCAAAAGGGGAGATGCTCGCATAGTTCGGCATCTCGGTTATCAACGGGCGTGGGGATTTATGCAAATTGGACGGACTGCACATTGTTGCGAATCTGTACCGTTGCGGGGGGGATGCACGGTATTTGACTGACGCAGCCGAGCTGCGTCGTTTTTGTCACGACTCCATCAACAGGTCCGGTCTCACGATTCTCGGCGACCTGTTCCACGAGTTCGACGGTGGCGGAGTCACGGGCACGGTGGTGCTGGCGGAGTCGCATCTCGCCGTCCATACCTGGCCGGAGCTCCAGAGCGTCACCCTCGACGTCTACGTGTGCAACTACACCCAGGACAACAGCGCCAAGGCGCGCCAGGTCGTGGCCGACCTGATGGACCTTTATCGCCCTGAGGAACACGTGCAGCACGATGTGCCGCGCGACAAGCGTCTCATGTACGAGGCGCTGAACGGGGACTACGGGTTTTTCCTGCGTTCCTCCAAGCTGATCGAGTCTACGAAGACGCGCTTCCAGGACCTCGAAATCCACGAGACGCCGCAGTTCGGAAAGCTCTTTCGCTTGGACGGCTGCTTCATGACTTCCGAGCGCGAGGAATTCGTCTACCACGAGACCCTAACCCACCCTGCGCTCACCGCCCATCCTTTGCCCAAGCGGGTCCTTGTGATCGGAGGGGGCGATGGTGGCGCGGCGGAAGAAGCCCTGAAGCACCCGTCGATCGAGCAGCTCGTCATGGTCGAGCTGGACGGGAAGGTGGTCGAGATCGCCAAGGAGCACTTCGCCACGATTCACCGCGGCGTATTCGACAATCCGAAACTGAAGCTGCTGATCGAGGACGGGCTGAAATACCTCGCTGAGACCAAGGAAAAGTTCGACCACATTGCCCTTGATTTGCCCGACCCCATCGGCCCCGCCACCGCGCTCTACGAGGAGGCGTTTTTCCGCGACTGCAAGCGAGCGCTTGCCGCGGGCGGCGTGCTCAGCTTGCATATGGGCTCGCCCTGGTCGCGCCCAGACCGGGTCAAGATGCTCTATGGGCGGCTGGCCAAGATGTTCAAGATCGCCCGGCCGTACACGATGTTCATCCCCTTGTACGGGTGCCTGTGGTCGATGTGCGCGTGCTCGGATTCCACAGACGTCGCGGCGGTGAATAGCGGGGAGATCGATATTCGAATCGGCAACCGCGGTCTCAGCCATCTGCAGTACTACAACGGCGCCGCCCATCAGGCGCTCTTCGCGCTGCCGAATTTCGTGCGCGAGCTCACCGTCGACGCCGTACCCAAGCCCAGGCTCGTGGCGACGAAGAAACGCGCGGCGGGCGGCGTGAAGTAGACGCCGGGGCGTCAGCCGGTTGGGTGCGGGGTGACCGAGAGGGTTGCTCTCTTCGTTTTGGTCTCGAACCCGAGGAAACCGAACTCCGGCTCTGGCTTTCGGCCGCTCACGATGTCGGCAAGGGCCCGGCCCGAGCCGCACGCAAGCGTCCACCCGAGCGTGCCGTGCCCTGTGTTGAGAAAAAGGTTGGAGTACCTCGAACGCCCGATGAGGGGGAGATTGCTGGGTGTGGCCGGTCGCAGTCCCGTCCAGAACTGCGCGCGCTCCGGGCGTCCCGCGTTCGGAAACCATTCGAAGCAGCGCTTGACGAGCGCCGCGCAGCGGGGCTCGTTCATCTCGGTGTCGTAGCCGTTCAACTCGGCGGTGCCTGCCACGCGCAAGCGATCGCCCAGTCGCGAGATCACGATCTTGCGCGCGTGATCGGTCAGACTCGTCTGCGGGGCCTCGTCGTCGGGCTCGAGAGGCAAGGTAACCGAATAGCCCTTCACGGGGTACACCGGCACCGAGACGCCGACTGGCGCCAGCACGAGCGGGCTATAGCTTCCCAGCGCAACAACATAAGCTTCCGCACGCAAGGATTCTTCGATTCCTTTTTCGTCGTCTATGACCACGCGCTCGATCGCTCCCCTCGCGGCTTCGAGACGCTTCACGCTTACGTTGAACCGAAAGCTCACGCCTTGGGCACCGCAGAGATCGGACAGGGCCCGAGTGAAAAGCTGCGCATCACCGCACTCGTCGGAAGCCGCGTAGGCCCCCCCCACGACCCGGGCTATCGAATGCTTGAGCGCCGGCTCGATCGCGAGGCACCCTTCGGGCGACTTGATTTCGATGTCCAGGCCGCGAACTCTGAGCAGCTCGGCCTGTCTCCTCGCGTGTTCGAATTCGTCACCGTCCTCGTACAGGTGCAGGATGCCCCGGGTATCAAAATCGTAGCGGATTCCGGTATCGCGCCGCAGTTGACGGAGCTGCTCGCGACTGTACAGCGCAAGTGTGAAAGCGGAATCTGTGTTGCGACGGGTCCGGCCCGGCAAACATTCAAACAGGAAGCGCAGGCCCCAAAGCCATTGAGCGAGGTCGGCGCGCGGCCGGAAGAGCAGCGGGGCGTCCTCGCGCCCGAGCCACTTAAGGATCGTCAAGGGAGCGGTCGGGTTGGCCCAGGGTTCGGAGTGGCTGACCGAAATCTGCCCGCCATTTGCAAAACTCGTCTCAAGCGCAGGCTCGGGCTGACGGTCCACCACCATGACCTCGTGGCCGCTCTGCGCGAGATACCACGCGCTCGTCGTGCCTATGACCCCGGCACCGAGAACGATCACTCTCATGCCCGCCTCCGATAAAAAGCAAAAGGGGGAAAGCTCGCGCTATATCCCCCTGGAAACGAATCTACACTTTTGACTTTCGCACGGCAAGCAAGCCCTTCCGCCGCGTCCATGCACTGCGCTGAGGCCGTTCAACAAGTCGTTCTCTGGATATACAGGTCAAGCCCGATGGGGCATCATCGGGTTTTCATGAGGGCCGGAACGGAAAGGCTGGCTTATTTTCCCGTGTAAGGAATCACTTTTTGCCGCTGCTCACCGAGCCCCTTGATGCCAAGAGTGACCACGTCACCTGGTTTGAGCCACGCCTGGGTCGGCTTCATACCCAGCGCGACGCCCGCGGGTGTTCCGGTTGTAATAATGTCACCCGGGAGCAGCGTCATGTAGTTGCTCACGTACGATACAAGCTTCGCACAGGGGAAAATCATGTTCTTGGTATTGGAGGATTGCCGACGTTCGCCGTTGACGTCGAGCCAGACGTCGAGCACCTGGGGATTGGTGATCTCGTCGGTCGTGACGAGCCATGGTCCGATCGGTCCGAAGGTGTCACATCCCTTGCCCTTGTCCCACTGAGAGGACTGCAACTGGAAAGCTCGCTCGGACACGTCATTCACGATCGTGTAACCAGCGACGTGGTCCAGGGCCTCGTCCTCCGGCACATACTCGGCGCGTGTCCCGATTGCTATTGCGATCTCGACCTCGTAATCGAGCTTGGTGGAACTGCGGGGCTGCTGGATGTCGTCATTCGGGCCGCTGATGCACGTCGTCGCCTTCATGAAAACTACCGGCTCTGCGGGTATTTGCAGGCCCGCTTCGTGCGCATGATCGACGTAATTCAGGCCGATGGCGACAAACTTGGAGATTCCCGTATAGGGCACGCCGAAACGCGGGTTACCGCGCACCAGTGGCAGCGACTCCGGACGAATCTTGCGCCCTTGCGCGTCGATGACGCCCGGTTTTTCGAATCCATTCCTGCCGTAACGACAAAGCTTCATTTTTGGCTTCCTTTCCAGATCATCATGCGGCCGCTTAAGCAAATCGCAACTCTTGGAGCAAGCGTAAGCTGGGTGCAAGCAGGTAGCTCGATATCGTCGCAGTCTTGAGCCGCCCATTTCCTGCCTGGGCGGCAGCGCAACGAGAGCAATTGGTGCGGCCGGTCTCTTACGTAAGCCGTTCTCCCCAGAACTATTCTTATTGCCCGGCGATTATAACAGCGCCCCGCCGAAAAAAGCCGTAGTTTCCTTGGAATCAATGGGTTACTGGAGGGGTCAAGGCCAGGGTCGGCGTTAGATAAAATCGAGGCATGAAAGGCCCTCCAGCTTGCGTCCCGCGGTTTTTTGCACCGGTGCAGCTTTCCCTCGGTGCCGAGATCGATGTGCCGGAGCGGGTGGCGCGTCATTGCGCGGTCCTGCGCCTGCGCCGCGGCGACGCGGTCGTCTTGTTCAACGGAGACGGCGGGGAATTCTCCGCCGAGCTGACGCGGGTTTCCCGTGGCGGTGCGCGCGCCTACGTGATATCGAGGCAGACGCCGGAACGCGAGTCGCCTCTTGCCATCGCGCTCGCTCAGTGCGTATCGAGCGGCAACCGGATGGACGCTGCCCTGCAGAAATCTACCGAGCTTGGTGTCTCCAGCATCGTGCCGATCACGAGTGAGCGCTCCGTAGTGAGACTCTCGAGCGATCGCGCCGACAGGCGCGTCGCCCACTGGCGCAACGTGGTCATCGCCGCCTGCGAGCAATGCGGGCGCAACCGCGTTCCCGAGGTTGCGGCGATCATCGACCTCGATGCCTTTCTGGGCCGGGCAGCCAGCGATGGGCTACGGCTCCTTCTGGCGGCGGATGCCGATCGAGACTTGAAACAGCTTGAACCACCCGGAAAAGTGACTTTGCTGGTCGGACCGGAGGGAGGGCTCGCGCCTGAGGAGCGGCAGCGTGCGCAAAGAAGGGGGTTCGTTCCGGTTCGCTTCGGGCCGCGCGTGCTTCGCACGGAGACCGCACCGCTCGCAACAATCGCAGCGATGCAGGCCTTGTGGGGTGATTGTTAGCCTGTGTACGCCGGGCCCGCTGTATCTAATGGGGGCAACTGGCTAGAATCGGAGTTCCCTAAGAACAACGACAACCATGCCGTCCCATCCCACCCAGTTCGTCAGCTGGGTTCGCTCCGTCGCCCCCTATTTCCACGCGTTCCGTGGAAAGACGTTCGTGCTAGCCTTTGGCGGAGAAATATTCGCGGAGCGCAGGTTCGTCGACCTCGCCCACGACGTCAGCCTTCTGCATAGCACCGGCATCCGCGTGGTACTGGTGCACGGCTCACGCCCGCAGATCGAGGCGCAACTCAAGCGCCGCAAGCTCCGCTCGCGCTACGCGAAGGGCCTGCGCATCACGGATCCCGTTGCGCTCGAATGCGTGAAGGAGGCTGTCGGGTTGTTACGCGTGGAGATCGACGCGTTGCTGTCCTTGGGTCTTCCCAACTCGCCCATGGCGGGTGCTGCGATCAATAGCGTCTCGGGAAATTTCATCACAGCGCAGCCGATGGGCGTGCACGACGGCATCGACTTCCAGTATACGGGCTCGGTGCGCAAGGTTGACGCGCTGGCAATCGCGGGGTGTCTAGACGCCGGCAACATAGCGATCGTATCGCCAGTCGGTTACTCGCCCACGGGCGAGGTCTTCAACCTCGCCATGGAGGATGTCGCGGTAGCAACGGCGACGGCGCTCCACGCCGAGAAGCTGATCTTCTTCTCTGACGCGCCCGTGCAGGACAAGGAGGGCGAGTTGCTGCCCGAGCTCACGGCGGAGGAAGCGGCCGGGCTGCTCACGCGCAGCAACCGCTTGTCCGACGATACGCGGCTCTATCTCACACACGCCGTCGAGGCAGTGCGCGGGGGGATGCAACGCGCCCATATCATCAGCCGGACAGTCCCTGGTGCTCTGCTGATCGAATTGTTCACCCATGAAGGTTCGGGCACCATGATCACCGCCGACAAGGTGGTGAAGCTGCGGCCGGCCAAGATCGACGACGCAGGGGGCATTCTCAAGCTCATCGAGCCGCTCGAGGAAGACGGGACCCTCGTGCGCCGCGGGCGCGAACTGCTCGAACGCGAGATCGGGCGCTTTTCGTTGATTGAGCACGACGGGGTGATCGTCGGATGCGCCGCCCTCTACCCCTTCCCCGGCGCCCGCGCCGGCGAGCTTGCCTGCCTCGCGGTGCGGCCCGATTACAGGGACGCAGGCTACGGCGAGCGCCTACTGCACCATGTCGAGACACAGGCGAGAGCCTCCAAGCTGAAAAAGCTGTTCGTGCTCACGACGCGGGCGACCCATTGGTTCATAGAGCGCGGGTTCGCCGAAGCGAATATCGCGGTACTGCCAGGGGAAAGGAAAGCCTTGTACAACTATCAGCGGCGCTCGAAGATTTTAGTAAAGCGGACTTAAAATCGACCTGATACCGGAATCGAGGTTGCGAAAATGGCAAGGATGGTGAAATGTATCAAGCTCGGCCGCGACGCGGAAGGGCTCGACTTTCCCCCTTACCCGGGGGAACTCGGCAAGCGCATCTACGAAAACGTCTCCAAGGAAGCCTGGCAGGCCTGGATCAAGCACCAGACCATGCTCATCAACGAAAACAAGCTGAACCTCGCGGACCCGCGCGCTCGGAAATATCTCGCCGAGCAGATGGAGAAGCATTTCTTCGGATCCGGAGCCGATGTCGCTTCCGGCTACGTGCCGCCGGACAAGTAGGCGCTTTCGCTTTACTTCCGGGCGATTGTTCTCACGCCCGTCTTGGTTCCGAGCAGGAGCACATCGGCTCCGCGCCGGGCGAACAATCCGTTGGTAACGACGCCGGGGATATTGTTGACCGCCGTTTCCAGCTCGACCGGATTGAGGATCGAGAGCCCCCACACGTCGAGGACGATGTTGCCGTTGTCGGTGGTAATGCCTTGGCGAAGCTTGGGCTGTCCGCCGAGCTTCACCATCTGACGCGCTACATAGGCACGCGCCATAGCAATCACCTCGACCGGCAGCGGAAACTTTCCAAGCACCGGTACGAGCTTCGACTCGTCCGCGATGCAAACGAACTTCCTCGCCACCGCGGCGACGATTTTCTCTCGCGTGAGCGCGCCGCCCCCGCCCTTGATCATGGCGAGATGCTCGGTGATCTCGTCGGCGCCGTCGACATAGACCGGCAGGTCGTTGACGCTGTTGAGATCCAAGACGCGAATGCCGTGCCCCTTCAGCCGCTCGGCGGACCTTTCCGAGCTCGCGACCGCCCCGGCGATGCGATTCCTCATCCTGGCGAGCTCGTCGATGAAGAAATTGGCCGTGGACCCGGTGCCGACGCCGATCACGGCGTCCTCCACCACGTGCTTGATCGCCTCGCGGGCGACTGCCCGTTTGAGCTCGTCCTGGGTCATCGCCGTTTCGACGGTGGCAGATCCGTGCACACGCCTTCGAACAGCTCTGCTGTCATTCCAACCGATTCGCTCGTCGTCGGATGCGGATGGATGGTCTTGCCGATATCGACCGCGTCGGCGCCCATTTCGATGGCGAGCGCAATCTCGCTGATGAGATCGCCCGCTCCGGCTCCGACGATGGCGCCGCCAATCAGGCGGTGCGACTCCTCGGAGAAGATCAGCTTGGTGAAGCCCTCGTCGCGGCCGTTGGCGATGGCGCGTCCCGAGGCTGCCCAGGGGAATTTGGCGACCCCGAATTTGATTCCCTCTTTTTTCGCTTCCTCCTCGGTTGATCCCGCCCAGGCGATCTCAGGATCGGTGTAAGCCACCGAGGGAATCACGCGCGCGTCGAAGTAGGATTTCTGTCCCGCAGCGGCTTCCGCTGCGACGTGACCTTCGTGTACCGCCTTATGCGCGAGCATGGGCAGCTTGGCGATATCGCCAATCGCGTAGATGTGCGGGATGTTGGTGCGCATTTGCGCGTCCACGGGGATGAAGCCACGCTCGTTCACCGTTACGCCGGCGGCGTCGGCGCCGATCTTCCTGCCGTTGGGTGTCCGGCCCACGGAAACCAGGATCATGTCGTAGAGCTGCGGCTTGGCCGGAGCGTTGTCACCTTCGTAGGACACCTTCAATCCTTCCTTCACGGACTCGACCTTGGTGGTCCTGGTCTTCAGCATCACGTTGTCGAAGCGGCGCGCGTTGAATGTTTGCCATACCTTGACCAAGTCCCGGTCTACCCCGGACATCAGGCCATCGAGCACCTCGACCACATCCAGCCGAGCGCCGAGTGTGGAATATACCGTGCCCATTTCCAGGCCGATGATGCCGCCGCCGATTACGAGCATGCGTTTCGGCCGCCGCTGCAGCTCGAGCGCCGCCGTCGCGTCTACGATTCGCGGGTCCTCCGGAATAAAGGGGAGCTTCGCCGACTGCGAGCCGGCTGCGATGATCGCGTTTCTGAATGCGACGACCTTGCGCCCGTCCTTCGCTTCCACGGCGAGATGGTTCGGCCCTACGAAAGCTCCAGTACCCTGCAGCACCGTCACTTTGCGCGAGCGCGCCATGCCCGCAAGCCCCCCGGTCAGCTTGCCGACCACCTTGTTCTTCCATGCGCGCAACGCATCGAGATCCACCTTGGGTTCCCCGAAACCGATGCCGTGTTCCGACAGATGTCTTGCCTCGTCCATGACGGCAGCGATGTGCAGAAGCGCTTTCGACGGGATGCAGCCCACATTCAGGCAGACGCCGCCGAGCGTCGGGTAACGCTCGACCAGAATGCTGTTCAGGCCCAGGTCTGCGGCCCGGAAGGCGGCCGAATAACCGCCGGGACCGGAGCCCAGCACCAGCACGTCGCAAGTCATGTCGGCTGCGCCGCCGTAGGCTTTGGCTGCGGCAGGTGCGGAAATCTTCGGCGCCGCAGAGACGGCCGGACGCGGCGCGGACGGCGGGGCCACGGCACTCTCTACCTCGAGCAAGGCGATGACCGACCCCTGAGAGACCTTGTCCCCGACCTTGACCCGCAGCTCCTTGACGACGCCGGCGTCCGAGGACGGAATTTCCATCGTCGCCTTGTCGGACTCGAGGGTGATGAGGGAGGTTTCCTTGGCTACCCGGTCACCGGGTTTCACCAGAACTTCAATGACGTCGATGTCCTTGAAATCGCCGATGTCCGGTACCTGGACTTCGATCATCTGCGCCACGCCGTCCTCATAAAAGGGTGCGGCGGATGTCGGAGAGGACTGAAGCCAGATAGGTCGTGAAGCGCGCGCCGGCGGCACCGTCGATGACGCGGTGGTCGTAGGCGAGCGACAGGGGCAGCATCAGCCGCGGAGCGAAACTCCCGTCCTTGTACACCGGCCGCATCTGCGATCTCGCCACCCCGAGAATCGCAACTTCGGGTGCGTTGATGATGGGCGTGAACGCCGTGCCACCGATGCCGCCAAGGCTGGAGATGCTGAAGGTGCCGCCGCGCATGCTGTCGGGCTTGAGTTTTTTCTCGCGCGCTGCCTTGGAAATTTCAGCCAGCTCCTTCGCCAAATCGAAAACACCCTTGCGGTCAGCGTCGCGGATCACTGGCACCAGTAGGCCGTCGGGCGTATCGACCGCGACTCCGATGTGATAGTACTTCTTGACGATCAGGTTCTCGCCCGTCTTGTCGAGCGAGGCGTTGAACTCAGGAAACTCCTTCAACGCGTTCACCGAAGCTTTCACCAGGAACGCGAGCATGGTGAGTTTGAAGCCTCCTTTTTCCGCGACCTGCGCGTTCTCCTTGCGGAACGCCTCGAGCTCGGTGATGTCGGCCTCGTCGTGCTGAGTGACATGCGGGATCAAGACCCAGTTGCGGTGCAGGAACCCGCCGGAAAGCTTCCTGATTCGCGACAGGGGTTTGGTTTCGACCGGGCCGAACTTCGCGAAATCCACCTGCGGCCACTCCGGCAGATCCAGAACGAGCCCGCCGCGCGCTGCGACGGCGGTGACCGCGGGCGCACCCCTTACCACTCCCTTGACGAACTCCTGGACGTCCGCCTGCGTAATGCGTCCTTTCGGGCCCGAGCCTTTGACCCGAATGAGGTCGACGCCCAGCTCGCGCGCGAACTTGCGCACCGAGGGGCTCGCGTGCGGCGTCGCCCCGGGACCTAGCGCAGATGTGCTTGAGATCGGTTCGGTGCGGCCGACCGAAACCGTGGCAGGGGCTGGTGCCGGGACGGCCGCAAGCACCGGCACAGGCTTTGCCGTGGGAGCGTCTTGGGGCTTCGGAGCCGCCTTTGCGGGCGCACCCGAAGCGCCTTCCGTCTCTTCGAGGATGAGGATGGGACTGCCCTGTGAAACCTTGTCGCCGGTCTTGACCCGCAATTCCTTCACCACGCCCGCAGCCGGCGACGGAATCTCCATCGTCGCCTTGTCCGATTCCACGGTGATCAGCGACTGTTCCGGCTGCACCGCATCGCCCGGTTTGACGAGTACCTCGATTACATCGACGTTCTTGAAGTCACCGATGTCGGGTACGAAGACTTCCCTAGGGGTTCCCATGCTTGCCCAGTTCGCGATTTGGGGTGCCGGGGCTGGGCCGCCGTCGAGGCGCCCAACCCATGCTTGGTCAGACAGCCACTGGAATGGGTTTTTCCGGATCGATCCCGTATTTCTTGATTGCGTCGGAAACGACCTTGGGTTTGACCTCGCCCTGATCGGCGAG
>WNFX01007334.1_pt1 | contig 10351 bp, 7 predicted proteins | sample 5400111 | NCBI WGS metagenome assembly WNFX01 (sample SAMN13153363, study PRJNA577476) | soil metagenome | isolation source: 40 cm soil or saprolite under grassland replicate 1 | place: USA:California | collected 2016-06-15 | reverse complement strand
GGGAAGTAGGTCAGGCCGACCAGGATGAGGATGACGCCGACGAGCATGCCGACGAACAGCGGTGTCCGGGTGTCCAGCGTGCCCGCGCTCGCGGGCACCGGTTGCTGCCGGGCCAGGGATCCGGCCAGGCCGAGGGCGAAGATCTCCGGTGCGAACCGGCCGAGCAGCATCACGATGCCGCCGAGCGTGTTGTACCAGGGGGTGTTCGTTGTCAGGCCGGCGAACGCGGAGCCGTTGTTGTTCGCCTCGGACGCGAACGCGTACATGATCTCGGTCAGGCCGTGCGGTCCTGGGTTGAGTATCGATGCCTGCGGCGTTTTCAGCGCAATGGACAGCCCCGCCGCGGCCAGGGTGACGGTAGGAATGGTCAGGAAGTACAGCGCCGCGTACTTCATCTCGGTGGGCCGGATCTTCTTCCCGACATACTCCGGCGTGCGGCCGACCATCAGGCCGGCGACGAACACCGTGACCATGGCGAGCACCAGGATGCCGTACAGCCCGGCGCCGACGCCGCCGGGGGCGATCTCACCGAGGGCGATGTCGAACAGGGCGATGCCGCCGCCGAACGGGGTGAACGAGTCATGGAACGAGTTCACCGAGCCGGTCGAGGTGACCGTGGTCGAGGCGGCGAACAGCGAGGAGCCGGGTGTGCCGAAGGCGACGTTCTTGCCCTCCATGGCGCCGTGCGCGAGCTGCGGGGCGATCCCGGCGCCCTGCGCCTCGAAGAAGCTGATCCCGCCGACCGCGGTCAGCCAGATGACCACCATGACGGCGACCAGCGCGTAGCCCTGCCGGTTGTCCTTGACCATCTTGCCGAACGTGCGCGGCAGCGCGAACGCCGTCAGCAGCAGCAGGAAGATCTCGAACCAGTTCGTGAACGGGTTCGGGCTCTCGAACGGGTGCGAGGAGTTGGCGTTGAAGAAGCCGCCGCCGTTGTTCCCCGCGTCCTTGATGACCTCCTGCGACGCGACGGGACCGCCGACGATCGTCTGGTGCGCGCCCGACACGGTGGTCACCGTGTGGTAGGAGGAGAAGTTGTCGATCACGCCGGAGGCCATCAGGATCAGCCCGCCGACGATGGACAGCGGGATCAGGTACCGGATCGTGATCCTGGTCACGTCCACCCAGAAGTTGCCGAGCTTGTCGGTCCGGGACCGGATGAACCCGCGGACCAGCGCGATCGCGACCACGATGCCAACCGCGGCCGACAGGAAGTTCTGCACCGCCAGGCCGCCCATCTGGGTCAGGTAGCCCATGGTGGATTCACCGGAGTAGTTCTGCCAGTTCGTGTTGGTCACAAACGACGCGGCGGTGTTCCAGGCCAGCGCGGGCGGGACGTTGGCCATGCCCAGCGACAGCAGCAGGTAGTGCTGCAGCCGCTCAAGGCCATAGAGGAACAGCACGCTGACCACCGAGAACGCCAGCATGGAGCGCAGGTAGGAGCTCCATTTCTGGTCGGCGGACGGGTCGATGCCAATCAGCTTGTAGAGGCCGCGCTCGATCCGCCAGTGCTTGTCGGTGGTGAAGATGTGGGCCATGTAGTTGCCGACCGGTATGTAGCACGCGGCCAGCGCGGCCACCAGCAAGGCGAGCTGCAGCCAGCCCGCAGCAGCACTACTCATCAGAACCTCTCAGGCAGCACGAGGGCCGCGAACAGGTAGACGGTCAGCAGGATGCCGCCGATCAGGCCGATCCAGTTCTCAGCGCTCAAATCGCTCGACCCCCTTGACCAGAAGCCAGAGCGCGGCGAAGACGACGATTGTCAGGCCGATGTAGACAAGGTCGAGCACGAGGTCCTCCTTGAGTTCGGGGGCGTGGCGCACCCCGATGGCACTCGATGGATTTAGTGAACCCCGTGGAACCCGGCACGGGCCGCGCCCATGCGGCACCCATGCGCGGCGGTGAGCGTTCTTAACGAACCTCATGCAGCGGCAGAACGATCTGCCGCGCCGGGATAAGCGGCGGGCCGGGCTGGGGCCGGGCAGGCCGCGTGCGAGCTCTCGTCGCCTGTCTGTTCGCATCCCGACGGTCCCTGACCGGGCCCGCGACCCGCCCGTCAGCAGAACGGTGCCTATGCCGTGGGCCGGGTCAGCCAGGGAGGGCGAGGCCGCGGACGCCGACTTCGTCGGCGCGGGTTAGCAGGTCGGCGGGGTCGGCGTAGACCCGGTAGGCGCCGACGCGTTCCAGTTCTTCCCGGCCGTATCCGCCCGACAGGACGCCGATCCCCAGCGCCCCGGCGCGCCGGGCGGCCAGCAGATCCCAGACGCTGTCCCCCACGACGAAGGCATGCCTGGGCTCCACGCCCAGCAGGGCCGCCGCGGCGAGGAACAGGTCCGGGTCGGGCTTGGCGTGGGCCACCATGTCCCTGGTCACCATCGGCGCGTCATCCGGCAGGCCGAGCATCGCCAGCGCGTGGTGGGCGGTAACGCGATAGCCGCTGGTCGCGATCGCCCAGGCCACTTTGCGCTCGGTGAGCGCGGTTAGCAGGTCCGCCGCGCCGGGCAGCGGGCGGACGGAGTCGGCCTGGGCCAGATACTCCTCCTGGTGGGCCCGCTGCAGCATGGCGATGTCGGCCTCGGACAGAGTGCGGCCGGTCTCCCGCAGCAGGGCGGACACGAACAGCCCGCCGCTCATGCCGATCCGGCGGTGGATCCGCCAGACCGACAGATCGATATCGAGCCGGGAAAGCGCCGCACGCCAGGCGATGACGTGCTGGTACACGCTGTCGATGAGCGTCCCGTCGAGGTCGAACAGGAACGCGGGCGCGGGGGGTTCGGGGTAGTTCGCCAGCCCGGTCATGGCACCAGTGTGCCGGAGGTCAGGCGCCGGCCACCGCGGTCACCCCGCTCATGGTGCCGATCAGCGCGAACGGCCCGGACAGCGAGGGCGAGGCGAAATGCGGGAGCGGCGAGCCGAGGGCGATCCGCTGGCGGACATGCCCGGTGGCCGGGTCGAGCTGGTACAGGTCGCCGGCGTCCCAGTCGGTTACCCAGACCGCGCCGCCGCCGATGACCGGTGAGCCGGCCGCCGCCGCCGGGCCGCGCCACAGCACCCGGATGCGCCGGCCGGCGGTGTCCACCGCCGCCATGCCGCCGCTGGCGCAGGGGACATAGGCGACCGTGCCGCGCACGGCAGCGCCGCCGAACGCCGGGCACACCGGCCCCTGCGCCAGCTGCCCGCCGACGCCGCCCAGCCGCGCGGCGTCGAGCAGGTAACCGGTGCCGCGCTTGCCGACTGACAGCACCAGCCCGCTGGGCAGCAGCACCGGGGACAGCGACCCCAGGTCGAGGTCGGAGGCGTTGTCCGCGGCCCAGACGGCGGGGGCGAAGATCCCGGTCCGGTGCAGCCCGGGCGACAGCGCCGTGACCGAGTCGCTGTCGTCGTAGGCGCCGCCGGTCGCGGCGCCGTTGCCCACCCCGGCGTAGAGGGTGCCGCCGCGCCCCACCGGCAGCCCCGCAGCCCCCCAGATCCCGCCCTCCCTGGCCGTGGGCACCACGTAGGAGACCAGCGGCCCGCTGCCCGTGGCCGGGACGCCCACCACCGAGCCCCGGTAGGGCCCGCAGTCCCCGAACAGCCCCCCGAACCCGGCGTACACCCGTCCGCCGGCCAGCGTGAGCGCGACCCGCTGCTGGTCGAAACGGGGCTGGCCGTCGGGGGCGGGGATGTCGCGCCGCACGGTTACCCGGCCGGAGGCCACCGACACGCCCACCAGCACGTGGTGGTAGCCGGCGGTCTCGGCGACCGCGTACACCAGCTCGGTGGCCGGGTCGTACACCGGCGTGCCGGTGATGCCGAGCGGGTCGATGTTGCCGCACGGCAGGCTGGCCAGCGGCACCGGCGTGCCGACGTGCGCGCGCCAGCGCACCTGGCCGGTCGCCCGGTCCAGCCCGTAGACCGAGTCGCCCTCGGTGGCCGCGATGACGAGCCCGCCGATGGCGAGCGGCTGGCCGTAGACGGCCCCGTCGAGCCGGCGGGTCCAGGCGATCGACAGTTGCCCGGCCGGCGGGGTCGCGGCGGCGAGCCCGGTGTGGGCCGGGTCGCGATGGTAGTTCGGCCAGTCCCACGCGCCGGGGCGGGGCGGGGACTGGGTCGCCGCCGGGGCCGTGGCCGAGCCGGGGGAGCTCGCCGTCCCCGGGCCGGGTGAGCTCGTGCAGGCGGAGACGGCCACCGCCAGTACGGGCACGATGAGACGGGAGAGGCGCATGCCACCCAGTCTGCCCGAGGGGACGGCCGGGCCATGGCAGCCTGGGAAGCGGGAGCCGGGCCGTCCCGGGCTGACGATTTGGGCGGCGTGCCGCTTACAGATAACGCCAACCGGTCGGTAACATCCATTTACGCAGGTCACAGCGATCGGAGGTTGTGGCTGACGGGGTGCAAGCATCGTGCGGGATGGGGAAGATCGTGCGGGATGGGGAAGAAGGTAAGGGGAAGTGGTGACACGCGAGGCGGCCATGGCGATCGGTTCCTTTGTCGCGCTGGGGGACAGCTTTACCGAGGGCCTGGACGATCCCCGCGCTGACCAGGCGGGTTACCTGGGCTGGGCGGACCGGTTCGCCGGGATGCTGGCCGAACAGCAGCCCGGGCTGCGGTATGCCAACCTCGCGGTACGGGGCAAGCTGCTGCGGGAGGTAGCCGGGGAACAGGTCCCGCAGGCCATCGCGATGGCGCCCGACCTGGTGAGCCTGGCGGCGGGCGGGAATGACCTGCTCCGTCCGCGTGGCGACCCCGACGTCCTGGCGGAGCAGTTCGACGAGGCCGTCCGCACGCTGCTGATGGCCGGCTGCCAGGTCCTGGTGTTCACCGGCTTCGACCCGCGTTTCCCGGTGCTCCGGCTGATCCGGGGCAAGGTGGCGGCCTACAACATGCACCTGCGCGCGATCGCCGACCGCCACCGGTGCCACCTCGTCGACCTGTGGTCGATGCGGGTGCTCCGCGACCCGCACGCCTGGAGCGCCGACCGGCTGCACCTGACCCCGGACGCGCACCAGCGGGTGGCGCTGCGCACGTGCGAGGTGCTCGGGCTGCAACTCGCCGCGGACTGGCGGGAACCGTGGCCGTCGGCCGAGGGGATCGTCTCGTCGCAGGCACGGGCCTGGCTGGCGGCCCGCCGGACGGACCTGCGCTGGGCGCGGCTCCACGCGGCGCCGTGGGTGGCCCGGCGGGTGCGGGGGGTGTCGTCGGGCGACGGCATCAGCCCCAAACGGCCCGAGCTCCTGCCGCTCTGAGCCCGCGGCGGGCTACGGCGCCAGGTCGGCCAGGACGTCCTCCAGCCGGCGCAGCGAGGCGGCGATCCACGGCAGGCCGGCCGGATCGCCGGCGGCCAGCGCCTCCTCGCGCTGCTCGCTGGTATCCCCGTACACCCGTCCGGTCGCCACCCGCACCCGCAGCACGGACTCCTCCTCGCCGAACGCGCTCGCCGGGAGCACCGCCACCCCGTACCGGTCGAGCAGGAGGGCGGCAAGACCGGGACCAGTGGTCACCCCGTGCCGCTCGGCCAGATGCTCACGCCAGGGGGCGAAGTCCGGGTACAGGTAGAACGCCGCCTGCGGCTCGGGGACGATCACCCCGGTGGCGGCGAACCGGTCAGCCACGGCACGGCAGACCGCTTCGTGCAGGGACCGGCTGCGGGCTACCCGTTCGGCCAATTCGGGAGGTTCAGCGAACGCGAGCGCGGCGGCTTCCTGGACCGGGCCCGCGGCGGCGGACCAGATCTCGCTGCCGACGCCGAGCAGCCGGCCGTGCAGAGCGGCGCCGAGCGGGCCGTCCGGGAGCCGCGCCACGCCGATCCGCCAGCCGCCGAGCGCCAGGTTCTTGCTGAGCCCGGTGGTGACCACCGTGCGTTCCGGGGCGAAGTCCACCGGGCTGGCCACCGCGGGCGAGGAGTCGAACACGAGGTCACGGTAGATCTCATCGGAGATGACGATCAGGTCGTACCTCGTGGCGACGTCGGCCAGGTTCTCCACCGTGGCGGGATCGCCGAGCCGGCCGGTGGGGTTGTCCGGCACGGTGGCCAGCACCGAGCCGATCCGGCGGCCGGCCGCCCGGGCGCCCTCGATCGCACGGACGAGCGAGGCCGGGTCGCAGATGCCGCCCTCGCCGGCCGGGGTGGGCACGAAATGCGGCAAGGCCCCGATCAGGCTGGCCTGGGCCGCGTAGCTCACCCAGCTTGGCTGGGGCACGGCGACATCCGCGCCAATGGCCAGCAGCAGGCCGAACAGCAGCGGCTTGGTGCCCGGCCCGGAGATCACCGTCTCCGGGGTGGTCGGCAGGCTGCGCCGGGTCCAGTAGCCCGCGGCCGCCTCGCGCAGAACGGGCTGCCCGGCCACCGGGCCGTATGCGTTGTTGCCGGCCGCGCCGGCCAGCGCGGCCTTGAGCAGCGGGTGCACGGGCAGGCCCGCCTCGCCGAAAGACAGCGGGAGGACGGGCTCACCGGCCTGCCGCTTGCGGATGAGGATCTCGTTCGCGGCCAGGGTGGCCGACAGCGGGATGGCGGACATGGCTGTCCCGACTCTACCGGCCCCGCCCGGGACGGCTCAGGCGTCGCGCTCGATCGGGCAGCTCATGCAGCGCGGGCCGCCCCGGCCGCGGCCCAGCTCCCCGCCGGGGACGGTGATCACCTCAATGCCGTTGTCCCTCAGGTAGGCGTTGGTGGTCACGTTCCGCTCGTAGGCGATGACCACTCCCGGCTCGATCGCCAGCACGTTGCAGCCGTCGTCCCACTGCTCCCGCTGCGCGGAGCGGACGTCCTGGACTGCGGTCAGGACGGTGATGGCGGGCAGGTCAAGCGCGGCGGCGATGGCGCTGTGCATGTCCTGCGGCGGGTGATCGGTGACCTTGAGCTCGTGGGCGCTCGCGCCCGGCTCGACCGTGTAGGAGGGCAGCATCCCCATCCCGGCGTACTTGGTGAACACCCCGTGGCCGGCCATCGTCAGCAGCGTGTCCAGGTGCATGAACGCGCGCGTCTTGGGCATGTCGATCGCCACCAGGCAGCGGGCCGCCCCGGCCGCGAACAGCCGGTGGGCGAGCACCTCGACCGCCTGCGGGGTGGTCCGCTCGCTCATCCCGACCAGCACCGCCCCGTTGCCGGGCACCAGGACGTCGCCGCCCTCGATGGTGGCGGGCGCGGCGTCGGCGCCGTGGTACCAGACCTCGAAGCCCGCGCCGGCGAACATGGGGTGCCAGCGGTAGATCGCCTCGCCGGTGACGCTCTCCCGGATCCGGGCCTGCTTGCGCATCGCGTTGATGGACACGCCGCCATAGATCCAGCACGAGCTGTCCCGCTGGTAGAGCAGGTTCGGCAGGGGGGCGAGCACGAAGCCGTCGGGGTCGAGCGAATGGAAGGCGATGCTCTTCGGCTCCGGCCCCAGTTCGGCGATCTCACGTTTGGTGATCCCGCCGGCCAGGAACGACGCCAGTTCCGCCGGACCGAGCCCGGCCATCGCGGCCCGTAGGGTGCTGGCGGCGAGCGGCCCGTGCCAGCGCGGGTCGAACACCCGGTCCAGGATGTACTCGCGCGCGTCGGCGATCTCCAGGGTCTGGGCGAGCAGATCGCTGTAGTAGTGGACCACGACGCCGCGGGAGGTGAGGGCCCCGGCGAACGCGTCGTGCTCGGCCTGCGCCCTGCTCACCCAGAGCACGTCGTCGAAGAGCAGGTCGGCGGCGTTATCGGGGGTCAGGCGCTTGAGCTCGAGGTCGGGGCGGTGCAGCACCACCTGCCGCAGGCGGCCGACCTCGGAATCCACGTGAAACATGGCACTCCCGTTCTGAACGGATCCGGCTCGTCAGTTATCTCATGGCCCGCGTTGCGGTCCATCCCACCGGACGGCCGCTCGCGACGGCATGGATCCAGGAGACATCCCCTAAGCTGCGGACGTGGACCTTGATCTTTCACGCGATGTGGGCGCGCTGACGGCGGCCCTGGTCGATGTCCCGTCGGTGAGCGGTGACGAGAAGGTGCTGGCCGACGCGATCGAGGGTGTCCTGGCCGGCCTGCCCCACCTGACGGTGCGGCGGGACGGGAACACCGTCGTCGCGCTGACCCGCCTTGGCCGGCCGGAGCGGGTCATCCTGGCCGGGCACCTCGACACCGTGCCGATCGCGGGCAACGTCCCCTCCCACACCGAGGGCGACCTGCTGTATGGCTGCGGCAGCTGTGACATGAAATCCGGCGTGGCGGTCCAGCTCCGGCTGGCGTACCAGCTGGCCGAGCCGTCCCGGGACGTGACCTATGTTTTCTACGACGGCGAGGAGATAGAGGCAGAACGGAACGGCCTGCTGCGGCTCAGCCGCAACGCACCGGAGTTGCTCCGGGGTGATCTGGCCGTCCTGCTGGAGCCGACCGGTGGCATCATCGAGGGCGGATGCCAGGGAACGATGCGGGCCGAGGTCACCGCGCGGGGGGTCCGCGCGCACAGCGCGCGCTCCTGGCGGGGGCGTAACGCCATCCACGGCGCCGGTGCCATCCTCGACGCGCTGCGGTCCTATCGTCCGCGCGAGCCCGAGGTGGACGGGCTCGTCTACCACGAGGGGCTGAACGCGGTCAAGATCACCGGCGGGGTCGCGAGCAACGTGATCCCGGACGAGTGCGTGGTCACGGTGAACTACCGGTTCGCCCCGGGCCGTACCGCGGAGCAGGCGGCCGAGCACATGCGCGCGGTGTTCGGCGGGTTCGACGTGAAGATCACCGACACGGCGCCGCCGGCCCGGCCCGGGCTGACCGACCCGGCCACGGCGGCCCTGCTCACGGCGGTCGGCGGGACCCCCCGCGCCAAGATGGGCTGGACGGACGTGGCCAGGTTCGCCATCCTCGGCCTGCCCGCGGTCAACTACGGCCCGGGTGATCCAGAAGTGGCCCACAGCGTCAGCGAGCATGTGCCGCTCGCGCAGATCGCCGAGTGCGAGGCCAAGCTGCTCGCCTGGCTGGCCGCCTGACCGCCCGCCCGGGCCTACTTGGCCGGGCCCGCGGTCAGCGTGAGGGAACTGGTGTGACGCTGGCCGCTCGTGTCCATCCAGGTGACGGAGATCCGGTCGCCCGGGCGGTACTGGGCGAGCACGCTGGTCAGGGAGGTCGGCGCGCCGACGGCCCGGCCGTTGATGGCGAGGATCACATCGCCTCCGGTCAGGCCCGCGGCGTCCGCCGGCGCGTGGCAGAACGCACCCGCGATCAGCGTGCCCGTGCTGGCCGGGGCGATGCTTCCGGGAACCGGGTTGCCCGCGCCGTTGCCCAGGCACCTGCCGTTGCTGTTGATCCCGCCGCCGGACTGCCCCGCCGTCTGGTTCAGCTGCCGCAGCTGCTGCTGCGGGGAGTCATCGGAGCTGGCGGCGCTGGACGAGCTGCTCGCGACGGCGATGCCCATGAAGGCGGGCTGGCCGATCCGGATCGAGGCGCTGCCGTGCCCGGTCGCTATCTGGTGGGCGATCGCCAGCGCGTGGTTGATCGGGATCGCGAAACCCTCGTTCGAGCCCTGCGGGCCGAACGACTGGGTGTTCGCCGCCGTGTCCATGCCGATCACCTGCCCGGCGGCGTTCGCCAGCGGCCCGCCGGAGTCGCCCTCCGCGATCTGCGCGTCGGTCTGGAGCATGTTGTGAAGCGTCTCGCTGGCGCCGGAGCCGGCGTCGCTCGCGGTGATCGTCCGGTGCAGCGCGGTGATCGACCCGCTGGTGACGGTCGGCGTCCCGCCCGCGCCGCCCTCGTTGCCCAGCGCCACCACCGGCGAGCCGAGGGTGACCTTGGACGAGTCGCCGACCTGGACGGTCTTCAGCCCCGACACCCCGACCAGCTTGAGCAGCGCGATGTCGTCCGTCGCGTCGGTGCCGACGATCCGGGCGTGGTACTTACGGCCGGTGGTGACGACGGTCGCCGTCAGCCCGGTCGAGCCGTCCACCACGTGGTTGTTGGTCAGCACCAGCCCGGATGAGCTCAGCAGCATCCCGGTGCCCTCAAACACCTGGCCGGTGTAACGCAAGGTGGCCGTGATATCGACCATCCCCGGCTCGACCTTGGTGGCGACGGACTGCTCGTCGATGCCGGGGGTGTTGGTGTTGCCGTTGCCCGGGCTGCTGGCCGGGGACGGGATGTCCTGCGGCGAGAAGCTGCTGCTGCTCGGGGACGGCGACTTCGCCTCCAGGGCGAACACCGCGCCGGCGCCGAGCGCGGCCGCGACCACCGCCACCAGCACGTAGAGAAGGGGGCGGTTGCGGCGCCTCTCCGGCCCCGGGGCGCCGGGCTGGCCGTACCCGCCACCGGGCTGCCCGTACCCGCCCGCGGGCGGGGGACCCCAGCCGCCGTGGCCACCGCCCGGGGGTGGCTCCCAGGTCCCCTGGCCACCGGCCGACATCGTCCACGTCCCGA
>WNFX01013876.1_pt1 | contig 10353 bp, 7 predicted proteins | sample 5400111 | NCBI WGS metagenome assembly WNFX01 (sample SAMN13153363, study PRJNA577476) | soil metagenome | isolation source: 40 cm soil or saprolite under grassland replicate 1 | place: USA:California | collected 2016-06-15 | reverse complement strand
CATTCCCGAGACTTCCGTCTCGATCCGGGCGAAGGTCTGCACCAGCGCGATATTTCCCAACGTATCGGTGGTGCGCTCGGCCACGTCGGTGTAGTAGCGCTCGACGGTGCTCTGCAGTCGTTCGCTTTTGCGCACGACCAGCGCGATCACCACGGCGAACACCGCGCACAGCACGATCAGCATCGAGCCGTAGCGCCAGTTGATGAACAGCGTCAGCGGCAGCAGCACGATGAGCGATATGAAGCTGGCGAAATGCTCGCGGAAGAAGGCGAGCCAAAGCGCCCACAACGTGTTCGTTCCGGTCATCATCACCTTCACCAGCCGCCCGGAATGCGAGCCCGTGTGGTAGCTCAGCGGAAGCTGCAGCACGTGTTCGAAGAACATGGTGCGCACCACCTGATACTGGCGGTGCGCCAGGCGATCGGCGTGGAGTGCCACCAGTGTGCCGCAGACGATGATGAAGAGCCCGAAACCGACCCACGCGCCGACCAGCAGCATCAAATCCTGCCAAGCCACTTGCGAGATGCGCGGCTGGGCATTCGCGAGCGTATCGACGATGCGGCCGAACAGGATCGGCTCCACGAACATTGCCGAGGCGAGCGCCAGATTGGCGAGCGCGAGCACCCAGCCCAAACGGGCCTCGCGCCCGAGCAGTCCGAGTACGCGGATGTAAAGACGAAGCAATTTCATGGCGCCGACATCGGCAAAAGGCGGGGCTGAAGGGGGTCTACGGATCGGCGGGATTTATAGCATGTACCGTTCGGACCGAACCACAACCAAGCGCGGCGTGCCGGGAGGCTTCAATTCGATCGGACGCGCTCCAATGCCGCGCTCAGTGAACTCTGCGCTCTTGGGCGGGCGGCAGGAATGAAGCGTCGAAGATGTCCTCCGCCTTGGGCTTGGTTTTGAAGGTGTAGACCAAGCCGATCTGATCGATGGATTCGGTGAGGCGTGCAGGATCGATGGCGCCGTAGCCGTTGGCTTTCACCTCCGGGGTCACGATGTTGTCGCGGATGGCCATGCGCAGGCGTTCCAGCTCGACCTCCCGTTTCACCGTGTCGTCGCGCCGCATGAGCGAATCGACCGCTGCGGCGGGGCGGTGCACGATATCTTTCAGGCCATGGAGAAAGGCCTGCAAGAAAGCCTTGACCGCTTCCGGCTTCTCGGCGGCGAATTTTGGGTTGATGATGATGGCATTGCCGTAAAGCTTGAGTCCGTAATCCGCCATGGGCATCAGCACGATGTCGTCCACGGGCACGCCACGATCCTTGAGATCGACATAAAGGCGGAACGAGTAGCCGAGCGCCGCATCGATCTGGCCGGCGGCCAGCATCGGCGCGCGCACCGGGATGCCGATAGTCTCGATCGTCACCTTCGCCACATCGATGTGGTTGAGCTTGGCGAAGAGCGGCCACTCGCCGAATGTCATGCCGGCGGTCGGGGCGCCGAGCTTCTTGCCTTCGAGCTCCTTGGGCTCGGTGATGCCGCGGCTCCTGCGCGCCACGATGGCGAAAGGCGGCTTGTTGTAGAGCATGAATACCGCCCCCACCGGCGGCGAGGGATGCTGGTCGCGATACTTGATGAGGGTGTTGATGTCGGCCAGGCCCATCTGATAGGCGCCGGAGGCCACGCGGGTAATCGGCTCGAGCGCGGTCGTCGCCTCGTCCACGGTGACGTTGAGATCTTGTGCCCCGAAGTAGCCACGGTCCTGGGGAAGGAAAAAGGTCGCGGCCAGTCCCTCCAGGCGCCCGTCGAGCGAGAACTTGATGCTGGTCTGCGCCGCGGCTGGCCACGCCGCTATCACTGCGAGCGCTGCCGCAAGCAGAGGGGCGAGCCGATCCATCCGCGTGAGGTCGAGGAGGCCCATGGCTGCTCCCTCTACGTCGGCCCCGCACCGCCTCGTCGTAAACCGCGGCTGACGGGGCCAGATAAAGAACATGACGCTACAAAGCGCAAGGCAAGATCGCGTTTCGCGCCCGTCCTTCACAGAATTCCAAACACCGCGCCCTGCCACTTTGTGCCCGCATGCGAGTTATTCTTTCGCCTCGAGCACATGAACGGCTGTTAAGATTAACGAGCCTCAACTCGAGGCGGGCTCCTCGAATGCGACCCGGTCATGATCGCAGATACGAACACTTGCCCCGCCGCGGATGCAGATACAGCACCCCTCTTCAGCGCTCCTTATGCGCCACCCGACGAGGCGATCGCGGCCAGCCTGCTCGATGAAGCCGCCCGCGCCAGCGGGGCCGAACGACGAATCGACGGCTATGCCAGGCGTCTTGTCGAGGGGATCAGGGCGAGGGCCGGGGGACTCGGCGGCATCGAGGATTTCCTGCACGCCTATTCGCTCTCAACCAAGGAGGGGCTTGCCCTCATGGTGTTGGCGGAGGCGCTGCTGCGGGTGCCCGATGCCGCCACCGCCGACCGGCTGATCGAGGACAAGCTGGCGACCGGCGAATGGTCGTCGCACCATGTCAAATCGAGCGCGCTCTTGGTCTCCGCCTCGGCCTGGACGCTCGGCATTACCGCGCGCATCATTCACCCCGGCGAGACCCCAGATACGATTCTGGAAAGTCTCATCAAACGCCTTGGCATTCCCGCCGTGCGCGCGGCCACGCGCCAGGCGATGCGGCTCTTGGCCTCGCATTTCGTGCTCGGACAGACCATCGAGGAGGCGCTCGAGCGCGCCCGCGCGCAACGAGCGCTGCGCTATTCATTCGACATGTTGGGGGAGGGCGCGCGCACGCGGGCGGACGCGGAGCGTTATTTCGCGTCCTACGCCCATGCGATTGAGGCCATCGCCGCGCATGCCGATGACGCGAACCGTCCCGCCATTTCAGTCAAGTTTTCCGCCTTGCATCCGCGCTTCGAGGCGGTATCGCGCGATCTGGTTTTGACCGAACTAGTGCCGAAGGTGCTCGAGCTTGCGCACAAGGCGCGCGACGGCGGCCTCGATCTTACCGTGGACGCCGAGGAGGCCGATCGGCTCGAACTCACCCTCGACGTGATCGCAGCAGTCCTGGCGCAGACCTCGCTGCGCGGCTGGGACGGCTTTGGGCTTGCGGTGCAAGCCTATCAGAAGCGCGCGCCTGCCGTGATCGAGTGGCTCGACGAAACCGCCAGCAGGCTGCGCTGCCGGCTGACGGTGCGGCTGGTCAAGGGCGCCTATTGGGATACCGAAATCAAACGCGCCCAGGAGCGCGGTCTTGCCGACTATCCCGTGTTCACGCGCAAGGCGATGACCGACCTCTGCTATACCGCCTGCACAAGACAGCTGCTCGCCAAGCGGCCGCGGCTCTATCCGCAATTCGCCACTCACAACGCGCTCACCGTGGCGAGTGTGATCGAGGATGCCGGCGGCGTTGAGGGCTATGAGTTCCAGCGCCTGTATGGCATGGGCGAAGTGCTCTACCAGCTCTTGCTGGCCGATTACCCCCGAGCGGTCTGCCGGATCTATGCTCCGGTCGGCGGCCATCGCGATCTTCTCGCCTATCTCGTGCGCCGTCTGCTGGAGAACGGGGCGAACTCCTCCTTCGTGTCGGTGGCCGCGGATCCGGCGGTGCCGGTTGCCTCGATTCTCGAACGTCCGCAGAACCGCATCGGCGACGCCCGTCGTGCGCGCAACCCGAAGATTCCGCTGCCGCGCGATCTTTATGCTCCGGACCGACGCAATTCGTCCGGCGTCGAATTCGGCGACCGGATGGCGCTCGATGCGCTGCTCGCCGAGATCCGCGATGCCCGCCCTGCGGTCGAGGCGGCGCCGCTCGTCGACGGTTCGACCCGTCCCGGCATCGGGCGCTCGGTGCTCTCGCCGATCGATGGCAACGTGATTGGCCGGGTTGGCGAAGCAGACGGCGCCGTCGCCTCGGCCGCCATGGCGGCAGCGCACGCCGGCTTTGCCCCGTGGGCCGCCACCGCGCTCGAGGTGCGCTCCGCCGTGCTCGAGCGCGCGGGCGATCTCCTGGAAGGTTGGCGCGCCCGGCTCATCGCGCTGTTGCAGGCAGAGGGTGGCAAGACGCTTGACGACGCGGTGGGGGAAGTGCGCGAGGCGATCGATTTCTGTCGCTACTACGCGCTCGAGGCGCGCCGCACGCTGGCGCCGCGGTCGTTGCCCGGGCCGACCGGCGAAGCAAACGAGCTTTGCTACCGCGGCCGTGGCGTGTTCGTCTGCATCAGCCCATGGAATTTTCCGCTCTCGATCTTTCTCGGTCAGGTCAGCGCCGCGCTGGTGGCCGGCAATACCGTGGTGGCCAAACCGGCCGAGCAGACGCCGCTCATCGCCGCCGAGGCGGTGCGCATCTTGCATCAAGCGGGAATTCCGGCGAGCGCGCTGCATCTGTTGCCGGGCGACGGCAAAGTCGGCGCCGCGCTCGTCGCCGATCCGCGGGTCGGCGGCGTCGCCTTCACCGGCTCGACCGAAGTCGCCCGCGCGATTCACCGCGCGCTGGCCGCGAAGGATGGTCCCATCGTGCCGCTGATCGCGGAAACCGGCGGCATCAATCCGATGATCGTCGACGCCACCGCGCTGCCGGAGCAAGTCACGGACGATGTCATCACCTCGGCGTTCCGCTCGGCCGGCCAGCGCTGCTCGGCGCTGCGCCTGCTGTGCGTGCAGGAGGACGTGGCCGATGCCATCGTCGAGATGATCGCAGGTGCCGCGCGTGAGCTCACCCTCGGCGATCCGCGCGAGCCTTCCACCCACGTGGGGCCCGTGATCGATGCCGAGGCGAAGGACAAGCTCGACCGCTGGATTGCCGACAAGGAGCGGGAAGGCCGCCTGCGCTTCCGTTGGGACGCCTTCAAGCCGTTGCCGCAGAGAGGGACCTACGTGCCGCCGGCCATCATCATGCTCGAGCGCGCGCGCGATTTGCAGCAAGAGGTGTTCGGACCGATCCTGCACGTCGTGCGCTGGCGCGCCGGCGAGCTCGATGCGCTGCTCGATGAGATTGCGGGGAATGGCTACGCCCTCACGCTCGGCATCCATTCCCGCATCGACGCCAGCGTCGATCACATCGTCGGGCGGCTCCCGCACGGCAATGTCTACGTCAATCGCAGCATGATCGGCGCCGTCGTCGGCACGCAGCCGTTCGGCGGCAGCGCGCTCTCCGGCACCGGGCCCAAGGCGGGCGGTCCCAACTATCTCGAGCGATTTGCCGCCGAGCAGGTGGTGACCGTCAACACCGCCGCTGTGGGTGGCAATGCCTCGTTGTTCGCCGCCGGCGACTAGTGTGGTGGATTTGAAGTTCCTACGGATTTGCAGCGAGCTTCGCATAGGAACTTCAAATCCAAAAACCACACTAGAGTCATAAGTTTGCTAGTGTCCCTTTGATTCCGAAGTTCGCACGAGAGTGTGCGGCGAGGGCTTGCGAACTTCGGAATCGGGACACTAGCGAGCCGTATTCGTTAACCCACTCGCGGCCGGTTGGCGTTATCCTGGGGGAGGCATGAGTGATTCGCTCGATCGCCTCTACCAGGCCGTCCTGGCCGCCCGCACCGCCGACCCGGCATCTTCGCGGACCGCGCGGCTGTTGCACGCGGGCCGCAGCAAGATGGCCAAGAAGCTCGCGGAGGAAGCGGTCGAGGTGGTGATCGACGCCATGAACGGCGATTCCGATGCGGTGGTGCGCGAAAGCGCCGACTTGCTCTACAATCTTGTGGTGCTCTGGGTCGCCTCCGACGTCCATCCGAGCGACGTATGGACGGAGATGGAGCGGCGCGAGCGGCTCTTGGGAATTGCCGAGAAACTTCCGAAGGAGCGTGCCGACGCTTCACTGCGGCGCAAAGTCGTCGCGCTCGATCGCAGCCGGGTCCGCAAGCGGCGCTGATCGCCCCTTCGACAGACCCGAGTCCGCACTCCGCTCATTCTCGCGCAAGACGGTCTCTAGCAAGCTGAGGTTGCGTCGCCTCTGGCGGATGGACAATTGCGTCACTCGCCGCTAAGCAAGCCCGCCATGCTTCGCCGCCTCTACAATTGGTGCATCGCCGCCGCCGACAAGCCGTACGCCACTTGGCTGTTGGGCACGGTGTCGTTCGTGGAAAGCTCGTTCTTTCCCATCCCGCCCGACACGATGCTCATTCCCATGTCGCTGGCGCGCCCGGACCGCGCCTGGTTCTACGCGACCGTGTGCACGATCACTTCGGTCGCCGGCGGCGTGCTCGGTTATTTCATCGGCGCGGTGCTTTACGATTCGATCGGGCTGTGGCTAATCCAGCTCTATGGTTACGGCGACAAGGTCGATGCGTTCCGCGCGGCCTACGCGCAGTGGGGCGGCTGGATCATCCTGATCAAGGGACTCACGCCCATCCCCTATAAGATTGTGACCATTGCATCGGGCTTTGCCGGTTACAATCTACTTCTGTTCGTGGTGCTGTCGATCATCACGCGCGGCATGCGGTTCTACGTCGAGGCGTTCCTGCTCAACCGCTACGGCACGCAAGCGCGCGCTATTCTGGAAGAGCGGTTGGAGTTCTGGGCGACCGCCTTTGCGGTGGTGCTCGTCGCCGGCATTTTTGCCGCGCTCTATCTGTTCTGAGTTCCGCTGCTCCTCAATTTTGCCACGGGGCGCGCCCAGCCTTCGCGCGGCCGTGTCACGTGATGGGAATGAGTTCGCGACACATCGGTGCTCGAGGTTTCGTGGCCGCGGCGCGCGCGGCGGTCGCCGCATGCGCGGTTTTCCTCCTTGCCTCCGCCCTCGCGCAAGAGGCGCGCCCTCCAGCCGAGATTCCGACGCCGGACGAGCGTGCTGCCAATCCGCCGGCGGCGTCCGAGCCCAATTCGCTGTCCCGGCCGGGCTTCGTCGAAGCAATCGGCCGTTGGCTCGACGATGGCACCACGAAGTTCAGAACAGATTTGCAGGGCGCACAGCAGACCTTCGATCAGCTTACAGATCAGACCCGCGATGCGGCCAAGGATGCGACCGGCGCGGTCGTGGCATCGGCTGGCGGCGGCCCCGATTGTCAGGCGGCGGCGACGGCGGCCTGCCGCGGCAAGGGATTTGGCACCGGCAAGAGCCTCGATACCCAGTCGGAGCAGAAATGCCCGGCGCAAGTCCTGCTCCGCGGCCGCGCCGCCAGCGATGCCGAATGTCGCACCGAGACGTTCGTGACCCGCGCGCTGTGCCAGTAAGGCTCGGCGCATCAGAATCGAGCCGGCCTAGCGACCGCACCCGGCAAAACTCCGCTCATTCCCGCTCCGCTTTCGCGGGGACAATCGGGCAGCAGTGTTGTTGCAAGGCAAGCGTGTTCATGTCGCTAGACAGCACGCGCTTCCTCTGCAGTAATGTGCGTATTGCTTAGGTGATCGGAGCATTCCCGTGAATCTCCACGCCATGCTGCTCGAGCGGGAGGCTGCCGGCCGTCCGGTCACCGTCGGCGTCATCGGCGCGGGCAAGTTCGGCACCATGTTTCTTTCCCAGGCGCGTTTGACGCGCGGGATGCACGTGGTTGCGGTTGCCGATCTCGATGTCGCTCGTGCGCTGCATCAACTTCGGGTCGCGGGGTGGGACGATGCGGCGGTTTCCGCACCCTCGCTGGGGGAGGCGCTCGCGCGCCGTCGCACGCACGTGACGGACGATGCACAAGCGCTGATCGCCTTTCCCGAGATCGAAGTCATCGTCGAGGCGACTGGCGTCCCGGCGGCCGGCATACGCCACGCCCTGAGCGCGATCGCTCACGGCAAGCACATCGTCATGGTCAACGTCGAGGCCGATGCACTTGCCGGTCCGCTGCTTGCGCGCAGGGCGAAGACCGCCGGCGTGGTCTATAGCCTGGCGTGGGGCGACCAGCCCGCGCTCATTTGCGAGCACGTCGACTGGGCGCGCGCCTGCGGCTTCACGGTGGTCGCCGCCGGCAAGGGCACGCGCTACGAGCCGCACTATCACCGTTCCACCCCCGATACGGTGTGGGACATTCTCGATAAATATCTCTCGATTGCGGACCGCACGTCGATCAATCCGAAAATGTTCAACAGCTTCGTCGATGGGACCAAATCGGGCATCGAGATGACCGCGGTCTGCAATGCCACCGGACTCGTGCCGCAGAGCGAGGGATTGGGTTTTCCGCCGGCGACACGCTTCGAGCTTGCCGACATATGCAAGCCGAGGGCGGCCGGCGGCAGGCTCGAGAAGGCCGGCGTCACCGAAGTGACTTCATCGGTCTATCGCGACGGTCGCGACGTGCCGCATCATCTCGCGCTCGGCACCTATGTCGTGTTCGAGGGCGAGAGCGATTATGCGCGGCGCTGTTTCAAGGAATATGCGATGCTGCCGGACAAGAGCGGACGCTACGCCGCGCTCTACCGGCCGATTCACATGATCGGGCTCGAGCTCGGCGTGTCGGTGGCCAGCGCCGCGCTGCGCAAGGAGCCGACCGGTGCGCCGACCGGTTTCCGCTCCGACGTCGCCGCGACGGCCAAACGCGCGCTCAAGGCCGGCGAGGTGCTGGACGGCGAAGGCGGATTCTGCGTCTGGGGCAAGCAGGTTCCGGCGGCGCGCTCGCTTGCCGAGGGCTTGCTGCCGCTCGGCCTTGCCCACGACGTCAAGCTAAAACGCGACATCGCCGAGGGCCAATGTTTGTGTTGGAGCGACGTCGACTATGACGAAAACAGTCTTGCCGTGAAGGTGCGCCGGGAGATGGAGGCGGCGTTTGCGCGGCCGAACGTGTCCGGCGGCGTCGCGGCGCACTAAGGTCCGCTTCGCGTGCCGTCATTCCGGGGCCCGAACGCAGCGCGGGAAACCATAACCATGGTCCGTGATTATGGATTCCGGGATCGCGCCGTCGGCGCGCCCCGGAATGACGACGGATAGACTTGCTCGAGCAACGCCCGCGCGCGTGTGTGCGAGGGCGTGGCGAGGAACAGCGCCAGGTCGTCGGGCGTGTCGATGTCGAGCGCGATACGCGGCAGGCGCAGCACAGTGGGGTCGATGCCGCAGCGCTTGGCCGCGGCGAGATGGGGCCAGAAGCTGTCGGCGCCGAAGGTGAGCGGCACGGCGCCGGCCGGCGAGCAGACGATCGCATTCGAACCGCGCTCATCGCGCGCCGGCACGATGATGAAGGCGCGCGTGTCGCGGCACGTTGCATTGCCATGGGCCTCGAGGAGCTTGCGGACGTCATCCGTGTCCACGAGCGGAATGTCGCCCGGGACCGTGAGCATGTCGTCCGCCGCGAGCTGCCGGGCCGCGGCCGCGACCGCGCCGGTGTGCCCCTCGCGCGCCCCATCACTTGAAATGCGCGCACCGTATCGCGATGCGATCGCCCCCGCCGCGGGATCGGCCGTCACCACGATAATGCCCGCGAGCTCGCGCACGCGCGCGAGCGTCGCCAGCACGTCCTCGAACATGGCCAATGCCAGCTCTTGCCGCCGCGTCGTGTCGAGCACCGGGGCGAGACGGCGCTTGGCGTCGCTCGTCGCCTTGATCGGGACCACGGCATAGACGTTGCGGCGAGCGTTCATGCCGTCGCCTTTGCCAAAGCGTCGGCGCTGGCGAGCACGTGCCGCGCAAGGTTTTCGCGATCGGCAAGCGTCGTCATCAGCGTATGCGCGAGAGTTACTGGGATGCCGAGCTTCCCCGCCTCGGCGGCATCGGCGCCATCGAGCACATAGGCATCGAGCAAGTCCCGGTAGCGCCGCGCCACCGCCGCCGCGCCCACCTCGAGCCCCAGCTCGGATATCATTTTGGCGGTCGGTCCTTTGACCGCGCGGCCGCCGATGATCGGCGACACCGCCACGACCGGCGCGGCGGCGCGGGCAATCGCCTCGCGTAAATCGGGGACGGCGAGGATCGGCTCGATGCTCAGAAACGGATTGGACGGACAGATCACGACTGCGCGCAGCCGGGGATCACCGAGCGCGGCCAGCAGGCCGGGATGCGCGTGTGCGGTGGCGGCGCCATCATAAATCACTTCCAGAACTCGGGGGGCGCAGCGCCGCCGCACGAAATAATCCTGGAAGTCGAGCCAGCCCTCGTCGGTGCGCAGCCGCGTGCGCACGATGTCGTCGGTCATCGGCACGAGCCGCGCGGCAATTCCCAAGCGCCGGCAGAAATCGGCGGTGACGGTGGATAAGGCTTCGCCAGCCCTAAGCCGTCGCGTGCGCTCCACATGGGTCGCGAGGTCGCCATCGCCGAGCGCAAACCAGGTTTCGCCGCCGAGCGCTTCGAGCGCGGCCATGAAGGTCCAGGTCTCATTGCGCCGGCCCCAGCCGCGTTGCGGATCGTCGAGGCCGGCCAGCGTGTACATGATGGTGTCGAGATCGGGCGAGATGGCGAGCCCGAAATGTTCGAAGTCGTCGCCGGTATTGGCGACCACAATGAGGTCCGCGCCCGCCACGACGCGGCTCAGCCCCAGCGCGAGCTT
>WNFX01011135.1_pt1 | contig 10354 bp, 10 predicted proteins | sample 5400111 | NCBI WGS metagenome assembly WNFX01 (sample SAMN13153363, study PRJNA577476) | soil metagenome | isolation source: 40 cm soil or saprolite under grassland replicate 1 | place: USA:California | collected 2016-06-15 | reverse complement strand
CAACGACAAGCCTCGGCGCGGCCATCAGGGCGTGACGCACATTGTAGATCATGCCGGTGAACGTCATTCGGTTGAACAGGCGCCAGACCAGAAACAGGAAGTTTGCGAAAAACATCCAGACCGCCCAGTCCTGGCTCAGCAGGGTATAAACAAACTGCTTTTCGGGATCGAAAACCGCCCGATAGAGTTCGAACACCGTCAGATTAGCCAGTGCAAAATAGGCGAGCATGACGGCCGGGCTGGTGATCACGCCCTTTCTGTCTCGCGCCAGAAAATACTTGGTCCCGAGCGAGCCTTTCCAGCCGTGCTCCTGGGAGCCCTGGAACACAATGCCGAGCAACCAGCGCGCGCGCTGGCGATAGGCGGCCTCGAGGCCCGACGGAAAGAACTCGCGGGTCGCCACCGGAAGGGTCCGGTGGAGAATGCCCGGGTTGCCGCTGTCGATATCGATGTCGATCGCATAGTGGGCCGGGTAGGCGATGAACGCGGAATTGAACCCGAGCTCCGAGACGCGAAACGCGATGTCATAGTCTTCCGTGAACGACGACGTGCGGAAAGCCTCGCCCTGGTTCTGATCGTTGAGATGCTGGATCGCCTCCCGGCTGAAGCATGCGGAGACGCCGGCGCAGGGAATGACGCCGCTGATCCGCTGCCGGACCTCGAGGTCCTTGGTGTGCATCTCGGCGAATTCATCCATGTAGAGGCCCGCGATCATCGAAGTGACCGGCCGGGAGAACGAGTAGACCGGCAACTGAATGAAGTCGTAGATGTCGACCAGCTTGTTGAAGAGCTTGAGCTCCAGCGGATGAATGAGGTCCTCGGAATCGTGCATCACGATTCCCGCAAACTGGATGTTCTGCTCGGCCTCGAACATGAAGATGTCGGAGATGGTCTGGTTCAGGCAGTCGGCCTTGCTGGTCGGGCCGTCATGCGGCACCAGCACCATGTGGATGTTCTTGTACAGCCCCTGCGCCTTGCGCACCTCGGCCTGGGTCAGGGGATCGTTCAGATAGACGCCGACGAAGTAATGCGCGTGCGCGTAACGCACGAGCCGCGAGTTCGATGACAGCATCGAAAAAATGACGTCGTGCTCCTGCCAGCACGGCACCATGATGGCGATGGGGCGCTCGGGCAGTTGCTCGAGAATCTCCACTCCCGGCAATTCCTTGGACTTGCTGTCCGACGTGCCCATCAGCCTGCTGCTCCAGTACAGCAGGTCGACCACGAGATCGTCGATGCTGGAGATCGCGATGATCACACCGGCGATCAACATCAGAATCTCGACGACATAGAGATATTGAAAGATGAAGGAGGGAGCTTGTGTCATGAGTTACGACGCGTGGTGAAGCTGAATGATTTCGGCGGATCGCATTTGCGGCGGCAGGACGTATTGCCGGTAGAGAGCCTCGACGATCCGCTTGCTGGCGTGACCATCGCCATAGGGAAAGACCGGCCGGGCCATGCGGGCGTATTTGGCGCGGTTCTTGTGCAGCTCGAACAAGGCGCCGAACACCGCCTCGCGGGAAGTCCCGATCAACTCGACAACCCCTGACGCCACCGCCTCGGGCCGCTCGGTCACATCGCGTAACACCAGAACGGGCTTGCCGAGCGCAGGCGCTTCCTCCTGAAGGCCGCCGCTGTCGGTCACCACGCACCAGGCATTCTGTATCGCGGCGACGATGTCGCGGTAGCCCAGCGGATCGACCAGTTTGATCCGGGGATGTCCCGAAAGAATTTCGATGGCTGTTTCACGCGCGTTTGGATTGGGATGAACCGGAAAATACACGGCGACGTCGGGGGTGAGGTCGACAAAAGCCCTGATCGCAGTGAATGCGTCCCGCAGCGGCGCGCCAAAATTCTCGCGCCGATGCGCCGTGAGGAGGATGGTCTTCAGCCTGGGAAAGTCGGCGGGCCGCGCCGGCTTCGAGGCCGCAACTTCGAGCAATGAGTCGATCACCGTGTTTCCCGAAACGAGGATATTCTCCCGCGAAATGTTCTCTCGCACCAGATTCTGGGCCGCGGCCGATGTCGGCGCGCAGTGAAGGGAGGTGGATACGGCGATCGAACGGCGATGGAATTCCTCGGGGAACGGCGCGTCGAGGCTTGGCGTGCGCAGCCCGGCCTCCACATGCACAAAGGCGATCTTGCGGTAGAACGCCGCAATCGACGACGCGTAGGCGGTGGTCGTGTCCCCCTGGGCCAGCACGCAATCCGGCCGAACCTCCCCGAAATATTTGTCCAGGCGGCGAATGAGTGGCCGGACGTTACGACCTTGACGGTCGCCCATTCGGCCTCGCGCAGCCTGCGGATGATGGGGGCTACCTTGATGACTTCAGGGCGGGTGCCGACGACGAAGACAAAGGTTCGGACAGGCGTTGACTGGCTGAAATGCTCTCTGCGTGGGTGATGCATGCCTTGCTTTCAAAAAGATCGCATCGTCCCCACGACACGACTACCGACCGAAATGCCGTTACATCGCCACTAAACCCGACGGCACCATTAGAAATCGACGGTGTTTTAGCCAGCAACCAAGAATTAGACAATTGATTTAAATGGATTTTCGGAGATTGCCGTAGTAATCCGGAGAAGATTTGCGTGCATGGTAAATGCTCGCGCCCGTATTTATGCGGGCAGAATAATGTTTGACCATCGACTTGGTCGCCGGAATTCGATTTAGACGAGGTGGGCGGGCCGGTCCGGGGCGTTGCGGCTGAAGCAATCGCCGGCTCAGGCGGTTAATTCCGGCCTCGTTTTTGAAACGGGCATTTGTGGATTGGTCGCCTGCGGGCCACGGGCGTTCGTGCGCCCGGTGCGGCGAGGGCGGCTCAGTGGACGCGCGAAAGAAATTCTGAGGGCGCGTTCCGCCTTCCGAACCTCCATGCGAAGCCGCTGAATCTCGAAATAGGCTTTTGCAATGTCGACCGGCATAAATGTGATCTCGACCAAGGGGTTCCAAAGTGAACCACAAACCCCATCGCCTGGTTGGGTCACAACGTAACAATGGAACCGGCAATGGCCTCCGGGAGCAATGCCATACAAATGGGCTTGCTTAGTGCCGGGTTTTCGCCGCGTGCGCTGTGGAAGGCTCAATACTTGCGGGCTGTCGCTCGTCTACCGCAGGACGCCCTGCCTTACCGCAAAAACAAAATGATTGACGAATGTCTCCAGACGGTCGCCCCGATTTGCCTCGAGATTTGCTGCGGCCGAACGAAGTGAAGGATGCGGCCGCCGTTCAATGGCATCCAAATCCGCCGAAACCGCCTCAAGGGCGTATCGCAATCGCCTCAAATCGGAACTCATTTTTGTATCCACGGCCGCCACCGCTGGAAATAGAATTAACCAATTAAAGTTTAACGATAGGATATAATTTCGCGGCGGTCAACATGTGGATAATTAAAAGTCTTCAGCGATTTTAGGGACTTAGTGCCATGGAAGCGCCCCGCCACCATTTGATCCGTCCGGGCCCTTAAAAGTCTCGTGCCTTGAATTTACCGTGCACGGCGAAACGCGTGACACGAACCCGTCATCTCACTTTTGCAACCGCTGCCGCAAGATGCGGCCGGCGCGAGCGCGTCGCACCGATCCGAATTGGAAAAATCAAAACATCACAGTACAAAAAAGAAGCCGCCCTGCGGCGGCTTCTCAATCCAATTGGAGCGCTGATCAGGCCGCGAGCGTTGCGCCGTTGCGACGGCGATAAGCCATAAAACCTACGCCAACGAAGCCAAGGATCAACATCGCCCAGGTTGAGGGTTCCGGAACGGCCGACGTCACGTTGAGGGACACGTTATCGAAGTATTCCGCGTCAACGCCGATAGCCGGAGCGAAGCGGCGCGTCACTTGCAGCGCTAGCGTATGCTCACCCGCCGACAGCATCGTCGTGAAGCCGAGCGTGTCGCGCAGCGTCCACCCTTGGGAATTTGCGGTGACGATGCCGAAATCATGGCTGTCCATCAACTGGCCGTCGAGCAGGACGCTAAACAGGCCGATGCTTGCAATGCTACCGCTAGCGCTTAGCCAATTGTCTGCAATGTTGGCAAAGAACGTCGCCGTGCCGCCCGTGGTGATAAACGTCTGGGTAACACCACCACCTTCCGGGGTCGGGCTGGAAGGGTTAGCTCCCGCGTTCAGGGCCAACGCGTTCGACGCGCCGGATCCCGATACGTTGAAGGATTTGATCGCAGCGAGGTCGCGTGTCCCACCCGCATAGCCCGGAATTTGCGAGATCGTACCGTTCGCGGTGGCGAACCCGGTCCATCCCGTCAGACCCGATTGAAAGTCGCCGTTCGTGATCACTTCGACAGCGTTGGCCGGCACAGCGGACACAACAAGAAGAACGGCGCAAGACAGTTTGGCGATAGTGCGAACCATTTAATTATGCTCCCGTTGAGAACCAGCGCCGAAACACTGAATGTTCCCCGCCAGGCTCGGTCGATGACTGCGTCCCAAGGCTGGCCCGAATGTTTATTTAAAGTTCGCCAGCTCCGAATGTTATCTAATGTCGTATTATGACGCGTGAATGATACTTTTACTGTGTTGATCGCCTATGCCTCAGGCGAGCAGGTCCTCTGCTCGCGCAGCAGGCCCGTCGAGCAAAGGTCTTGTCACTTCGAACTGTCCCGCATTTTTTAAGAGGCGACCTTCCACTGCAAATTGCGGCTGCGGAGTCGCTATGGCGCCGGCGCAGCCGTCTGATCACCGTGATCGACGGCAATGCTCAAGGCCGCATTCGAGGCGGTCTTTTCGCTGCTCGCAAACGCGCCGCACGATGGGCGCTGATATGTGGGGTAGGCGGACGCAGGCGAGCGTGGCTTAAGAGCCGGTATCGCGCCACACGCTGGCTTCGTAGCCGTCGATGACTTGCGTGGTGTGGGTAAATTCCTCAAGCTGACGCAACGGCTCGATGATCTTGCGTGCCACCAGCACGGTATTCGGTTCGGCGTTCTTCTGCATGTGCCCGGCGACGTCGATGACGCGATCCGAGATCGTCTCGAGGGCGGTAGAGTCGTCGAAGTAGACCAGGCCCGCGTTCACGCCGCAGCGAACGGCGAAATCGGCCTTGGACAGTTTCACGTCGCGGTTGAACACCTTGAGACTCTTGATGACGTCCTTGCCTGACTGGCAAGCGTCCTCCACATGGGCGAAGCATGCCATCACGCCGTCGGGCGTCCATGCCGTCTTCAACACGCCCCTGGCGCGAAAGATGCGCTCGACGAGCTTTCGATACTCTTCGAAGTCATATTGAATTGAAGCGTGATCCTCGCCGTGCTTCATCCCCGCCGAGCCGACCACGTCGACGGCAAGGAAGGCCACTTCACGGCCGAACGTGTCCAGCTTCTTCTTGGTTTCGGCAAATACCCGCAACAACTCCTGACGGTTCACGGTCTTGCCGCTTTCCGCCATTCGCAGCGTCGTTTCCAGTTCGGCGTCGAGCTTGGAGCCCGGCCTCACGCCCTCTTTGCGGCGCCATGCCTGGGCCGATTTTCGCAGCAGCCGCCGGTTCTGGGCGGTCTGCGAGCGTTGGGCGATCGTGCCTGAGAAAATAGTGACGACAATGGCGAGGCCAATCAGGATCCAGTCGGAACGATCGCTGCCGGCAATGTTGGTCGGCACATATCGATGCAGCACCGGCACCGATTTGCTGAGAACGTATTCGCGCGCTTCGAACAGCTTGGCCGGGACGGTTGCGTTCTTTGGATTGTCGAACAGGACAAACAGCTTCGGGCCCAGCAGAACAATTATCAGGGCGAACGTTGCGACGCCCAGCAGTTTCCTCAGTCCAAACAGCACGTGAACCAGGATTGATTTAGGAGCTTCGCGATGAACCACTTTGATTGTCCCCAGGCCGAGCGGGCGAGACGATCGGACGGCCGCTCGATCAGCTTATAGCTTGCCATCCGCTTGAGTGGCAAATCACGCCGTCCGATCAGGCGCATATGGGGGTCAGTGACTTCGGCGGCGCTTGCTGTCAGGTCGACGGTGGCTTCCCGTCCGCGCTGCCAGGAACTGACCCCAGGACAGACATCGCCGCGGCCTTCAGGCGGATCGGATCGCGCTCGCCGTCGCCGGCTACCTTCAAGATATTGGCTGCGATCGATCGAAGCTGCTGGTCCGATGCCGGCTCGGGCAGGGAAGCCTCGGCAGCTTCCAGGGCCGTCGACATCAGGTCGATCGTTTGCGGACCAAATGAGGGGCCGCCAAATTGAGCATGGTCCAGCGCCTCGATAATCCAGCGGGCCTTGCGGTGCTGTACGGTCTCCTCGGCCTCGGGACTTGTCGCGACATTCTGCGAAGCCCCAGCCTTCGGATCGGGCGCAGGACTCCCGCCTGGATGCATGAGCTTTTCAGGCACAAACAGCTCAAGAGCAAATTTCAAGGTGTCTCGAAATCTCATCTTGCTTCTGTCCGGTCGTCACCTCGGCATGTGCTTGGCAAACCTATACGCTTGCACGGTCGTTGCTATCCTGGAAAATCCGAATCATCTGAGAATCCAGCCTTTCGTTTTTTCAAAAAAATGCAACGTTGTTGATCGGGCAGCGGTTCGATAGGCTGTACAAAACTTCCTTATCCAGCGGTGGTCCGGCGATCTGCCGGTCCAGCGAAGCAGCGCAGCGAAGAGCGGTACCCCAAGGAGACCTGATATGGCACGAGCTTTCAAGGTTCGTTCCGCGGAGCGCGATGCTCAGACTGACAGCGAGCGGCTCGGCTCAATTTCGGCCGCCGTTGAGGCCGCCGTCGCGTCGATCCAGAGAGAGCGGGACGCCCTGCGTGCGCGGGTCGATGCGGCGCGCGATCAGGCTGCCTTTGCCACAGGCACTGACTATGATGAATACCTGACGCGCGATGCCAAGGACGCGGCCAGGATCAAGGAATACGAGCAGCAAATGGCAAGCGGCGAAAAACGCACACAGGAGCTCGAGCGCCAGCTTGGCGGTCTGGGTGCCATTCAGGAAGTCTTCAGCCGGTATTTCGCCGACAAAATGCGGTAGGGACCGCTTGCCGCGGAAATTTTCGGATAATCCGCGTTTAAATCGTATTCCCGGGATTATACCCGCTCTGAGTGCCGAATATTGAGCCGGGAGCGCAAGTGCACATAAGCCGGCCGGGTCGTTAGCCCCAGGAAATAGCCTGCCTGAACGGCGATGATTGGAAGTGCCACGACGGCTAAGCTGTCCAGCAAACCCTGGCCGTTGGACCAGGCCGAGACAATGTACGCCCCGGCGCCCAGCACGGAGAGCGGAAGCAGCGCCAAAATATTAAAGTGAAGGCCCACATAGATGCCGGCACCGCAGGCGAGGATGGGCAGCATGCGTAAGCTCGCTCCATTATACGGTTAAAAGGCGCATTCAAACTGATTAAATGTTGCGTTGCACCCCGGCCGAGTGTATGGTCACGGATATTAACGAAGAGTTACTTAGGCCTTTGATGGTCTGTCCGATTTATGGTCTCTGGCCAATAATCAGGCAGTTGTATCAGTGATACTGCGCGGGCATTTTTCATGTCGATCGGAGCGGATATTGGCAACAAGGTAGGCCAGCTCGACAATTCCGCTGGCGGTTCTCCCGCCCGTTTCTCCAGCAACGCGGTCCCCTATTTCTTGTCGACCGCGGATGCCTTCGTGATCCTGTTGTCCAGCGTGGCAGGTGGCATCGGCTATCAGCTCTCCGCCGGCAACGCCGTGCCGAACGTTCTCCCGTATTGCGCCGTCGGCTTGTTGGCGAGCTTCATTCACATCCTGCGCATGAGCGGCAGCGGTTATTACGATTTTCCTGACAGCGCCAAACCGCGCGTCGAGATCGGCGAAATACTGATCTGCTGGTTTACGACAGGGTTGCTGCTCGCCTTCTTCGCGTTTCTGCTCAAGATCGGCGTCGATTATTCGCGCGGCGCCTTTGTGGCGTTTTATTTTGTCGCGCCGGCGGGATTACTCGCCGTCAGGAAGGGTACCAAGGTGGCCCTGGCGGCTGCCGTTTCGCGCGGCGTGATCGGCCGGCGGGACATCGTGCTGATCGGCGATTTCCACGAGATCGCCGCGTTGGAGCCCCGAGATCTCCTGGTTTTCTTCGGTACTTCCGAAGTCAGCCGCTTCACGCTCAGTTCGGAAGACGATCCCGCGAAGCGCGACGCGACCGACGTCGGCGTTATCAACTCAGCCGCAAACTTTGTCAGGCGCAACAATTGCCGGGAAGTCCTGCTTGCGATGCCCTGGGAGGATGCACCCCGGCTGGAGTTCATCCGCGAGCACGTCAAGACGCTTCCGGTAGCGGTGCGGCTCTTGCCCGACATGCGGGTTCGCACGTTGACGAATTATGCGTCATCGGCGCGTCAGCGCGTCCTCGCCATCGAAATTCAACGTGCGCCGCTCAGTGCCGCGGAGCGCTTCGTCAAGCGTGTGATGGACATCGTCATCGCCGGCCTGGCGCTGGTGTTCTTTCTGCCCATCATGGCGCTCACGTCTATCGCCATCAAGCTTGGCAGTCCCGGGCCGGTTATTTTCCGGCAGTTCCGAAAGGGATTTAATGGCAAGCAGTTCATGATGTTCAAATTCCGCACCATGACCGTGCAGGAAAACGGGTCAGCCGTGGTGCAGGCTACGCGCGACGATCCGCGGGTAACATCCATTGGCCGTTTGTTGCGATCGGCAAGTATCGACGAATTGCCTCAGTTGTTGAACGTCCTCAGGGGTGAGATGTCCCTGATCGGTCCGCGTCCGCATGCGCTGGCCCATGACAATTATTTTGAGACGGTGTTGAGCGCTTATGCCTTCCGGCATCACGTCAAGCCCGGCATGACCGGTTGGGCGCAATGCAACGGCGCGCGCGGGGGCACCCCCACGATCGAGCACATCTCCGAACGCGTAAAACTCGACCTCTGGTACATCAATAACTGGAGTCTGTGGCTGGACATCCAGATACTGATCAAGACCTTTTTCGAGGTATTGCGTAAGCGCAACGCTTACTGATCCAGCCGAAGACATCGCAGCGCTCGTGATCTGCTAAATGCCGGCTTCTTACAACCCGTGGGTGCGGGGAGCCTTGCTTTTTGCGGTGTCGTGACACCTGTCCGCCCGCGCAGTCGCGCGCAAGCCGCCCGGAAGGCTCCCGCGCCGATCACGATTTAAGAGATATTTGAACCACTTAGGTTTTATGCTCGGCAAACCCGTGTTTTTGCGGAGATTTGTCGGCTAAATCTACAATTTTACTGGAAAGGCCCGGCGCTGGACTTATAGTTCATCACGAATCGTGATGGTCGCGAGTGGGATGAACAAGAAGCAAAATTTCGATGGAATGTCGGTAGACGAGTTATGGCACCTCCATGAGGAGCTTAGTCAGGTGCTGTCGGTTCGATTGACGTCGGAAAAGCGCGAGCTGGAGAAGCGATTGGCGCAACTTCGGCGTGAGAAAGAGATGCGGCAAACGGAATCAGCGGATGCCCGAAGTGCGCCTCGCGAGCGCCGGAAGTACCCGCGCGTATTCCCGAAATATCGAAACCCCGAGGAGCCTTCCGAAACCTGGTCGGGTCGCGGGAAGCAGCCTCGCTGGCTCACAGCCGCGCTCAAGACCGGTCACAAGATCGAAGAGTTCGTGATCGGCAAGCCGGGAGCCAGCAGCGAAAGTTCTCGTCGCCGCCGCGCATAGTCAGCTTTTGACAACCGCGAAGGCCGTGTAACCGGAGGTCTCCATGAAGCTCGCGCTCTGTGCAGCATTGTCCCTGCTGCTGATTGGAACCGCCGCTGCAGGTCAGGGCAACGTCTCGATCGGCAAGTTGCGGTTGGCGGATGCCGCCAGCGACGCCTGCATTTCCAATTGCGCCAGCCAGAATGATGCCTGCAAGCGCGTCTGTCCGACCACGCTCGGCGCGCCCTGCCAGAGCGTATGTGACAGCCAGGCCCAAACGTGCAGGGAAAGCTGCCGGAGTAGCAGCAGATAGAGTTTGGTCACGGCCCCATGTCATCGTGGGGCGCAGCTTCGATGGTTATTTTGCGGCCTGCTTATAGAATTCAGCTTCGGCATCCCAAGCCGATGTCTCGCTCCAGCCGAATTCCGCCCCGTCAATCCGGTCGGTGTTGATCCGGACCATCGGTTCGGTGAAGTCCTCCTGCTGCAGCAACGTGACGGGGCAAGCAACCCCAAGGCGGGACGACATTTCAGCGGCGAAGCGTTGAGCAAACGCACCCTGGCTCTCGACATAGCAACTCGGATGGAGCTTCGTTATGCCCTGATGCGAGGGCACACTCTCAGCAAAGGTCGCGTAGGCTTTCGCCAGCAAATCAACATGAATGTTGTCCCGCACGTACAGAGGTGTCCGTACCGCCGGAACTTCACCCTTGTACCAGGAACGTATCAAATAGTTG
>WNFX01007330.1_pt1 | contig 10354 bp, 10 predicted proteins | sample 5400111 | NCBI WGS metagenome assembly WNFX01 (sample SAMN13153363, study PRJNA577476) | soil metagenome | isolation source: 40 cm soil or saprolite under grassland replicate 1 | place: USA:California | collected 2016-06-15 | reverse complement strand
CAAGGGGTCTCCCAGCCGCCCGCGCAGCCTGGCGGTGGCGCACCGGACGGGGACTTCCGCGCCGCAGACACGGCCGCGGCCGACACCGCCGCCGGCGACGCGCAGCACGGTGATGACGCCCGCGGTGACGATCAGCGCGGTGACGATCAGCGCGGTGAGCGCAGGCGCCGTAACAACAACCGCCGCGACCAGCAGGGCCGCGACCAGCAGGGCGGCCGTGACCAGCAGGGCCGTGACCAGCAGGGCGGCCGCGACCAGCAGGGCGGCCGCGACCAGCAGGGCGGCCGCGACCAGCAGGGCGGCCGCGACCAGCAGAGCCCTGTCGCGGTGAGCCGCGGCGGTGACCAGCAGGGCCGTACCGATGACGACAGCGACGGCCAGGGCCGTCGCCGCAGGGACCGTGACCGGTTCAGGAACCGCAACCGGCGCCGCGACCGGCCGGAGGGCGAGCCGGTGATCGCCGAGGATGACGTTCTCATCCCGATCGCTGGCATCCTGGATGTGCTGGACAACTACGCGTTCGTGCGAACCTCCGGCTACCTGCCCGGGCCGCACGATGTGTATGTTTCGCTCTCCCAGGTGCGCAAGCACGGGCTGCGCAAGGGTGACGTGATCGAAGGCGCGGTCCGTCAGCCCCGCGACGGCGAGCGCAGGGAGAAGTTCAACGCGCTTGTCCGGCTGGACAAGGTCAACGGGCTTGACCCGGATCAGTCACGGGGACGTCCCGATTTCAGCAAGCTCGTTCCGTTGTACCCGCAGGACCGGCTGCGTCTGGAGACCGACCCGGTCGGCCTGACCACGCGGATCATCGACCTGGTGAGCCCGATCGGCAAGGGCCAGCGAGGCCTGATCGTGTCGCCGCCGAAGGCGGGCAAGACGATGATCCTGCAGGCGATCGCGAACGCGATCACCAAGAACAATCCCGAATGCCACCTGATGGTCGTCCTGGTCGACGAGCGGCCCGAGGAAGTCACCGACATGCAGCGTTCGGTGAAGGGCGAGGTGATCCACTCCACGTTCGATCGGCCGGCCGAGGATCACACGACCGTTGCTGAGCTTGCCATCGAGCGGGCGAAGCGGCTGGTCGAGATGGGCCACGACGTGGTCGTGTTGCTCGACTCCATTACCAGGCTCGGCCGCGCCTACAACCTGGCGGCCCCGGCGAGCGGCCGGATCCTGTCCGGCGGCGTCGACTCCACGGCGCTCTACCCCCCGAAGCGGTTCTTCGGCGCCGCGCGGAACATCGAGAACGGTGGATCCTTGACCATCCTGGCCACGGCGCTCATCGAGACCGGATCCCGGATGGACGAGGTCATCTTCGAGGAGTTCAAGGGCACAGGCAACATGGAACTGCGGCTGCGCCGCGAGCTCGCCGACCGGCGGGTCTTCCCTGCGGTGGACGTGGACGCGTCAGGTACCCGCAAGGAAGAGATCCTTATGTCGCCGGAGGAGCTCAAGGTGGTGTGGCAGCTGCGCCGGGTGCTGCACGCGCTCGACGTCCAACAGGCGCTGGAGCTGCTGCTTGAGAAGATGCGCGAGACGAAGAGCAACGCCGAGTTCCTGCTGCAGGTCCAGAAGACCACGATCAGCTCCTGAGCGATCAGCTCCTGTCATGCACCCGAGCTCCTGCTACCGGCGCTAGCCAGGCACTGATCAGCTCCGCCACCGCCAAGATCCCTCAGCTCCGAAGCTAAGGCCACGAAAAACCGGCCCGATCCTCGGAGCTGAGGGATCAAGACATAACCGTGCTCACGCGACGTCCCGCACCGCGCACGCGGGACCGCACGGGCTAGGGCCTGCGGCCCAGCCGCGTCGCCGTAACGCGCGGGCTACCTCTGCGGCGACTTCGCACGGCCGGAAGGTGACATCCGCCCAGCTGTAGCGCAGGGTAACGACCCCCTCGGCAGCATTCGCATTGTCGCGCCGAATATCGAGCCAGCGCGTGTCGCCCGGATGCGCGACGCGGCCGTCCAATTCCACGCAGACCCGGTACCTCCGGTATCGGACATCGGAGTATTCGTTGCGTTTGCCGCGGATGACTTGTACCTGGCGAGATCCGGCGGGCAGCCCGTGCGGCCGTTCGACGTCGCGGAGGTACCGGTGCTCCAGTGCGGAATGCACGCCGCTGCCGGCATCCCCGAGCGCACGTGCCGCCGCGCCGCGCCAGCGCAGCCGATCGCGCTCAAGCAGCGCGACGCGAAGCTTTCCTGGCGTGGTCAGCCGCCGCTGACACGACCGCAGGATCCAGGAGACCGCGTCCTGCTCGGTGCGCGCGGCATGAACCAGGTCGAGCACGGTCTCCTCGGCACGGGTGCGCGGCGGCGTCAGGGCGGGGTGGCGGGCAACATCGAGCCGCGACGAGTAGTGGACGACCACTCCGGGGGTGCGGCTGGCGCCCGCGTGCCCCGGGACGGTGACGTGGATCGTTGGCGTGGGCCTGTCAATCAACTGCCATAGCTCCGCTGCCGTGTAATAGCTCAGTACGGCCGACGGCCCGGCGCGAAGTAGGGCCCCCCACAGGACGGCCGCGCGCGGTGGCTCGCCGCTGAACGTCACGTACACGCCGGGGTGGAGTCGCTGCCAGCGCCCCGCCCGCAGCCTGGCCGAGATCGCGTGCCGGCCGAAACCAGCGGCCATTGCCTGGTCACGGGTCAGCACGCCGCGCTGGCTGTCAAGCAGGCCCGCCAGCCAGTCACGCGGTTTGTCGCGCATCTACCCAGATTCCCTGGGACACGCGCAGCCGCGGAAGAGCGAGTTCCAGCTCTGTGGATAGAGCTGGGTTGCTGTGGATAAGTGTGCCCTCTGCCGGGTGGCTGGCCTCATCTCCTCCTTGATCCCTCAGCTCCGAGGATCGGGGCCCGGAAAACCGGCCCCAACCTCGGAGCTGAGGGATCAAGCGAGGGAGGATCAAGCGCCCGATTTTCCGGAACCGGAGTCACCTCCCGCGGGGGGAATTACCCGCGCCCGCGCGGCGTTCCAGCATCTGGCACACTGGTAGCCGAAATCACGCGGTACCGGTTCACGCCGTGTTGCCTCGCGAGATGCGCGCACAGTTGTCCCGCGCGTATCAGCGTCACGCCGAGCCTGCCAGCGCTCGGCGGCGAGCGAGGCGTGTACACGGCGACCCGGCGACCGCCCGAACCAGGAGTCCTGACGTGAAGCCTGACATTCACCCCGAATACGTGGTCACCACGGTGACATGTACCTGTGGCAACACCTTCACTACCCGAAGCACGGCGCGCAACGGCGTGATCCACGCTGATGTCTGCTCGAACTGCCACCCGTTCTACACGGGCAAGCAGAAGATCCTCGACACCGGCGGCCGGGTCGCCAGGTTCGAGCGCCGCTTCGGTAAGAAGGCCACAGACAAGAAGTAGGTTTTCGTCGGCGCCGGCCCGCGGTGATGCTGGAAAGATCTCGCGGCCGGTGCCGTCATCATGCCTGGGCGAAGTGAGCCAGGCCGGGGCCGTTGTGGTAGCGAAGGAAGCAGGACAGTCGTGGTAGCGGAGGAAGCAGGGGAGGAATCGGTGTTCGACCGGCTCGGCGAGCTGGCTAGTGAGTACGAGCGGCTTGAGCGCGAACTCGCTGACCCCGCCATCCACGCCGACCAGACCAAAGCGCGCGCTCTCGGGCGGCGTTACGCCGAGCTGGGTTCGGTGGTGCACGCCTATCAGGAGTGGCGCAAGACGGTGGGTGACGGCCAGGCGGCCAGGGAACTTGCTGCCGAGGACCCTTCCTTCACGGCCGAGGCCGAGCAGCTTGAGCGACGGCAGGCCGAGCTCGAAGAGCGGCTGCAGCGGTTGCTTGTGCCCCGCGACCCCGCCGACGGCAAGGACGTCATCCTCGAGGTGAAGGCCGGAGAGGGAGGCGAGGAGTCCGCGCTTTTCGCGGGCGACCTGCTGCGCATGTACCTGCGCTACGCGCAGCGCCGTGGCTGGCAGACGGAGATTCTCGATTCCACGCCGTCCGACCTCGGCGGATTCAAGGACGTGACGGTCGCGGTCAAAGCCGGCCGCCGAGGGGGGCCGGCCGCAGCGCGCCCTGCGCGCCCCACGACCGCTGGGCCCGCTGTGCGCCCCACGGGGTCCGGCGAGGACGGTGTATGGGCGCGGCTCAAGCACGAGGGTGGGGTGCACCGCGTGCAGCGCGTGCCCGTCACCGAGTCACAGGGCCGGATCCACACGTCGGCGGCTGGTGTGCTCGTGCTGCCTGAAGCCGATGAGGTGGAGGTCCAGATCGACCCGAACGACCTGCGGGTAGACGTGTTCCGCTCCTCGGGCCCCGGGGGGCAGAGCGTCAATACCACCGACTCGGCGGTCCGGATCACCCACCTTCCCACCGGGATCGTCGTGTCCTGCCAGAACGAGAAGAGCCAGCTGCAGAACAAGGAGCAGGCGCTGCGCATCCTGCGGGCGCGCCTGCTGGCCGAGGCCAGGCAGGAGGCGGACGCGCAGGCGGCGGCCGAGCGCCGCAGCCAGGTACGGACGGTCGACCGCTCGGAACGGGTCCGCACCTACAACTTCCCCGAGAACCGCATCTCCGATCACCGCGTCGGCTACAAGGCGTACAACCTCGACCAGGTGATCGACGGTGACCTGGACGCGGTGATCCAAGCACTGGCCGACGCGGACATGGCTGGACACCGGGTCGCACGGCGATGAACATGCTCATTGACGAGGTCACGCGCGCCGCACAGCGGCTCGCCGCGGCCGGAGTGGATTCGCCGCGCGGTGACGCCGAGCAGATCGCCGCGCATGTTCACGGCGTCGCGCGCGGACGGCTGCACACGGTGCCCGATGCCGACTTCGACGCGCGGTTCTGGGCCGAGGTGGCCCGCCGGGAGGCGCGTGAACCGCTACAGCACATTACCGGCCGCGCCTATTTCCGCTACCTGGAGCTCGAGGTCGGCCCGGGCGTGTTCGTGCCCCGCCCGGAGACCGAGGTGATGACCGGGTGGGCGATCGAGCAGCTCCGGGCCATGGATGCCGCCGACCCGTTGGTGGCCGACCTGGGGACAGGCTCCGGGGCGATCGCCCTGGCCATCGCGCAGGAGGTGCCGCGGGCACAGGTGCACGCGGTCGAGGCGCAGCGGCTTGCGCATGCGTGGGCGCAGCGCAACGTCGGCGTGTTCACCGGCCGCAACGCCACCGGCCGACCAGGGGAGCCACGCGTCACGCTGCACCTGGCCGATCTTGCGGGGGCGCTGCCCGAACTCGACGGCACCGTGGATCTCGTGATCAGCAATCCGCCGTACATCCCTGACGGCGCCAGCGTGCCACCCGAGGTGGGTGAGTATGATCCGCCCGCCGCGCTCTGGGGCGGCCCGGATGGCCTGGACACGATCAGGCAACTGGAAGCCGCGGCCGCCCGGCTCCTGCGGCCCGGGGGCCTGGTCGCCGTGGAACACGGGGCGCCGCAGGGTACCGCGGTGTACTGGGTGTTCGCCGAGAGCCACGGCTGGCGCGATACCCGCAACCACAAGGATCTGGCGGGCCGGGACCGGTTCGTCACGTCGCGCCGCGCGGTCGCGGACGACGTGCCGCACACTCATCGTGAGCCAGGCGCGGGCTTCTGGCAGGATGGGCCGCTGTGAACGCAGCAACACGGCTTTTTGATTGCGCGGACTCGGCGCAGCATTCCGAAGGAGTTGAACAGGCCGCTGCGGCAGTCGGCCGCGGCGAGCTCGTGGTGCTCCCGACCGACACCGTGTACGGGATCGGCGCGGATGCGTTCATGCCGTCGGCCGTGGCCGCGCTGCTCGCCGCGAAGGGCCGGAGCCGCCAGATGCCGCCGCCCGTGCTCGTCGGCTCGGTGCGAGCTGCCTTCGCGCTTGTCGACGACCTGGGCCTGCATGGCAAGGACCTGATCGAGGAGTTCTGGCCGGGCGGGCTCACCCTCGTCTGCCACGCCGCTCGCACGCTCAGCTGGGACCTTGGCGACACCAGGGGCACGGTCGCCGTGCGGATGCCCCTCCACCCGGTGGCCCTTGAGTTGCTCAAACAGACCGGCCCGATGGCGGTGAGCAGCGCCAACCGATCGGGCGAGCCGCCTGCCACCACAGCGGCGGGTGCGGAGGCGCAGCTTGGGGAGTCGGTAGCGGTCTACCTTGACGGCGGCCCATGCGCGGGCGGGGTGCCGTCGTCGATCGTTGATCTGACCGGCCCCGTGCCGCGTTTGCTGCGTGCGGGTGCGGTTTCGGCCGAACGGCTCCGCATGGTGGCACCGCTCATCGATGGCACCGGCCTTGACGGCGGCGACGATCTGGGCGCGTCCGCGGTGAGCGGCGACGATCCCACGGCGTCGGCGGTCACCGGCGATGATCCCGCCGCGTCCGCGGTGAGCGGCGACGATCCCACGGCGTCCGCGGTCACCGGCGATGATCCCGCCGCGTCCGCGGTGAGCGGCGACGATCCCGCCGCATCCGCCATGAACGGTGACAATCCGGCGGGATCCGACGATACGCCGGGCACATGACGCGCCCCACCGGGTGGCTCGCGCCATCCGTGCGGGCGATGAGCCGCGGCATCGTGCTCCGCAGGCCTGTTTCGCGGCGTTTGGCTGTCTTGGCTCCGTTGGCTCCGTTGGCTGGGTTAGCTCCGTTAGCTCTCTGTTCGCTCTGTTATCCACGGCGCCACCGGTGGGCGCGTAGGCTGGCTGCGTGCGCGAGTATCTGCTCACGCTTCTAATCGCGGCCGCGATCACCTATCTGCTGACCCCGCTGGTGCGCAGGTTCGCGGTCGCGGTCGGCGCCTTGCCGCAAGTGCGCGACCGCGACGTGCACGCGGTACCGACCCCGCGGCTCGGCGGCCTGGCGATGTACGGCGGGCTCGCCGCGGCGGTGCTTGTCGCGAGCCAGCTCACGCACATGAAAGAGGTCTTCGCTGCCGACCAGGGCCAGGGCCGCGACGCCGCCAGCTTGCTGCTCGCCGGCGCGCTCATCGTTGCCACCGGGTTCGTGGACGACCGCTGGGGGATGAGCGCGACAAGCAAGCTCGCCGCGCAGGTGGCGGCGGGCGGGATCCTCATCTGGGGCGGCATCGAGCTGGACTGGGTGCCGCTGCCGCGGGGAAGCGTCCTGTCGCTGTCATCGCGGCAGGGCATTGCGCTCACGATCTTGCTGGTCGTGGTGACCATCAACGCGGTGAACTTCATCGACGGGCTCGACGGGCTCGCGGCCGGGGTGGTCGGGATCGCCGCGTTCGCGTTCTTCATCTACTCCTATGAGCTGACCCGTGTGGTTGGCCTTTCGCACCAGAGTTTGCCGGCCCTGGTGTCGGCGATGCTGGCCGGCATGTGCCTGGGGTTCCTGCCGCACAACTTCTATCCAGCCCGCATCTTCATGGGTGATACCGGCGCGATGCTGATCGGGCTGGTGCTCGCGTACGCGACGATCTCGAGCACCGCCAACCTCGATCCGGCAACGCTGCGGCCGATCAACCGGTTCCCGCTGGTCTTGCCGTTGCTCATTCCCGTGGCCATCCTGGTTATCCCGTACGCGGACCTGCTGCTCGCGGTGATCCGGCGCGCCCGGGCGGGCATGTCGGTGTTCGCCGCGGACAAGGGACACTTGCATCACCGGCTGCTGAAAATGGGTCACTCGTACCGGCTCAGTGTCCTGATCCTCTACATATGGGCGGCATTGTTCGCGTTTACCGTCGTGATGCTCTCCATCGTTGGGTCCGCGCTCGCGGTGCTTTCTGTCGCCACCGTCGGCGGTATCGCGGCGTTGTCGCTGGTGTCGATGCCGTGGTGGCGGTCTCGTCGGCCGGCCGAGGCACGGCATGGGGCCGAGACCCGGCGCACGCAACGACGCCGTCACGCAGCGCCGAGACGAAGGATTGGGCCAGCCGGCCAGGAGCCGCCGGCGGCCGCTGGAGTCCCGCGAGCACCCAGTGGGCTCACGACCGGACTTGAGCAACTTCCGGAGCCTCCGGGCACCACAGGCAAAGGTCTCACCAAGAGCTTGTGATATCTTTCACGAACAGCCGCGGACCGCACCAACCCCCCGCGGCGGCCGTGCCAGACGTACCCACCGTAAGCTACGAGCAGACCACAACCCGGAGCCGGAGAGATGCTGGCCAACGACGCCCGGATCCTCACTCGATCGGCCGTGGCCACGGCGATCAGCGGGGCGATCCTGATCGCCGTCGGCGCAGTCCTTGATGGCGGCAAGGGCGCGCTCGGCGCGGTACTTGGTGTAACGCTCGTCGCGATCTTCTTTACCGTTAGCGTCGTGGCGGTCAGCTTCGCGGGGCACCGCTGGGGCCCGGGCGCGATGATGGGCACCGCACTCGGCACCTTTGTCGCAAAGATCCTCGTTCTGCTCGTGGTGATCGCTGCGCTCCAGGGCACGACCGTGTTCAACACCAAGATTTTCGGCTTTACGGCGATCGCCTGCATCCTGGTGTGGACCGGCGGCCAGGTGGTGACGCTCGCGCGTAGCCGCATGCCGTATGTCGTCCCTGCGGCGAGCGAGGCTGCCACCGTGCCGGAGGCGCGCCAGAGCGGCACCGTGCCGGAGGTGCCCCAGAGCGGCACCGTGCCGGAGGTGCCCCAGAGCGGCACCGTGCCGGAGGCGCGCGAGCCAAGCGCTGTGCCCGAGGCGCGCAAAGCAAGTGGAGAGCGGTAATCATGGTTACCGCGAAGGGCCTGCGGACCGACTCGCTCCGCTGGTGTCTGGCCTGTTATAGTCTGCCGCGATATGAGCGGGAACGACCGCGCGCCCGGGTCGCACGGGCGGCCGGGGAAGCAGGGGAAGATCGGTCAGTCAGCACCGGATCAGCCGCCGGCCAACGACAATCCCGGCTGGGCGATCATCAGCTACCTGATAGCTGGAATGCTCCTGTACGGCGGGATCGGCTGGCTCATCGGACGGTGGACCGGACATTCCGCGATCTTTCTTCCCGCCGGGATGCTGATCGGGCTCGGGCTCGCTCTCGCCTTGGTGATCTTCCGGTACGGCAGATCCTGACGCGCCGTGCTCCCAGGGTCCCCGCGATGTGGCGCCAGCCTGAGGGTGACCACCGGACCCCCGCCGTTGCAGGACCCGTTGTCGGACGAGGTTGCAGGAGTGAGTAGTGAGTAGCGTACCGGCGACGACGCTGGCGAGCGGCTGTCACATCTTCTCCGGATGCGGTTATCCGGCCCCATCACTCGACGATTTCCAGTTCAAGCCGCTGTTTTCCATCGGTGCCCTTCATTTCACCAAGCCAATGCTGCTCGCGTTGATCTGCGCGGCCATAGTTGTCGGGTTCTTCTGGGCAGCTTTCTCGAAGCCGAAGCTGGTGCCACGCGGCGTGCAGAATCTTGGCGAGCTCGGCATGTTTTTCGTCAGGGACCAGATTCTGCGTCAGATGATCGGAAAGAAGGGCGACAGGTTCCTGCCCTATCTGATGGCGCTGTTCTTCTTCATCTGGATCATGAACATCATGGAGGTGATCCCGGTCGCCCAGTTCCCTGTGGCGTCCCGGATCGCCTTCTCTTGGGTCCTCGTCGCTACGGTATGGCCGACCTATATGTACCTCGGCATTAGGCACCAGGGGCCGATCGGCTTCTTCAAGAACATGATCCCCAGGGACGTGCCGTGGTGGATCCTTCCCCTGCTGGTCCCGATCGAACTGGCCTCGAACATCCTGGTCCGGCCGTTCACGCTCGGCGTGCGGCTGTTCGCCAACATGTTCGCCGGCCACATCCTGCTGCTCGTCTTCTACCTCGCCACGTGGTACCTGGCCAGCCTGAGCATCGGCGCTATTTTCGCGACCGCCTCGTTCGTGATGGTGATAGTGATCACCGCGTTCGAATTGCTGATCCAGGGGCTGCAGGCGTTCATCTTCACCACGCTGACCGCCACCTACATCGCAGGCTCGCTGGAGGCGGAGCATTGAGCCACCAGACTTAATCACACCGGTGGGCCGGTCCCGCCGGTCCTGACACGAAGGAACGGATACATGCTCGAACTCGCAACTCATGTCCTCGCGGCGGGCACCGGCCCGACCGTCGCCGGCCGCCTCGGTGCCGTCGCCTACGGCCTCGCGGCCATCGGACCCGGCGTGGGCATCGGCCTGATCTTCGGTCACGCGACCGAGGCGATGGCCCGTCAGCCCGAGGCCGCCGGGATGATCCGCGCCAACATGTGGGTCGGCTTCGCGCTCGCCGAGGCGCTGGCCCTGATCGGGCTCGTCGCCCCGTTCATTTTCTCCAGCTGACGAATGCCTGTGAGGTGAAAGCACCGTGATGTACCTCGCGGCGACAAGCACGAACCCGCTGATCCCGAGCCTCACCGAGCTGATCTTCGGGCTCATCGCGTTCGTCATCGTCTTCGGCGCGCTGCGGCAGATCCTGCTGCCGAGGATCC
>WNFX01009076.1_pt1 | contig 10356 bp, 9 predicted proteins | sample 5400111 | NCBI WGS metagenome assembly WNFX01 (sample SAMN13153363, study PRJNA577476) | soil metagenome | isolation source: 40 cm soil or saprolite under grassland replicate 1 | place: USA:California | collected 2016-06-15 | reverse complement strand
TTTATGGCAGTGGTGATGCTGATGTTTCTGCTGCCGTTAAATTAGATGTCAGAATTGCGGGCAGTGGTGACGTTCACTATAAAGGAAATGCACAGGTATCAAGCAATGTTGCCGGTAGTGGAACCGTAAGAAAAATTGATTAATAATTCGGATTCCCCTATTTACTTAAATACATGCTTCTGTCTTTATATAATTGCCTAAAATAAGGATCCCGCAGGTCTTTTATAAAACGAATTGCTTCACCGGTTGATTTCATCTCGGGACCCAGTTCACGACTTACGCCGGGAAATTTTTCAAAACTGAAAACCGGTTCCTTAATTGCAAACCCTTGTAATTTTTTTTCAAACTTGAAATCTTTTAATTTCTTTTCTCCCAACATAATTTTTGTGGCAATATTCAGATAGGGAATCTGGTAGGCTTTCGCTATAAAAGGAGTTGTTCTTGATGCTCTTGGATTAGCCTCAATTACATATACTTTTCCATCTTTTATCGCATACTGAATATTGATCAGTCCTTTTATTTCTAAAGCCCTTGCAATTTTCTCTGCATAAAACTCCATCGTGGTTACTTCAAGGGGAGTAAGATTAAAAGCAGGTAATACCGCATTACTGTCGCCGCTATGAATGCCTGCCGGTTCAATATGTTCCATCACCCCCATCACATGAAAATCTTCCCCATCAAATATTGCATCTATCTCTGCTTCCTGGCATCTGTCTAAAAAATGATCAACCAAAATTTTATTTCCCGGGATATGTTTTAATAAGCTTATTACCGCTTTTTCCAGGTCATCATCATTGATCACAATTCTCATTCGCTGACCACCCAGTACATAGCTTGGGCGAACCAGTACCGGGTATCCAACCTTGTGTGCTACCTCTACAGCCTCATCTACATCATGAGCAGTTCCATAATCAGGATAGGGGATGCCAAGGTCTTTCAAACGATCACTGAAGCGGCCACGATCTTCAGCAATATCCATACTGTCGTATGAGGTGCCAATAATATTAATCCCTCTTTCATGCAAAAATTTTGCAAGTTTCAGGGCGGTTTGTCCACCTAGTTGAACAATTACCCCGTCTGGCTTTTCATGCTCCACAATTTCCCATAAATGCTCCCAATACACCGGTTCGAAATAAAGTTTGTCTGCCATATCAAAATCTGTCGACACCGTTTCAGGATTGCAATTCACCATGATGGATTCATAACCGCATTCTTTTATAGCCAGTAAACCATGCACGCAGCAGTAATCGAATTCGATCCCTTGCCCGATTCTGTTAGGGCCACTTCCTAAAACAATAATTTTCTTTTTGGAAGAAACTTTAGATTCATTACTGTGACCCTCTTCGAATGTGGAGTAGAAATAAGGAGTCTTTGCTTCAAATTCAGCGCTGCAGGTATCTACCATTTTATACACTCTTGTTATGCCCAGCGCTTTTCTTTTCTTGTAGATATCTTCTTCTTCTCCATGCTCTATTATCCGGCTGATCTGTTCATCACTGAATCCATTCACTTTTGCTTCCCGTAATAAATCTGCAGGCATTGAATCAAGATCGTATTTTGTAAGCTCTTTTTCAATATTGCAGATCTTTTGTATTTCATAAATAAACCAGCGATCAATACCAGTTGCTTTCGAAATTGTATTTACACTCACTCCCATCATTAATGCATCCTTGATCCTGAAAATACGGTCCCATTTTGGCGTTTTAATGTGATTGAGTATTTCTTCAGCCTTCATCAAACTTTTTCCATAATATCCCAATCCAACAGCATTGTTCTCTAAGCTTTGACAAGCTTTTTGAATCGCCTCTGTAAAACTTCTGCCAATAGCCATTACTTCACCCACGCTTTTCATTTGCAGACCAAGCGTATCATTCCCTCCCTTGAATTTATCAAAATTCCAGCGTGGAATTTTTACAATTACATAGTCGAGTGCCGGCTCAAAATAAGCGGATGTAGTTTTTGTAATTTGATTTTCCAATTCATCTAAAGTATAACCAATTGCAAGCTTGGCTGCAATTTTTGCAATGGGATAACCTGTTGCCTTTGAAGCAAGCGCCGAAGACCGGCTTACCCGCGGATTAATTTCTATCGCGATAATTCCTTCCGTATCAGGATTCAAAGCAAATTGCACATTACAGCCACCGGCAAAATTCCCAAGATCACGCATCATTTTGATTGCTGTATTGCGCATGAGTTGCATAGCTGTATCACTAAGCGTCATTGCAGGAGCAACTGTGATGGAATCACCGGTATGAATACCCATTGGGTCAAAATTCTCAACGCTGCAGATGATCACTACATTATCATTAGCATCGCGGAGTAACTCCAGTTCAAATTCTTTCCATCCGAGTACTGCTTTTTCCACCAGCACTTCATGAATCGGTGATGCCTGCAGACCCCGGTTCAGCGCTTCATCAAGATCTTCCTTATCGTGAACGAAGCCGCCACCTGTTCCTCCGAGTGTAAATGAAGGACGAATAACAAGGGGAAATCCGATTTCCTGGGCATATTCTTTTCCTTCCAAAAATGAGTTGGCTGTTCTTGCCGGGGCTACCGGGACACCAAGCTCGATCATCCATTTGCGAAACTTTTCCCGGTCTTCTGCTTTTTCTATCGCTTTTATATCCACACCTATCAGCCTAATATTATATTGTTTCCAGATACCAAGATCCTCAGCTTCCTTGGCAAGATTCAAAGCTGTTTGCCCACCCATAGTTGGAAGAACAGCATCAATTTCATTTTCCTCCAATATCTGTTCAATGCTTTCAACAGTAAGCGGCAGCAAATAGACCTTATCCGCCATCATTGGGTCAGTCATTATTGTAGCTGGATTGCTGTTGATTAGGATCACTTTAACACCTTCTTCCCGCAAGCTTCGTGCGGCCTGGCTGCCTGCATAATCAAATTCACAAGCTTGCCCAATAATAATAGGTCCCGAACCAATAATAAGGACTGATTGAATCGAATTGTCTTTTGGCATTATCTTGTCTCCATCACCTTTAGAGAGGGTATAAAAAAACCGGGCAAATTGCCCGGGTTGCAAAACTAAGGGAATATGGTTTGTTTTAGTGAGTTGTATTTAAAAATTTACTCAGAGTTTCAGCTGTGATATGTTGACATTTCTATTTCGTCCAGTGCCAATAAGGATTGAGTGCTGTCAAATTTTTTCTGATCAGCCCTTTTCGCCTCATATTTTGTCTTTTTCTTGTTCACCCATTTTTGTCTTGCTTCCTGTCCTTTCAAAATGCCTACAATAATTCCTGCTGCAAGAACAAGCCTGAAAGTGAATTTGTAAAAAATTGTTTTCATGTTCGAATAAAAATTTTACTTCTACTCTAAAATTTCATGCCATAAATTTTTATACCAGTTTATAGGTTTTGACCTTTCAGTTAAGTAAATGTTTAATGCCTGCTTCATTTATCTGCCCTCTTTGTCGTGATTAACCGGCTCATTTTATCGATCTGCGCATGATTCGATATAATGGAAACATCTGGATAAATACTGCTTATCTATATCAGTGCTTTGTAAATTTGTTTATGCTGCATGGATTGAAGATTATCATTGGTATTTTTTTTATTTCGATGAAGATTTACTCCCAACCGTTAGTTTATTCGAAGAATTATTTTCATTGGCCAGTATCCATTAAGCCGGGCATAGTTGCCAATTTTGGTGAATTACGCTCAGGACATTGGCATATGGGACTCGACATCCGTACAGACCAGAAAGAGAATATGCCTGTATATGCTGCCGCTGATGGTTATATCGCCAAAATAAGTGTCAGGCCATTTAGTTATGGGCAGGCCATTTACATTAATCATTCCAATGGTCTTACCACAGTATATGGTCATCTAAACAAATTTTTTCCAAGGTTGGATAGCTTAGTTAAGGCGGAGCAATACAAACGACAATCCTGGGCGATAGAGCTTGATTTTACAAAAGATAAATTTCCAGTTAGAAAAGGGCAGTTCATTGCATACAGTGGAGGTACGGGTGCATCGCAGGGTCCGCATTTGCATTTCGAAATACGAAACACAGAAACTGAAAGATGCATAAATCCATTCTTTTTTAATTTACCTATTCCAGACGCCACACCACCCGTGTTTGCAAAATTGGCTATGTATGACAAAGACATGAGTGTATATGATCAAAATCCAATTTTACTCGCAATAAAAAAAGATAAGAATAGGTATTTTTTAGAAGATTCATTGATTAAAACAGGATTTTCGAAATTAACCTTTGCGATTGGTGCGTATGATTGTGTAAGCAGTTCAACCAATCCCAATGGAATTTACAGTGCAAAAATTTTTTTAGATGAGAGGCCGCTCATTCAATTTGTGCTTGACAGCATGGATTACAATGAAACCGACTATGTGAATGCTCATATAGATTATCGATATCGTTATAATGGCGGGTCCTACCTTCAGCAATTATTTAAACTTCCCGGTGATAAAGGCAGGGCATACCAATCGAAAAATGGTGACGGCACAATTTTTTTGAATGACACCAATGTTCATTCAGTAAAAATCCAGATCGGGGATGTTAAACAAAATACTTCCGTACTAAACTTTAATGTTCAATACAACGATAGCCTTGCTTCGTTAATGAATTATATTCCACATAAATCCTTTCCCCCAAACTATGTAAATGTTTTCGAACAAAATGATTTTGAGGTCTATCTCCCGGAGAATTGTTTGTACGATTCAATTCAACCGGTTTTTTATCGCATCAATCAATCTTCGGCAAACGCTGTATCGTTACTATTTCAATTTTCTCATGCATCCGTACCTGTCCATGATCAAATAAATGTTCGGCTCAAGCCAAATGTGGCTATACCTGAAGAGCTAAACAATAAGATCGTTATCAAAAGAACAGATAGTAAAAGTATAAGTTATCGAAAAGCAGAATGGCAAAAAGACTGGCTGGGGGCAAACTTTGATGATTTTGGTTCTTACCAGGCATTTATTGATACGGTATCACCAACTATAAATGATCCCGCTAGCTATCGGGAAGGGAAGGCAGATACCACTGACCTTAGTCCTTCAGAAAATATCGCATTCTATCCCCGGGATAATTCGGGTATAAAAAATTTTCGGGCTGAGCTGGATGGCCAATGGCTGATGTTCAGTAATGATAAAGGTTCAGCATGGATCTATAAATTTGATGAACGGTGTCCTTATGGAGTTCATCAGTTGAGAATAAAAATTGCTGACGTAGTCGGAAATATAACGGAAAAAGAATGGTGGTTCAAACGATACCCATACACTTCGCCCGGCAAAAAAACTTTACATAAAAAAGTAAAAAATAAAAATCGAATACCGAATAAAAAGAAAGTTTCTTCAAAAAAGAAATAGCGCTATTTCTATTAATCATTTTAATTTTAGATCATGGTCGTATTAAAAGAAGGTAATAAGGCTCCTTTATTTACTGCGAGGGACCAGGATGGGAAAAAGGTTTCTTTGTCTGGTTATAAAGGGAAGAAACTTGTTTTGTATTTCTATTCTGAGGCGGGCTCGCCTACCTGTACCATTGAATCCTGTAATTTGCGGGATAATTATTCTTTGCTTAAAAAAAATGGATTTGAAATAATCGGGGTGAGCCCTGATGATGAAAAAACGCAAAAGAAGTTTGAAACAAAATATAAACTTCCGTTTCCATTAATTGCAGATGCTTCTCATGATGTGCTTGAAAAATATGGAGTCTGGGATCAGAAAAAGTTATTCGGTCGTGAATATATGGGTGTGTTGCGAACAACTTTTGTGATTGACGAAAAAGGCATTATTCAAAAGATATTTACTCGCCCGAAAAATAAAGCTCACGCTGAAGAAATTATTGCTGCAATGAAAAAATAACTACGATCGCTTGGGTTAGTACTATGGGCAACCTTTCATTTTAGTTCTGCGATTGTGGTTTTAAATATCGGTCGCATAAAAATTAAATGACTATGAAAGGAAAATTCTTACTCTTATCCTGTTTTGTGGCCTTTAAAATATTGCACAAAATGATTCAACAGTTGTTAGGGATACCAGTGTTGTTAATGTTCCCAAAGAAATAAATAAAAAAAAGAAATGGACGGATGATGAGCTTTCTATAAGGGTTTTTTACGGGCAGCGCTTGATCAATGCAAAAACAGTGGAAGTATTGCATAAAGGGGTAATGGCTTTTACAGTAGTTCATGCTTTTGGTGATATTGCAGGTAGCAATGGCGGATTTAAAAACTTTTTTGGAGTGGATGAAGTTTCCGATGCCCAAATCGCCTTTCAAATTGGCCTGAGTAATCGTTTAAACCTGCTGCTGCAACATACAGTGGGTTATTTTAAAGGATTGCAGCATTTTTACGAAGCAGGACTAAAGTATCAATTTATGAAACAGGAGACAAATGCTAATCCTTTTTCTCTTACAGCTTTTGCTAATATTGTAACAACTGCAAATAAGATAACGACAGACTCTAATGGTATTGGTACTTGGATTCCTGGTCATGAAAATTCTTTTGTGACGACAGCCGATAGATTTAGCGAATTGATACAGCTGATGATTGCAAGAAGGTTTGGAAACATAAGCTTGCAACTGAGTGGAACATTCCTGCACACAAATCTTGTTATTCCGGGCGATCAAAATAATTTATTTGCAATAGGAGGAGCAGCAAGACTGCCTTTAGGCAAAAAGATGTTTATCATTTCTGATTATTTTCATTCCTTTCGCTCGCAGGAAAGTATTGATGCATGGGAAAGCCAGGGATTTACACCCCGTGATGTATTTGGAATAGGTGTAGAAATATTAACAGAAGGGCATGTGTTTCATCTAAACTTTACAAATGCCCGTAATATTTTAGAGAACAAATTTTTAGCACGTACGGCAGATAGATGGGGTAATGGCCAGTTTCGTTGGGGCTTTACACTCACACGTAATTTTATTTTATTCAGAGATAAAAAGGATAAATAGGTTTTTATATTACCCATTCCACTTCTCCAAAATCAAATTTTTCTTCTATTGAATGGAGGACGATGAGTTGTCCTGTTTGGTTAACTGATTTTACAATGGCTTCAAAATTACGATTATCTTTTTTGAATTTTACAGCTTCATCTTTTTTATACAGAACCTGGTTATATATTTCAAATATTGAATCAGGACCATTATTCATTAATTCACTATAAAAATGATCAATTGTCTTACAGAGTTCTTTGGCCAATTGTATTGTATTAAAATGTTGCCTGCTAATTTGTTTTAATGAAACAGGATTTTTTAAATCAGGAGGGAAATTTGTTTGGTTGACGTTAATGCCTATTCCAATTACTGCCCATTTCCAATTCGATCCTTGTTCGTTTTCTTTTATCTGATCATCTGCACTCTCTCTGATTATATTCTCAATCAAAATGCCTCCCAATTTCTTATTCTCCCAATACAGATCGTTTGGCCATTTAATTTTTAGGGCGCTACCTGCATAACTGTTCAGAAATTGATGTGTGGCAACTGCTACACAAGCACTGAGATAAAGTTGCTGAAAGGGCTGCAGAAAAAAAGGTTTCAGGGCGATACTTACTATAATATTTGCTCCTTTTTCTGTGGCCCATGATTTGCCCCGTTGGCCTTTACCAGCTGTTTGTTCATGAGCAAAATAGCACGTTCCCGACTGTGCCAGATTAGCATGAATTTGAGCGAGGGCATAGTTATTGGTGCTGTCAATAGATTGCAGCTCAATAAATCGATTTCCTAAGAAATTGACAACAGGAGGGAGTGGCAATTAATTACTATTTTTGACAAAGATAGATGAGCCGCGATAGGAACATTGGAAAGTCCCGACAATAAAGTCGGGATTTCGATCAGGAATTGACATGCGACGCAACTGAAGCCTGCCTGGCGGCAGGCAGGTAAAATAAAAACACCGGATGTTCGTCTCATACATAATAAATCGCCTCAAAAATGATTATTAACTAAAAATATTTGATTATTGGAACAACTGGCATTACTCGCTACCCGTAAAAAGAAAGTTGCTACCCGGTTAACAAAGAGTTCAAAAATCATTAAAACTATTATCCAGGCAATTCAACAAAAAAAAGGAGAGAACATTTTATCGCTTGACTTGCGCAAAATACCTGAAGCTATTGCAGATTTTTTTATAATCTGCGAAGCAAGTAATCAGCCGCAGATCAGGGCGATCTCTGATTTTGTAGAAGAACAGGCAAAAAAGAAATGTGGTGAAATTCCGTATCGTCATGAAGGAATGAAAAACCTGCAATGGGTGCTGATAGATTATATAAATGTGGTTGTGCATATAATGCTACCGGAAACCAGGAAGTTTTATAAACTTGAAGAGATGTGGAGTGATGCCGCCTCAGAAGAGTACAATGACTAGAATGAGTTTGTTAAATATTTTATTGTGTAAGACAATTTTTATTAAAAAACCTTACTTAGCAGGATAAGAAGAAGAAAATTTATGTCACAAGAACCATATAATAAAAACGATAGATCGAATTTGCCCCGTTTTAACAATCGTCCCAGCGGCGATGATAATACACCCCGTAAGGGGCCTCGCTTCAGTATTTATTGGATCTATGCCATCATATTCGCAGTATTAATCGGATTTCAGTTGTTCAATCCCTTTTCAAGCACTACGGGAAAAACAACTCCAAATGAATTTAAGCAAATGATCTTACAGGGTGACGTAGAGAAATATACGATTATCTCAAACAGAAATATTGTAAGAGTTTACTTAAAATCTTCAAGCATTGACAAATACCGGGATAGACTTAAATCGAATCTTGGGGGGAAGGTTAATACGGATGGTCCTCATTTTTATTTTAAGTACTCTGGTGATTTTGAAAAACAAATGTTTGATTTTTATGTTCAGAACAGCAAACCCTATATTAGTCAGCAGGTACCTTATGATGTAGACCAGGAGAGAGACTGGTTCGGCGGAGCTTTACAATTTTTATTACCGTTATTGCTTTTCATTGCATTATGGGTATTGCTGATGCGTAAAATTAATGGAGATTGTTGACTTTTTGAAGAATCCTAAAAAGTACACTGCTCTTGGTGGTAAAATTCCAAAAGGTGCCTTGTTGATCGGTCCTCCGGGAACTGGTAAAACCCTGCTTGCAAAAGCAATGGCAGGTGAAGCACAAGTACCTTTCTTCAGTATGAGTGGTTCTGATTTTGTGGAATTATTTGTCGGAGTAGGCGCCAGCCGTGTTCGTGATCTTTTCAAGCAAGCCCGTGAAAAAGCACCCTGTATTATTTTTATTGATGAAATAGATGCAATCGGTCGTGCACGAGGTAAAAATATGATGATGAGCAATGACGAACGTGAGAGCACACTAAATCAATTGCTGGTTGAAATGGATGGTTTTGGGACCGATACAGGCATTATAGTTTTAGCTGCAACGAATCGTCCTGATGTATTGGATACTGCTTTACTTCGTCCCGGTCGCTTCGACAGACAAATATCAATTGATAAACCTGACCTGAAAGGCCGGGAAGCAATTTTCAAAGTGCATTTAAAACCGATCAAAATTTCAAAAACCCTTGATATACATAAATTGGCTGAACAGACTCCGGGTTTTGCGGGTGCAGATATTGCCAATGTTTGTAATGAAGCTGCTTTGATTGCGGCACGTAAAGGAAAGGAGGCAGTTGAAATGGAAGATTTCCAGGATGCGGTTGACAGAGTTATCGGAGGTTTGGAAAAAAAGAGTAAGATCATTCTTCCGGAAGAGAAAAAAATTATTGCATATCATGAAGCCGGTCATGCAATATGCGGCTGGTATCTGGAGCACGCTTATCCTCTTTTAAAAGTTACTATTGTTCCAAGGGGAACGGCTGCATTGGGATATGCTCAATACACTCCTAAAGAACAATATTTATATAACACCGATCAGTTATTGGACCAGGTTTGCATGACTCTTGGCGGACGTGCAAGTGAAGAAATTTTCTTTAATAAAATTTCTACCGGTGCACAAAATGACCTGCAGCAAATCACCAGAATTGCTTATGCAATGGTTACTGTATATGGTATGAATGACAAAGTAGGGAATGTAAGTTTTTATGACCCTCAACAGGAAAATGCATTTACAAAACCTTACTCGGAGGAAACTTCCAAAATTATAGATGAAGAAGTCCGCAAATTGATTGATGAAACCTATGAGCGAACAAAAGCTTTGCTAAGGGAAAAACGGCCACAGGTTGAAAAGCTTGCTGAAGCTTTACTGGAAAAGGAAGTATTATTCCAAAGTGATGTCGAAGCATTAATCGGCAAAAGACCCTATGAAGAAAAAAAATCATTAGATCCTGAGCATGCAGCCGAAATTTCAGAAGGTGTGCCACCTTATGACAGTGATGTAACCAATAAATCATTGCACTAAG
>WNFX01015715.1_pt1 | contig 10357 bp, 6 predicted proteins | sample 5400111 | NCBI WGS metagenome assembly WNFX01 (sample SAMN13153363, study PRJNA577476) | soil metagenome | isolation source: 40 cm soil or saprolite under grassland replicate 1 | place: USA:California | collected 2016-06-15 | reverse complement strand
CAACGGTATGAACGCGATACCAAGGCAAACCCATGAAAATACCTCTTATATCAACAAAAAATGGATACGATGTAACTTTATTGCACTGTAAAAAACGATCCTATCGACCTTCCCCCTTTAGTAAATTATCTTGCATTAAAGAATGAATATTTGTTCTTGTTTTTTAGTAACAATGGGACCTATTCGTAGGAACAATAAAGAAGCAGATCTATTCTATATCCGATAAGTAACAATACGCAATGCTGGTGTTTTTTTTTTATATGAGTCTTTCTATTGGATATGCGTGTTTCTATTCACGACCAATAAATACAGAATTTTATTTCTTTTCGGATAGGCCCTCCCTGTCCTGAAAGGACAAAGAAGGTTGGCATGCCAACAGGCGTCTATTATGGAATTCACCCGAGAGTACAGTACTCCTTAATTTTGTTTTGGAATGTCCAGTGCCAAAGTCATTGGATGGGTAAGTCACCACCCCCTCAATAGAATATGGAATGTACTTTATCCATTGGTTTACAGAGGATGCAGGTCCGACGAGTTAAAAACGGACTCTCCATTCATTAGATAGATAAGATCACCAAAACTTCGTGATATGCTGGCGAACTTATTCCAATTCAGCAAGAGATCTCAATATTATGCCTTGAAGAGGACTCGAACCTCCACGCTGTTTAGCACGAGATTTTGAGTCTCGCGTGTCTACCATTTCACCACCAAGGCATATGAATTATACTATATTAAAAAAAAAAAGTAACTTTCATTCCTAACGCCATGCATTTTGAATTTACCCATTTATTTTCTATAAAATCTCCCATGATTTGCTCTCATTCTTCGTCGAATCGTATGAATTTTTTTTGTCTACTTTATTTATTTCTTTTTTTTTTTTTATTTTTTTTTTCTCTCTTCTGTCTCGAAAATATTCAATTACGTTTTTTATTATGATCAACGCCAAAACGATCATAATAAAGGTTGCGCATTGATTTAACGCTCGCCCATTTTTTAACAGGGATTTTTCAAGAATATAAATAAAGTGGATCAAACCCTTTTTTATACAATCTACGATAAAGACCCGTAATACTTCGACAAGCACCTTTCCCGACCTAAAAGCATCATCTTTTAAAATGCTCAGAGGTGGTTGGATGTTTTTCCAAAATTTCCAGAACGATTTCTGTAAACCGAGAAAAAATTGTCGGAAAACAAGAAAAGGGTTCGAGCTGCTATTCCGTTTTCGGAATAGCCAGCGAAACTGTCTCATAAAGATGCCGTCGAGTTGTCTATATACCTTTGCTTTGGCGTAAGAACGTAGCATGATAGAAAGACTCATATAAAAAAAAACACCACCATTGCGTATTGTTACTTATCGAATATATATATATAGAAAATTGAGAAATATATGATATATAGATAACCAGTTGTTATGTTATTCCCGTCTACTACGATCTTTGGCTCTGGAACTGAATTATTTTATTCTATTTGAGAAAGACTTCCAGATTCGAAGGAAGTTTAATTGGGATTGTACCGAATCAGAAATGTTATTCTGTTCCATTTCTTAGATTCTTACAATCTATCTATTTTTTTTTATGCATGTTGCTTTTTTTTAATATGTCAATCGAATTGTACGGGGATTCGCCGGGGGCCTGGTACATCCTCATACCAATACGACTAGTTAGCGGTTCGAAACCCTCCCCAGAAAGTCGTTTAATTATTAATAAAGGAGAATGATATTAATATGAATAATAATAATTCATTTACACATTTACTATTCATAGTTGACCCGTTTTTAGATTTTTAGAAAAGAAAAATTTTGACAAATAAAATAGATCCATTTTTTTTGATTTATAGTAAAATTTCGCCGTTCGTTTTATTGCATTTTTCTACTTTCTGCAGCCCTTGACAATTTAATCTAGATATACTAGGATAAATACAGGCCCGGATATTTCGGGGATCATGGTACAGCCTTCTTTATCTTCTGTTTCAACAGAAGGCTGGGAATATCCATCTATCAAAAATCGATAGATTATGGCCGAAAAGGGGAGAGTCCAGGAAAAGGCGTTTCTCCCGCCACTTAGAGACGGAGGGAGGTTGGCCGGGTGGAGAAAGCTCCTCTCTAAGGGGAAAGAAAGCCGCTAGAAAAAGGCAAGCCGTTAGAGTTAGAAAAAGAAAAATTCGAAAAAAGCAAGCAGATGCCGGAAAAAAAAAAAATATCAAAAACACCTTCGGGCGAGTCCGGTTGTTTTTCAAAGAAACCTTCGAGGGGATCTCGTTGAAACCTTCGGGAGAGTCCGGTCGGTATTTACATGCTCTTTTTTGATTTGAAACATGGTATAAAACGATTTGTATGGATTTGGAAGCAAAGGATAACATTCTTTTGTTACAAGTATAGAACAAATTTCTATTCTCTTGGGCTTTATTTTGAAAAATGAAATTAGATTCTTTTGTTCCCGGATAGAACAAATTTGGAATGAAATCAAGGGAATCTATAAAAATCCAGAGGGGTTCGGTGATATTTTGATTCTCGTAGTCTTACAAATATTTATATCTCTCTTAATAAGAGATATAATAATATTTTTGCATGTTTTGACTCGAGAATTGGTGTTTTTTTAAATCCACCCACTCTGAATGATTTCGATCTATTCATTCTATTTTCTATAGTTATCCTATTTATTGATCTTTTTAATTCGCCCAAAAAATAGGTAATCTCTAAAAAAACAAAAGAATGAGAATCCTATTCCCCCAGTTTAGTTTTAGTTTAGTTTTCATTTTTCGATTGATTAAAGTAAAAAGAACAGATATTAGGAAGAAATTCAACAAACTGGTTGAAATGGAGTTGGAGCCACTATTACTTAAAATAATAATTATTTTATTAAAAATAATTTGGTTTTTACTTCAAAAATTATTATGATTTTAAGTATATAGTATATAACATATATCGAAATATTGATCTATTCAATATTTCGATATATTCATTATACTTTATTTTATTTATTAATAATTAATAATTAAAATGGGTTGCCCGGGACTCAAACCCGGAACTAGTCGGATGGAGTAGAAAATGCATTGTTTAATCAAATAAAACAATAAAACCAAGCCGTGCATGCATTTTTCATTGCACATGGCTTTCCCTATGTATACATCTAAACCTGAGTAACTTCTCCAGAACAGTAAAGTAATAAGATAAAAATAGAAAAATACTAAGAATAATCAAAAGATTTATTATCATAGACATGTTTCTTGTAGAAATCGAGGGCAAAATAAATCCCGTTATTTCGTTCTACATTCCTCATCTTCAATAAAATATTTATTATTTTTCGATTTTTTCCTTTTGATTCGTAATAAATCTTATTCATTTTTATCTTTGATTATGGATTTATTCTACTCTATACTTATTCTGTATACTCTATATATAATAGGTAGATCTATATTTATCTATTTATATCTGTTATACTACGTATAATTTTTTAGCTATACGTAGTATAATTTTTAAAATAGACTTAGTATAAGTCTATATGAATTCTAGTGATTATAGACTATCTTTATTGCAATATAAGAAAAATCAAAATATTAATAAATATACCAATCAACAAAAAATAACAGGTAATATGAAATTGAGGTACCCCATTTTATGATAAACTTACCGTCCCTTTTTGTTCCTTTAGTGGGCCTAGTATTTCCGGCAGTTGCAATGGCTTCTTTATTTCTTCATGTTCAAAAAAACAAGATTTTTTAGATACGGGCAGTAGGCACAAGTCTCATATATATATATTTATTTTATTAAAGTTAAATTTATTTGGATTTGTTATTTTGTTCTATATTTTTAAGAATTATTCTCTTAAATTAAAAAAGAAAAGTACTCTTATAATATTATATAAGCCTAATATAGGATTAAGGAGGGTTTAATATAACAACAAAAATATTAATATACCAATCAACAAAAAATAACAGGTAATATGAAATTGAGGTACCCATTTTATGATAAACGTTTATGTGTTTTTAGTGGGCCTTGTATTAATTGTAATGTCTGCTTTATTGGTTCATGTTCCCAAATTCATTAGTTGGGAAGCAGAAAAACATGGTTGTCGTTCACAAGACGCAAGGCTTGACATTGTACCGGGGTCCAAAAAAACAATCAATTTCTTCTGGGCTTCTTTCACTCTTTTAGGTTCATTAGGGGTGTTATATATTTCCGTTTCCAGTTATTATGGTAGGCATTTTTTCTCTTTCATTTCGTCCGAATTTGTAGTTCCTTTTTTACCACAAGGGGTCACGCTTACTTTCTATGGAATCGCGGGTCTCTTTCTAAGTTTACATTGGTGGCTTCTTATTTTTTGGAATGTGGGGAGTGGTTATAATTTTTTCGATAAAAAAAATCGAATGGTTTGTTTTTTTCGTTACGGATTTCCTGGAACATATCGTCGTATTTTTCTCCGAGTTCGTATGGCAGATATTCAGTCCCTCATACTACAAGCTAACCCTAATCCAGAACCTAGTAGTGGTGTCCTTTATATGCAAACCAGAGAACAGGGGACCATTCCCTTGACTCCTGTTGATAATTATTATGATAGGACTCCACACAACGTTATACAAAAAGCTTGGGACTTGTCCAGATTCTTGAGTATACCAATGGAAATCGTTCCGTATTCTTGAGTCTACCAATGCAAATCGTTGTATCAAAAAAATTTAGAAAAATAAATGCTTTCTCTAAGAAAGCATTTATTTTTCTATTTCATTTTTAATTCATAGCTTTTGAAACACGATTTTTCTTCTTTATTCAAATTGGCAGTGTATTATTTTTTCTTATTTGATTTCTATTTCTATATTCTTTTGTATTCTTTTTTTTCCAAATTAAAGAAAAAAAACTTCCAAATGATAAATAAAAAAGCAAAAATAGATTTTCAATTTATATGAAAAATTCGAAATGGATATATTATAGGCTATATTACTTCTATTTACTTGTAATAGAACTTATGCTTGATAGAAAGATTATTATTATATCATAGTTGACAAATGAGATGAAACTGAGACGAAAAATGGCAAAAAAGAAAGCATTCATTCCCCTTCTATGTCTTACATCTATAGTCTTTTTGCCCTGGTGCATCTCTTTTACATTTAAGAAAAGTGTGGAATCTTGGATTACTAATTGGTGGAATACGAAAGAATCCGAAATTTTCTTGAATATTATTCAAGAAAAAGATCTTTTAAAGAAATTCATAGAGTTCGAGGAACTGTTCCTCTTGGATGAAATGCTAAAGGAATACCCGGAAACACGTTTACAAAACCTTCGTATCGAAATCTACAAAGAAACCATCCAATTGATCGAGACGAACAACCAAGATCATATCCATACGATTTTGTATTTCTGTACAAATATAATAGGTTTCCTTATTCTAAGTGGTTATTCTATTAGGAGTAATCAAGAACTCATTATTCTTAACTCTTGGGTAAAAGAATTTCTATATAACTTAAGTGACACAATAAAAGCTTTTTCGATTCTTTTATTAACTGATTTTTGTATAGGATTCCATTCGACTCATGGTTGGGAACTAATGATTGGGTCTGTCTATAAAGATTTTGGATTTACTCAGAATGAGCAAATTATATCTGGTCTTGTTTCCACTTTTCCAGTCATTTTAGATACTCTTTTTAAATACTGGATTTTCCGTTATTTAAATCGTGTATCTCCGTCGCTTGTAGTTATTTATCATTCAATGAATGACTGAAAAAATGATCCACGGATCCTATTCTAAAATTTGTTTTTTTGTATATATATAAAAGCTAACCATTCAAAATGGAACTTATTCTTTTTCGTTCTACTCATATTCTTCCTATATTCTAGGAAAATGATTTGAGTAAATAGCAGAATCATGGATAGGGAACTGCGCCAGTAACCTACCTAATCTTATTGTAGAAATTTTCAGGATCAATGATTGGACCATGCAAACTAGAAATGCTTTTTCTTGGATAAAGGAAGAGATTACTCGATCCATTTCCGTATTGCTCATGATATATATAATAACTCGAGCCCCCATTTCAAATGCATATCCCATTTTTGCCCAACAAGGTTATGAAAATCCGCGAGAAGCTACCGGCCGGATTGTATGTGCTAATTGCCATTTAGCTAATAAGCCCGTAGATATTGAGGTTCCACAGGCGGTACTTCCCGATACTGTATTTGAAGCAGTTGTTCGAATTCCTTATGATATGCAAGTGAAACAAGTTCTTGCTAATGGTAAAAAAGGGGCTTTGAATGTGGGGGCCGTTCTTATTTTACCAGAGGGTTTTGAATTGGCCCCTCCCGATCGTATTTCGCCAGAGATTAAAGAAAAGATAGGTAATTTGTCTTTTCAAAGCTATCGTCCCACCAAAAAAAATATTCTAGTGGTAGGCCCCGTTCCCGGGAAGAAATATAGTGAGATTACCTTCCCTATTCTTTCTCCGGATCCCGCTACTAAGAGAGATGTTCACTTCTTAAAATATCCTATATACGTAGGCGGGAACAGAGGAAGGGGTCAGATTTATCCTGACGGCAGCAAGAGTAATAATAATGTTTATAATGCTACAGCAACTGGTATAGTAAACAAAATTATACGAAAAGAAAAGGGTGGATACGAAATAACGATAGTGGCTCCATCAGATGGGCGTGAAGTGATTGATATTATACCGCCAGGACCAGAACTTCTTGTTTCAGAAGGTGAATCTATCAAACTTGATCAACCATTAACGAGTAATCCTAATGTGGGTGGATTTGGTCAGGGGGATACAGAAATAGTGCTTCAAGACCCGTTACGTGTCCAAGGTCTCTTGTTCTTCTTGGCATCTATTATTTTGGCACAAATCTTTTTGGTTCTTAAAAAGAAACAATTTGAGAAGGTTCAATTGTCTGAAATGAATTTTTAGGTATCTGGATTTATCAACATATTAAGCTAGTAAAAAGAACTCCATTTTTTTGATAAATTATGTAAAGACCTTCGGTTCTTTCTAGTTTTTTTTCGACTATATTTCGAAAATTCCTTGTACCGTAGAATTAGTTAGTCATAGTATGTATATTGGGAAGAAGACTATTTTACTTTGGCTCTTGGCTTTTTTTTTTTCAACTCCAAACACAATTAATTCGAACCATATGATTATGTCGCTGTTTTCACATTTCAATGTCCTAGAATAGAAATATATGAATCCTTTTCTATTGTAATAGAATGAAATTCGACTCGATACTAAACCTAAAAAAATAGGCTAGGTAAAGTTGAAATAGAAATGGGAAAAACGGGATTCTAGGATGGATAATTTGTTTTTTCCTAGAGTCCCCTTCCTTATTGTTTATGTCGAAATCGATACGTAGTAAAGTAATGGACAAACAAAAAAGAGCGGAAATTTGATTCACCAAATACAACTTCCTTAATCCTTAAATTGACTTAAAAAAAAATGAATCATGATTCTATATTATTCTAGACGAAAATAGATTTAGAGTAAGATTCCATTAGTATTCTATGAATATAGTATCAAAAAGGTTCGGTTCTACAGAAAAAAATATATCTATTCTAATTCAAAATTCTTACAAAATAGAATACTATACTCTATTATAGCGCCACTCAGAAGAAGTAAATCAAGTGATTGCTTCTTTCTTTTACTTTATCTTTCAACTTAAAAGAAAAAGTATCGACAGATATTATCCAGAAAAAAATGTTTTGAACCCCTTAATGAAGTTCATTTTTTAAAAACATCCTAAAAAATGGAACTGGAGTTTTTTTGAAACATACCATAAAGTTATCTATTGAGTCACTTAGAAAAATCAATATTCTGATTATGGAGAACTCAACGGGACCCCCTCGAATTCATCAAAGAAAGAGTGGATCCCTGTTGAGTTCTTATGCTTTTTTCATTTCGAAAACGAAATTCATCCGATTACTACAGGGATGATCCCAATCCGGAATATGAACCATAAAAGAAAATACCAACTAAACCAATTACGACAATACCAGTTACAGTACCTATTATCCAAAGAGGAATCCTTCCAGTAGTATCGGCCATTTATCCCACTTTCCTCCACATTTGATCAAGTAGTCAGTCCTACTAAAGACCTAAACAGTCCTAGATAATTATGAAATGATATCCTTCCGAATGGGATAAGAGAATTCCTAATATATATATTATTCCCCTTTCTTCTATTAATTGAAGAAATAATTTGAAAATAAAACAGCAAGTACAAAAATGAGTAATAAACCCCAGTACAGACTGGTACGATTCAATTCAACATTTTGTTCATTTGGGTTTGATTGTGTCGTAGCTCTATAATTCGGATTATGTTTATCGTTGGATGAACTGCATAGCTGATATTGATCCCAAAAAAGAAACGGTGGGTATCGCAAGTCCATGAACAGCCAACCATCGTACTGTAAAAATGGGATAGGTCCTATCTATAGTCATTGGAGCCTCCTAAAAAGATCTACTAAATTCATCGAGTTGTTCCAAAGAATCAAAACGGCCGGTTATTAATGGAATTCCTTGTCGGCTTTCCGTAAAATACTCATTTGGACGGGGGCTTCCAAATACATCGTAAGCTAAACCCGTGCTGACAAATAACCAACCCGCAATGAATAGGGAGGGTATAGTAATGCTATGAATAATCCAGTATCGAATACTGGTAATAATATCATTGTTAGATCGTCAATTTTGTACCAAGGGTCTCTTTCGAGTATACCAAATCAGTATAGCTATCCTTCTTCTAACACAGCAACGAAATTTCACAATCAGTGACGAGATCAAGTACGAGAAAATATAATTTATTTCTTTTTTACTTGTTGGTTCTTTCGATTTACTAAATAGAAAATTCCTCCAAGTTTATTTAATTAAGACTATAATATAAGATAAGGTTTCTCCACATTCATTAATTAGCTTCGGACTAGAACCTGAGGATCAATTAAAATGTGAATCGGATGAATTGGTTTCTACTAATTCATGAAGGAAATTAGAATCTTTTTAGAATTCAATTAAATAGGAAATAGATAAATATAATTTTTGTTGTTGTCGAAGATCCTTTTTGTTAGAACCCTCTCTTTATTTCATTTTAAAGAATTCATTAGTCGTCTAGTAACACGTAAGTCGTCCAGTAATACGTAAAAATAATAGCAGTAATAAATACTAAAAAAAAACAACGAATTCTATTATCCAATAGTGGACACAAAAAAGCTACGGCTCTTTCTTGGTTTAATTACAAGGATAGAGCTTTATTATTAAAATAAAAAAATGAAAATATTTTCATTCGATTAGTTTACTCAACTCATGAGTTGATCAAAAAATCTGTTGATTTGGAATCAGCGGATGGGTAGGTGTCAAAGATGATGAATTGATTTCTTACCTATGTAACTAAATTTTTATTTTTGTTCGTCCGTAATAATGGATTCATGAATCCATTATTTTCAATTGTATCTTTCAAGTGGTCTTTTTTGCTTATTTTCCTATTTTTTTTGGAAACTTAGGAAAGTGCTTTATAAACATATGTATAAAAAGAACATATTTCATCTAGTTTCCTTATGCCCACTATAACCAGTTATTTCGGTTTTCTACTAGCAGTTTTAACTATAACCGCGGGGCTTTTTATCAGTCTGAATAAGATACGACTTATTTGATTTGAAATTTTGAGATGAATTGGAAATTGTGGAATATTTTAGATATTCTATAATTCCTTATCATATTGCCAATTCTTGGTCATTCAGATTCCTATTTTAGGATAGATATTACCCCCACTTTTTTCCTTTCAACCAAACTCAAATGATTGAAGTTTTTCTATTTGGAATCGTGTTAGGTCTAATTCCTATTACTTTGGCTGGATTATTTGTAACGGCATATTTACAATACCGACGTGGTGATCAGTTGGATATTTGATTAAGTAACATCTCTTTTGTTTATTGACCTACTATTTCTTTGTTTTAATCCTAATTCACGGGATGGAGAGCAAATTAAGACTTTTGATTAGACTGTTATCCCATCATTTAAGTGTAAAGATCCATCTAAGAAGAGTGGTATCACGCTCTGTAGGACTTGAACCTACGACATCGGGTTTTGGAGACCCGCGTTCTACCGAACTGAACTAAGAGCGCTTTCTTTTCATAAAGAATTTTTTTTATGTGATGGCAATACATCTTGCGTGGATACATACTCAATATGGAGAACTATATCATATTGAGTATGTCCAATTTGAATCGGTCGAAATTGATCTCTTCCTGATACGATAACTAACGGTTAGGGGTAGGGATGACAGGATTTGAACCTGTGACATTTTGTACCCAAAACAAACGCGCTACCAAGCTGCGCTACATCCCTTTACATCGGTTTCTAGTGTCATTGTAAAGAATTTTTGTCTTGTTTTCCA
>WNFX01007325.1_pt1 | contig 10357 bp, 7 predicted proteins | sample 5400111 | NCBI WGS metagenome assembly WNFX01 (sample SAMN13153363, study PRJNA577476) | soil metagenome | isolation source: 40 cm soil or saprolite under grassland replicate 1 | place: USA:California | collected 2016-06-15 | reverse complement strand
TCGATGTCCTCGGAGTCGCCCGCCTCTCAGAGGAACTGGGACTGGCCAATGCAACTTGGTGGTCCACGCCCGTTGCTGTTGGTGGAGGCACCTCTCACTTTTCAGGCCGTTCGTATCCGAACCCACCTCCGGCTGTAGCTGAGGTTCTTCGAGCCCGCAGGTTTCCGATGGTGCGAGGTCTTGGAGACCAGGAGCTTAGCACCCCAACTGGAGTTGCGATAACCGTCAATCTGGTCGGAAATTACTCTCAATCTCACCCTGCCATTCGGCCTGTTATGGTTGGGTATGGCGCAGGCTCGAAGGATATCGACGGAGTAGCGAACATTCTGCGAATCATGGCGGGAGAGAGCCTTGAGACCCCGCACTCTCACGATGAAGTGGTGATACTCGAGACAAACATTGACGACGTGACGGGGGAGATCATAGGGCGAGCAGCTGAGAGACTCATGTCTCAAGGGGCCCGAGACGTGACGATAACTCCCGTCTACATGAAGAAAAATCGGCCAGGGCACGTGATTACTGTAATCGCGAAGAAGGAGGACGCGGAGGACCTTGCACAGGTGCTTATCGCCGAGACGGGCACGCTCGGGGTAAGGGAGCTCGCTGTCAACCGCCATATTACCCCCAGAGCAAGCAGAACAATCCAACTGAGGATCGGAGGGAAGACCCATCGCGTCGGGTTCAAGATAGCCGAGGATAGAAAAGGACGTGTCCTTGGCTTCAAGGTGGAATATGAGGACCTTCGAAGAATCTCTGACCAAACTGGAATAAGCATCCTCAAGCTGCAGCGGCTGGCGAAACCACTGCTTGAATTACTCGAGAAGGGCGACCAGTAGCTGAAATCTTTGAGCTACAATACGGACACCAGAAGACTCACTCTGACGGCGACTCTCGCAGCAGTCTACGTCGTGTTCCGTGCCATTCCAATCGATCAATTGATCGGAATCAATGGGACCATCACCGCTGCTGGAATGATCGCTCCCGTCATCGGAATCTTGCTAGAACCAGCCTACGGTATTGTCGCCGTCTTTACAGGAACGATGGTCGCCTCCCTTTTTCCATGGAATCCAATAAAGTTCGCAGGACTAGACTTTCTTCCAGGAGCCCTCAACGTAACGCTAGTCAGCCTAGTAGTACGCGGGAGAAGGACAGAGGCCACGATTATATTTCTGATCACAATGGCGCTCTTCATCATCAACCCTTACACAAGCATCTTCGTAGGAAGCGCACTACTCAGTCCTCCAATCCCATACCTATGGATGCACCTCGCAGCCCTGATTGTACTAGTCTCACCTCTCACAAAGGGTCTCGCGACTAGGCTAACTTCTCACCACTACGCCAGCTTGATCGGGCCCGTCGCAGTGCTCGCCTTCACTGGAACAATGATAGAACATTTGACCGGCGGCATCCTCTACGCAACTGTCTTTGGCAAGGCCGCTCTGAAATTCTGGCCCGCGATCTTCGTCGTCTACCCTATCGAGAGGACGATTCTCGTAATCGGGGCTACTCTAATTGGCGCTTCCCTGTTGAGCCTTCTCCGACCCTCCGTAATCGAAGGATCGCTTGAAACCGCGAGGAAAGTTGTGTCTAGTCCGATTCGGAAGGCGTCGAGTCCAGACGAGCTCTAGGGCCTAGCGTTTTTTTCAAGTTACGTCGTCTAGCTCGACGAGGGTTTGAGTCGGATTCAGCTGAGATTCTCGACCCACCATCATTGGATCGCATGGCTTCCTCTTTCACAAGTTTGGAAAACTTGTCCGCTCCTGACGCCAAAGAAGCCAGTGCGAGTCCCGCAGTCTTCGCAGCTGCAGTGCCGAAAGCTGCCGCCAGTTTTAGGCTGGAGGCAAACGCGGCCATCGCGATCTGTTCGCCCGCTTTGATCGCATCCTCGGAAGACACTCGCTGTCTGTTCGTCCGTGAGTCCCGTTTCGAGACCTTCTTCCTAGAATTTCGTGCAGCGGTTGAACGAGGCGTCTTGGGCAATGTGTGTCAATGCGACTGCTCTCTTCTGTATTTAAGATGGGAATCAGACCATTTTTTCGGCTAGTATTAAGTAGTCGACTGTTCAGTTGAGATTGCTAAACATATACGAGGATTGCATGATAGTTGCCAGTACCCAAACCCGCGTCGGATGTTGAAGCCGAGATTTTCGAGTTCGCCAAGGAATCCGACCCGGCCACAACCTATCTACAAGGCGTCAACGAATACGTTGGCAAGCTTTTCATTCCTTCCAGAAAGAATCTGGAACGGATCGCGAAGAGAACTGAAGAGCTCCGGCTCAAAGCCGAGAACGATTTACAACTGAGGGTTCTGGATTCTCTAGCGGCTGGCTTCGCTCTTCAAGAGCCTCAGTCTTATCCTGACGGGGTCCTGTCCGCGTTTTTCGGCTATTTGATCAAGGAAGGAGTCGTTCCAAGCCACCTGAAACCACTTACAAGAAACGCAGTCAGAGCATTGCAGGCAGCTGCCCAGGAGACTTCACAGAAGAAATGGCCTACCGGGCTACGATTATTGACACTAATTCGTTGCGATGGTATTCTTGAGATAGTCAAGACGATCAAGAAGGAAACGACCGACAAGCAGCTGAAGGAACTCTTGGATGATCTTGCGGAGGCTACCAGAAAGTATGCGTCCATCTTCAGAGTCAAGGGATTCAGGAACCAGGGGTTTGACGAAGTCTACAAAATAATCAAGCGGGAGGGCGCGGATCTAGGTAGGGAAAAGATCTATGCCCAGGCTCTCCGACGCCTCTGGGACTACTCAGAGTCGCCAGCGGAGGTGGAGGCGAAGGGGCTCAAATTCTTGGAGAGAGAATTTCCCAGATTCAAGCGCATAACTGAGAGACTCGCCAAGAAGTACGGCGTCGTAGCCAAGGCCGAAGATGTCTCTAAGGCGATAACAGCGAAGAGATCTGTGAAGCAGACCGAGATACTTCCTTTCTTGGGAGAATTACGTAAGCGGACTCAACGGGTTGTGAACAGGGATATTGTCCGGATAAATCCGAAGTACGAGACAAAAGTGATCGAGACGCCACTCTACTTATCGGGGATATTTCCGAGCGCGGGCGCATTCTTCTACGACAGCTTCACAAACAATCCCAAGGAGATCTTCATGATAACAACCGACCCAAGAAGAGACCCTAGCACGGTACCTGGGGAGTTGCTCAACGGGCTGATCCATGAAGAGTACGGCCACTGTGTCCATGCGTCCAATACTGCAACCGCGTATGCTGCAAAACCAACTCTGACAGAGGTCATGTTCACACCGTTAGCAGGAGCATTGTCCGAAGGAATCTCATTCCAGCGAGAGATCGAGTTCCAAGAAGTCATGGACAAGCTGAAAGCTGGAAAGAAGCTGAGCAACGACGAGAAGGCGCTCGTACAGTTCTTCGAGAAGCGGGGCGGGTTGGAAGTCTGGGCTGAAGAGTATGAATTCTACACCTGGATGTGGAGGATAGTGCGATTCCTACGAGTCATCGGCGATGCGCGCATCAACTCCGGCAAACAATCCCTGAGGGATTTCATCGAATGGGCACATAAGAGAACTGGACTGGCGAAGAGCACCGTGTACCATCAACTCTTCCCCGCCCACCAGGGAAACGGACCCGGATACGCCTCCACCTATGCGATTGTTGGGGAGAGCATTCGGGAGATCCAGAACAGGGCCAAACGGAACGGAAAGAACATCGTCGACTTCAACACCTACGCCTGTTCGATGGGCTTCCCAGCCCGGACGATATTCGAAGAGCGACTTCGAGAGTTCGCCGCAAAATAAGAAGAGAGTCTCGACGGATTACTAAGATCCCTAGGCGGGCCCGATTCGGCGTGGAAATGTGGACACGTGGATGCAAAGCCAGCTGCTATTGACTACTTCGTGTTAGCTAGTCACAACTGATCGATCAATTCAACCATCCATCCTCAAAAGCGCTGAACATAGAGTTAGCTCGGCCATTAATATAGAGGAATGAGCGCGGAGAAAAAACTACGCCATAGCCCCGCCATTTTCCTGCCAAGACATCTCTCAAATCGTTGCTCGATGTCACTCATTTCTGCAATGAGTGTGAAAGTCGGCGACGAGGGACGAGTACTGTTTCACGTGATAATCAGCATCGCCAACAACAAGGGTGGGACGGGTAAGACCACCACCGCCGTCAACCTTGGAACAGCTCTAGCTGCCGCGGGAAGGCAAGTACTTCTAGTCGATATGGACCCCCAAGGAAGCGCGACTGTCAGCTTCGGCTTCGAGAAGTCGAAACTCCTCTACACAATCTACGATGTTCTCGCCCAGTCTAGGAAGATCGAGGCGGTGATGCTGGAAACTAAAGTGGAGAACCTTACAGTGGTGCCGAGCAACCTGGATCTTGCGGGAGCAGAAGTTGAGTTGTCTTCTGTTCGAGGTCGAGAGTTCGTTCTACGAGAGGCCCTCGAGGCGGCGAAGCGAAGGTTTGACGTGGTAATACTTGACTGTCCACCGAACATCGGGATCCTGACGGTTAACGCTATTGTCGCCTGCGATCTGTTGATGGTGCCGGTTCAGTGCGAATTCTACTCGATGGACGGGTTTCCAACCCTGCTCAGGTTCATCAGGATGGTAAAGTCGCGGGCAAAGACCGATTTCGATTTCATAGTCCTTCTGACGATGTACGATGGACGAACCGGCCTAGCCAAGAAGATTCAAAGAGAGTTGAGAGAAAAGTTCGGCGACCATGTTGTCAAAAGCGTAATTCCCAGGTCCGTCAAGATGGCAGAAGCCCCGAGCAAAGGAATCCCTGGAATCATCTACAGCCCAACAAACAAGGCATCGTTAGAGTACCAGAGGCTAGCCAAGGATATGCTGGAGAACTCTCTAGCAGATACGGTCCTCACCAAGCTCGCCTCCTAGAATCGTCACAAGCACGATGGAACCAGCATCTCGTCGAATAGGCCTAGACCTTCACGTATTTTCCTAGGAAAAAGAGGACGGGCCTGATCCGAAAGGGATCATGAGGCCTTGCGGCGAGGGGAGTTAAGCTTCGACAGGCAATTGGATCCGCAGTAGCTCTCTGGTTAGTGCTCTGTACTGTTCCGATGCTGGGTTCTTTGGACGATAGAGTATTCCAGGCAGTCCTTTGCTCGGTGCCTCTGCCATTCTAACAGACCGTGGAATCACAGTCTTCAGGGCTCGTTGGCCAAAGTTGTTCCAGACTTGGGATTGGACTTTTCGCGACAGTGCTGTTCGCCCGTCGAACATTGTCAGTACGACCCGGAAGTCGAATGATGCTCGTAGTCTTGACTTTACGAGGTCCATGACTTTGATGAGTGTCGGAAGCCCTTCCATTGGGAAGAATTCGCATTGGACTGGGATCAGGACTAGGTCTGAAGTCACTAGTGCGTTGAGTGTGAGAAGGCCGATGTTTGGTGGGCAGTCGATTATGATCGTGTTGAACTGTTCTCTGATTGGGGCGAGTGCCTCGCGCAGGACGTATTCTCGTCCTGGCGTACTTGAGAGTTCGACTTCTGCGCTGGCTAGGTCCAGGTTGCTTGGGAGAAGGAATAGGTTTTGGAATTTTGTGGATAGAATGGTTTCGTCTGCTTTCTTGGTCTGTGATAGAAGGTTGTAGACTGTGCTCGCGAGGGTTGCCTTTTCGAATCCTATGCCTGTTGTGGCGTTTCCTTGTGGGTCCAGGTCTATGAGGAGGACTTTCTTGCCCTCTATGGAGAGTCCGGCTGCGAGGTTTACTGCGGTGGTGGTCTTTCCAGTTCCGCCTTTGTTGTTCAGTACGCTAATGATCAATGGTAGCTCTAACTATTCGGGATGATTACTAAGAGAATGTTTTACAGAAAACAGATAATGCACGAACTTCGATGCCGGCGATTAACACGAAAAACGGTCCAAACGAGGAGAAAGCGACGAGAAATCGGGAGGTTTTGCCTGTTACTATATGAACGCTAGCCGCATTTTCACTGATATGGTATACGTTGTCAACGGCAATTCTGTGACCTTGGAGGGAGGTTATCCTATCAATCCATACCAATCGCTCGCGTGAAAATTGACAGGATTGTAGTAAGTATCAAGGGCTAATGTCGAGTGCAGCTTGCCACTGATTTACCCGCCGAACAATAACTCAGGAGGAAGGCATTCCGACTCTGATTCGTCTAGATCGGAGTCTCGACAAGACGAATCCGAAGTGCTGAGGGTCTTTCGCGATCTTCTCGGGTGGGACAACCCCGACACTCCTCAACTTCCTCTGACCTACAAGCAATGCTACTGAGGTGCATGGGTAAGCAGTTGTTCTCGCCATCGCGGTGACCTTGCTTCGAGCGTCGTAGTAGTCTAGGACTCTATAGCTGAGCATGGACTTCTTTCCAGACTTTCCTTCAACCTCGACCCTTAATGCTAGCAGATCCTCAGGTCGACCCAAGGACATCGCACCTTTGAGCAGGGCTGTGGAAAGTTTCCGGGGCGCGACATCGAAGCCGTTGACTTGAACTTCTTGTTTAGCGAAGAATCCGAGGACTCTGAGAGTGTTCATCATCTCAGCATGGCCTGGGTACCGCATAGTATACTCGTACATTTCGCGTACATTCGGAAAACTTCTGGGAAGAGATCCAAGCCCATCAGTGATGAAGTACTCTAATCTTCCGACTCCAGGAAAATTGAGGAATCCGCGCCCGGACAGAGCGTCGACCATCTTTTCTTTGCCATCTTCTATGATTCGTGCGGGCCTTGAGTATTCATTGATCACGTCTTCTAGGGAAAACACGATTCTGTAGTTTAGGGGTGGAGTCGGCTTTTGCGGCAAGCCTCCTACGAATACCCGAACTTTCGTTATGGTGCCTAGCCTCCGAGATGCGTCGCCAACGCACATGTTGGTGAATCCTGGGGCAACTCCGCATTGGGGGACGATGATGTTCTCTTGATCGCGGGCTTCGGCATGAAGCTTGAACGGGTTTTCAGGAGTGTAGGAAATGTCGACGAGGTCTCGGCGCGCTTCGACAGCGATGGTCATCAGTTGGAACCCTAGCCTTCCTGGAAGCGCGCCGCAGATCAGATCCACGCTGCGCATCGCAGCAAGGAGGGGCTTTCTCTGGGAAATGTCCAGGCGGCGGGTCATGATCTTTGCATGCCCTCGTACGTTTTTCAGATTCTTGGCCTGAGCATCGGCGACAATTACAGAGTCAACCTCAGAAGATCGAGCTAGGTCTCTGGCGATTTCTGACCCGACTTTCCCGGAGCCAACAACGAGAACTTTCAAGCTTCGCCCGCGACCTCGTTAAGAAGGCGCTTCTTAAACCAGTTTGAAATCTTACGTCGATCTATTTCCTAGGAGAATATTGACTTGACGCTATCGAAGGCGACTCGAGGCAAGAGGGCAGCGAATTTTCTCTTGCGTAGCATGTGTGATATGATCTTGCCTTGGAAGTCCATGTCAGCATACTCCTCTATCTCTGGAAGATAGTCTCTAACTGCCTCAAAGAGTCGGTTTAGTGTCTCGTCTGATAGTCCAGCGAAAACTCGGTGGGCGATCCCCATTCTCTTCAGATCTGACGCGAACTTGTCCCTCCATTCCTGGTCGTACTGCATCAGGATCTTCCAGCGCTGGTCCTGCGGCGCTTTAGCAGCGCTAGCAGCAGCCTTCCCGGCGAGAATGCCAGAGTAGCCTCCGACGACGATGCCTCCACCCGTGGTCTGCTTGACCTGTCCCGCAGCGTCTCCAACGACCAGGAAGTTTTCCGACCAGCACTTATCGACAGGGCCTGATACTAGGACGGATCCTGATTTCGTCGCATCAACGTTGGACTTTGGCCAGTAGTCTTTGACGAGTTCGTCAAGCAGCCTCTTTACATTGCCTTTCCGGCATGCAAGCCCTACTCGGGCGCTGTGGTCGCCCGTGGGAATGCTCCACGCGAAGAACCCAGGGGCGCGGTGGTTTCCGAAGAAAAGCTCGACCATGTCCCCTTGTTGCTTGGTCTCAGTTAGTTCGTATTGTAAGCCTGGGAGTAGTTGGGTCCAGTCCGGGGTTCGCAGCCCCGCCTGTTCTGGCAGTCGGCTGCCGGCACCGCTGGCGTCGATGACTATCTCTCCCTTGTATCGGGGTCCATCTTGGACTGAGAGTCCGACGCCGTCATTAGGGTAGCGTTCGAATCTGGAGACTCGGGTCTTGGTATGAAGCGTTACACCTTCGGCTACCGCCCTTTTAGCGAGGTATTGGTCAAATCGCATTCTGTTGATTATTATCGCAACTGGGGTCTTTGTTCGGACTTCGACGGGCTCTCCTTTTGGTGGGTTGAAGATGGCTCCTTGAATCGTTCGCTGCGTGAATATGGGATCCGGTTTCAGTCCTAGCAGTGAGAGTCCGTTGAGACTGACTACTCCAGAGCAGTGGCTGGGTACGCCAACTTGTGGGTGTTCTTCCAGAAGAACGACTTTCGTATTATTCTTGGATGCTTCGAATGCGGCTTGGCATCCTGCTACGCCTGCTCCGACTATGACTACTTGGCTGTCGTGGGTGGGATGGTCCAAGGACTTGTCAGTAGTCTTCGAACTCTATTCGCAACGTAAGACCTTTGAGTTCTCGGGCGAGTTTCTTCACCACCTCAAAGTCCCCCAGAGGGTTTCTCCTAGGTCTCCGGCCGTTTAGTATGACCTTCGTCTCCCTGCTTCCGTCTGGCAGCCAGATAGTGTTGATGGTTAGAATCGAGAAGGGGGTGAATAGGTCTTCGAGGAATCCGCGCTCGTCTCCGCCGAAGTTGAGGACTCGAACTCTCTTTCCGACGCGGTCTCCGAGGGACTTGGCGAGTTTGGCTCCTGATGAGAGGAATGTGTCCACCCCTCTCCGGTCGACCATTAGGGCCATGACGTCTCCGGCTTCCACTGCCTTGTGGAAGGTGACGTCTTGGAGCGTCGGGTTCTCTTTCTCTAGCTCGGTGATTGTTCTGATTACTCTAACGTCAAGGTCTGAGATCTGGCCTTTCTTGAGTTTCTCTTCGCATCTTGAACAGAAAATGCCGCTCTTTACGCAAAAGTTGTCAAGGACTGTTTTCACCAAGGTTTCCTCAGCCCCGTAGTCTCGACGGTCGGCCCAGAAAGTTGCCTTTTGTTCTGACGCTTTCTCGAGACGCTGTGATTATCCAAAGTATTCTGATCCTGTCGGCCGACCCGACAGCTTGGCATCAGGAGCCTCCGGGATAATAAATGGGTTACGGTAAGTCGGGGGTAATAGCCAAATACTCTGCTTGTCCGGAATGAAAATCGTCCGGGAAACTCATGAAATTATTCGAGTACGAGTCCAAGTCCCTCGCTCAAAACTTGGGAATCAACACTCCTAGAGGAGGGCTGGCTTCGACACCTGACGAAGCTAGAGATATTCACAAACGCATTGGCGGAGAAGTTGTCATAAAAGCCCAGGTTCTGGTCGCGGGCAGAGGAAAAGCAGGTGGTATCAAGTTTGGCAGCAAGCCGGAGGAGACGCGTGACCGGGCGAGCGAGATCCTCAGCATGACGATCAAGGGGGAGAAGGTGAAGAAGGTCCTGATCGAGCAGAAGCTGAACATCAAGAAAGAACTGTTCGGCAGTATTGTCCTTGATCGGGCGAACAAGTGTCAGACGGTTTTAGCCTCAGACCAGGGTGGAATCGATATTGAGGATGTGGCGAAGCAGAGTCCGGAAAAGATTTTCCACCATCGGCTCGACCCTGTGTTTGGTATGCGGGGATATGATGCGAGACAGGTTGGTTTGAAGCTTGGTTATACGGGTCAGCGCTTGAACTCTCTGACTGATCTTCTCTCAAACTTGTATCGCTTGTCTGTCATCTATGATGCCGAACTTGTCGAGAGCAATCCTCTGATCGAGACCAATGATGGAAAGTTTGTTACCGCGGACCTTCGCGTCATAGTGGACGACAACAGTCTCTTTCGTCATCCAGAATTTCAGGAACGGGCGAAAGAAGTTAGTGGCGAGGTGACTCCTTTGGAGGCTAAGGCTCGTGAGAACGGTCTGGCGTTTGTCGAGCTTGATGGTGATATAGGAATAATGGGGAACGGCGCGGGTCTTGTCATGGCAACCCTCGACATGGTCAACCACTACGGAGGCAAGCCTGCAAACTTTTGCGACGTGGGCGGAGGAGCCAACGCTGAGCACGTCGCGACGGCCTTACAAATAATCCAGGGTGACCAGAAGGTCAGCAGGGTATTCGTCAACATACTAGCGGGAATTACGAGGTGCGATGAAGTCGCAAAGGGAATTGTGGACGTAAAGAAAGTCGTTGGGTTGAAGAAGCCTCTCGTGGTGAGGATGCAGGGCACTAATTTCGAAGAGGGAAAGAGGATCCTGAACTCTATCGGGATAACTACGCTCGAAAAGATGGATGAGGCTGCGCGGC
>WNFX01012283.1_pt1 | contig 10359 bp, 10 predicted proteins | sample 5400111 | NCBI WGS metagenome assembly WNFX01 (sample SAMN13153363, study PRJNA577476) | soil metagenome | isolation source: 40 cm soil or saprolite under grassland replicate 1 | place: USA:California | collected 2016-06-15 | reverse complement strand
GGGCACCTGCAGCGGGGTCTCGCGGCCGGGCAACGCATCCTCGGGCGTCACCAGCTCGGCCTTCTTCGTGAACAGGAACATGCAACCAGCTTACGCGGCGGGCTCGTCCTGACCGAGCTCCACCGCGACCGAGCCCCCCACCTCCCGCTCCGCCCGCTCGAGCAGCTCGTGCTCCTTGCGCTTCGACCAGACGACGAACGCCACCACGACAAGGACGCCCACGACGCCGAGCGTGACGTTGATCGCCGTGCTCAGTTCCGTCAGGACGCTGCCGAACACGTAGTACGCGACGCCGTAGAGCGTCGCCCAGACGATCGCTCCGGCGGCGTTGAAGACGAGGAAGCGAGACCAGGCCATCTTGTTCGTGCCGGCGAGGAATGCCGCGTACGTGCGGAGGACCGAGATGAACCGGCCCCAGAAGACGACCTTGCCGCCGTGGCGGCGGAACAGCCAGATCCCGATCTTGAGTCGCCCCTCGTGCAGGCCGATCCGGTGCCCGTGCCGAAGCAGCAGCCTGGCCCCGCCGTAGCGGCCGAGCGAGAAGCCGATGTTGTCGCCGATGATCGCGCCGGCGATCGCAACGGCGATCACCCACCAGATCTCGAGCTTGTGCGTCGAGCCGGCGTAGAGCGCAGCCGCGATGAGGGCGGTCTCCCCCGGCATGGGCAGGCCGATGCTCTCCAGCATCACGAGCAGGAAGACGACGAGGTAGCCGTAGGACTCGAGCCACCCGTCGATCGTGTGCGTGGAGAGGAAGAAGCCGAGCGTCACCCGTACATCCTCACTGCCGCGATCGCGATTGCGGCCGTCCTACGGATGCGCCTGCCACCATGAGGGCGTGAGCACCGAGGAATCGCGCACCCAACGCGTCCTCACCGATGCCGCGGCCCTGGGCTCGGCGGCGGCGAGCGGTGCCGCGCGGCGTCTCACGGTCGCACTCGGAGGTGCGGAGCGCACCCGCGTCATCATCGTCCTCGCCGCGATCCTCGGGCTGAGCGGGGCCGACGCCGCGACCGTCGGCGCCTCGGCGAGCGAGCTCCGGTCGGGCCTGCACATCACGAACACCGACATCGGCCTGCTCGTCGCGGTCAGCTCCCTCGTCGGCGCGTTTGCCTCGCTGCCCTTCGGCGTCCTGGCCGACCGGGTCACGCGCACGCGCATCCTCGGGGTGACGATCGTCACCTGGGGTGCCGCGATGCTCTGGAGCGCAACCGCCTCGAACTTCACAGAGCTGCTGTGGACGCGACTGTTCCTCGGCGCTGTCACGGCCTCGGCCGGCCCGATGGTCGCCTCGCTCGTCGGTGACTGGTTCGGGAGCTGGGAGCGCGGGCGGATCTACGGTGTCATCCTCGCCGGCGAGTACGTCGGCGCCGGCATCGGCTTCGCGGTGACGGGCAACGTCGCCGCGCTCTCGTGGAGGGCCGCCTTCGTCATCCTCGCGCTGCCGGCGTTCGTGCTCGCACTCGTCGTGTGGCGTCTGCGTGAGCCGGAGCGCGGCGGCAAGGGCGTGCTCGCCTCCGACAAGGGGCCGCCCCCGGCCGAGCTGATGGCCCAGGCGCACGAGGATCCGCAGACGACCGACGCGCAGCGGCTGGCGCGGGAGCACGGCCTCGTCCCCGACCCCGAGCTCGTCGTCGACCCCGGCACGGCGCGCCGCATGAACCTCGTGCGCGCCACCCGCTACGTGCTGCGCGTGCGCACCAACCTCATCCTCATCGCCGCGAGCGCGTGCGGCTACTACTTCCTCGCCGGCCTGCAGACCTTCGGCCTGGAGTTCTCGAAGGAGCAGTACGGGATCGACCAGGCGCTGGCGAGCTCTCTCCTGCTCGTGATCGGGGTCGGGTCGCTGGCCGGCGTCCTGACCGGCGGCGCACTCGGCGATCGGCTGCTCAAGCGGGGAGTGCTGAACGCCCGTGTGTGGACGCCGGCCGTCGCGGCGGCGGCCACGGCGATCCTGTTCGTGCCGGCGATCTTCACGCGTAGCGCGGTGACCGCCGTGCCCTATCTCGTCGCGGCGGCGTTCTTCCTCGGCGTGCAGAACCCGCCTCTCGACGCGGCGCGGCTCGACATCATGCCGCCGCTCCTCTGGGGCCGCGCCGAGGCGGTGCGGACGTTGCTGCGCTCGCTCGCCATGGCGCTCGCTCCTCTGCTCTTCGGCGCCGTCTCGGACCACGTGTTCGGCGGCGGCCGCTCGGGACTCCAGTGGACGTTCGTGATCATGATCCTGCCGCTCGGCGCGAGCTCGTGGCTGCTGTTCAAGGGCCTGCGGACGTACCCGGCCGACGTCGCAACCGCCGCCGCGAGCGCCGACGGCGCGCCCGGCTACCCTCAACCCCGGGATCACTGGGGCCTTTGATGAATACCGGCGACACCTTTCTCTTCCTCTCTGCGTTCCTTGCGAGCGGCGTCGAGTTCGTGGAGGCGTTGACGATCGTTCTCGCCGCCGGGCTCGCGCGCGGCTGGCGTTCCTCCCTCGCGGGGCTCGGAGCAGCGACGCTCGTGCTGGCCGTCGTCGCCGCGGTGCTCGGGCCGGCGCTGACCAAGATCCCCCTCAACGGGCTGCGGCTCGTCGTCGGCGCGCTCCTGCTCATCTTCGGCCTGCAGTGGCTGCGCAAGGCGATTCTGCGCGCGAGCGGCTACAAGGCGCTCCACGACGAGGACGCGATCTTCGCGCAGGAGCTCGCCGAGGCGCGGGGCGCGGAGCATGTCGAGCGCGCGGGAGTCGACTGGTACGGGTTCACGCTCGCCTTCAAGGGCGTGCTGCTCGAGGGGTTGGAGGTCGTGTTCATCGTCCTCACCTTCGGCAGCGCGCAGGGCTCGATCCCGCTCGCGGCGGCCGGAGCCGCCGCCGCGCTCCTGCTCGTCGCGGGAGTCGGCGTCGCGGTGCGCGCGCCGCTCGCCCGGGTCCCCGAGAACGCGATGAAGTTCGCGGTCGGCCTGATGCTGACGACGTTCGGGGTCTTCTGGTCGGTCGAGGGTGCCGGGGCGGATTGGCCCGGCTCGGACGCGGCGATCCTCGGCCTGCTCGGCTTCGTCGGTCTGTCGTCGTTCGTCCTCGTGCGGCTGCTGCGGCGCGAGCGGCGCACGCAGCTGCGCGCCGCGGAGGCGCGGGCGTGACCTGGCTGAGCCGCTTCGGCCGGTTCTGGTGGGACTTCGTGGTCGGCGACGACTGGCTGGTCGCGGTTCTCGTCGTGATCGCGATCGGCGCGACCGCCGCCCTCGCGACGACGAGCGTGGCCGTGTGGTGGTTGCTACCGCTCGCCGTCCCGCTCGTGTTGTGGCTCTCGCTGCGCCGGGCGATACGCTCGACCTAACGCGGGGCCCGTAGCTCAGCTGGTTAGAGCAGCGGACTCATAATCCGTTGGTCCCTGGTTCGAATCCAGGCGGGCCCACTCAGAAAGCCGCTGGAAACAGCGGCTTGACTGACGCGCGATCAGGATGTCGAGCCTGGATCCGCTGGCACGGTCGGCTCGGGACGGTGGCCCCGTTCCTGTCGCTGGGGCGAGCGTGTGCGCCGGGAAACGAGATGACGGTCGAGGTGTTGCGGGAACTGATCGTTCGTACGCGGCCGGGTTCGTCACCCGGCCCGCGTACGACCGAGATCGTTAGCAGCCCTGGTTTCCTGGCTGTCCCTCATAACCCGAGCAACCCGGATGATTACCCCCGCCGCCTTGGTTGCCGGGCTGACCCTCGTAGCCGAGTTGACCCGGGGGCTGACTCGCCAGAACTGGACTGGCGGCAGCCAGGGCCACCAAGCCAGCAAACAGGAGTGCTGCAACTTTACGCCTCATTGCACGGACACCCTTTCTCCCCCTCACTCACGACGCGGACCCGCGCCGCCGCTCCCTTCTTAGCCCGTAACCCTCTTCGGGCCTAGCAGTCGACCGTTCGAGGTTCGCAGCGCCTCGGACCCGCGGTGTCCCAAACGGTCAGGCGGCCGCGTCCGGGCGGCGTAGCCTGCCGTATCGAGCGCTGGACTGTGAAGACCCCTTCAGGATGGGCCAAGGCTCGCGGGCGGGTTTGGACTCTGACTGATCGGTCAATCAATACCCTTGGGGGCAAGCCTCGTTTTCTTGACCCCGTCTTTCATGGATGGGGAGTGGCACTCATCGACGCCCGACGGTCGTGACGTGGTCATACAGCGTCGGGGCAGGGAATGGCTGGTCTGGTGCGGCGGCTGGCACGCGCTCAGTCTGAACCTCGACGTAGCCCTGATGGGCGCGATGCGCGGTGATTCTGGCAGCGCGGCGCATCGCGACGAAGCTGATTACCCGGCCTGGGCTCGAGCGCTCGCCGACAAGATCAAGTCTGCGGCATAAACGGGCCGCCCTTAGCGTCCGTACGCAAAAGGCACCGGCTCTACACGGCCGACGGGACGAGCTCGACGAAGGCCGAGCTAGCGGCTCAGCAGCTCGATAAGGCGGGCGCGCTGCCGCGCGGAGAGCCCGGCGACCGTCTTGGACGGGCTGATGCGGGCGATGGTGAGGAGGTGGGCCGCCTTGACCGGGCCGATCTTCGGTACCGCGACGAGCAGGTCGAACACCTCGGCGCTGGCGAGATAGTCGGCACCGGTGGCGAGGATCTGCTCGAGCCGGACCGTGCCCTCACGCAGATCCTGTTTGAGTTTCGCCCGCAGTCCTCGAACCTGATTCGCCTGCCTGAGCGCGTTCATCCGACTCTCGCGCAAGCGGGTCGAGGCAACAGACACAGCGAAGCAAACCTCCCTCTCGGGCTTTCCGCGCCGGCACTAACGGCCGCGGGCGCCGGGCCTTCTTCTGCAGCCGTCGATCTTCGAACCAACCCGACGCCCGCTGAACCTACTCTCCCACCCGGCGTCCGGAAAAGCATCGGACTTTTCACTGATAGCTCGACGGACCTGCGCGGAAGGGAGGAGCTGGACGACCCGTTCGGCCCGTCCAACTCCCCCTGATTCGTTGCCGCTTGTTACGGGTTGAGCGTGACGGCTGGAGTGTCGTTGTAGCCGTTTGGCCCCAATCCGGTGGCGAAGAATCGCGTCGAACTCGCAGGGACTGTGACCGACCCATTCCCGTTGGCGACGCCGTTGCTATTGGTCTTGACAGTAGTGACGACGCCGAAGAAGGAGCAGGAGTCACCCCACAGCTCGACGACATAGGTCGAGTTGGGGATCGCCTTCTTCAGGTGGTACTGAACGCTGACGGTGTTGCCGACGCGGTGGTAGTTCGTGAAACCGATCACCGGGAACGTCGACTCGTTTGCCCCGCAGAATGCGTTACCCGACTGGATGCTTGCCTTCGGGTTGTTCCCGCTGGCCGCACCTGCCGGGAGAGCCAACAGGACAAGCGCGAGTACCGCCACGGCTGCGAGTGCGAACATCTGTCTACGCACGATTCCTCCTTCAGATGTTGCGCCGCAGTGTTGATGTGCTTGGCCCCGCAGCATATGACCCGGCGCCTGTGTCGCACAATCCCTGAAACGAGGGACGCCGTTCGGTCGGGCTGCTACAGGTCGAGGTGAGCCACGTGGGAGCGGCGCGTGCCGCTCCCACGTAGGGTCGGTTCAGGGCACCGGCGTCGCGCAGGCCGCGGGCGGGACGAGGGCGTTGCCGCCGGCCTGATTCGCGACGTGGACGAACGTCTCGCCGGCTGCCTCCTGCGTCTTCGTGTTGCCGCCGTACACGATGTGCGCGAGGCCCGTACAGTCGACGGCGACGCTGATGTAGTCGAGGAGGGAGCGGTCGGACGAACCGCACACGATCCCGTTCGAGCAGATCTCCCCGTAGTGGGTCGGCGTCGGGTTCGCGACGACCTGCTTGAACGTCGGAGACGCCGAGAGCGCGTTCGTCGACTGCGCCAGGTAGACGTTCCAGGCAGGCGCTTTCGGGTCGGTGTACGGCGGGAAGCCGTCGGGCTTGCCGCTCGAGTCGGTGCACGGCGACTGGGAGACGATCGTCCCGCAGACGCCGTTCGGCTCGCCGGTGGCGGTCGTGCCATACCAGACGACGTCAACGTTCCCAGGGGCGGTCACGGCCAGATGCGGGAGCACGTGCGTGCCTGCGCCGTTCGCGTCGTGGTCGACCTGGATCGGCTTGCTCCACGTCTGCCCGTGGTCGCTCGAGACCACGAGGTAGACGTGATACGGGTTCGTGTCGGCGTTGTTGTCGTCGGCGGTCCCGGCGAAGAGCGCGTAGTAGTTGCCCGCCGAGTCGATCGCCAGCGTGCCGAAGATGTTCGCGTAGTTCGGGGCCTTGCCGTTCGAGGTGTCCGCCTGGAAGACGGGATGCGTCGTCCAGGTCAGGCCGCCGTCCGTCGACTGCGCGAGGTAGTAGTCGTGGAGCGGCCCGTACGGCGGATGCTGGAGGTTCTCGGCCGCGGTCGAGCACGAGTAGAGGAAGTTGAGTGAGAAGTTCGTCGGGTCGACCGCCAGCGCCCGCGCCGGGACGGTGTTCTCGGCGCAGTTCGTCACTGCCGGGTTTGCGCCGAAGGTCTGGCTGCAGATCGGGAACGTGTTGCCACCGTCGTGCGACGTGCAGACGACGGGATCCTCCGCCACGAAATCGTGGTACGCGACGTAGACGTTCTGCCCCGCGGCCGTGATCCACGGGCGATCGTCCTCGAACGCCGTCTGCGTGCCGTCGTCGAACGTCTTCCCCTGATCCGTTGAGATCTGGACGGAGGCCCAACTGACGTCGAGGTCGGTCGCGAGCAGGTCCCCGTTCGTGTTCACCGCGATGTCCTGGTCGCCGCCTCGCAACGGGCCGTTCAGATCGAACGGCACCGGCTGCGACCACGTCTTGCCGCCGTCGTAGGAATGCCACTCGAGCGGCCCGTTGGAATCGCCGATGGCGGCGGCGTAGATGTCACCCCGGCTCGCGGTCGGCGACGTGTCGATCGCCAGCGAGGGCTCGGCTCCCTGCCCGCCCGGCAACACGATGTCGCCGCCGAACGACGGAGCCTTTGCGCCACCCGGCGCGGGCGCCGGAGGCTTGGTCTTCGCGGTCGCGCCCGGCGCTGCGAACACGGCAGCACCGACCAGCACGGCCAGCAAGAGCAGACGTCTCATAGAAGTCGTCCTCCCGAGAAGGATTCACACAACCCGATCAAGGTGTGCCGCAGCAGAGGCTGGGTTATGTCCCGCGGGAAGCCCCTGCAAACACGCTGTTTTTCGACTGACCAGTCAGTCACCGCCGTGGGGCGACGCAGCTGAAGCGACCGCGGCTCCCGCAGGATCCACTGAGGGTGTGGCACTTCGGCGGTCGCGCCGGGTAAGGATTCCCGCAGAATGGCCACGACGATGAAGGTCTTCCAGCACGAGACGCGCCTTCGCACCGCCGGCGGCCTCACCGTCAACGACTACTACGCGCACGACGACTGGGACCGGCGCACCGAGAACATCTGCCCCGAGGACATGGATCAGGGCAACGGCCACTCGCACTGCATGGCGATGCTGCTCGGCACCGCCGGCGAGTCGGTGCCCGTGCGCGACGGCGAGCTCCAGCTCGGGACGTGGCAGCGCGTCCTCTTCATCGAGCTCGACCGCGAGCGCGACCGGCGCTGGCTCGTCCAGGTCGTCGGCGCCTGAGTCCCTACCTAGCCGGCGAGCGCGACGTTCAGACGGTGCGCGGCTTTGTGCGCCAGGCTCTGCACGTCGGCCGTCGAGAGCTTCGCGGCAGCCGCTGCGATGACGAAGTTGAGGTACTTCCCGCGCGAGAGCACGAGGATCGCCTCGGACGCGGAGTTGCTGCCGGTAGAGATCTCGAGGAGCTCGCCGAAGGCGTTGTCGCCGACTCCGTTGAGGTTGACCGGTGTCGCGGTAGCCGCGCCACCGGCAGCGTGCGTGAACGCGCCGACGGCCAGTACGGCGAAGTACTTCACCTCGAGAGCGCTTCCCGCGACCGAGACCTCCTGCGCGAGCTCGTCGTAGGAGCCGGCCGGGGCCATTGCAAGGTCGTACGCAGAGATCGAGTACTCGTCGAACGCGCTTCTCGAGCTCACGTAGCCCGCCTGCCGAATCGTTGCGGGACTACCGAGGTCGGCTCGGGTGAGCACGGCCCGACCCGGCTTTGCCCCGTGCGCCGGGGGGCCGGGCTTACCTCGCGGCAGCTTGACGGGTTGCGCCTGCAGGCGGCCCTGCTGCGCGAGGTGAAACCGTCGGTCGAGCTTGTGCGCGATGACAGGAACGAGTCGCTGCGCGGCCGCCGGCGAGCCCGCGGCGATCGAGACGTCCAGCAGGTAGGGGCCTTCGACCATCTCGGCATCGACGGCATAGACGGGTTTGAGCCCGTTGATCCTGCCGGTGCTGAGATACGCCCAGTGAGGCTGTGGAACGTGCGCCAGCGCGACCTTCTTGAAGGTGACGTGGAGGCCGAGCGCTTTCAGGGGACGGACGTCGAGCTCCTGCTTGCGCCAGAAGCCGAGGCCGGTGTGGGCCGCCGCCGCCGTGCGATAGTGCTCCACCTCGGTCTCGATCTCGCTCACGCCCGGCGAGTCGCTGAACGGCGTTCCGTAGTCGAGCAGGTAGCCCGAGATGCGGCCGAGACGCTTGAGCCGCGCCGCGGTCACGTTGCCGATCGCATGGCTCGCCGAGTGCGCATTGGAGTCGCTGCCGGAGTCGGGCGCGAGAGACAGGGCGTGTCCGTCCTGGCCGAGCGCTGCCCTCGGCAGCGGCAGAAGCGCGAGCTTGAGCTGCGAAGCGCCGGAGGCGGCCGCGACCGGCAGGAGAACCGCCGCAACGAACGCGGCGACCAGCGCACCCCTCCTCACCATGCTGCGGACCCTAACTACCGAGCCCGGCCGCGTCGATCCGCCTCGCGGCTGCCTGCGCGACGCTCGTGACGTCGGCGCCGTCGACCGAGCCCTCGCTGCCCATGAAGATGAACTCGGCGAGGTGGCCCGAGGAGAAGAACACCTGGCCCTGACCGAAGGAGGAGCCGGCGGTGACGCTTCCCTGCGCACCGTCGCCGAGGCCGCTCAGGTCGAGCGCCGTCGTGCCGGCCTGCGTGAGCACAGCGGCGTTCTCGTAGTCCGCGAAGAAGCTCGCCTCGTTCGCGGCCGGATACCACTCGATCTCCTGGTCGAGCGCGTCGAACTGACCCGCCGGAAGCATGAAGACGCTGTAGTCCGAGATCGCCGCCGGGTCGATGAGGTATCCCTTGCTCACGGTCGCCTTGCCGACCAGGTCGGACTTGCGGAGCGCGAGCACCGAGAGATCCGGCCCGCCCGGCGGCCGCCCTGCCTTCTGCGTCGGCAGCTTCACGGGTTTCGCGTGCAGGCGCCCTTTGCGCGCGAGCCGGAACCGCGCGTCGAGCTTCCCGGCGAGCTGCGGCGCCAGCGTCTCGGCAAGGGACGCGGTGCCGGCCGTGACGATGACGTCCAGGATGTAGCGGCCGTCGGCGATCTGCTCGTCGATGCCCGAGACAGGGACGATGTTCGACGCGCTGTAGCTCGTGAGGTAAGCGAAGTGGCTCGTTCCTGCCGCCGGAGCCGGCACCTGCACGGGGACGTTCGTGACCGAGAAGCCGGGATTGTCGAGCTTGCCGAGCTTGGCGTCCTCCTTCTTCCAGAATGCAAAGGCCCGCCTCGCGTCGCCAGCAGTCTTGTACTGCTCGATGCTCGTGCGCACGTCGGTAACGCCCGCCGCGCCGGTGAAGGCGTTGCCGTACTCGAGCGCGTAGCCGGTCAGGCGGCCGAGCTTCTTGAACGTCTTCGGCGTCGCGTCGGGCGTGTGGGCAGCGGCACTCGCATTCGAGACACGGCCGGAGTCGTGGGCGAGCGAGAACGAGCCCGCCGCCGGGCCGATCGCCGACTTCGGCAGCGGAACGAGCGCGAGCTTCACGGGATGTGCGCGGTGAGCGGACGCGGCGGGCACGAGAACCGCCGCGACGAGCGCCGCGCCGAGCAGGATCTTCTTCACCGAGCTCCTAATGGCCGTTGACGGAGAAGTGCATGTAGTCCTTCGTCGAGCCGAACCACGAACCTCCCCAGCCCCAGCCGATCGAGGCGAACGCTGCACGGACGGCCGGCGTCACCATTCCCGGCCGGTGCCACGACCGGTTCCGGTACGAGCGCGCAGTCTTGTCGCGCGTCATGCCGCACCCGACATACGGGTTCTCGCGCGGGTCGATATCGACGGCCTCGCCGTACGCGTGCATCGACCAGTGATGCGTGGTGGCGCTGCTGCTGCACGGCGACGCCGCCGCAACGCGGCACTCGAAGGAGGCGGTCACGTCACCGCTCTGATCCGGGTGCGGGCCGTAGGTCGACGCGAAGGCGCCGTCCCGGATGGGGAAGTGCATCCGGTACAGCTTCCCGAAGACCTTGGCCAGCGGGTGCGCCACCGTCTCGTTGACGACGAGCTGGCCGATGTGCGTCTTCTTGTCGA
>WNFX01008776.1_pt1 | contig 10360 bp, 4 predicted proteins | sample 5400111 | NCBI WGS metagenome assembly WNFX01 (sample SAMN13153363, study PRJNA577476) | soil metagenome | isolation source: 40 cm soil or saprolite under grassland replicate 1 | place: USA:California | collected 2016-06-15 | reverse complement strand
AAACCCTTGGGAACGGCTGTCCTATAACCCCGCGATCATCTTTGATATTTGCATACGTTAAAAGTAACCTGTTGCTTGTGCCTCTGTTCAAGTTGCTCTTTAGTTCCGCTGTTACGGTATTTGTGGTTGTGGGGAACACATATCCATTGTTGTAAAAATTAATAGTGCTGGAGCTGCTTGAGCTTGTATTATAGCGTTGACCATAGTTGTAACGATAGGTTAGGGTGAGTTTATTTTTGCCATTCAGATTCCAGTCAATTTTTGCAAGGGCTCTGTTAGCACGGACCTTTTCCGGGTTCTCAATAAAACTACCCGGTTCATAACCATACTTAACACGCAGTGAATCGGCTAAGGCCGACAATGCCGCGCCCTGCGTATTACCGCTATATTTTGTTATATCAAAAGAATTTGGGCGTTCGAATCGGACAATTTCACCGTTCAGAAAAAAGAATAATTTATTTTTTATAATGGGGCCGCCAAAACGCAGGCCGTAAGTCTTATCATTAAAATGAGCAAACCTGGTAGCAGCGGATTTCGCACCTGTGGGAGTTTTGCCAGCTATTTTTTCATTACGAAATAAATAATATGCTGATCCCTGGAATGTGTTTGTTCCGGAACGTGTGATAGCATTAATACCACCTCCCGTAAAGCCGCTCAACGAAGCATCGTAAGGTGAAATAGCCACCTGGATTTGATCAATAGCATCTAAAGAAATTGGAGGAATATTAGCCTGCCCACCATTTGTTCCCGATGCGGCCAATCCGAAGACGTCATTATTCAAGGCACCATCAATATAAAAAGCATTGTATCGATTGTTCTGACCCGCGATGGAAACGGCACCTTCCGTGGTAGTCATTTTTGCCTGTGGAACTGTTCTTAAAAAATCTGAAATGTTACGTCCCACTGAGGGCAGGTTGGCAACTTTATCTCTTCCTATATTTGATTCTACTCCTCCTTTCGACTGTCCCCCAACTCTTGTGGTAGCTACAATTACATTTTGAAGAATTACCGATTCACTTGTTAATTGAAAATCTTCTTTCGAGTTCTCACCCAAACTCAGAAACAGGCCTTCTCTCGTTTCTGTTTTGAAATTTATAAAGCTGATGCTAATCGTATAAGGGCCACCGGGCGTCAAATTGCTAATGTCATATTTACCACCGGTCCTGGTTAGAGTACGATACACTGTCATTGTAGGTTGATGTGTAAGAGTAACGGAAGCACCCACCAAAGGCTCACCTTTACCATCTTTCACAAAACCTCCGATACTGCTTGTAGTTACCTGCGCAAACAAGAAAGAACTTGCTGCGGAAGCGAGCAGCAGAATAGTTAATCTCTTAAGCATATAGTTTTTAGTTTTCGGTGCAAAGAAAGTGAATATTCCAAAACTAAATGTAGACAAATATTAACATTTCGTTACTGGAAAATAATCTTTTATAAGACAATACAAAATCATTACAACGCTGCTTCCCGGAATATAGTTGCTTCACAACTTTATCCACTGCAAGTTTGTTTTACCTTTGTAAAAAAATATCATGTATGCTTGATTCCATTGATGCGGCGATAGAAGATATTAAGGCTGGTAAACTGGTTATAGTTGTTGATGATGAAGACAGGGAAGATGAGGGCGATTTTATTACGGCTGCCCGTAACATAACTCCTGAGGTAATCAACTTTATGACAAAACACGGCCGTGGATTAATCTGTGTTCCCTTGCTTGAAGAACGCTGTGATGAATTGGGCTTGGAATTAATGGTAAATAACAACACCGCTTTACACGAAACTGCATTCACAGTTTCTGTTGATTTACTCGGTCATGGGTGCACTACAGGGATTTCTGCCCACGACAGAGCGAAAACTGTTCAAGCATTGATTGATTCCAAAACAAAACCTGAAGACCTGGGACGACCCGGCCATATTTTTCCATTGCGTGCAAAAAAGGGCGGAGTGCTGAGAAGAGCGGGGCATACCGAGGCAACAATCGATCTTGCGAGGCTTGCAGGTTTTGAAGCTGCCGGTGTGTTAGTAGAAATTATGAATGACGATGGATCTATGGCAAGGCTACCACAATTAAAACAGATAGCTGAAAAATTTGACTTTAAACTGATCTCTATCAAGGATCTTATTGAATACCGCCTCAAGCGGGATTCATTGATTGAAGAAATAGTAAGAGTGGACATGCCAACTAAGTATGGACATTTTAAATTGATTGCTTTCCAGGAAAAAAATACAAGTAACGAACATCTGGCACTCATAAAAGGTGAATGGCAAAAGGATGAACCTGTATTGGTTCGTGTGCATTCTTCATGTTTTACCGGCGACATACTCGGGTCCCTTCGTTGCGATTGTGGCGATCAGTTGCATGCAGCGATGAAGATGGTAGAAAAAGAAGGTCGAGGAGCCATATTATATATGAGCCAGGAAGGCCGTGGCATCGGATTGCTGAATAAATTAAAAGCGTACCGGCTCCAGGAAGAGGGACTTGATACAGTGGAGGCTAACCTTCACCTCGGTTTTCAAATGGATCAGCGGGACTATGGAGTAGGCGCGCAAATGCTTCGCTACCTCGGAATCACGAAACTTCGGCTGATAAGTAATAATCCAAAAAAACGTGTAGGCCTCATTGGTTATGGCCTGGAAATAGTAGAGAATGTTCCCATAAATATTCATCCTAATCCGCATAATGCGAAATATCTTCAAACCAAGAGAGATAAACTGGGACACGAAATACTCGATGATGAATAAAGCCCATCGCTTGTCTCTGCCCCAATGTAGGAGAAGTTCGATACTTGTGTACACAGTTTGATCTTTTTAAAGAAACGTAATGGGGGTGTGGTCATTCCTTTTACTGATTAGAGCCCTTCGGTTCCTGTGGTTGCTGAAGCTGAGTTGATGTGGCGGCAGGAGCTGTATTATTTTGATTTTGCTTTTTCTTGTCCTTTTTTTTACGGAATAATTCTCCGATGTGGTCAAACTCTTTGCGATAAGCAATGCCGGCTCCTGTTCTTATGGTCTTGCTTGGTGCAGTAGCTGTCGTGGTAGAACTTGTTGCTGTGAGAAAATCAAGATTTTGACGGTAAAAAAAAGTAGCTCTGATGGTGCCTGTGGAATTGATGAGCCACTCAGCTGATACATCGGGTAAAAACTGAAATTTCTGTTGAAGTGACGTTTCAAGAGGGATATCCAATGTGCTCCCTGCTGTAATAATAAAACGATCATTAAAAATAGCACGGCTCAATGTAAGGTTTACGTTACCGGTATTAATATTAAAATTGTTATTATTGATAAGGTTGCGATTGTAGACAGAACCGCTGAGAATTACTTTTAGTTTATCGTCTTTAAATATCTGCGCAAGGATATTGCTGAATTGCCGGTTCAATTCATTAAATAATAAACTGCTGATAGTGTTATAAGCAAGTTCATTGATAGCTCCCTGCAATCCGCCCGAAGCGGTTGCTGCGGTCGCAGATCCCTGGCCACCTACCGGTGCAAAACTGTTGAATACAATCAGGTAAGTAACCTGTTTATTAAGTTCATTAGGATTATTCTCTATTTGCGTGAGGTTAAACGCAAGATTAGGATCGGTTACAGCAAGACTCCCAGGGGGAAAATCCAGTTTAAATTCAAATTTAGGCTCTAAAAGTTTGCCTGTCATCGTAACAATGACATCCACGTTTTCCCTTATGGTATTTACATTTGACAGACCCGGCAATCCCGCCAACGGAGCAAAGCTTACGTCGTCAGCTGTGTACTGAGCATCAAAATGAATTGTCGCATCATTAGGATCGCCATTCCATTTAATAAAATTGCTTGTTCCTTTTCTTAATATGAATGGACGTTTGAAAAACGATTGGAATGTGAATAGGTAACTTCCTTCTTCGATATCATAATTTCCATTAAGACTAAGAGGCTCACCGGTAGCGCTATGGATATTCAGAGTGCCACGTCCTTTGGCTTTTACAACGTCACCAGTGACTTCGTCAAGAATCACTTCAATAGTTGTATGCGGATCAGCAGTGAGGTCGATATCGAACGTCATTTTATTTGCAGACGCAACAACAGTGTCCTGCACAGCATATCCATGTGTTCGCTCAACCAAAAAATCTGCCATGCCGGTTGCCTTACTTTTCGCTGGTGGAATGGTAATGTGTGAGCTATCGGTTTCTGATGACCTTGCATCCACAGTCATGTACAGATCATTTTGCGATCCCACTAAGATCATTGAGCCGGTTCCAATTGCATGACCATAAAAGCTGGTGTTATCTGCTGCCGTTGTATTTAACAGCGTAATTGGCTGTCCATCTACTCTCACATCCAAATCAAAATTCATATTCTTCCAGGAGTCATGATAAATACTTCCTGTAAGGGTTGCAGTCCCGTTGGTTATGGTGTCTATTAATTTTATTGTAGCGAAATTCAATTCGTGCTCTTTTAATTCAATGTCTTCATCTCTCAACTTATAAAATACCTGAGTAAATTTTAATTTCAATCCTGCATTATGTAAATGCAGTTTGCCAACATAATCCAAATCCTTCAGCTTACCTTTTATATCCATTCTTCCTGTAGCAAATCCCTCTATCTGCGAGAATATAGTTCCGAGAAAGCTTTCAAGAAATTTTAGCTGATATTCTTTTGCTTCCACAGAAATAAGATTGTCATCATGATTCCCTTTTAGATAGATATTTGCAACGGCTCGAATCACATGTGCTGAATCAGGATTTGTAACCTCTAATTTCAAATTGCCATCACGGTGGTTATCGTAACTGATCTTACTAACATTTAAGTCGCCTATCGAGTCTCCATTGAAACGGAAGAACTGTGTTTTGAAATCTCCCGTAGCTGACATTTTTGTGCCGGGATTTTCAATTTTGCCAGAACCTGACAAAAGACCTTCCAGTCTTGCATTAGGAATAAAATAGGGAAATATGTCACCCATGTTGACATTTTTAAGATCAACCAGCAGGTCATTCCAGTTGCCTTCATCTGAAGGAATTGTTCGCAGCCTGATTTCCTGGTTGGTTTCACGCAGAAGCACTTCGCCACTTGCTCTCGTATTTTTTCTGAAACTTAATTCACCACCTTTGTCAATCGTCCATGTTTTACTATTTAATACAAATGATGACGTATCGAAATTAATTTTTACTCCATCGGAGTAAGTAATAACACTGGCGTTCACGTCAGCTTTTGTCACTGCCTGGTTAGCCGCAGTAGATAATTTTATTTTTGATGAATCATTTTGTGCAATCACATTAAAGCTTGTATTGGGCAAATTGATACTGTCATTAATTACTACGTTTTGAATACTTCCATTTAAACTCAACTGGCTTAATGAACCTTTAGCCTGTATTTTCGTATTGTTGAAAGCGTATTGATTGTGATAGATAAATTGTGGCACGTGCGCTGTGAGTTCCAGTTGGTTTTGTGCAAGATCAAGAGAGCCTTCCAATTTGCTATCATTAAATCCTTTCAAATTTGGATCAAGAAGCTGAATAATCTGGTCTACCTGGCGTGTAGTTAAATTGAATTTAAAATTTTGATGAGTAATTACATGAGACGGAGCCTTTACATAAGCAGGATAATATTTATTGAGAAAGAACTGTATAGCATTTGGAAGGTCAGCTATGTGAAAATCACCACTGACACTCCCATCGAACTCATTTGAATTAACAGAAAGCGTCCGGATTCCACTTGCATAGTCAGAACGCAAAACCAGTGAATCAAAAGCAAGGCGTTGATTGTACCTAATAAGATTTGCCTGGCTGATGCGGGCAATTCCCAAAAAGTTATCGATATTATTTCCTGTAAAATTCAAATTGAACTTACCATTGAAATAAATACTGTCCGTTGTAATTTTTAAAGGCCTAAGGTTAGCTGTTTGTACGTCGGCAACGAGATCAAATTTTGATTGGGCGCCATTTATGTTTACCAAACCGTTTAATGTTGCCTGCAGGTTGGAATCATTTACAGAAACGAATCCATTAAATAGCTCTTTTTCCAGTTTCCCGTTTGTTACAATATTGCGATAGCGATATCCATTAAAATCGAATTCGCGGATCGTCGCTTTTATGTCTACTCCGAGAGTATTCACAGTGGAACCATGACCGTTTATAACACCGGAAAAAGAAATAAGCCCAATCTTAGAATTACGAATGAATCTCCCCAATTGAAAACCAGGAGTGGCAATGTTTCCTGAGTATATTGGCTGCTTTCCCTGTGGTAATTTCATGTTGAGGTCACTTGTGATAGTTCCAAGGTTTGTGTGGATGGTTCCGAATGTTACAAAGTCGTGCATAAAACCGGTGAAGCTACCGGTGAAATGAATATTGCCAAGGCTTGCCAGATCCGGATTTGTGATGCCTCTTGCAGCCGGCACGAATCTTACCACGTCCGCGTAGTTTGTTCTTGTGTCGTTTGATTTAAAATCGATAAAGGTTTGATTAATATCAGGCAATCCCGATAATGTTACATCTCCATTTATATAAGTGCTGTTGCCCACATTTATTACAAGATCGTTGCCCGAAATATCATCGACAGTTCCTCTTACCCTCCCTGAGATTCCAATATTTTTATTCCACGTTTTTATAGCAGGCGCAAAATAAGCAAGGTCATCACTGTCTATTTGCGCGCCATCAAAATTTGCCTGCATTCTCACCTTATGAATGAAATCACCCATATCACTCATATCATCGTATGTCATGGCAAAATAATCTTTGATTAGGCTATTATTAGTTTGCAGGTTCAGGTTGTTAAAAAACATTCCATTGGGGTTTACCTTTACATCCGACTTCAATGCCTTCACGATGAAACCGCTTCGCTCTCTTGTGTTCATATTCACTTTTGCAGAAAAAGTGTCTTTCTCAAATCGAACATTATTGAACTGGCCATTGATAGCTGTGAATTCGATATCTTTTGGATTGAAATAAGAATGCGATGGCTCATCGGATCGCTTTATATTTTTGAACGCGCCGTTATCAATTTTTATGGAGCCAATATTTACTGCCCAGCCTGCCCTATTCCATTTTAATAATGTATCAATGGCGGACGGCGGGTTAGCAACAATGGTATCCTTTTTTTTCGCAGATTGCCCCTCTCCCGGATACGTATACAAGCTGAAAAGAGGCCGGGTGAAATTGAGGGAATTTATATCAATAATTTTTGTCGCGGCGCTGATTTTATTTGCATCCATATCCATAGTGCCGACTGCGGCGATCATATCCTGTCCTAGTGTGGGATCTTTCTGAGTAACCACCACGTTTTTCAAACTCAGCTTTTTCAAATTGAATTCAATGCCTGCATTTTTCTTTGGCGTTTTAGAAGTAGGAGTAAAATAATTTACAAGGAACTGATAATTCCAAAGAGTATCAGTTTTTTGTAGTTTTATCACTGCGTTTTCAAGTCCTAGATATTTTATTTCAGCAGTATCTTTTAGAAAAAACCAGTCTGTTAGCCTGACCTGCAAATTACCAGCATAAATCAACGTATCATGTAGTTGATCCTCCATCATAAATTCTTCAATGTTCAGCTTATTGAAAAGAGAAAAGCGCACATGCCTGAAGCTGATCTTTGTTTTTAATTCGCGGGAAAATTTTTTGGTAAACTGTTTTGCGAGCCAGTTTTGTCCACCGGGAGTTTCAATAAAAATGAAGGCTGCCAATATCAGTATAATAATTACCAGCAGGAAGCGCCATAATATTTTCAGGAATTTCTTCAGGGTCAGGCATTTAAATAAGTGTAAAAATAGACAATCAACTGCTTAGCGCAAATACAATACCAAGCCTATGCGTTAAATCCTTGTTGTTTATTAGCTTCTGTTATTAAACTCTCAAAAATTCAAGTGGAAGCCGAAGAGGTAATTATTGTCGTCTAATTGTACCAATTATGGTTAAAAGGAAGGATAATGACTATCAATAGTAAAGCAGTTGTTTTGCCTGGTTTCGATTTTCCCATTTGCTATAGAGCCAGTAGCTGAATTTAGTAGTAAGCATGCCAATGCCAGCACCGGTAATTACGTCGCTCAACCAGTGACGGTTGTTCATTATTCGAAGCAGGGCAGTACCGGCCGCCATTGAATAGCCTGCAACGCTGTACCATGGCGATCGCCAGCCAAACTCCTGGTTCATCAATTCAGCGCCAACAAATGCAGTAGTGGTATGTCCCGAAGGAAAAGAATTGTATGTGGAGCCATCTGGACGTAGCTGGTGTGTGCCGTGTTTAAGAGCTGTAACAATTTGGGCCGACAAAATACTTGACATAGCGAGAATGATAGAACGGTCGAGAATTTTATGTCTTCCTTTTACCCCGACGAGGTTTAGTAAGTAAACACTGGCAGCAGGAGCATATTTTAAGTAATCATCTGCCCTTGTATTAAATCCTGAACAGTCTTCTTCCACCTCTTCACAGATTTTTTTATTTAGGCTCTGCAGGCCACCGCTTGTGAGCGAGGTAAAACCATATCCCACAAAAGCGGTAGGTATAATCAATGATTTTGTGGAGAGATAGTTTTTGTTTGTAGGAACGGGAAGGGAATAGGTTTTCTCAACAAGCGTGCGAACAGATGAATCTGATTCTTGCGCAGATATATTTAGTGAATAAAGAAACAGGATTGGGACAAACAACAGGCGGATGGCGGTTTTGCGGAATTTCATGGGGCTTCAAGATAGGAACATTATGGAAAATTACCCATGAAAAAATGTCTTTCTTAACAATTTTATAGAAGGTAAATATGGGAGGTCGAGAGTTGTGTAAAATAAAGTTGCTGAATGCTGCGAGATCGCGACGCAATTCACATATGACCGAGTCCAATCGAAAGGAAGGGAGCTCGTATCACAATTTAAATTCATTTAGAGAATGGGAGCCGGTAGAAACCAGCTCCGTCAATTAACCGGCTGTATAACTGAGAATCTAAGGTTTAATAGTTCAAGTATACAGGGACAGATTCTTTTACTACACCTTTTACTGTAAAAGAATTCACCGGGCTGAACGCAAGTAATATTACAAGCAACGGAATAAGCATAAATACAAGCCAAGCTTAGAAAGCACGAAGTAGAAAATTTCGAAAGCTGGCTCTACCAGCTGGCAAAAAATCATTGCCTGATGCAATTAAGAACTCCAAAGAATTTAAAGACGGTAGAACTTCCCGATTCTCTTATGCAAAGCGAGCAAGATGTGCATCTGAATGGTGTGCTGGAAAAAGAAGAGAATTTTCAAAAGCTTGAATATTGCATGGCAACCTTGTCTGAAGAGCAGCGAAAGGCCGTACAGCTTTTTTATATAGAAGGTAAATGTTATAATGAGATCGTTGAATTGATGGGGCAGGAGTGGAACCAGGTGCGCAGCTTTATACAAAATGGAAGAAGAAATTTGAAAATATGTATGGAGAAAACCAGCCAGGAGTCGGGAGTCAATAGCCAATAGTCATTGCAAAAACTATAAACAAAATTGTCTGAAGAAAAAAAATATCGCAACTATACAGCAGAAGATATTGAAAAATATCATGGGGGGCTGTTATCGCCTACGGAAATGAATGAACTTGAAAAAGCAGCATTGGATGATCCCTTTCTTGCTGATGCTTTAGAAGGTTATGGTGCTACTCCTCTAAATGCGGCAGGCGATATAGCAGAATTGGAAAAAAAATTGCAGGAGAGGATTACCGGGGCTAAGGTTGTAAGCATGGTAGTGCCGCGCAGTTCTTTTAAATGGTGGAAGGTCGCTGCAGCCATATTAATTATTGGAGGTGTTGGATTTTTTACTTACCAGCTTTCGACCAACAACAGCAATAACAAAGTTGCCAAATTGGAAGAGAAGAAATCAAATGACCAGCCAGCTGTCACTGTCCCTGACTCCAATAAACTAAAACCGCCGGTAACTTCTGCCGTTACAGACTCCAACAAGGGAACGATTGCAACAACATTGGCTACTTCAAAAAGAAATTCATCCGCCGGGTATTTAAATACGACTACCAGGGCAACTAATAAGGAGGTTGCTTCCACTGAGGTTTCTGTCCCTATACCTTCCAGGCAGAAAAATAGTGATACATCCATCAATCAAAAACAAGCAACTTCAAATGCCTATGCGTTTGATAAAACACTAGCCAAAAAATCTGAATCAAATAACCAGGAGCTGGCGGGAGTTGCTCCAATGCAACAAAAGGTAGCTGGAGTAAGAGAGCAGCAGGAAGTAAATTATTTTCGCGGGCGAGTGGCTGATGCAAATAATAATCCTCTTCCCTTTGCCAATATTACCAATACCCGTGACAATGTGGGAACTTATGCAGATGCAAAGGGCAATTTTACTTTAATATCACCGGATTCAACATTAAATGTGCAGGTTCGTTCTGTTGGTTTTGAAAATAATCTTGCGCAGC
>WNFX01025441.1_pt1 | contig 10361 bp, 12 predicted proteins | sample 5400111 | NCBI WGS metagenome assembly WNFX01 (sample SAMN13153363, study PRJNA577476) | soil metagenome | isolation source: 40 cm soil or saprolite under grassland replicate 1 | place: USA:California | collected 2016-06-15 | reverse complement strand
ATTCCCGGGAAAATTTTGGGGTGTCGGAATAGAAATACGCAGTTTGCGGTCTTATAGCGTAGGGCTAATTGTCAGAGAGACGGGCAGTGAACAAGTTCTCTAATTTCGAAAAGGTAGCCGTGCTGCACCTGTCAGCCGCTTACAATCTGGCGCGCCGGATGACGCGCAAAGACACTGCGCTGAGGATGTTGTGCAGGAAGCCTACATGCGCGTTGAAATTCTTCGGGGGCGATTCACTGGAGCAAGGCCGGCATCACTTTTTGGGTGACGTCGGATCTCAGCATGGCGAGCTCCGTGAGTTTGCGCAGTTGGTTAGAGAATGAAGTAAGGGTATCTGACCAGGCCGCGTCGACAACAACCGAGCTCGCTCGGAATCTTTAGTCTGAAAGGTAGGGTAAAATGTCGCCGATCCGAGGTGTTTACGAGGTAGCAATTCGCGTTAAGGATCTTCAGTTGTCCGAAGTTTTTTACCGGCAAACCCTTGGCCTTGAAGTTGGTCTCAGGGACGAACGCCGCAGGTGGCTATTTTTACGCGCCGGTGGTCAGGCGGGCATGGTTGTGCTCCAGGAAGACAAGGGGACGTGGCCTACACAACACTTTGCTTTCGCCGTTGAGGAGGCAGATATCGAAGCTGCCGCGGCAGCCCTGCAGCAGCGCGGCGTGGCAGTCCAGGGACCGGTGTATCACGATTGGATGCCGGCAAAGTCTATTTACTTTTCGGATCCGGACGGTCATGATTTAGAGTTCTGCGCTACGGTGCGGCGTTAAGGCTAAAGGAGTCGTACGATCGATGCTGGAATCAGAAGCCGCGCGCTTCGCTCAAGAATGGATCGCGACGTGGAACAGTCACGACCTCGAACAAATCCTAACGCACTATAGCGACGAGGTACTGTTGACCTCGCCTTTGGTCGAGAAAATCCTCGGTGATGGCCAGCGTTTTCTTCCTAATCAGTTATCTATTGAGCCGCTATGGTGGTTGATAATTCGATTACTTGACCGGCGCGAAGTACTTTGCTCCTGAGTATTTCGCCCGCTTTGAGCCGGTTCAAACTGGCATAAATTTGATCGACAGTACCTTCGGCCACGGTCACCTGTATTCCATTTATTTCAAGAAGGACATCGCCCCCAAGAAACATATCTTCACCGGCGACTGATGTACGCAGAGTTCCTGCCCGCACACCTTGACGCCATGCCGTTGAGCCTTCTGAGACATGTTGCACCAGAATACCTGCCGGTTGAGGCAGATTCAGCGCTTTAGCCACATCGCCCTCGATTAGGATTCCATCGAGACCGAACCACAAGGAGTTTTGCTCTAGAGCCTGACGTGCCGCTTTTGATGTTACGGCGAATCCCAAGCCTTCTAAACCGCCGGAGCGGCTGAGGATATTGGTGACGACGCCAATCACTTCGCCCTTCATATCGAACATCGGGCTGCCGGAGTTTCCGCTGTTGATTGCGGCGTCTGTTTGGAGTAGCTCTGCGGCTCCGGGAAGACTCACGATGCTGTGCGGCGCGTAACGAGCGCTTACATGGCCCACGGTGAGTGAATGACTGAGTCCGTACGGTGACCCGATAATGAAAATCTGGTCACCGACATCGACCTCGTTTGAATCGCCGATAGCTGAAACCACAGCATTTGTTGGTACTCGTTCAATTTGCAGTAGTGCGACATCGGCTGAGGTCGATATTGCAATCACATGGGCAGGAACAAGTTGCCGGTCAAAGAATTCAATGCAAATCTGATCAGCTGCCCGGACCACATGTGCGGCAGTCAGGATCTTGCCTTCCGCTGAAATCAAAACACCGGATCCAAAGCTGGGCAAACTGACCAGGCTTTGCTGCGGATCAGAAGATGGTGTTTTCTGTTGTACGCGAACAATAACTACTGATGGATTCACCTTGCGATAAGTCTCACTGATCTGCTGAGCGTCCACACGCATCGAAATTCCTGTGCCGCAAAGAACAAAAGCGACCAGGATCAATCTACGACTCATATTGTTTTCCCCCCATTGGATTTCAAGGTATCGATCCCCAGATTAGAATCACCTTCAGGCTGCAGGAGTGTTCTTTCCGCTACGCGCGCCCTTGGCCAGAGAAAACGGTAATGTAACTCTACTCGAGCGAGCGTTTCTTTTTGACTTTGTTTCTAATGTTGGCTGAGGAATGCCGTTGACCAGTGAGCCGCCCGCATATTTCATAAAGACGAGCTTGCCTTTCTCATCACCTATGTCTACATAAACCACGTCGCCTGATTGCATCTGTCCGGTTGCGATTAGGCTGGAAAGTGGATAAACAAGAAAGCGCTCGATGGATCGCTTGACGTGGCGCGCCCCGTACCTGAAATCGAGACCTTCTCTGAGAAGCATGTCCTTGGCCGCGTCGGAGCACTGCAAAACAAATTTCGCTCCCACTGAATGCATGATGCGGTCCTGTACGGCCTGCAGCTCCAGATCGACAATCTGTTGCAAGTGATACTGCTTCAAAGGTTGGTAGACGACCACTTTATCGATGCGGTTCATAAACTCCGGAGAAAACTTTCGCCGAGCCGCTTCCAGGGCCGAGTGATAGATTTTCTGTTCTACTTCGGTTTCGCCTGTATTCAGGGAAAAATGAGCAGGAGCAAAACCGATCCCGCCTGTAATCAGTTCTGATATTTCCCGCGCGCCGAGGTTAGAAGTCATCACGATCACCGTTCGCGAGAAATCCACGTGTTGATTGTCGCCCAACGTTAATGTCGCTTTGTCGAGGATGCCCAGCAGAAGTTGCCACAACGCATCCGAAGCTTTCTCGATTTCGTCAAAGAGCACGAACGAAAGCCTGGTATCTTCAGTGTGATGGCGGTCCAGGTTTTCCTGCGACAACACGGGATGAGTCTCGCGGTGGCCCAGATATCCTGGAGGAGACCCAACCAGCTTTGCGATTTCGTGGCTGTGCTGAAACTCCGCGCAATCAATCTTGAGGACGACGTCTCGCGCACCCAATAATATTTCGGCGGCTGCTTCCACTGTGTGTGTCTTGCCTGAGCCTGTTGGTCCCAGGAAGAGCAGGGCGCCGAGAGGGCGATCTGGCTGATTCATGCCCGCCAGGAAGATCTGGTACAAGCTGCTCATGGAGCGAACCGCTCGCTCCTGACCTATGATGAGTTCGGATAATCTCTCCTCAAACTCTTCGACCTGGAGGCTTTTTTGCTCTGGGTCGAGAAAAATGGAATATGCCGGATTGAACTGGCCTGGCGATGTATTAAGCTGGCTTTCAATTGTAGCAATCATGATCAGCTCCCTTTTAGAAACATTCTCGGTTACTTTTTTGCAGCGAGTTATCCAGTTCCATGGGCCTTTGCTCTTTTGCTCGGAGCTCCTTTTGTTACGCCCTCCCCGTCGGGGCGATGTGGTAGTGATCCACTTTTGCCCCAACCGGAGTGCATCCTAACTTGACAATCAGAACAAGCTGGCGACGATCTCTACCGTCTCGACCTTCGTCACTTTTCCAGACAGATTGTTCTGCTGGGTTTGTGCTAATTGCCGCCGGATAGTTCGCTCGCTGCGAGACTCCGACAATTGCGTCCCCTCTTGTTCACCACTTGTCCAGATCTGCTCAAGGAAGTATTGGTCGCCGTACTTGTGGAAGACCAAAATCGACTCGTTCTTAGGCGTCAGAACTTGAGCCACCGAGGTTGACTGAAACATACGTGTACTGGAGTCCTCGCTCCTAACCAACATCGTCCGATTATCAGCAATCCCCGATAAACGGCTGAAGGTGTATTCGCCAGCAGCAAGCTTCTTATCACCAAGGCTGAAGTCAAAAGGGATTTTCGCCCTGATTGGAACACTGAGTTGCGCATTCGCCGATGCGACCGCCGCGCAAAGCGTGAACATCGAAACCAGACTCAATATCGTGAGCCTTTTGATAACTTTCGTTTTCATACAATCTCCTATTTGTTTTCGGCGAGCGGCGGCCAATTGACTGCCCCAAACTGGGCCCACCTACGTTTAACTTTTCGAGAGCAAAGTTGGTTCTCTCATTGCACTGATCCAGGCGCTATCAATCGCGAGTTGTCTTCAAACCTGACAAGCTCTTATCGCCTTCTGCTACTCCATACCGCGAGAGCACGCAAAAAATTCCAGGAGTGGGTGAGATTTAGCGCCGGGAATAAATTGGTTAGTGAGTGGGTCTTATCTCAAATGATGAAGGCGGGTTTGGATCGATTGCGGTGCGCAACCGTCACATTCGTCAGATCCGCAAGGGTTAGAAGGCAACGTTAACTTCCACCACGGCGCATTCGACGGCCTCTCCGCAACCACACCGGGCGCCGGTCCAATCAAGTACGGGAGGGCGACAAGAACCACAGACAGTTCTAGTTCTGCAGGTCGGAGATTCGTCCATTGCGTAATGGGCTCTCTGCCTTGACTTCATGCCCTCCGTGAAACAAGATCCAGTCCCATTTGGAGATTGGTTCGCTGTTGAGGTTCCGCCCCTTGCAGGCGAGCGAATCCTTAAGTGGCACAATTCGAGCTTTGGAAGTCGCCTATGGTTTTTCAGTTGTTCTCGGCGCCGTCCCTCGGGCGCGTGTGCTGGCTTGTTAGTCGCTGCCGCTCTGACTGAACGAATCCAGGTTTAGTCGAGCAGCCGCGGAAAGAAATGACATGCCGTCGGCTGTGCCAAATAGGGGAAAGCCGCAAAGTCACTCTTCTTCAGAGAACGCCACGGAGCGTAAGCGAACGGAGGAGGCCCTGCGGAAGAGTGAGGAGCGGTGGCGATCTGTCTTTGAGAATTCGGCCATTGGCGTTGCGCTCACTGATCTGAATGGCCACTTCCTGGCCACAAACCCCACTTACCAAAAAATGCTGGGTTATACGGAGGAGGAATTCCAAACGGTTTCCTTTCTCGAGATTACTCATGAGGACTACCGCGAGGCTAACTGGGCCCTGGTTAGGGAACTGCTGGAAGGAAAACGAGAGCAGTTTCAAATCGAGAAGCAATACCGCCGGAAAGATGGCAGTCTTATCTGGGTAAGGAACAATGTTTCTCTCGTTCCCGGTACTGAGAGCATGCCGCGATTCATCATGGCGCTCTCAGAGGACATCACTGAACGGAAACAGGCAGAAGAAGCCCTGAAAACAAGCGAGGAGCGAGTTCGTCTCATTCTAGATTCCGCGGCTGAAGCAATCTTTGGTTGCGATCCGGAGGGCACATGTCTCTTCTGCAATCAAGCAGCAGTTCGCTTCCTCGGTTACGACGAGCCCGCTGAATTGCTGGGTAAGAACATGCATGCGCTCGAACACCACACTCGCAAAGATGGGACTTCGTTTCCGATCGACGAGTGTCCCATTTATGTAGGGTTTCATGAAAACCGGGGCGTCCATATTGACGATGACATTTTTTGGCGAAAGGATGGGACCAGCTTCCCGGTGGAGTATTGGTCCCATCCCATGCTGCGTGATGGCAAAACCGTCGGCGCCGTCATAACCTTTCTCGACATCACTGAGCGGAAAAAGGCGGAAGAGGCGCTAAGAAACAGCGAGCAACGGAAAAGCACTCTTCTTGAGATCAACAATGCCATCATCAACAACCTCACGCAAGAAGCGCTTTTCGCGTCTGAGTTCTTTCGTCTGGGAAAGGAATACGATCTGCAAGAGACCCGTATTTCAGCGTGGGTTCTTGACCGTCAACAAGCGGTCGTGCGTGGCGATCTCGAAAAGGAAAAACAGTCCGCCGGCGAGGAGCGTCTTGTCGCTGAAGGCATCCAGTCCTATTGCGTGGTTCCGCTCGTGGCGATGGGCAACAGCATCGGCACTTTTACAGTATGGAGTGAGACAAAGAACCGATACTCCCAGGCAGATGCCGAGTTGCTGCAGGAAGTCGCGAATCAGGTCGCATTAGCGATCGCAAACATGAAATCGTACGAAGAGATCGGGTCGTTAAAAGCAAGGCTTGAGAAAGAGAATGTCTATCTTCAGGAGGAGATCCGCACCGAGCACAACTTCGAGGAGATCGTGGGCAGTAGCCCAGCCCTGCTCGCACTTCTGCGACGAGTCGACCAAGTCGCGCCCACCGACTCCAGTGTGCTCATTTATGGAGAGACAGGGACTGGGAAGGAACTCATCGCGCGGGCCATTCACGACCGGAGCGCGCGTAAGAATCGTCCGCTGGTAAAGGTAAACTGTAGTGCCATCTCTGCGGGTTTGGTAGAGAGCGAACTCTTTGGGCATGTGAAGGGTGCTTTCACCGGTGCCTTTGGGCGGCACATCGGCCGCTTCGAGCTCGCCGACGGAGGCACAATCTTCCTGGACGAAGTGGGTGAGTTGCCTTTGGAGACTCAGGTTAAGCTGCTGCGCGTTTTGCAGGAACGCGAGTTCGAGCCGGTCGGTAGCAGCCGTTCTGTGGGTGTTGACGTGAGGATCATCGCCGCTACAAATCGAAATCTTCAGGAGTCTATTAGCGCCGGCAGTTTCCGCTCAGATCTCTATTACCGATTGAACGTTTTCCCGCTTGAAGTGCCCCCGTTGCGTGAGCGTCGTTCCGATATTTCTCAACTCGCTATGTTTTTCCTTTCTCGATATTCCCGCAATCTCGGTAAAAGGATAGAGGGCATCTCGGCGGCGGCGACGGAAAGGCTCATCCGCTACTCCTGGCCCGGCAACGTTCGGGAGCTGCAAAACGTCATCGAGCGAGCTCTGATTCTTTCCCAGGGACCGATCCTCGAGTTGGACGCGGATCTGACTCCTGTTTCTACGCCCGAGATTCTTCCTCATGCTCCGTCAGAGGCTGCCGCAGAGACGCGGTCCGGGGAGCCACCACTTTCAATAGTTCCGACTCTGCAAGAGGTTGAACGCGCCCACATCCTAGCCGTGCTGCAGCAAACTCGCGGGGTGATCGAAGGTGCAAGCGGCGCCGCGAAGACCCTTGGCATGCATCCGAATACGTTGCGACACAGAATGGAAAAGTTGGGAATCAAGCGCTCCTCCGCCCACCGCATATCGTAGCTCGCCTACCAAACACTAATCTCTTCAACTACTAAATATCGTGGATCGCTGTGCTGATCCTTCCTGCTTCTTCGCATTAGCTGTACACATTTTCTCCCGCTAATTCTTACGTCGCAGATAATTAGCGCGACGCAAGATTCGCTGCCCGTTTCAGTGGCATGCGGCCTGCTCTGTTTGGAAGCCCGTAGCATTTCTCCGCCAGAGAAATGGTACGTGCCGAAGAACATGACGGTCGTGTCGCCGGACCAGAGAGTTACTCTGAACCGACTCGCCGCCGGTTCAAATCAAATTGCTTTCTAAACAGAAAAGGAGAAAAGAATGAACAAGCTCAAGAGTTATTTTTCCGGAGTTGATCGGAAAACAAAAGCGCGAAAGTCCAGAGCGCGCCGGCTATTGGCAACAACAGCCGTTCTGGGTCTCGCTATTATTTTCACAGCCTTGGCTATTGGAGCTAACGGCCAGGAGCTCATGCCCATTGACATCGAGTCGGCTTCAGATTCCTTCGTGGGTCAGGACAATACAACGCTCGATTTTGTTGCACCGACTGTGTTCCAGGCTGCCGGGCCAAACGCCGCCTCGATTCAAAGCTCGGTCGATGCGTTCCGCGATGCCCTGGGAAACCCTAATAACGGCAACGCTGGGTCACTCGGGACCGGTCGCCGGGAGATCAATTGGGATGGAGGCGGGGCCAACGACACTACTACTGCTCCAGTAACCCCGTTCAACGTATTTCTGAATACCAGAGGAAGTCAGTTCACCACACCTGGGATCGGGCTCTCCCAGGCGCCGCCGTCGGGTGGACCGCAGGGCGGCCTCGCTGGCCTCTTCAACAACCCCACGTACGGCACTATTTTCAAAACCTTTAGCCCTTTGCGACTGTTCACGCCGGTAGGAAGCAACATCACCAATACACTGTTCTTTCTGCCCGGCTCAAATGGAAGTGTTCCAGCAACTGTTACCGGCTTTATACAGCAGTTTCGTCCCGGCCTCGCCTGGTGATGAGGGGCTGTCTTTCCTCGGGATCAAGTTTAACGATGCGCGGATCGCCAGCGTGCGGATCACGGCAGGCAATGTGGCCCCGGGTCCGGACGATGACCAGGAAAATGACATCGTCATGATGGATGACTTTATCTATGGCGAGCCCCACGTGCTTCCTTAAAGAGCAAACAGAGGGCGAGCGATCGGGAGTGGGCGCTAAGGCATGGTCTTGGCGTCCCTAACTCTTTCTGGCTTTGGAACTCGGATTATTTCCTGGAAAAGGAAATGGAAACTCTTCGAACTCTTCACTGCGGGATGGCCGGCAAAAGCCTCTACAGTCGCCATTCAACTTACAGATCATTCCCAGCCCGGAACAATGTGCACACGGGGCCCTGGTTCCCCACAGCTCCAACCCCAGCCGAAAGTCTTCCTGCCGCACGAGATGTGCCTGGTAAGCGAAACATCCAAAACAATCAAACCAAAATGCTTTGCGAAACAGAATCCAGAGTTGGGATCAAGCAACTGGCCACCGAATACGGTAGGCCGCCAGCAAAACGCGCGTCTCTTTAACTACCAAATATCGTGGATTATGTGCGGATTCCCTCTGCCCTTCGCAATCTCCATACCTGTTTTCTCCCGCAAATTCTTGCGTCTCCAATAATTAACGGAGAGCCAAGTTCGCTGCCTGTTTCATGGCACGTGACCTGCTGTATTGCGAAGTGCTTAACATTTCCCAGAGAGAGAAATGATGAATGCTGAAGATCACAAGGGTTGCGTCGTTGAACCACGAAGTCACTCTGCAACTGGATGGGCGGGTGGCAGGGCCGTGGGTGGGGTTACTACGCCAGTCTGCCGAGTCTGTGTTAGAAGGCGCGCGGCTCACGCTTGATTTGCAAAACATCGCCTTCGTCGACTGTGAAGGAGTTGGACTTATCAGAGGTCTGATAGACCGCGGGGTTCGACAAGTAAATGCTCCGCTCTTCGTGGCCGAACAGATCAAGAAGTGTTGGGATGAAGACGAATAAGTCGAGAGGGAGCACAGTCCAGGCGACGTAGGCTACTAATTAAGAGACAGCTCAGGCCTAGACGATTCAAAGCGCGGAAAGCGTTGGCGAGATGGTGGGCCAATGCCACGGCGCGCAGCGCATGGAACTCGTGTCTAACGAGGGCCCACTAAGCCAAATTTGGATGAATGATTGAGAAGCGTTATGGAAAGCCAGCTCGAGAATTTTGAAGAAGTCGTGTTGCCGCATCTGAGGGCCGCGTACAATCTGGCCCGCTGGCTCACGCGGGACGAAGCGGATGCCGAAGACGTGGTCCAGGAAGCTTACCTGCGCGCCTTTAAACACTTCGGCAGCTTTCACAGTGGCGACGGCCGGCCGTGGTTGCTCGCGATCGTTCGGAACACCTGCTACACCTGGATGCAGCAAAACCGCTCGCCGGAATTGACGGTCCCCTTCGATGATGAGCTGCATGAGATTGAGAGCAAAGATTTGAATCCGGACGCCCAGTTACTGAAAAGCGCAGACACCCAAATGGTCAGAAAGGCGCTGGAAGACTTGCCGGTCGAGTTTCGCGAAGTAATCGTTTTGCGAGAATTCGAAGGACTATCCTATAAACAAATCGCGGACGTGGCGGAGATTCCCGTAGGAACTGTGATGTCCCGCCTTGCGCGTGCCCGTAAGCGTCTCCAACAAAGCCTTGCCGGTCGCGAGCACAAAAGGACATCAAAAAAGTTAACGGTCGGAGTATTCTGATCTCATTATTGACTTTGTTGCACCAGGCGCGCGAACTCACGCAGCTCAACATTGTTCAGATCCGATATTGCCCAAAAGTTCATACCTGAGCCGCTCCAATGAATCAGGTTGTATCCCTGACTCTGGATCGCGACTTCTCCGGTCGAGCCAGCTTGCTCGGCCGGCCAGATAAACAGATTGATGTAATGCAAGCGGCGCTGGTAAATGAGTGTGGCCACAGGTCTGTAATTCAAGTATTCCAATCGGCCCCCGTAGAGACGAAAATCCTGACTGGCAAAGTCCTTAACCGGAGGAGCGAAATCAACCTTACCGTCGAACCAGGGCTTGACTGTGTGCTGATCTGAGGAGAGCACATCGGTGAGATGACCTGGCATTTGTAGCGAGCGCACATGATCCGAGACGACCTCCTGAGTCAGAAGCTCGTCGCCGGAAGGACGCATAAATCTGGGCGCAAGTCTCCACGCGACCACCCCGATCAGGAGCATAAACGCCAGCGAAGCGCCTACCGTAAGCCAACGCCAGCTGAAGGTGAGCTGGGACACTTTGGGTCTCGCCTCCTTCCGCAATGACGACTGAATGCGCTTTTTCAGCTTCTCTGGAGCGGCGTAGTAGAGCGAGTCATCCTTCAAAGATGAACGCAACG
>WNFX01007317.1_pt1 | contig 10364 bp, 10 predicted proteins | sample 5400111 | NCBI WGS metagenome assembly WNFX01 (sample SAMN13153363, study PRJNA577476) | soil metagenome | isolation source: 40 cm soil or saprolite under grassland replicate 1 | place: USA:California | collected 2016-06-15 | reverse complement strand
GACTGGCTCGTTGTGAGCTCTCGACCCTGCAGACCCTCCTGCGAGGTTCCTGGACCCGACAACGCTTGCGTGACTGCCTGCCCGCTCTGCAACGCTCTCTGGTCAGTCGACAACGCCAAAAGCGGCTTTCCCAAGAAACCACTACAGTCGCAATTCCAAAATCGGACAGCAGTGCGTCTCCCTACGCGTTGAAGAGAATGTTTTCCGGCTTGAGGTCGCGATGGATAATATTTTGCTGATGGGCATGTTCGAGCGCCTGCCCGACCTGCATCAGCAATCTCCGCGCTTCTTCGGCGGGAAGCAGACCACTCGCCTGCCGTTTGAGACGATCACGTAAGGAACCTCCAGGCGCGTACTCAACCACGATATAGGGCAGGCCATCAGTGAAACCCACGTCAAGAATAGGCAGAATGTATCGATGGCTGAGCATTTCCAGAAGGCACGCTTCCTGGAGAAACTTCTCACGTTCTTTGTCTGAGTCGAGATGCGTGTGTAGCAACTTCACCGCGACGATGCGTCCCGAGAGAATAGTGTGGTTGGCCCGGTAGACACTGCCATATCCGCCACTATTGATTGCGACGACGAGTTGATAGTTGCCAATCTGTTTGCCAATGAAGTTCATATCTCTTATTCGTATCACTCCCCCAATGTGAAGAAATTTAAGGAGTGCTCCTCTTGCTCATACGCCTGGAGTTCTTTGATACAGATAATAAAGCTTTTGTATGGGCTTGACAGGGAAAATTCGGAACCCCTGGAAGACCCCAGGGCTATTGCTCCCAGAGATCATCTCTTTTCACCTAACTTTCCGCAAAGAAGATTCTCCGACAAGCATTGGGAGTCAACTCTAACTTTTTCCCCGGTTTATATTAACGCATGTGAGCGTGTGAATGGAAGAGGCTTGGCCTAGAAGTACTAATATCTCGATATATAAGGAACATAGATGCGCATACAAGTGACCTATCGGACTCATCTGACCCATTAGACCCATCGGACTCATTGGACTCATCTGTCTCATCGGACTCATTAGACCCATTAGACCCATCGGACTCATTAGCCTCTGCCCTTTTATACGCCAGCAAGATGAGGCTTATGCCATATGGATACTCCTCTACCTGCTATGTACGCTTCGTGCAGGGGGAAATTTATACAGTTTCTCCATTCTCCCAGGTAAAACCCGACGGGCCTCCTCCATGCCACATCCCTACAAATACCTCTCAAACCATTCCCGTATATGCCTCAACCGTTCGACCCTCAACTTGGGATGTCCCCCTCGTGACAGACCGTGACTCTGCCCCTCAAAGCGCACAAAGAGCACTTCGCGTCTCATATACTTCAGAGCGGTAAACAACTGCTCCGATTGTTCAATGCCGCAGCGCAGGTCGCTTTCGCTGTGAATAATCAGGAGGGGGGTATGAATGTTTTTGACGTAGGTGATGGGGGAGATACGCATGTAGCTCTGCGGATCGTCCCAAGGAGTAACTTCGAGATCGTCATCGGTGAACTCGACACCAATGTCGCTGGTGCCGAAAAAGGAGTGGCGATTGGTCACGCTGCGGTCGGCCACAGCAGCCTTGAAGCGGTCGGTGTGGCCGACGAGCCAACTGGTCATGTAGCCACCGTAGCTGCCGCCAGTCACACCCAGGCGTGCTTCATCGATATAACCCTTTTGTAGAGCCGCATCGACACCGGCCATAATGTCCCAGGAATCTTTCTCGGCCCACGCACCACGCACAGCTAGAGAGAAGTCACGTCCATAGCCGATGCTGCCGCGTGGATTGGTGTAGAGGACAACGTAGCCTGCCGCCGCCAGCACATGCATTTCATGCATAAATCCATAACCGTACTGAGTGTTGGGGCCGCCATGAATTTCGACGATGAGCGGATACTTGCGTGCCGGATCAAAGTCAGGTGGATGCAACAGCCAACCATCCATGGGCCAATCGTCTACGCCGCTATAGGGCATGTATTCCGGTGTGGAGAGGGCAAGTTCGCTGAAAAGATCATCGTTGAAATGAGTGATCTGGCATAACTTCCCTGGCTCCGTAGTTGTACCGATGAAAATTTCAGCGAGGTGCGTAGGGTCTTCGATGAGTACAGCGATATGGTTCTTTGAGGAATCCACGCTGAAATCGAGGACATGAAGATTGCCGGGGGTGAGGGTTTGTGGATCTTTGCCTGCACCGCTTACGGGGATGGCGAAGACGTGGGTAGCTCCTCGATACGCGGCCATAGCATAGAGCGTTTGGCCATCAGGCGACCAGGGCGGTGCTGGCGACATGAACTCGTCAGTCATATCGGTGTTGGTACGATCCAGGAAACTGCCCTTAAATTCAGACGTTAAGCTGCGAGGTGAACTTTCAGGTGCATCAGCCGCGATAGTGAAAAGTTCGACATGACCCCCAGAGCGCAAGCGCGCTGAGGCCATGAAGGCCAGGGTTTTGCCATCTGGCGACCAGGAGAGCGAACAGCAGGAGAGCGTCCCATCGGTCAAGCATTGCGGCTCACCGGGCTGATTGTCGGAAAGTGACAGTGTGTAGATATCAGGGCAGGGTGTATATTGCCAGCGATCCGGGCGACGGTTAGAAGTGAAGGCGATACGGGTACCATCGGGTGACCACGTTGGTTCTTTGTCATCCCAGTCGCCATCGGTCAATTGTTGCGGCTCTCCACCTGCCACAGCGATCAGGAATAGGTGCTGGCGACGCTCATAGATATAGCCAACGCCATCGAGACGATAAAAAAGTCGATCAATCACCCGTGCCTTGGGAAGAGGCTTGCCGTCCTCACCCTCTTCATCGAACGGGCCAACCGCTGCACTAAAGAGCAGCTTCTGGCTATCAGGAGACCAGACGGGATTAGAGGCTCCATGTGGCATGAAGGTGAGCTGGTGCGCTTCGCCACCGTCAGTGGGCAGCAGCCAGACCTGCGCTTTGCCTTTGCCGCGCTGCTTCTGGTCTTGTGTGTCCTTACCTGAATTAGCTGAGGGTTCGCTCTCGCGGTCGGAGACGAAGGCGAGCCAGCGACCGTCGGGTGACCAGCAAGGGCTGTGAGCCTTAGCCGTGCCACCGGTGAAGCGTTGGGCTTCGCCACCTGCCGTTGGGATGACCCAGATCGCGGATTGATAGGAGTGCCTGCGTTCGTCAATGGTCGTGACAACGAACGCGACGCGTTGTCCATCCGGTGAGATGCGCGGTCGGCTAAGCAATTGAAATTTATAGAGGTCTTCGATGGTGATTGAACGCGCCATGAGTTTATACGACACCTTCGCTAGTTTCTTTGATGAGTTGATCAACGACGGCATGGAGGTCGTTGGTCTGTTTGTAGGTTGCGAGTTGGCGATCAGCACTGGAGCCTTCCTGGAGGATGCGATAGGCATATTCGATTTCCTGACGGCTACCCAGTTCGTCGATCACATCACCCAGAAACCATTCGATCAGTTCGCGGATGAGGTCACGGGCGGGAACTTCTTCCTGTTTACCAAAGTCGATCAGCTTGCCGTCCAGGCCGTAGCGCACAGCTCTCCATTTGTTCTCTTCGATAAGCTCCGTGGGATAGACACGGAAGGTCATGTTGTCACGGCGCAGCTTCCAGAGCTTAGCGATGATGGCCTGGAAAAGTGCTGCCATGCAGATAGCTTCATCGACACGGGTGCAGACATCGCAAATGCGGAATTCCAGTGTAGGGTATGAATGATTCGGGCGCACATCCCACCAGATTTTACTGCCATCAGGGATGGTGTTGGTATGTACCAGTGTATCCACGAGATAGGTGTAGTCAGACCATGACTGGAAGGTGCGAGGAATACCGCTGCGTGGAAAGTTGCTAAAGATGATACTGCGGTAGGATTTGAGGCCGGTGTTGCGTCCCATCCAGAAGGGAGAACTGGTGGAGAGGCATAAGATATGCGGTAGCAGGTAGCGTACAACATTCATGGCATCAATGAGGAATTCACGGTCTTCAATACCGACATGCACGTGCGTACCAAAGATCAACAGGCGTTGAGCCAGTTCCTGCATGTCCTGTTTGACGCCCATATAACGCTCACGTGGGGTGATCTCTTGCTCCTGCCAGGAAGAAATGGGATGGGTGCCTGCTGCCACGATCTTTAGCCCGTTCTTGGCAGCCAGTTCGATGATGGTGCGGCGCAGGCGTATCAGTTCAGTGCGTAGCTCAGCCGGTGTGTGGCAGACAGTTGAGCCAACCTCAACCATGGATTGATGCAGCTCTGGTTTGATCTGCTCAAGCAGGATCAGCCGCCCTTCTTCCAGAATTTGGCTGATATAGGAGCGCAATTCGCGTGTGTTGGGGTCAACAATCTGATACTCTTCCTCAATACCAATAGTCAGTGACGGTGCTTGCATGTTTTCTCTCCTCTCTAAAAATCTAACCTTGCAAATTCACCACCCCTCCTCTACGCGAACACTCAATGGTACCGACGTTTTTCTACTAAAAATGTTGGTACAGCGGAGCCGGTACCGGCAGAGACATTCAAAAGCGCCTCTGCTGAGAGGCGCGAGAGACAACCGTCCACGTAGTCGCCATAGAAGACAAGTGGGTTGGTATCCAGCATTCTATCATCGAACACGACATGGTTATCACTGAGGGTAGGATAGGGTTCGCTGGGAATGGCCACACGTTCCTGTACGATGTATGGTTCAGTCAGGGCAGTCTGGAGAGTCTGCATCCAGGATGTGGGATCGGTCAGCCAACCCAGGATGATGCCCTTGCCGCCGTACTCGTCGTTGGGTTTGAGAACGAGTTTCTCACGATGTTCCAGGATGAAGGGCAGCAGATCAATGTGCTGACCCTGGTAGCTATCATGGCGGCTCTCGACACGGCGCGTCCAGGGAATATGGGCGGTAATGGCCTCTTGCTCCTGGGAAGTGAACAGATGGGTATTGCGTTCATCGCTGAGAACGGCGAGGCTGGCCTTTTTATGCAGAATTTTGCAGCGAAATGGGTTGACCATGCATACAGCACCATCGAGGACAGCACGCACAGTGGGTTGATCCAGACCGCCACGCTCGATTAATTCACTGATGAGTACACGTTTATAGATCAGGGTAATATGGAAATCACCGGCCATGAGGCGTCCATTGCGATATTCTACCTCACGTGGGTCAGTGATGATACATTCCAGTCCCTGTGATTTGAAATACTCCTCAAACAGCACAAACTCGCTGTAGCTGGGAACTTCACGCCAGTCGAGAATAGCGATACGCGGTGCCTCGCGATGACCGGCCCACTGCTGGTAGGCATCCACCAGTGCATGAAGCACGCTATAGCGTCCAGGCAAGAGGCGTACCTCGTATTGGCGCAAGAACTTACGCATGATGGGTAATGCTAAGAATATTTCTGAGAGCGCATCGCTATAGCCTGGGCTGGCAGGTGTCTCGGCGTTGTACTCCGTCAGGCGCAAACCCCCGCGTTCGGTGACGAAGAAGGTATCGACACGCGAGGTCGGGCTGGGGTCGCGATAGCCAGGATCATGCTGTACCAGTGCCTCTTCCCAGTCAAGTAGGCCAAACTGGGAACGGAAATCGGCATCAACTATAGCGGCACGATAAATTTTGTCGAAAGCATGCAGCAGCAAATGTACTCGCGTTTGCAGGAAACGATACTGTTCAGGCGTCATAAAACGTGGACGCAGCACGGTACAGAGTGGACGGTCGGCGAAGAAGAGCCCACGCTGCTCCTGTTGTGCATCGAGTCGGGCCTGAGACTCGCCAGCCAGTTCGTCGGTTAGCAGATCATGATAGCTTTCAATAGCTTCGCGTAGGGACATGACACACCTCTAAAGCAAGCAATTACAGACAGGATCAAGGAGCTGACGAAGCATGAGGAATTGCTGGCTCCTCACTCAAGGCGCGGCTAGCACTGAAGAAGGCATCCCAGCGCAAGTCACGACTCTGCGGACGTGGCTGTTTGGCAAGGCGAATAGCCATGTCCGCCATGTGCTTCACAGCCCAATCAAAGTAAAAAGGCGTGAGCGAATAAATATCCATATCGGGAGCAGGGTTCATGAAGTCGATAGCATACGGGATGCCGTCGCGAATAGCCCACTCGACCGAGTTCATGTCATAGCCCAGGGCACGCACAAGTTTGAGCGAATCTTGCACAACGCGCATGCCCACTTCGGGACTAAGGTGCTGGTGTTCAACATAATATTTGCGCTCATGTGGGTCATACTTGATAGGCATGACTTCTTCCTGCCCCAGGCAGATGCAGCGCACATACTGCTGCCATTCGATGAATTCTTGCACAATGACCGTACGCAAGCCGAACTGGTTGTAGTGATCAATTAATTCATCCAGAGAGCGGCAAATGAAGACGTCTTTCCAGCCCCCACCAAGAGCATCTTTGATCACACATGGCAAACCAATATAGTCAATAATTGCTTGCCAGTTGAGCGGGTAGACCAGATTACGCAGACTTTCGTTGTGGACGATGCCAGGAACGTACTCTTTGTTCGGCAGAGCAATGGTTTTAGGGCTGGCAACCCCCAATTTGGTAGCCAGACCAGCCTCGAAAAATTTATCGTCGGCAGTCCACATAAAAGGATTATTGATCACGGTGACGCCCTGCAAGACAGCGTACTTGAGGTAGATGCGGTAATAGGGTACCTCTTGCGAGATGCGATCAATGAGTACGGCATAGGGGCATGGTTCGTCCATACGTGTGCCCCCCAACTTGACGTATTCAGCAATGACCCCTTCGTCGCGCCTATTCACTTCTTCGATGAAGGCCGGAGGAAAAGACCATTCCCGTCCGACCAGTAAACCAACTTTCAATGTCATAGACTTTCTCCTGGATACATCAGGTTCGCCGCTTGTTCATCAATCATGGCCGCCGATGTAAAGACGGATCATATCGCGCCACCACGGCCAGTCGTGTGCCCAACCATCCCAGATACGCATGGCATGCCAGATATTCTTACTCCACAGGATGTTTGAGAACTCCTCGTTATTGGGATACGAAGGGTCGCCACGACCAATGGCGAGAATAATATCAATGTGGCGAAGCTGCTCTAGCCGTTCTGGATCGTTCTCGTTCTTAATAAATGCGCAGGGATTATTGAAATAGACGTTATCGTCAGAGTAGCCCAGCGTAAATCTTCTAATATCATAGAGGCCGCTCAGGCCAATAGTGCGATCAACCAGCGATGGGTGGCGCAAAGCAAAGTTAACTGCGTGATAAGCACCGAAGCTAGCACCGGTCGTGATCAGAAAAGGATTGGAATTCAGCGTCTTGCTGAAAGGCATAACTTCGTTGAGCAAATACTGATCATACTGGTTATGCCGCACAGCACTCTGGGCAGGAGAGATATGTTTGTTATACCAGCTTTCGTCGTCAACACTATCTACGCAGAAGAGCTGGAGCCAACCCTGTTCAAGATGCTCGTCAAGGGCGGTGATCATACCCATATCTTCCCACTGGAAGAAACGGCCCTGTGACGTCGGAAAAACCAGAACACGCGGACCGGCATGACCAAAGACCAGCAACTCCATATCTCGTTCCAGGGAAGGACTATACCAATGATGATACTCACGATTCATTCGACTCTACACTCACATTCGACTCCGGCAGGTCAGAATAGCCTGCAAGCCGATTTTCTACAAGGCGAAACGGTTACTGCCGCACGCTAACAGATCACACAACTCCAGGTGATAGGGGTGGATCATAAAAAAATAGATGGCAGTAGGGACAGTCCTTGCCGCCAGTTGTTAGGAATCTTATCACGCAGGTTAAGCAGATGTCAAAATTGGCTGTCCCGTCGGCAGGGCGATTGAAAAGTCCCCCACATGACGACCGCAAGGGATCGCCACTACTCTATACAGCAGGTACAACGAGCATGAGACGTAGTATAGTAGTGACGCCCCTTGCGGGCGTCATGCCGCGCGGCGGGCGTCATGCCGCGCGGCGGGCGTCATGGAGCGCGGCGGTCATCATGCCGCGCGGCGGGCGTCATGGAGCGCGGCGGTCGCCATGCCGTCGCTTCTCACCTCGTGTGGACTGTTTCTCTACATATGCTTTACTTATCATGGCGAAGCTCCTTCTTCCTCCGTCAGGCGCACATGCCGAAAGATGAACCACAGGGTGAGATCGTATATGGCTTTGAGCGTCCCGGCCAGGATGAATGGCAGCCCAACCAGGAGGAGGGAGTTCTGGAGGAGCAGGCCGGAGAAGACTGGGCTGATGGACGAGCCCACACTGCGGGCCAGGGAGGTGACACTGGCCGCCGCGGTGCGCTCTTCCGGGGCGACCAGTGCCATTGTATAGGCCTGCCGGGTGGGTACGTCCATCTGCGAAAGGACCTGGCGCAGCAACAAGAGCGCCGCGGCGATGGGAAATGTAGGCGCGACGGCCACCAGGAGCAAGAGGATATTGGAGGGTAGGTGGGTGAACACCATTGTGTTGAGTAAGCCGAAACGCCTGGCGAGCGGTACCGCTGCCAGGAACGAGAGTGCCGAGAGGAGGTTCGCACCAAAGAACAAGGCGGAGAGCGTCGTGAGCGGAACACCGAAGCGCAGATAAAAGAAGAGCACCATCAGGCTCTGTACTACCAGCCCCCCGGCCAGGGCATCCACGCTGAAGAGTGCTGTCAATCGCCACACGATGGCACGCGAACGATGAAGTGGAGGAACCAGTCGAGACCTTATGTTCTGTGCCTGGATGGAAGCGTGCAGGGAAACCTCCACATGGAGAGAGAGCAGCAGGGACAGCCCTGCCACCATGAGTGCCAGTGCCGCGTACACTCCGAAGAGAAGACGTACACCAGAGGCAAGCGGTAATCCGGTCCGCGTCAGCAAACTTGGTAACCCTGCCACCAGAGCTCCTACCGCAGTGCTCAGTGAGGCAATCAGGTTGTAGCGGGCGAAGAGGGAGGTTCGCTGCTCGGACATCGTGATCTGCGCAATCATCGTCTGGTCGATGGGCAGAAAGGGAGCCGTCTCAGAGGCCGAGGTGCCTAGCGTCCCGAAGAACGCCGCCACCAGCAGCACAGGATAGCTGGTCGTTAGCCCAAAGATCATGCCGGTCGCGGCCATAAGGAGCGAAAGCAGTGCCAGCGTGCGCCGCCGTCCCCAGGTATCGGCAAAGAGGCCGATCACATAGGTTCCAACCATGTCTCCGACCAGGGACACGGTGATCAGCGTGCCAATAGCCACAGGCGAAAACCCCTCGTCGGCCAAGGCCACGCCCAAGAGCACGGCCAGGAGTCCGTAGGCCAGTGAGCGTAGTCCGCGCATCACCAGAATGAGCCGGGTGTCTCGACGGCGCTTGCTTGTGTCAACTGGAAGTAGTTCTGCTCTGTCCGTTGGTCTCACTCGCGCATCTTCCCTTTGGGTATCTCATCAGCGAACTGTGCATAGAGCGCATCGTAGATGACGCTCGCACGTTCAAGCGCGACCTGATCATCAGGACTCACCGAGCGTATGCCCCGACAGATCAAGTCGAGACCCGGTGCTGCTGGCTCCAAGGTCACATCCTGTACAGTGTCGGCCTCATCCACCACCCGTGCGATACGCTGCAAGATGGGATCATGCAAGTCATACTCGCGCAGCATAGTGTAAAACGTGCAATGTCCCCAGTGATGGGATAAGCGAACACCAGGGATATCAAATGGCTCCGCCCCTTCGGGCAGTGGGTTATATCCGGCAGGCACGAAGAGAAACTCCGCCTGCGGATCGATATAGTGAGTGATCAGCCAGGCGCAGGCCATGCGATCCACGCCGACCTGTTCCCAGGTAACCCATTTCATGAGGCAAACCCTCCTCTCGCATTCATCAGTCGTACCCGCACCAGATCCCCCAGTTCTGAGTGGAAGTAGTCTTGCGCTCGTACCTGTTGATACCTGCGGGAAAGTGCCACCAGATCAGCATCGCTCTGCTCCAGTTCGTCCAGGATCTCCTGATAGACCGCATCTACACGAGCCTGAAACTGATGCACAAGCGCATCTGCCTGCCCATTCAAAAGCAGGCGGGATTCCCATAGGTGCGCTTCTCCGCCGAGTTCGCTAATCTCCACTGCTAGCCACTGGAACTGCTCACGTGTCCAGGGAGTGGCAGGCAGCACCCAGACGGCATCATGTAACAGCAGTGCCCCCAGCCGTTTGAGTTTGCGCCAGGCTGCAGCACGGCTAGCTGTCGGCTCTCGCGGGATTTTGTAGACGAGCAGCACCCATGTCATTCCTTGCAGCTGTTCCACCTGGTACCTCTCCTAGCGATGCAGGAACGAGTACACGACCAGCCCGATGATCGCTGCGCTCAGGACGATGAACGGCTCTGGAATCTTCTTCCACCGCCACAAGATAACCAGGGTTCCGAGGGCAAGCAAGGCAGTAGGGATATCAATGACGGTGCGTC
>WNFX01007714.1_pt1 | contig 10365 bp, 10 predicted proteins | sample 5400111 | NCBI WGS metagenome assembly WNFX01 (sample SAMN13153363, study PRJNA577476) | soil metagenome | isolation source: 40 cm soil or saprolite under grassland replicate 1 | place: USA:California | collected 2016-06-15 | reverse complement strand
CCACGCTGGCGGAGCCCGCGGCGATAAGGCCCGGCGAACAACCGGCTTTGTCGCCGGCTCTGTCGATAGATGCCGGCAAGCAGTTCGAAGCGGCCATGCTCCAGAATCCAATGCCGGTGACGGCTGCGGCACCGGAGGTGCCGGCTACGACGCAGTTGCCGCTGATGCCCTTACTCCCGACTCATGATCAAGGGAACAGCATCCATACGATCTTGGCCACGATTCCGACTGCCGGCGAAGGCCAGAAGCCGAGCGAGGCAGCGATAACCGGGGATGCCGGGCCCGTTGTTGGCCAGGCATTAGCGATGAGCAGCGACAAAAAAGTGGATCAGCTCCAAGCTCCGATGCCGTCTCCGGTCCTCATCGACGCGACGTTGACCAAGAAAAAGAATGAGAGCCGAGAGGACATGCTGAACATGATTTCTGAGCGGACTACCAGAGGTACGGATGGTATGCCGTTAGGGAGCGAGAAGATCCCGGCGGAATTCCTCGCCGGTCCTGCTCCTTCTCCCAGCGCGTCAACAGAATCGGCGGTGCCGGTGCCGAAAGCAGCTATGGCAACCGATGCCTCTCCAACGGCGATGATTTCGCCTCGCGAAACGATTCATCTGCAATTCGGACCCTCCGAGGTGGGCCGCCTCACGCTTCAAGTCTCCGTGCAGTCCCAGCAGGTCCAGGCGACCGTTTCGCTAGAACATCGAGGGCTGGGCGAGTTCCTGACCGCCAGCCAGGGCACCTTGGATGGCGCGCTGCGGCAGCACGGGCTGCGGCTGGAAGAGCTTCATATCGAGACCATGGGAAATCCCGACCTCCTGGGCGCCGACGCCGGCCGAACCGGTTTGTTGGATCACGGCCACCCCCGGCAGGATTCGCCGGGGTTCAACAGAGAATCTCTCACACGCCCGGGACCGGAGAGCGAGGTTTCTATCGCAAGGGCCGACATCCTCGAACCGCTCGGCTCCCGGCACCGCATCAATTTGTTTGCCTGAGTAGTAAGGAGACATCATGTTGGATACAAGTGCCATTCAAGCTCTAGCCCCAGGCTCATCGAGTCAGACGGCGGTGGCCGCGGCCCCGAAGCAGACACTGGGACAAGACCAATTCATGAATTTGTTGATCGCGCAACTCAAGAACCAGGATCCCCTGAACCCGGTCGACAATTCACAGCTAATGGCGCAACTCGCCCAGTTCAGCCAATTGCAAGAGACCCAGCAAATGGCGCAGTCGCTGAATAAATTCATCGCCCAGCAAAACACTGCGAATGCGACCAATCTTGTGACCCTGTTGGGCAAGCACGTGACGACGAACGGGTCCACGTTCGCGTTGACGCCTGGTACGACGACTCCTATTTCCTATACCTTGGCCGCGAACGCCTCCACGGCCACGGTGCAGATCCTGAGCGCCTCCGGGGTGCCGGTGGCAACATGGACGGGGAGTAACCAAACCGCGGGCGCGCAAAACCTCATGTGGGACGGCAAGGACAGCTCGGGCAATACCTTGCCGACCGGCCTCTATTCATTCAGCGTCTCCGCAAAGGCCGCGAATGGCGACGCAGTGTCCGCCACTACCCAGACCACGGGTATTGTCCGGAGTATTAATTACGACGGGAATGGGCCGGTCCTGGTATTCGACGCCGGGCAAACGGCTCTTCCGACCGCCATCGTCAACGTCACTAATTGACATAGGAGACACACCATGGGAATCTTGTCAGCCCTGTTTGCCGCCGTCAGTGGCTTAAATGCCAACGGCACCAATCTCTCGATCATCGGCAACAACATCGCCAATACGGGCACGGTGGGCTTTAAGTCCAGTCGCGCGAATTTCGCCGACATCGTGAATGCCAGTCTGGGCGGAGCGTCAGGCTCCACCTCTAGTGGGATCGGGGTGTTTTTGTCCGGCATCCAGTCCAACTTCACCCAGGGATCGCTGCAGACGACAAACAACTCGCTCGATATGGCGGTGGATGGTAACGGCTTTTTCCAGGTAAAGAGTACCTCAGGGGGGTTCTTCTATACCCGCGCCGGCCAATTCAATGTCAACAAGGACGGCGACGTCGTGAATCCCGACGGGTTGAAACTCCAAGGCTTTCAGGCCGATGCCCTCGGAAACATTACGGGTACCATCTCAGACATCAACTTGTCCACGACCACTTCGCCGCCGAATGCCACCACGAAGCTCACTGTCTCCGCGAATCTGGATTCGCAATCGACGCCGATCGGGCTGACGGCGAAACTTGTCTCAGGAGCCGCTGCGGTCACCACCACGGCGGCGGGCAACCTATCATTCGACATCAATCTCAACGGCGACGGAGCCAAGACTGTGACCCTGGCCGCGGGCTTGACCGGGAGCGCCTTGGCTTCCGCGATCCAAACCGCGGTGCGCGCGTTGAGCGCCGCCGATCCCTACAAAGCTGCTGCCTACTCTGGCTTCACGGCGTCCTACGATGCCGGCACACAAGAATATACTTTCAACTCGGGCATGACCGGCGCTCCGAACATCGCCGGCAGCACCGGGACGGCCGTGGTCACGGTCAACGGCGCCGACACGCTGGCAACCACCATGAACATGACCGCCGCCACCAGCGCCGTCTCCACGACCGGCACCGATTTTGATATTTCCGATCCGACCGGCAAGTCGAATTTCTCCACGTCGCTGACCGTCTATGACTCGCTCGGTATCGGGCATGTCCTCAACACGTATTTCACAAAGGTGGGAACGAACACGTGGAACTACAATCAGGTCACCGACTCCTCCCAGGTGACGGTGGCGGCCGGCTTCGCGTCCGGTGCGGACGCGTTGGTGGCTTCCGGAACCGTCTCGTTCACGACGAACGGGGCACTGGATCGGGAGAGCACGATCATTTATCACAATGCGGGTGGGGATGGCATTGACTTCATCGGAGCCACGGCCGGCCAGGCAATTGCGACCAATTTCGGGACCAGCGTCACCACGGACGGCGGGACCGGGCTCGATATGACGACCCAGTTCGGGTCCATATCAGCGCTGGTCAACCAGTCCCAGGACGGCTACGCCTCGGGCTCGCTTCAGGGACTGTCGGTAAACACAAGCGGCTTGGTGACGGGCCGCTTTTCTAACGGCCAGTTGCGCACGCTTGCTCAGGTGGCCCTGGCCCGGTTTAACAATGCACAGGGATTATCCAAGGTGGGAAAAAACCTTCTGGCGGAAGCCGGCGACTCAGGATCTCCGATCATCGGCAAGCCTGACAGCTCAGGTTTGGGCCGCACGCTGTCGAACTCTCTGGAACTATCGAATGTGGACTTGGGCGAAGAATTCATCAATCTCATCGGCGCCGAACGTGGCTTCCAGGCGAATGCGCGAGTCGTTACCACCGCCGACAACATTCTGGGTGAACTGGTCAACCTGAAGCGATAATCTGCCTCCCGGGCGGGCCGAACACGGCCCGCCCACCTCCCGTTTCCTATCTCTCTAACATTCCTGTGCGCGTGGGACGGCCGTTTTTCCCGTGGGACACGCTTCGGGCCAAATGTGCTTCTGCTGACCGTTTTTTCTTCGTCAAGAAGGTGACAAGACGCCTGACAAGTTTGACGGGCAATAGGGGTGATCTAAGGTAATTGCTCTAGCCAATGGGGGTTGCGCGTTGCGTGCCCCTTCATGTCCTATCTTTCCTTGGCATACCCCTTGCTCACTCATCACGTATATAGGTTTGTTTTCTGACGGCACTGCTTTGGAGGACGTATGGCGACGAATGAGACAACGAAAGAGTCCGAGGAAGGCGCCGCGCCGGTGCCGCCCAAGAAGAGCAATTTGAAGTGGATTCTTGTGGGAGTGCTTGTGCTCTTCGCCCTCGGCGGAGGAGGAGCCTTCGCATGGTTCAAATTTATGACGCCGCACAAGGCCGAGGCCAAAGCCGACGACACCAAGACTGCGGAGGGGAAGGCGGGGGAAGGCAAACCGGGGGAAGCCAAAGCGGAGTCGCCCGGACCAGGGACGAAAATCGGGCCCATCATGGATATGGACCCTTTCATCGTCAACTTAGCGGATGCCGAGCCGCGCTTCCTGAAAGTCACGATCAAGCTCGAGCTGGATGGAGCTCCCGCCAAGGCGGAAGTCAGCGAACGCAGTCCTCAGGTGCGGGACGCGATTCTCATTTTGTTGAGCAGTAAGGATGCCCAAACCCTGAAGCCGACAGCGGGCAAATTACAGCTCCGGGACGAAATCCTGCAGCGGATCAATGCGCTGCTGGCGACCGGCCAGGCTCGCAACGCCTACTTTACCGAGTTCGTGGTGCAATGAGCGAAAAGATTCTCAACCAGGATGAAATCGACGCGCTGCTGAAGGGCGTCGTCACGGGCGAGGTGGAGACTGCGCCCAAGGAGCCACAGACGCCCGCGGCAATCACGGCCTTCAACTTCAGCGGTCACGACCGGGTCGTCCGCGGCCGGATGGCCGCACTGGACATCGTCCACGACCGGTTCATCAAACTCCTGACCGCAACGTTCACCCGATCACTGCATCGCTCCGTCGATATCAGGCTTCAGGCGACGGAAATCGTGAAGTTCGGCACTCTGATGGATCGCCTTCCGCTTCCCTCTTCTCTGGTCATCTTCAAAATGGATCCCCTCGTCGGCAACGGTCTCTGGGCGATGGACGCGTCGCTTGTGTACCTCCTGACAGACTACTACTTCGGCGGGGGCGGCCAGACGCACGTGAAGCCGGAAGGCCGGGACTTTACCCCGATTCAGTTACGGCTCATTCGCAATATCGGCGGTCTCGCGCTTCAGGATCTCGAGAAGGCCTGGACAGGGGCTCATCCCGTTAAGGCAGAGATTCTTCGCGTGGAGAGCAATCCCGAATTTGCCATGGTCATTACCGCTCGCGAATTAGCCGTGGTGGCCACATTACAACTGGAGATCGGAGACGTCAGTAAGGAGTTTTTCCTGTGTTATCCGTACTCGATGCTCGAACCGATCAAGGAGAAGTTGTGCGCTGGGTTCATGAACAATCAGCAGGATGTGAATCAGCACTGGGCGATTCGATTGCGCGAAGAGATCCAGCACTGCCCTCTGGAAATCGCGGTGGAGCTGGGCCAAGCGACGATTCATGTGGAAGATCTTATGGGGTTCGCGACCGGCGATGTGGTTCTTCTGGATAAGAACTTCGGCGATCCGGTAATGGCCTCCATTGAAGGCCTCTCGAAGTTTAGAGGCCTGCTCGGCGTGGTAAAGGGACAACAAGCACTACAGGTCGTCTCGGTCATCAAATCCGGAGACCCCGAGGCAAAGGAGAATAACTATGAGTGAGAGCCAAGCCGGCGCAGTTACAGAAGAGAAGGCGTCCGCGGCCGTCACCGCCCGCCCGGCTGATTTCCCACCCCTGGAGCAGTCAGCGCCGACGGGAAGTACGAACGCGGTGGACTTCATCCTGGATATCCCTCTGCAGCTTTCGGTGAGGATCGGCTCGACCCGCATGTTGATTCGAGATTTGCTGCAGCTCGGCCAGGGATCGGTGATTGAGCTGGACAAGTTGGCGGGCGAGCCGATGGAAGTGTTGGTCAACGGAAAATTGGTCGCTCGCGGTGAAGCGGTGGTGGTGAACGAGAAGCTCGGCGTCCGGCTGACCGACGTCATCAGTCCGGCGGAACGAGTCCGGCACCTGCAATAACGCACGTGTCATTCTGAGCGCAGCGAAGAATCTAACTTCTTAAGAGAGAGATATTCGCTCACTCAGAAGACACAAGTTGAGGGAGTACGAATCCCATGGATCTCACGGAGAGTTTCTTCAAGATGGCATCCTCGCTGGTGGTCGTTCTGGCGCTGATGTTGCTGACCGCCGCGGCTGCCCGGCGTTGGCTGAGGCCAATGCTGGCCGGCGGCGCGTCGATTCCCACGATTCGCTTGGCGACATCGCTTGCTTTGGGCAATCGACGTAGCGTGCTGGTCTTGGAGATCGCGGGCCGGACTCTCGTGATCGGCGCCACTCCACAACAGCTCGTATTGTTGACGCAGTTCGACCGACCGGCTCCCGAGGCGCTCGCTTCCACGCAGTTTTTGGATGCTGGCGTGGTGCGCCCGGAGCCAGTCAAGGAGAGTCAGGTGCCCGTGTACGTGCGAGTGAGTGAAGCGATCCGCAATCACCAAACGCGCGCGACGACAAGGAGCGAGCCGTGAATTTACGACTCGTTGGTTTTGTCGCCCTCATGATCTTACTGGCGCTCGGTTGGATCGGCACTGCTATCGGAGCGACGCCCGCTTCCCCCGCAATTTCGATTCAGCTTGGCGAAGCGGGAGGAACCGGCCCCTCGGTCGCGATGCAGATCGTCCTGCTGCTGACCGTACTCTCGCTTGCGCCCGCTCTCTTCGTCATGGTCACTTCCTTCACCCGCATCGTCATCGTCCTGGCCTTCCTTCGACAAGCGCTAGGAACGCAGCAGGTGCCACCGACACAAGTCCTGGTGGGTCTCGCCATGTTCCTTACGTTCTTCATCATGAGCCCGGTATGGGACCGTATTCATGCCGATGCTCTTCAGCCGTATTTCGATCAGAAGATCTCGCAAGAGGAAGCGTTGGGCCTGGCGGCCAAGCCGCTCCGGCAGTTCATGCTCAAACAGACGCGGGAAAAAGATCTCGCTCTGTTTGTGCGCATTGCCAAGCTCGCGCCGCCGAAGAATCCCGAGGAGCTTCCCATTCGCGTCGTGATTCCGGCGTTCATTGTCGGGGAATTGCGGACCGCCTTTCAAATCGGTTTTGTGATCGCCATCCCATTCATGATCGTGGATATGGTGGTGGCCAGCGTGCTCATGTCCATGGGCATGATGCTGCTGCCACCGGTGCTGGTTTCGATCCCCTTTAAGCTCGTGCTCTTCGTCCTCGCCGATGGCTGGCTCCTGCTCGTCGGCTCCCTCGTGGGGAGCTTTGTGCCGTGACAACCGAAACCGTCATGGACCTCGGACGCTCCGCCATCGAGACAATGATTCTGCTCTCGGCTCCCATGCTGCTGTTCAGTCTCGGCGCCGGGCTGCTGGTCAGCATCTTCCAAGCCGTCACGCAGATCAACGAAGCGACCCTCAGTTTCGTTCCCAAGATCCTGGCGGTCTTTTTAGCGTTCGTCCTATTTTTTCCCTGGATGATGAGCCTGGGCGTGGGCTTTACGGTCAACCTCTTCAACAACATCCCGATGTACATCCGGTGACGTTATGGTGAATCTGCTACCCCTGATCCAGGACTACATCCCGCTCTTCGGGGTGATTTTGATCCGGGTGGCGGGGATTGTGGTCGCCATACCGGCCTTCAGCAGTCGCTCCGTGCCGCTCCATGTACGGATCGGGTTACTGATCGGCTTCACGGTGATCCTATTTCCGATCGTGTCCGATCAAGTGCGGCCTCTCAGTCTCTCATGGCCACAAGTTGTGCCGCTGCTGTTCACCGAATTCATGGTCGGGATGGTGCTGGGCTTCGCCATCAGCTTCGTGATGAACGCGTTCATCATCGCGGGGGAACTCATTGGCATCCAGATGGGCATCAATCTTATCAGCGCTCTCGATCCTGTCGCCGGTGGGCAGGTTCCGATTCTGGGGCAGTTCATGGGCCTGCTGGGGATGCTGATCTTCCTGGCGATCGACGGCCATCACATGATGTTTGAGGCCCTGGTCGCAAGTTTTCAACTCGTTCCGCCCATGCATGTCCACTTCAGCGGTTTCCTCGTGGAAAGCGTCCTGAAACTCGGCCTCGGTATGTTCGTGCTCGCGTTGAAGGTGGGGGCGCCCGTCATGACCGCTGTGTTCATCGTCACCTTGGGAATGGGAATTCTCGGCCGGACCATTCCACAACTGAATGTCATGCTCAACAACGTTCCAATCACGATTGGGGTCGGTCTGCTCGTGCTTGGGTTGTCGTTGCCGTTGTTCGGGTCCCTCGCGGAGTCTAATTTGACAGGCATCGGACCGACGCTTCAGGGGCTGCTCTCGCTCATGGGGCATCCGCAATGAGCGAACAAGCCGGAGAGCGTACCGAACAAGCGACTACGCGGCGACGCGAGGACGCGCGCCGCAAGGGCCAAGTCGCGAGCAGCCGCGAGGTCTCCATCGCCACTTCGCTGACGGCCACTGTCGCCGCGGGGAGTTTCATGGGCGTGTACGCCATAGGCCTGTTAACCACGACGATGCAACGATGGCTCGCTGCAGCCGGCACCACCTCCCTGACCGAAAGCACCTTGCCGACGCTTGCAATGCACGTTGGCCGCGACATTCTTGCCGTTGTGATCCCGTTCGGACTGCTCCTGGTGGGACTGGCCGTGGGCGCGCATATCCTCCAGACCGGCTGGGTCTGGTCGACGGAACGGCTGCAATGGGACCTGACGCGCTTGAGTCCGATGGCGGGGCTCAAGCGGCTCCTCTCGCTGCGCGCTCTCATGGAGCTTCCGAAGTCCCTGTTCAAAATCGGGATTGTGACAGGCTTGGTCTATTGGAATCTCAAGGATGAAATCCTGGCATTGCCTCTCATGCTCCAGATGGAGCCGCAGGCGGTCTTGTTCCAGGCCGGGCGCCTGGCCTGGTCATTGACGCTATGGATCGCTGGCGCGCTCGGCGTCCTGGCGGTCGGCGACTACGCGTTTCAGCGATGGCAGTTTGGGCGCGACCTGCGGATGACACGCGAAGAAGTCAAGCGGGAGCAGCGGGAAACGGAAGGCGATCCATTGATCCGGTCCCGCATCCGAACTCTTCAGCGCGAAAGGGCCCGGCGTCGCATGATGCAGGAAGTGCCGAAAGCCGATGTGGTGATCACGAATCCCACCCATCTGGCGGTCGCTTTAAAGTACGACGGCATACGAATGGCAGCGCCTACGGTCGTGGCCAAAGGGGCGGGTTACATTGCCGAGCGCATCCGGCAGGTGGCGGCTGAGCACGGCGTCCCGATCATCGAAAACAAACCATTGGCGAGAAGTCTTCATAAGCTGGTGGACCTGGGGCGGGAAATCCCCTCGGAGCTCTATCAGGCGGTGGCTGAGATCCTCGCGTTGGTATTGCGCTCGAAAGGACGGCTGTAGGGATGAAGCCTCGCGCGTCAAGCCCCCTAGCACGAATCGAGCCTCTAGGAAGTAGTATGGCGAACACGACGGCGGAACCCAAGATCCTCGGGCCGGACTGGATGAAGAACGGCGACTTGGTGCTGTCGGTCAGCGTCGTCGGCATTCTCATGGTGATGCTGCTTCCTTTGCCGCGCCTGATTCTGGACCTTCTGCTGAGTCTCAGTATCACATTGTCAGTCGTGATTCTGCTCGTCTCGATGCACGTGCGCCGCCCGTTGGAGTTCTCCGCCTTTCCTTCGATCCTCTTAGTGGGGACCCTGCTGCGGTTCTCCCTGAACATCGCGGCCACCCGGCTGATCCTCCTGCACGGGAACGAAGGCCAGGGCGCCGCGGGAGACGTTATCAAAGCGTTCGGCAATTTCGTCATGGGCGGAAACTATACGGTCGGCATTGTGGTGTTCTCCATCCTGGTCATCGTCAATTTCGTCGTGATCACCAAAGGCGCCGGCCGTATCGCAGAAGTCGCGGCGCGCTTCACGTTGGATGCCATGCCGGGCAAACAGATGAGCATCGACGCGGATTTGAACGCAGGACTCATCAATGAAGGCGAAGCCCGACGACGCCGGAAGGAGATCGCTGATGAGGCGGATTTCTACGGCGCGATGGATGGCGCAAGTAAATTCGTCCGAGGCGACGCGATCGCCGCCGTGATCATCATCATGGTCAACATCATCGGCGGGCTCGCAATTGGGGTGCTCCAGCAAGGCCTCAGCCTGGTGCAGGCCGCTCAAAACTATACCGGCGCTGACATCGCGCGTCAGGTGCTGATGAATCCGAAGACGATCGGAACCGCCGCGGGGCTTCTGGCCATCCTCGGGTTCATTCCCGGGCTTCCGCACACCGCCTTCTTATTTCTTGCTGCGCTGCTGGGCGGCCTTGCCTATCAGCTCCGCAACACGACCCAAGAATCTGAGCTCGCGCTGGCCGGAGCGATGGAATCTCCGGGAGCATCGGGCACGGCCATCGGGGGCGCGGCCAAACCTACGGATATGCTCGAGACGCCCGCGCCCGTGGATCTCATGGAGCTGCAAGTCGGCTATGGCTTGATCGGTTTGGTGGACGGGGATCGGGGCGGAGAACTCCTGGAACGGATCAAAGCCATCCGCAAACAAATCGCGCAGGATTTGGGTTTCATGGCGCCTCCCATTCATATCCGCGACAACCTGCAGCTGCGACCAAATGGCTATACGATCCTGATCAAAGGGGCCGAGTTGGTGCGCGGCGAAGTCATGATGGGGCACGTGCTCGCAATCGATCCTGGGACCGCCGAGAAAGGCCTCGAAGGGATCGCAACGCGAG
>WNFX01022900.1_pt1 | contig 10366 bp, 10 predicted proteins | sample 5400111 | NCBI WGS metagenome assembly WNFX01 (sample SAMN13153363, study PRJNA577476) | soil metagenome | isolation source: 40 cm soil or saprolite under grassland replicate 1 | place: USA:California | collected 2016-06-15 | reverse complement strand
CAATCATCGTGTCGATGCCCTCCCGCGCAATCGCTTGCGCGAGCTGTTGAAGAAATATAATCGGCTCCGCTAATCGAGTATGGCTCACCGCTAGAGGATTCTTATCGGAGTGCTTTCTCTATCGAGGTCGGATCATCGACCAGAATCCATTCGACTACGGAGACTGGCAGGCTGCCGTTTTTAATTAGATCGTCATGAAATTGACCGAGGCCGAAGTTATTACCTTGTCGATCCTTGTAACGGCCGAGCAGATTCATGATCTGCCATTTGCCGATGATGTAGCTGATCTTTTGCGTGGGACTCGAAGCCGCCCCGGCCGCCTCGCCTTCGGCTGCTTCGCGATCGAGTCCACCCGCCTCCATAAAATATTTTACGGCTTGTTCGAAGGTCCATCGGCCAGTGTGCAGGTTTACATCGACTCCGACGCGCGCCGCGCGATAACGCGACAAACGCAGAATCTGTCCCTGGGCCGCAGAGTTGTTCGGATAAAGTCCGGTCCGCATCAACATCTCTTCGCCGTAAAGTGCCCAGCCTTCTATGAACACGCCGTCCTCGTGTTGACGGCGGATCTCATCGCTCAAATGCTTCGCGATGGAGAGTTGGAGAAAATGTCCGGGAATCCCTTCGTGTCCGAGGATCGGCCGCGGATCTTCAATTGCCGCGCGAATATAGAAGTTCTTCGATTTCGAATCGTAGGTCGGAATGAAAAAGAAACCAGTGGGATCTTTGTCGTAAACGCCCGGTGGATTCATGAAACCGCCGGGGCTGGTCGGCTTGAACGCTTCCGGCAACTGTCGAATCTGAAAAGGACCGAGATAATCGGGCATCGTCACGAGGTTGTGTTGCTTTATGAACTTGATCATCTCTTCTTCGCGACTCTCGTAAGCTTTTAAAAACGAGGCCTGGTCCGGCGGGATGTTCGCGCTGCGCTTCGGATCCGGATCGGCCAGCTTCGGATCGGGCAAAAGCGCTTCCAGCGCACGATAACGCGCGAGTTCAACGCGCCCGATCATCTCCACCTGCCCAGCGTCGAGCGGCAACAGGAGCACGTGCTTGAGATAGTAATTGTAATTCGCTTCGCCCATCGGCGCGAAGTCCACCATCTTTGGCAAGCGTTTCTCCAGCTCGTCGGCGTAGCTGTGGAGCGCGACCAGAGCGGAATCTCGTGTCTTAACCAATTCCTCGTGTTCGTTAGGCGGAAGACCAACATCGAACGCCATCAAACTGTCATTTAAAAGTGGATCGATTGAGCGCGCCGATTGGATCGCGAGTTGCGCATAGAGTTTTACTGGGTTTTGCAAATTGCTCAGACCTTTCGTTAGCAACGCCGGCATTTGTTTAAGCCGTGCTGTCGCTGCTAGGGCGCGGTTGCGCGGCGTATTGTATTCCTTCTTCAGCAACGAGAAGATGCCGTTAGTGCAGTCACCGACGTAAACCTGCGGATTTGTTCGCTCGAATTTGAGAACGCGGTTTCCGAATTCGACTTCCTCGAGTTGCGCACGGAAAAGAATTGCATCAATCCGCTCGTCCTCCGGCCAGTTATCGGTCTTCATCGCGCGAACCTTCTCCAGTAGCGAATGCACATGCTGCTGGCGCTCTGCGATTTTGCCCGGTGAATAATCGGTCAGTCGATCGTCCCAGGTGTGTAGTCCGGCGTCGCTGCTGCGGACCGGATAATTCTCATTCCGCCAGACGTAGTAATTGTCCGCCATCTTGTGCAATGCCGCGGCCGCCGCATTTACGCTTTGAGTCTTAAAGGTGTCGGGGCTGATGCTCGGGGTAGATTTCGTGATCAGTGCCTTGTTCGAAACATCCGGAGTTCGCTGCGAAGGGGACTGCGCGCGGCTGTTGCCCGAACTGATAACGAGCAAGACGAAAGCGACAAAGAAAAAATTGATCAACTTCACCGCGGAATTCTATTGCGCAGCGGCGAATCGGAAAGCGCAAATCACGTCAGACATTCCGGAGTCTTCAGTCGCCCTCTTCCAGTTCCGCAAGCAATTTCTCTTTTAAATGGCGGCGCGCTGATTTCTTGATTGCGCGCCGCTCGGCCGCGACCGCTTGCTTTTCCGCCTGGCGTTCTCGTCGCGTCCGCGTCTCGACCGAGCTGGGTAAATGCGTGATCTTCGGTCGCTGCGCGCCGACTTTTCGCTCTTTCGGTTTCGCGTATGGATTCATTGAAAAATTAGCGGCTTTTATTTGCGATAAAAAGGAGAGGCAATGCTGCAAGTTGAAGGATCACTGAAAACAGCACCAGGGCCAGGATCGATTTGTCGTAAAGCAGTCCCATTGCTGCGCTGCCGAGAAACCACGCAATTCCGTAGCCGGTATCAAACAAGCCAAACGCCGTGCTACGCTTTTCCGGCGGGATTACGCCGGTCAACATCGCCTGGAGCAACGATCCTTGTGCGCTCATCCCAATCCCCCAGAGGATCATCCCGATCAGCGCGAAAAAGGATGTGCCCAGAAAAACAAGAGGCGCAGATGCCGCGGACATGAAAAACGCGAGCAAAGCAACATTGCCGCCGAATTTGTCGAATAAGCGGCCAAATGGCAGCGCAGCGAGCGCACTGCTCGCCATCGCGACTGCGTAGAAGACGGGAATCAGATTTGTCGGGATCGTGTGCGCCTTTTGGAAATGAAATCCGATCAACGCGAAATCCGCCAAACCTGCGGCGATCAACGCGCCCCCGCCGAGATAAATCCAATAAGGCAGCATCAGATAGCGCTTCGCAAGAGGCTGCGCCGACAATTCCTCCAATTCCTGTGGGCGAGGATGTAAGAAGCGCGCCACGACCAAAATGCCCAGACAGAGCAAAGCCGGAATGAGCAACATGCCAAAACCAGTTCGGTATCCACCCTTTAGAAAAAGGATCAGGGCAATAAGTAGCGGTCCCATCGTTGCGCCTGCTTGATCGAGCGCCTCGTTGAGGCCGAAGACCCAGCCGGCCCCGATCGAGCGACCGGCATGCGAGAGCATCGCTTCCACGACCGGTTTTCTGATCGCTCTGCCGGTGCGTTCTGCAACTACCAGGCCAGCTGCAAGTGGCCACTGCCCGGCGAGAGCGAGCGCGGGAACAGCGAGCATGTTGATTGCGTAACCCGTAAACGTGACAAACCAATACTTCTGTGTCTTGTCCGCGAAATATCCTGAGACGGAGCGCAGGGCGTACCCTATGAGCTCGCCGAAACCGGCGACAAAGCCGACAATCGCCGCGCTCGCGCCTAACGAACCGAGAAACGGACCGACAATTCCGCGCGCGCCTTCGTAGGTAAGATCAGCAAAGAAATTTACGATGCCGATGATGACGACGAAGCTGAACGCCGATCTATTTCTCATTACTCATTAATCAACACGAGTTGACACAAATAAAGGCGCTGGCCAACAAAGAAGGAAGCGTTTTATAAGTCGTGCTTATTCGTGGCTAAGAGATGAAGACCCTTGGAATTATCGGCGGCGTTGGACCGGAGAGTACGATCGAATATTACCAGAACATCATCGCGCTCTATCGCGAACGGCAGCACGACGGTAGTTATCCGGAATTCGTCATTAATAGCGTTGATCTGAAGAGGGGACTCGATTTCATGGCCGCGAATAACCTCACCGGTATGGCCGATTATCTGCTTGAGGAAATCGCCAAACTCGCACGGGCCGGTGCAAACTTCGGCCTGATCTCGGCAAACACGCCTCATATTGTCTTTGATGAGCTCGCGTCCAAGTCGCCAATCCCCTTGATCAGTATTGTTGAAGCAACGTGTACAGCTGCCAAAGCGCGGAAGTTGAAACGGCTAGCTTTGTTCGGGACGCGTTTCACGATGCAGGGAACTTTTTATCCGAAAGTTTTCTCGTCCCAAGGAATCGAGCTCGTCGTGCCTGACCCAACAGATCAGGATTATATCCACGACAAATACCTGAACGAATTGGTCCTTGGAAAATTTCGGCCGGAGACGCGCGCAGGACTACTAGCGATTGTCGATCGCATGAAAGCGACGAGTGACATCGATGGCGTGATTCTCGCCGGAACGGAGCTGCCGCTGATTTTACGTGATGCCGAGCACAACCGGATTCCGTTTCTCGACACGACGAAGATTCACTGCGAAGCCGCCGTCGATCGGATGTTGTCGTAGTATGAAACGCGTTACTGGCATCGGCGGGATTTTCTTCAAGTCGGGGAACGCTGACAAACTCTGCGAATGGTATCGCGAGCATCTCGGCATCGCGTTCACGAACCCTAAATCGGCAATCGGTTTGGGCGGTGAGGGGTTCGAACCCCCGACCCTCTCGGTGTAAACGAGACGCTCTACCACTGAGCTAACCGCCCAATTTTCCTGGGGGAATCGGCGTTTTCTGCCTTTCTCTTATCGATCGAAATTTTTTCACCGGCTGGTGTCGTCCTGTTGTTGTACGGCATAAATCCTACTGTAGAGGCAGCCGTCGTGTCTGTAATTCTTTCCAGCAGACGTGACGACGGAGTCTTCCGCCTCATTTAGTGCAGGCGCTTCGTGAATTTCGCGGTGCAGCGCCACAAAGGCTGGGCTTTCGCCCAGAAGCGAGGTTTCTTCGTGTCGTGTCGTCGACATTTCAGGGAGTCCCGGCCCGCAGCCTTCGCGTCCACCGGGTTATGTGCAACGAAAGTCTACTCCGGTCTGGCAGACTAAAGTAAACCATAGGGTCGTTTTCAGTCGGTACGACGAGTACGGAAATTGTAATTTGGCTATCGAAATCGCAAGCGATCGTGGGTGTTAACTGTCGCTTAAGTAGGCCAGGCTCACGGCGCCATGTCCCCGACGCTCTTGTATTTACCGGGTGAAGCGAATACGCTCCAAATCGGAGTCGTGCAAATCTGCGACGCCCAACGTTCAAATCTCAGTCTCACATGCACACAGATGTTGCGCCGCTCTTTACCGTCGCGATTGCTACGTGCGGAGACGGCGGGTTCCTGGCCCCAGTCCCTCACCAGCCGGCGCCAATCCCAGCGGTTTGGCGAATCGATGTCGAGCCCGACGAGCACCAGCCCGATGTGCAACAAAGACCCTGGAAGGGCTTTGTTGCTATGGCGAAGTTAGTCGAAGGACTTCGTGATCGCCTGGCGGAACGTTCGGGCCACGTCGTGCATCCCACTTGGTTTGTGCGCCTCGATCCCGATATTGAGCGCTGCTTTGGCCAGGTGGATTTCGTCGTCCGTCGGCACCAAGAGTTGTTCGATCAGTTGATTGCGCATAAGGATCCTCTTGGCATCCATGTCCACCCTCAACGCTGGGATGAGGAGCGTTCCGTGGCATTCGCCGACTATGCCGACAACGCCTGGACCACACACTGCTTGACCGTTGCGTCTGATGCCTTTGCTCACCGCTTCGGTGAGCCGGTCCGTCGTTCTAGCCAAGGCGGGTATTTTCTAACCGAAACTGTCCTTGACTCTGCGATCGCACTCGGGATCAAAGTTGATGTGACTGTAGAGCCTGGCTTGCCGGCAAAGACCGCAGACCCATCGTTCGGCGCCTATGCAACCGCGGCATCTGGAGATTTCCGCAACTGTCCTCGACAGCCCTACTATCCATCACGGGACTCGATGATGGCTCCATCATCGTCGCTTGCCGACTGCCGCCCCATTCTAATCGTGCCCCTTACCGCCTACGACTACCAGAGCGCCTTGACGTCGTGGCCCCGCCGAATCGCCAAAAAGCTCCTGCGGAGACCGCGTCACCACTCTCCCCTTAATCCGTGGAAGGAGTGGCCTAGTCCGAAGGTTTACTGGAATCTCGTCGCGCAAGCCACGGATGAGCAAGCCGCGCGCTATGTCGCGTTCGCCATCCGAACCGATGCCCCTGAGTCGCGCTCATACCAACGCGTTCGGACACTTCTCGAGCACCTGCCGAGCCACCCTATCTCAGCGCGATTGCAATTCGTTGATCCGCTCGGACCGGAGATCCGTGCGCTTGCGACGCCGTCTCGTGGATAGCCGCACTCACGGGACGCCGGAGCGGAGAACGGCACCCATCGGCCTCTTTCAGTGCACGACCAGTCGTCTCTCCAAAATTCCCGGAGCGGACGGAAGCGCAGCTAGTGAGATTCAGGACCGTAATCATTCTGTGATTCGGATTGCCGAGACAATAATCGGGAACTCGATCTCCCACCGCGCGGGCCTCTCCCGATCCACAGTCGTGGCTATCAGCCGGAATCTCTAACGACTTGGGAGCGGCGCCGGATGCTGGCCCAGGATCAACTCGCGATCGTCAAGGAAACTGGCGAATTCGAGCGCGGCAGCAACTTCCCTCTGCGCCTGGGCGTCGTCCGAAGCGGGCAATAATCTCGGCGTTGTTTCGTCGACCGAACTGAACGCGCGGAAATAACCCGCGGGAATTAACTCTGTTGAATTGGCGCGTGCGCTCTTCCAGTTCACTTCCCCTTGGACACAGGTGATGCGCGCCGTTGTGCCTTCCATTTGCAGGGTAAAAAGCGATCCCCGTCCGGCCATAATCATTCCGGCTTCTGTTTTAATTTTCAGATCGTCCTGGTCCGACCCAAAATTGGAAAGTGATGCGCGGACGATTCCGTTATTCAAATGGAGGACAGCAAAACGCGATCTCATTGGGTCAACCATTGCGTTGCCCCATTTTACGACCCGTAATTCATCAATCCGAAGATCTGTTTGTTCCGCGACCTCAACAAAAATCCCGGGAACAAGACAGAGTGAAACCTTCCCGTGCGGTGCGGTCTTCACCTCGTTTCCAACGGCCAAGTGCGAGGCGGCCGATAACTGGCGCGGATTCTGGTCGATCTCGTTTCTGTTCCCGAAGGTCGTTTTACCTTCAGCGTTTAGAATCGTGGCGAGCACCGACCGTAGCGGTCGAGCCAGAATGAAAAACCAGCAAAAAAAACTACGACGCAAAGAAGCCAAATCGCAAATGGACGCCCTGATTTAGGAACTCCGACGCGCATGTGAATCACGCTTGCCGCGCGCATTGCCGCTAATCAATCAACAACGGAGCGATAAGCGCGCGCTCTTCCGGCAAGAGGGGTTCCGCTCCAAGGTTGCGCGCATCGCCCCGCGCGCCTTCTTCTGCTCGGCATAAATGCCAAGGCGAGCAACTTCTCGGGATTGTTGCGGCACTCAGTGCGCTAACTGGCGCTCGAATGACGCAGTCAATTCCCGCGCAGGAAATTTGTTTACCCCGTGATCGCTGCTGTGACGGGTCCCATCTTGACCTTTGCGCCGCCAGATTTCTTGGGCACATAGAGCAAAAATTGGCCGCTGCCTAGATCCATGGTTCGCGCTCCTTGGCCGACACTGAAGATAGTTTTCTCGCCCAGACGCGTGATTGATTGATCCTTAAAAGTCAGTTCACTCCGGGACTGCACACCAGTCTGCACCGCCGTCCCCTGGCGAACATTATCATTGACTGCAGCCGGACGCGGTGATGCGTTCGATGGAAGCACTTTAACGTCCTGGATGACTTGGGTCACCTTCGCTTCTTTGAGCTCGTCTGCGCTGACTGCGTTTGGGAACCAAGTCGCGAGCGCAAATGCAAGCGACGCGGTCATCAAAATGCCCCGGAGTTGGATATTCATGCGTGTGTATAACCTATTCTGCGTTATTTGCTAAGTGTTTTCTTTTTAAACCTTTTTAAGCCCGCTGCAGGCCGACCCACGAGTAATCAGTTGCCAAGCCGATTGGCTCGCGATGAATGCCGCTACTGCGCCAACTAGAAAGGCACAAGCTGTCAGTCGGTGACCTTCCGGTAGTCCAGACGAGCGCGCTGGACGTAAATCACGCTTGCCGCGCCTTATTCCTGCCGCTCGACTAACCGCGGCAATGGAAGGACTTTCATACTCGGTTTTCTAGAGGCCACTCGGAGGCCGGTTCATTCCTTAAAACCGCAGAGCAGAACATGGCTCGAAGTCAGAAGGGGATTCAACCAGGAGCGCAAACGCACTCCTTCAACCTTGGTCGGGATCAGCAGCACACGATCTGCCCATGCCTCTATCTGCTCCAGCGAGTCGTAAACACTGTAAGAATAGGCGATGCCATCACAGTCAGATATGTCGCAGCGTTTGCCTCTCGTCCAAAGGAAATAGACCAGCGGCCACAGTTTCATTTTCCAGAACAGCACCTTCGCCAACCTGGCAGGAAGACCGGCGCGTCCGAAACGATTCGTGTCCGAGAGAAAGATCGCCCTCCGGCTGACTCTGAGCATTTCGGAGATGACTGGCCGGGGATCTTTCACATGGTGGAGGACTCCGAATTCGCAGACCGCATCGAAGCTGTGGTCCGCAAAAGGGAGGGTCTGTCCGTGTCCTTGCCGGATCACGCCAGTGGGAATGCCTTTTTGAACGGCCTTATCGATCAATGCCTGGACCGGCTCAATTCCGCAGACCTCGAAGCCGGCTTCCAGGAAACCTTCGATGGCGCGGCCGGTGCCGGCACCGACATCGAGGATCCGTTGCACACCATGGACTCTCATGAGATGGATCGCGTGGCTCAGAGCGAGCGCATGCTCATCGCCGCTGTTCACGTGCACACGGTCGTAGTTGAACGCGGTATCGGTATAATACGCCGCTTGCGCGACAGGGTGTTCAACGTTCCGGGGTTTCATAGCGAACGGAAAAATTCATGACACCAACGCCCGGACCAAAGGACTACACGGATCAATGCAATCCGCCAAGGCGCGTTCATGCCACTTTACGATTGGCGCGATGGGGCACATGCTCTCGAGCGGAAGCCGCAACCGATGGACGCGACTGCTCAGCGAAGGAAGATTCTGTTCGTTGCCGGCGTGGGGAGAGGGAGCGATTCGATTGGGGTGCATGGCGTTATTCCTGCCGCTCGACTAACAACGGAGCGATAAGCGCGCGCTCTTCCGGCAAGAGGTGTTCTGCGCCAAGCTTTTGCGCATCGCCCCGCGCGCCTTCTTCGTAGCCGTTCACCGCCAGTACCGCAGCCCGAACCGCGAGCGCACCGGGAGGTTCAGAGCCGGTTGCCCGTACGTCGCGGAATGCTTTTAAGGCGTCCCTTTTTTTCCCTAAGCGAAGCCGCGCCAGACCGAGGGTTGCCCGCGCTCCCCAGTTCCACGGCTCCTGACCGACAAGAACCTGAGCTTGCCGCTCCGCTGCTTCAGCGGCGCCATCCGACGCGCCGAGCAGCAGTCGCAGATAAGCGTCCTCATTTCGTGCCGCGGCGTCCTCGGGCCAGAGTTGGACAATCTCCGCCGCCACGGTTTGTGCCTCAGCAGTATGCCCAGACGCCAACGCCACGCGAAGGCGGCCGGCATGGGCTGCGCGGTTTTGGGGTGCGAGCTTGATTGCTTCAGAGAAAGCGGTATCCGCGACATCGTTGGCACGGTTCTGTTCGGCATAACTCGCCAGGGCGAGCAACTTCTCCGGAGTGCCAGCGGCTTCCAATGCGCGCTGCCATTCATTCAATGAAGCAGTGGCTTCGCCGAGGTGTGCCCGTGCGGTGGCGAGATACATATGTTGCAAAACCGGATCCACCGGAAACCGTTCGCTAGTCAATACTGCCTTCACCTCGTCCCAGTGTCCAAGCACTGCGAGCGCATTAATGTGCTGAAGATAGAGATTTTGGTTCTTCACGGCGCGATCCAACGGCAACAATTCCAAGGTCCTCCAAGCACGCCCGATGTTGTTGAGCCACGCGGCCAGTGCAGCCAGGGTTTCATCGTCTCCCTTGCCGAAACGCTCGAGTGCTTGCCGAACATATTCATCCATAAGCGGAGGATCGTGCTGAACGCGCAGTTGAAGAGCCAGCAGCTGGTGGTAAGGGCGTGCACGGGGATGTTTTTCCAGAGCATCGGCTATTTCGAGAAGCCCCATCGTGCCTGTGGGTCGGGCGGCGGAAGCGCCGCCAGGGCCGAGCGTTAGAGAGGTTTCACCACTTAAGGTCGCGGGCGCAAGCGATCCTTGGCGCGCCGACAGGCCGTGGTCAAGCTGACCGGTGAGAAAGACGAGTGCGTCAAGCGAGGCCGGATTCCGCGAATCGCGCGCCAGATCTTCGAGGTGTTTTCGCGCACTGATGTACTGCGGCGACTCAGGCGTCGTGATCGACAGAACAAGGGTTGCAGCGGAGAGAGTCTCGTAAGGTTTTGCGTGCTCCTCGGCCATTACGCGTTCGGCATAATCCACCGCGAGAACTGGATCTTTCCGGCGAACGGCGAGTTGACCGGCGAGCAAGATATCAATCGTGGCGGCGCCTCCTTTTTGTGCCAGCAGCGAATCGATCTGCGTCGCCGCCGTCGCTAGTTCGCCGGCAGCGAGAGCAGCTCCAGCAAAGTCGCGGCGATCCTCGGTGGTAAGGCGGTGTTGTTCGTCAACTTTCTTCCACCACCCCAGCGCTGCAGCGGCTTGTTGCGT
>WNFX01007314.1_pt1 | contig 10367 bp, 8 predicted proteins | sample 5400111 | NCBI WGS metagenome assembly WNFX01 (sample SAMN13153363, study PRJNA577476) | soil metagenome | isolation source: 40 cm soil or saprolite under grassland replicate 1 | place: USA:California | collected 2016-06-15 | reverse complement strand
CATTCCGACTCACCATGATCGGTCCCGATTTTGTGTACAGTCACGGCACCCACATGATCGACAAAAAGAAACGAAGTATGCTCCTCCAGCCAATCGTACCAGGAGAGGGTACCCACATCGATCGGAGCACTCTCTCTTTCCATCTGGTATAACCGCCCTTTTTTCACCACGGGCTTTGTTCGATGTATCAAGAGAATCCTCTGTTTACTTATGCCGTATCCTCCTGCCCATCTTCTTTAAAGTCCAAGTTCCGTTTTTCGCAGGCGTCTGAATTCTCGGCACAAGCACATTCATCAAATTACATCTGGCATATCACAATTTTATCACAAAAATTACTAATGCCCTTACAAAAGAGTCACACTGCCCCGACGCGTTCACATGAGTTAAGGAAATCCTCTCTGTATCAAAGAGTCGGAGAAGAAGGACAGATCATGTTGTGCCGGATGTGCTAAAGGTGGTGTTGGCATAGTCTCCCCGCTAGATTATGAGTCCTTCCACAATACTGTCCAGAACTGTCCCTTTTCTAACCCCAATGGGGAATAGCTTATTCACGCAACTTCGACTACAGTGTTCATCAAGAGGAATAAGATTTCTGGCTGTTTTGATGAGATGACGATGAGTGTTGAAGGTTCAACACATATGCCCGTATTTGACCTTACTAGATCTCGCGCAGTAAGCCCAAGCTTTCGGTCAGAGGACCAGGGTTATCGCGGGCACTGGCTCAGTCGGCAGCCGCAGCGGACGCGAGTTACCTGGCCTCTGCTCCGGACTGCTTGGGTGGTGTCCAGCAAGCGCCTGTTTCTTGACAGAAGGTGTCGATTGCAGCGTCGAGGGTAGGGAAGAAGTGGTCTGGATTGAGGGGGCCGATGAGTTCGTAGCGCTCGAGCTTCGTTCGGACAGGGTGTTTGAGTTCGGCGAACACGAGGGAGATGCCGTTAGCGTTGAGTTCCTCGTCGAGGTCGGCGAGCATGTCAGCGGCGGTGGTGTCGACGTCGGTGATCGGCTCTGCAGCGATGAGAATCCAGCGCGGTCGTGGCTCGGCGGCTGCCAGGCGGCGGATCTGGTTGCGGAAGGTGCGGGCATTGACAAAGAACAGGGGTGCGTCGAACCGGAAGATCATGAGACCCGGTAGTTCCTCAGCGTTGGGGTGCTGTTGCCGGTCGTGATGGCCAGCCAACCCTGGAACGCGGCCGAGTGTCGTCTGGTACGGCCACCATGCTCGTCGGAAGACGTTGAAGATCGAGAGAGCAACGGCGACCGCGATGCCCGCAAGGACGCCCAGCAGTGCCACACCGAGAAATGCGGTGATCGAGAGCAGGAACTCGACGCGACGCTGGCGCCAGAGACGCACGGTTCCGGGGATATCGGCCAGCGAGAGTGATGCGGCGATCACGATAGCGGCGAGTGTAGGCTGGGGGAGGTTTCGCAGCAGCCCAGGCACGAACACAAGCATCAGCACGATCATCGCGGCTCCGACGACCCCGGTGACCTGCGTCTTAGCGCCTGATTGCTCGGCGACTGCGGTGCGCGACCCGCTTGTGCTGACCGGGAATCCCTGGAAGAAACTGGCGGCGACGTTCGCAGCACCGATCCCGATCATCTCGCCGTTGCCGTCGAACTCCTGCCCGGTGCGGGCGGCGAAAGACGAGGCGGTGGAGATGGTGTCGGTGAGCGCCACAAGCGCGATCCCCAGCGCTCCCGCGACCAGCAGTGGGAGGTCGGACACAGACACAGGGCCCGGCACTGCCGGTCGTGGGAATCCCTGGGGAAGAGTTCCGACAAGCGAGACGCCATGACCAGCAAGATCAAGCACCGCTGATGCTGCGATTGCGACGAGGACCGCCACGAGCACACCAGGGATGCGCGGCAGCCAGCGCCCGAGTGCGAGGATCAACCCGAGACTTACCAGGCCGATCGCGACAGCGGCTCCGACCGCCTCTCCCGAAGCGAGCCCATGCACGAACGCGCTCGCCTCGTTGATCAGGCCGTTAGCGTCAACGGAGAATCCGAACAGTTTGGGCAGTTGTCCGATCAAGATCGTCAACGCGAGGCCGTTCATGTAGCCGATCTGCGTTGGTTTTGAGAGCAAGTCGGCGACGAACCCGAGCTTCGCGATCCCGGCGACGATCATGATCGCCCCTACGATCAGCGCGAGCATTGATGCCAGGGCAATCGCACGTTCGGGACTGCCATTCGAGCCGAGGATCGGCAGGATCGTGGCCGCGATCATTGGCCCCAGCGACGAGTCCGGGCCGAGTACCAGGATCCGCGAAGGCCCAAACACGGCATAGCCGATCAGGCACAGGACTGTAGTGTAGAGGCCCGTGATCGGCGGCAAACCGGCGAGCTCGGCGTAGGCCATTCCTTGAGGCACTAGCAGAGTGCTCAGCACGATCCCGGCGACCACGTCTCGGCGTAACCATGAGATCCGGTAGCTCGCGAACACGCGCGCGCCGGGAAGCCACCGTGACACCATCACAAGCCCTCCTCGGAGGTCAAGAACCCGTACTGATTCCAGGTGGAGCGCTCGCGGAACGGGAAGCGGTCGACGAAGTACTCGGTTTCCGCGCTTGTGTAGTACGGAGATACTTTAGGCATTTTTTCCCCTCCCTCAAGTGCTTTCATATTTACCACCCTATGCATAATGAAATATGCGAGTATTGTACAACCTGGTGTCAAGGTCCCGCTTATTGCACCTACAAGTCCTCCCACGATATTGTCAAGAACTAACCCTTTTCTAACCCCAATGGGGAATAGTTTTTTCGCACGTCTTCGACTACAGTGTTCATTAAGAGGAATATGATCTCTGGCTGTTTTGATGACGCCATAATGAGTGTTGGTGTTTCAACGAATGCACCCATATCTCACATGCTGTGACCTCTTGATGAACTTTAGCCAGTGCTCTATGAGCGCAATGTGATACGACACACAGAGCTCTAACGAGCAAGAGAGTCAGCCCTTGAGCATCACAACTAGCAATTATGTAGATCTAGTAATCAAGGAAGTGCGTTCCCCTATATCAGCTGCATCATTGTAGCAAGGAGAAGAAAATGACTACTTCAACACCACCCGCCACCATTCCACCCGGGCAGCGTCCTATCTGGCACACCCTCAGTATCGAGGATGCACTGCGAGAGCAGGGTGTCGATGCAGCGACCGGGCTAAGTCAGGCTGAAGCGGAGACCCGTACGAAGAAATACGGGCCAAATGCGTTCGCACAAGCGAAGAAGCAACCGGGCTACGTTGCTTTCTTGAACCAGTACCGGGATCCCATGCAGATCGTCCTGTTAGTGGCAGCCATCGTCAGCATCATTATCAAGGAATGGAGCACTGCCCTGCTGCTGATCGTGCTGACGCTGTTTAATGCGTTTTTGGCACTGCGCCAGGAAGGCAAGGCAGAGGCGAGCGTTGCGGCTTTGCAGAAGATGCTGATCGTCAAGTCCAGAGTTCGCCGTGGTGGCCAGATTATCGAGCTGCCAGCGGAGCAGATTGCTCCGGGAGATATCGTTGTGCTGGAGGCTGGCGACCGCGTTCCAGCAGATGGCCGCATCATCAGAGCCGCGACGCTGGAGATCGACGAGTCCGCCCTCACCGGTGAGAGCGCTCCGGTGCCCAAAGAAGTGACTCCTGTCGACAAGGCCGATACGCCGCTAGGCGATCGGGTGGACATGGCGTATATGAATACGGAAGTGACCCGTGGAGCCGGTGACATCCTGGTTACGGCCACGGGCATGGAGACCGAAGTTGGGCACATCTCAGGTATGTTACAGAGTACCAAGATCGAGGAGACCCCGCTTACCAAACAGCTCAACACGCTCACCAATCAGATCGTGATCATCGCCCTGGTGGCACTGTTCGTGTACATCACTATTGGTTATTTTCGCAATGGCCAGACTGTGAACTCTCTCTTACTAGCCGGTGTTGCGTTCGCCATCGCGTCCATCCCAACAGCCTTGCCTGCTGTTGTCACTTACCTGTTGGCTCAAGGCACGACGGCCCTGGCGACAATCGGCGCGATCGTGAAGCGGTTGCGCTCAGTCGAGACGCTCGGCGAGACTTCGGCCATCAACTCGGACAAGACGGGCACGCTCACCCTCAACCAGATGACTGCTGTCGAGTTGGTGATTCCCGGCCAGCGATACACCATCTCGGGTGGTGGCTACGATACTAGCGGTAAGATCAGCCGAGTAGGCGGTAAACCTAACATCGACCTCGAACCCTACTTTTTGCCGATGGCGCTGGCCTCTGACGCAGTAGCCAGAGACGGCGAACTGATTGGCGACCCCACTGAGGGCGCGCTGGTGGTGCTGGCTGACAAGGGCGGCATCGATGCCGTGACGACCAGAGAGGCGTATCCTCGCGCGGCCGAACTGCCATTTGACGCTGCCTACAAGCTGATGGCAACGTTCCACCACATGCAAGACGACGATGGACGTGAGGTGATCCGCTGCTTTGTCAAAGGCGCACCCGACCAGTTGCTGGCCCGTTCTTCACACAGCCTGGATGCTCATCAGCAACTCGTGCCAATCGAGGAGGTACGCAGAGAGTACACGACGAACAATGAGCGACTGGGCAGGCAAGGCCTGCGTGTGATGGCGGTCGCACGACGCGATTTCGACCCGGCCAGCTTTGACCCGTCAGGCGATATGCTCTCGCAGGTACGCGACCTGACCATGCTGGCGCTGGTGGGTATTGTGGACCCTCCCCGGCCCGAAGCCAAAGCCTCGATTGCCAAAGCTCAATCCGCAGGTATCCAGGTACGCATGATCACCGGAGACCATGCCGTCACGGCCGCCGCCATCGCAGGAAAGTTGGGCATCCCAGGTCGCGCCATGACCGGCGCAGAATTTGCTGCCTTGAGCGACGAGCAAGCGCTGCGCCAGATCGACGAGATCGGGGTCATTGCCCGCGTCACTCCCGAACACAAGGTGCGGCTGGTCGAGGTCTTGAAGAAGGCAGGCAAGATCGTGGCCATGACAGGTGACGGTGTCAATGATGCGCCCGCCCTCAAGAAGGCCGACATCGGGGTGGCCATGGGCATCACCGGCACCGACGTGTCCAAAGAGGCAGCGGTAATGATCCTGACCGACGACAACTTTGCCACGATCATCCGGGCAGTGGAAAACGGGCGGGCACTCTATGACAACCTCATGAAATACATTCGCTTCCAGATGGGGACGCTGTTCGCCTGGATCCTGACGTTTCTGGGTGCGGCGCTCTTCAACATCCTGGGTGGCGTCCCAATGCAGCCATTACAGGTGCTCTTGATCAAATTCTCGATCGTTATCTTCCTGGCCATTGGTCTTGGCCTGGGGAAACCGACGCCGGGTCTGATGCAGTTACCTCCACGCAAAGCTGACGAACAGATCATGCCCATGCGACTGGCCGTGAGTCTTGTGATATCGGGGTTGTTCAGGGCGGTGAGCACTCTAGGCGTGATCCTCTTTGCCCTCGGGTCTTCCTGGAACGACACGGTAGCCCAATCGATGGCAATAGTCACGTTCAGCTTCGCCTGTATCTTCTTCGCGTTTGAGTCCAACGACCAGCTGCGTTCGGTATTCAGCCGGGAGACACTTGAGAGCCACCGGTTGATCCAGATGAGCGGGTGGTCGGTGCTACTGGTGTTCCTTGTCACTTCGCTGGACTTCGCACACCGCATCTTCTCGACGACCGACCTGAACGTAGGGCAGTGGATAGCCTGCATCGTGTTCGGCTCATTGGTGCTGTGGACCACCGAGATTGAGAAGTTCTTCCGGAGACGAGCTGAGGCGTCATCTTCCGCAGAGCTTGAAACAGTACCCGTGCAGGCCGCAGCTTGAGCACAAGCGGACAGTACGCATGGCAGCGCCGCTACCCACTACTGCTGCCATGCTGCTGACTATCTCGTAGGTGATCGGCCTTTGTAGTACCTTTATCAGTCAGGAATGCAGGGGCACAGAAGAGGCATCACCAGAGGATTCCTGAGAAAGGGAGAAGCATATGTCCAAGGACAACGACAAGAACCAGCAAGTGCAATCAGGGAAGATGAAACGCAAGGAGTTCGAGCGCGAGCTGGAAAAGCTGCAGGTCGAACTCGTGAAGTTGCAGCGCTGGGTGGTGCAGGAGGGGTTGCGGGTGATCATCGTCTTCGAGGGGCGTGACGCCGCGGGCAAAGGAGGCACCATCAAGCGCATCGTCGACCGGGTCAGCCCCCGCGTCTTCCGAGTGGTAGCTCTGCCTACACCAACAGACCGCGAGAAATCTGAGATGTACATGCAACGCTATATGGCTCATTTTCCCGCAGCGGGCGAAGTCATCATTTTCGACCGCAGTTGGTACAACCGTGCGGGCGTCGAGCATGTGATGGGCTTCTGCACCGACCAGCAATACGAGGCATTCCTCCAGAAAACCCCTCTTGCTGAGCATTTCATCATTGATAGTGGCATTATCTTGATCAAGTACTGGTTGGAAGTGAGCGAGGAAGAGCAAGACCGCCGCTTCAAAGCAAGAATTCATGATGGCAGGAAGATATGGAAACTCAGCCCGATGGATGTGGAATCGCATCGACGCTGGTACGACTACTCGCGGGCCAGAGATGCCATGTTCGAGGCGACCGATACGACCGAGTCCCCCTGGTATGTCATCGACTCTAATGATAAAAAGCGAGCGCGTCTGAATTGCATCGCACATCTCTTGAGCCTGATCCCTTACAAGGAACTCCCAACCGACGAGGTCAAGCTCGGGAAACGGCACTCGGCAAACGGATATAAAGAGCCAGAGCGAGCGTATCACATAGTTCCTGAAGTATATTAACTGACCTGGTATGCTCATGTTCTCTACTCTTTCACATAGGAGGGTACCTTGGCAACAACAAGAGTTGACAAACCATCTGTCTCGGCTGAGGAGGCGTTGAAGCGACAAAAGAAGCAAGCCAGGCGAGAAGCCAAACTGATGCTGGCAATTGAGGAGGCGAAGAAGGATCTCAAGAAGGCGCAGAAGAAACAGTCGAAGGCACAGGCTCGTCTGGAGAAGCGGAGCACCACTCTGCACACCCTGGAAGCACGTCAGGAAGAAATTCGCTCCCAAAGCCCACAAGCCGCAACCAATGAGACTTCGCAAAGTGCAACAGATGCAGAGCCAACCTCTCTCCTGGATGAAGAGGCCAAATTGCCAGAGGGCATGTTGGTGATCCAGGATATGACCGGAGAAGAAGCAATGCAGGAGCACAGGACCGCTGTTGAACATGCTCCTGCCCCAACGACTCCCAAGAAGACCAGCGCACCAAAGACAACGGCGGTGCGAACATCGAATGCGCCAAAACAATCATCAAATCGTAGCCAGGGTAACAGGAAGCCATCCTCAGATGCCGGGCATAAAGAGTAGCGTTCAAACCAATCGTGCCCAACACTGCTTTCATGGCATATGGGAGGAAATGTATGGAAATTACTGAACACTCAAGTCACCTGTTGGCAGAGATGGCAACGAATGTGCAGTCCCATTACACTGATTTCACCGACCTTGCTCATGGCTTCGAGCATGTGCAGCGGGTCTATCATCTCGCCCTACATCTGGCAGAGCAAGAACAGGCCGATGGATTTGTCGTGGGGATGGCAGCACTACTGCACGATCTGGGACGCACGACTCGCGGCCCTACGCGCTCGCATGCAGCACGCTCCGCGAAGCTTGCGAAGAAATTGCTGGCAGCCCATGACCTGCCCACCCAGACGTTATATGCCATTCTCCACGCGATCCTGGCTCATGACTATCGTCATGGTACCCGCCCCGCGACGCTGGAAGCGCGGGTACTCTATGACGCGGATCGCTTAGACAGCCTGGGCGCAAGTGGGGTGATGCGCTGGGCTATGACCACCAAGCGCGGGCGCTGGCCCGAGATGAGGACCTATCATCCTGACGACCCCTTCGCACTCTGGCGAGAGCCAGATGGGCAATGCTACTTGCTGGACCGCTTTTTCACCAAACTGTTGAAGCTGCAGGAAGCGATGACAACCACCACTGGCCGGGCCATGGCAGAGCGCCGCATCGCCTTTCTGCACCTTTATCTGCAGGAACTTCAGCACGAGCTGGCAGAAGGAGGATCTGGCTATGACCTGTCTGATGAGCTCACGTATGGCCTGCTCTGGCAGAAGTATAGAGGAGAAGAGCAGCAGAAGGAACAGCCAGCCGAAGACCTCCAACGTGGGAAGGTCGTTAACCTGTCTAGTCTCACCGAGGAGCAGCATTCGGCTTGATCAAGAGAACGTTGCGCCGGAGCAGGTAAAACGCTCTTATCATCGAGAGATCGATGCAGCCGCATCGTTCCCATCTGGATAGAGGGAAGTATGAAGCTTAGAATAGCGAAAACTGGTTCAACAAGGAGAAATTGACCATGAAGACCATGATGGTGCGCGGCTCACCTGTCATCCGCGCGTTGCTTGCTGCGGCTGCCATTGTGATTGTGGTGTTTGGCCTGAAATACTCGAGCGACGTGCTTGCCCCCATTTTTCTGGCCGCAACCCTGGCGATCCTCTTTACCCCGGCGTTATGGTGGCTCGAAAAGAAAGGATTACCCTCCTGGCTGGCGCTGCTGGTGATGGTGCTGGCTCTTGGGGGTTTCATCATCCTGATGATCATCATCCTCACGGCCTCGCTGGAGCAACTTTCCCTCCATATGCCAGAATATGCCGAGTTACTACACCAGCGCATCGAAGCGCTGGGAGCTGCACTGGGGAACATCGGCATTGATCTGCAGGGGGCGCTCAACGCCATGGTCGTGGATACGACTGAGCTAGCACATTCAGCCATTGATGTCGCCCTGGGAGTTCTTAGTAACGGTGTCGCCATCGTCTTCTTCCTGTTCCTGCTCTTTCTGATGCTGGTCGAGTCCAGGTCAATCGCGACCAAATTCCATACTCAACTGCAAACGGGGAACAATTTCGTGATCCAGCTTGGCAGCTATACCAAACAGATTCAAAAGCAGTATCGTATTCAGGCTATGAGCAATCTGCTGAGCGCTGCAGCGCTCAGCGTGGAGTTCTTGCTCTTCCGGATAGACGGTGCCTTTTTATGGGGGTTCCTGGCATTCATCCTGGGCTTTATCCCCAACATCGGCTTGATCATTGCCTGTTTGCCAGCGGTCATTATCGCGTTTATTCTGTATGGGTGGGGAACAGCGTTAGTCATCCTGATCATTGGCATTATCCTCAACGCTGCCATGGATAATGCGGTCACGCCACGCATTTATGGAAAGGGATTGAACTTGCCAGTACTGCTCGTGTTTACCTCTTTTCTCTTCTGGAGTTGGGTGTTTGGATTTGTGGGCGCACTGTTAGCCATCCCGGCTACACTGTTTGTCAAAGCGCTTCTGCAAGGGCGCCAGGAGACGCGTTTCCTGGTCGTGTTACTCAGCGGGAGGGACGATGGTGAGACAGGGATTGTCCCCGAAGATGGGCCTAACCTATCTCATACAAATGCGCTAGAGCAAGAGCGACCAGGAGCTTTCAACAGCGGACAAAAATAATTTGTTTTATGCATGCTTCTTTGTCCTGTGGATAGTATACTGATAGCAGGAGTAGAGTACGGCGATTGCTGTACCTTGCACAGAGTGCCTGCTCTTTATGAAGAATGGGACACTAAGCTGTTCAAAAGTAAAAATGTTCTACAATCGTAAGGGGTGACTCTACCAATCACCATGCAAGGAGGATACGTATGTTCAGAAGAAGAAGACCACTCCTGAGGACCGCCGCAGTAGGTGGAGTAGCTTATGCAGCAGGCCATCACGGGGGCAAGAAATCAGCAGAGCAGCAATATACGGATGCACAGCAGAACGCACAGATTGCCGATATGCAACAGCAACAAGCGATGCAGCAGCAAACGCCGCCACCAACGTATCAACAACCTGCTCCACCGCCACCGGTCTATCAACAGCCTGCTCCAGCAGCGGCACATACCGGTTTAACTGATGAGAATATTGCGCAGTTGAAGCAGCTAGGAGCACTCCATGAGTCCGGAGTCCTAACCGATGCTGAATTTGAGGCTTCGAAACAGAAGATTCTGGGGATCTAATAATCAACAGGCCAGGGAGACGCGTTCGTGTCTAGTCGTGTCTAGTAGGTGCGATGTTTGCTTCTGCTCTGGTAGGTGCAAACACAAAAACCTATAGGAAGTTAAAGATATGGGCCCTGTCATACTCAAAATGTTGCCGTTTGCCCTCGGTACCATCGCTCCTACGATGATCGGCCTGGTGGTCATATTTCTGACTGGCACGCGAGGGTTAGTCAAAACGAGTGCGTTCATCCTTGGCAAGTACCTTTTTTATGTATTTTGGGGCCTGATATCTCTTGATCTGGTAGATCATCTATCATCTCCTGGTCTGAAAGTGTCCAGGAGCG
>WNFX01016467.1_pt1 | contig 10368 bp, 9 predicted proteins | sample 5400111 | NCBI WGS metagenome assembly WNFX01 (sample SAMN13153363, study PRJNA577476) | soil metagenome | isolation source: 40 cm soil or saprolite under grassland replicate 1 | place: USA:California | collected 2016-06-15 | reverse complement strand
TGCGGCCGCTGTGGGTGGTGCGTTCGCGCGATGGCTCACCCATGGCCGAGCCGGCGCGCTTCGCGCTCGCGCGCGAAACGGTGCGCCACGTCGGCGAGCCGGTGGCGGCCGTCGTCGCTGCAACCCTTGCGCAGGCCGTCGACGCGGCCGAGCGCCTCGAGGTGGACTACGCGCCGCTCTCGGCCGTCACCGACGCGCGCGCGGCGCAAGCTGAGGTTGCGCCTCAGCTGCATGCCTGCGCCCCTGGCAACGTCTGCTTTCGTTGGGCGCGCGGCGACGAAGCCGCCGTGCGAGCGGCGTTGCGATCGGCCGCGCATGTGGTGGCGATCGATCTCGTCAACAACCGCCTGGTCGGCGCGGCGATCGAGCCGCGCGCGGTCATCGGTGCCGTCGATCCGCAAAGCGACAAGCTCACGCTTTACAGCTCGACCCAGGCGCCGCACCACATTCGCCGGCAGGTGACCGAGCAGCTCGGCATTGCCGAGAGCGCGCTGCGCGTCATCTCGCCCGACGTGGGCGGCGGTTTCGGTTACAAGGGCAAGCTCTATCCGGAAGAGGGCATCATCGCCTGGGCCGCGCGCCGGCTGCGCCGTCCCGTGCGGTGGGTCGCGAGCAGGGCCGAAAGCTTTGCTGCGGACAATCAGGCTCGCGATCACCTGACGCATGCGGAGCTCGCGCTCGACGCCGACGGTCGTTTCCTCGCGCTGCATGTTCAGACGTTTGCCAATCTCGGCGCCTATGTGTCGACCTTCGGCGCCGCGATCCCGAGCGCGATCTACAGCGCGCTGTTTGCCGGCGGCTACCGCACGCCCGCGATCTTCGTGGAAGTGACGGGCGTATTCACCAATACCACGCCGACCGACGCCTTTCGCGGCGCCGGCAGGCCCGAGGCCTGCTACGTGTTGGAGCGTCTGGCCGACCGCGCGGCGGAGAAACTCGGCATCGATCGCGCGGAGATCCGCCGGCGCAATCTCATCCCGCCAAGCGCGATGCCCTACAAGACGCCGATCGGCCCGACCTATGACTGCGGCGATTTTCCGAAAATCTTCGCGCGCACGCTCGCGCTCGCCGACTATGACGGATTCGAAAAGCGCCGCGCGCAGGCGGCGCGACGCGGCCGCCTGCGGGGCATCGGCATGGCCTGCTACGTCGAGTCCTCCGGCGTTGCGCCGTCGCGCTTTGCCGGCGCGCTCGGCGCGCGCGTCGGCTTCTACGAAGCCGCATCCATTCGGGTCGAGCCCGATGGCGCGGTGCGCGCCATGCTCGGAACTCACAATCACGGCCAAGGACACGCCACGACGCTCGCCCAGATTCTCGCGTCGAGGTTCGGCATGCCGGTCGAAAAAATCGAGGTGGTCGAGGGCGATACCGACGCGGTGCCCCACGGCACCGGCACTTTCGGCTCGCGCTCGATCGCGGTCGGCGGCAGCGCGCTCGATCGTGCCGCCGATAAGATCATCGCCAAGGGCAAGCTGATCGCAGCCCATCTGCTCGAGGCGGCCGCAGGCGACGTCGATTTCGCCGACGGCGCCTTCGTCATCGCCGGCACCGACCGGCGCGTGTCGTTCGCGGCGGTCGCGCAGGCGGCTTACGTGCCGCACAACTTTCCGCTCGAGACCGTCGAGCCCGGCTTGCAGGAGACCGCGGTCTACGATCCGCCGAGCTTCGCCTTCAGCAACGGGGCGCATGTCTGTGAGCTCGAGATCGATCCGGACACCGGCCGCATCGAGATCGTCGGTTTCTGGGGCGTCGACGACATCGGCACCGTCATCAATCCGATGATCGTCGAGGGCCAGATCCACGGCGGCCTCGCCCAGGGCATCGGCCAGGCGCTGCTCGAGCGTTGCGCCTACGACGGCGGCGGCCAGCTCGTCAGCGGCTCGTTCATGGACTACGCGGTGGCGCGCGCGGACGATCTGCCGCCGTTCGTCACCGAATGCGACGAGAGCCAACCCTGCACCCACAATCCGCTCGGCGCCAAGGGCTGCGGAGAAGCGGGTTCCATCGGCTCGCCCGCGGCGGTGGTCAGCGCGGTGCTCGATGCGCTCGCCCCCCTCGGCGTCACCGACCTCGACATGCCGCTCACCTGCGAGCAAGTATGGCGGAGGATTCGGGAGGCGCAGCAAGCGGCGAAATCTGCGTAGGGTGGGCAAAATCGCCTGCCGAGGAACCGCAATTTGCACCGGGTGGAGGGCGATTTTGCCCACGCAACGGGTGGGCATTGCGCTCGCGCATGACGCGCGGATGATAGACCGAGGCGGCGCAATGCCCACCCTACGCATCTGGCAGGTGTGTGGGGTGGGCGACATCACTTGCCGAGGAACGGCAATCTACGCCGGGCGGATTTTGCCCACGCTGATGCCTGCCGCGCGGCCCGCAACGCATCATTGAGGTTCCGCTGGTATGGCCCAGGGTCGCCGTGCGCGATCGGCCCTCTTGAAGGCGGCGATCCTGTCCAGATAGCTCTCGGTCAGCGCGATGTTATCCCAACCGTTGAGCAGGCGCGTGCGGCGGACCGGATCGATGGCGAAGCGGAAGGTTTGATCGCCGCATTGGATCGTCTGCTGCTCGAGATCGACGGTCAGCGCCCGGCCCGGCTTCTCGCCGAGCAAGCCTATGAGCATGGCCGCTTCGTCGTCTGAGACGATCGCAGTCAACAGTCCGTTCTGCGCGGCGTTGCCCGCAAAGATGTCGCCGAAGGACGGCGCGATCACGCATCGGATGCCGTAATCGCAGAGCGCATAGACCGCCGCCTCGCGCGAGGAGCCGCAGCCGAAGTTGCGGGCGCCCACGACGATCTTGGCATCGCGCCAGTGCGGCCGGTTGAGCGGAAAATCCGGCCGCTCGCGCCCGTCGGCATCGAAGCGCAGATCGTGCAGCAGCGCCGTTGCGAGCCCGGCCGAGCGCGGCACCTTCAGAAAGCGCGCCGGGAGGAGTTGATCGGTGTTGAGGTTGGCGACGTCGAGCGGGCAGGCGGTCGCAGTCAGTCGGATGAACTTGTCCATGCGCGCCTCATGTCTTGCGTCCGGAGAGCAGCGGCCGCACGTCGGTTAGTCTCCCCGTCACCGCCGCTGCCGCGACCATGGCCGGAGACATCAAATGGGTGCGCGCGCCCGGTCCCTGCCGTCCGCGGAAATTGCGGTTGGTGGTCGAGGCGCAGCGTTCGCCCGGCGCCACCAGATCGCCGTTGATACCGACGCACATGGAGCAGCCGGATTCGCCCCATTCGAGCCCTGCGTCGCGGAAGATGCGGTCGAGCCCTTCCTCCTCGGCCTGGCGCTTGACGGCGGACGAGCCGGGCGACACCAGCCCGGGAACCTTGCTCACCCGGCCTGCCAGGACCGCGGCCGCCGCGCGCAGATCCTCGATGCGCGCGTTGGTGCAGGAGCCGATGAAGATGCGGTCGACCGCAATAGTGGTGAGCTTCGTGCCCGGCGTAAGCCCCATGTAGTCGAGGGCCTCGTGCAGATATTTCGCGCGCGCCGCGTCCGGCTCGTGTGCAGGATCCGGGACGCTCGCGTCGATCGGCAACGCGTCCTGCGGGCTCGTGCCCCAGGTGACAATCGGCGTAATGTCAGCGGCGTTGACCTCGACCTCGCGGTCGAATTTTGCGCCGTCGTCGGTCGTGAGCGCCGACCACGCCTCGACGGCCCGCTCGAATGCCGTCCCCTTCGGCGAATAGGGCCGGTCTTTCACGTATTCGAAGGTCGTTTCGTCCGGCGCGACCATGCCGCTGCGCGCACCGGCCTCGATCGACATGTTGCACAGCGTGAGCCGTCCTTCCATCGACAGCGCGCGAATAGTGGTGCCGGCGAACTCGATGGCATGGCCGGTCGCGCCGTCGGCGCCGATGCTCGCGATGATGGCGAGCACGATGTCCTTGGCCGCAACGCCGGGAGCAAGCTGTCCGTTGACGGTAATGCGCATGCGTTTCGGCTTGCGCTGCCATAGCGTGTGCGGTGCGTCATCAGCACATGGGCGACCTCGGAGGCGCCGATGCCGAAGGCGTAGGCGCCGAGCGCGCCATGGGTTGAGGTATGGCTGTCGCCGCATACGATCAGCAGGCCGGGAAGCGTAAGGCCCTGTTCGGGACCGACCACGTGCACGATTCCTTGGCGAGGATCCGCAAGCCCAAACAGGGTTATGCCGTGCTCGGCGGTGTTTTCGTCCAGCGTGCACACCATGCGCGCGATCTCGGGATTGTCGATGACGCGCCGGGAGCCGCGCGTGGGGACATAATGATCCGCGACACCGAAGGTGAGACCTGGCTCGGCGACCCGCGCGCCGCGCGCCTTGAGTTGGCTGAAGGCGTTGAACGATCCTTCATGCACGTAATGGCGGTCGACCCACAGCAGCGCCTCGCCGTCGTCGCGCCGCACGATCTCGTGGGCCGCCCAAAGCTTGTCGAACAGGGTCAGAGGCTCGCTCATGGCGGATCGAAAGGGACTAAACGCCGCGGCGCGGTAAGCCCAATATAGAAGGGCGCGCCGGGCAATGTTAGTCTATCGGGCGCATGTCAGATGGGAGGGTTCCAATGTCGCATTGGTCAGCACAGCTCACGCGTCGCCATCTGCTGCAGACGACGGCGGTGAGCGCCGCCGCCGCGGTGACGGGCCTCGTCAACGCGCCGGCGCTGCTCCGCGCGCAGGGCTCTCCAGTGAAGCTCGGCGTGCTGCATCCGGTCTCCGGCGCGCTGTCCTATTCGGGCCAGCAGGGCCGGCTCGGTGCAACGATCGCGATCGAGGAGATCAACGCGGCCGGCGGCATCAAGGCGCTGGGCGGCGCCAAGATCGAGGCTGTGCTCGGCGACGCGCAGTCGACGCCGGAAGGCGGCAATGCCGAGGTCGAGAAGATGAATTCGGCGAACGTCGCGGCCATCATCGGTGGCTATGCCAGCTCGATCTGCCTCACCGCCAGCCAGACCGCCGCCCGCTACGACCTGCCCTACGTGGTCGACGTCGGGGTCGCCGACAACATCGTCACGCGCGGCCTCAAGAACACGTTCCGGTTCGGGCCCGGCTTCGGAGTGATTGCCAAGACCGCCCTCGACAACCTCGTCACCATCAACGACCAGGCCGGCAAGCCGGCGAAGACGGCGATGATCGTGCACGAGGATTCGCTGTTCGGATCGGGGCTCGCCAAGCTGCTCAACGCGCAACTGCCCGAGCGGGGCTTTCAGGTGCTCGAGACCATTCCGCATCCAACCGCGACCCGCGATTTCAACAACGTGGTGTTGAAGATCAAGGCGCAAAATCCGGATCTCGTTATTCCGGCGAACTACTACAACGAATACGTGCTGCTCGCGCGCACCATGCAGCAACAGCGCGTGCGGCAGAAAGGCATCTATTCGGTCCTCGGCGGCGCGGCATCCTCGTACAAGTTCGTCAAGGAGTTCCCTGAAGCCGCACAATACATCATGGACTGCAATCACTGGTTCGACCCGCGCAATCCGAAGGCGCTCGCGCTCAAGAAGAAGGTCGAGGACAGGGGGCAGTTCTACACTTATGAGGTGTTCATGAACTTCTCGTGCGTCCTGCTCGTCGCCGACGCGCTGGAGCGCGCCGGGAGCGCGGAGCGCGCCAAGATCATCGCGGCATTGGAAAACTCCACGTTCTCCGGCCACGTGATGCCCTACGGGCCAACCAAGTTCGTCAACGGCCAAAACCAGGGTGCCGCCCCGGTCAACACCCAGGTGCTCGGCAACGACATCCAGGTGATCTTCCCGCGGACGTTCGCCACGGCGAAGCCGGTATTCCCCATGCCGCGCGCCTGAGCGGCCACGAGACGGCGGCGGGCGCCGCCGTCGCCTTTGGGTCGCCGCATGCTGTCGCCGGTCATCCTCGTTCCCGCCATCCTCAACGGGCTCCTGACCGGCGCGGTTTATGGGCTCATCGCACTCGGGCTGACGCTGATCTACGGCGTCCTGCACATCATCAATTTCGCGCACGGCGCGCTGCTCACCGCCGCCATGTTCGCGGCGTTCTTCGCCCACCGCCTGCTCGGGCTCGATCCCTACCTCGCGGCCATCGGGCTCACGCCGCTGTTCTTCGTGCTGGGCTATTGCTTGCAGCGCTTCGTCATTGGTCCTGCCGCGCACGGCGAGGACCGCAATATTCTGCTGGTGACGCTCGGGCTCGCGGTGGTCATCGAGAACCTGCTGCTCTATGCCTTTGGTGCCGACACCCGCACGCTCAACCTCGACTATGCCTTCAACGTCGTCGACCTCGGCATCGCCTTCCTTGCGGTGCCGCGCGTCATCGGCTTCGGCGTCGTGCTCGTCGTAGCGCTGGTCCTCTGGCTCATCCTGAGCGTAACCGACACCGGTAAGGCAATCCGTGCAGTTGCCAGGGAGAAGCTCGGCGCCGAACTCTCCGGCATCGACGTGGGGCACATCTATGCCGTCACCTTCGGTCTCGGCACGGCGTGCCTCGCCATCGCCGCCTGCCTGCTGATCCCGACCTATTACGTCAATCCACACATCGGAAACGCCTTCGTGCTCATCGCCTTCACCATCGTCGTGCTCGGCGGCATGGGCTCGGTGACGGGCGCGCTCGTCGGCGGCCTGTGCATCGGCGTGGTGGAGAGTCTCTCCGGCCTCTATCTCGGGGAATCGCTCGGGCAGATCGGCATTTTCGTCATGTTCATCCTGGTGCTGCTGCTGCGCCCGCGCGGTCTGTTCGGAGAACGGGCATGAGGGGGCCTTCGATCGCGCACATTGTCCTCGTCAGCACCGTGCTCGCGACCGTGCCGTTGCTCACCACCTCCAATGTCGTACTCAATTTTCTCGTCGTGGCATTACTGATCGCCCTGGTGGGCCAGGGCTGGAACGTGCTCGGCGGCTATGGCGGGCAGTATTCCTTCGGCCATGCGGCCTTCTTCGGTACCGGCGCGTATGTCACCGCCATTCTGCAAATGCGCTACGGCGTCAACGCCTGGATTGCATTCGTGCTCGGGATCGCCGGCGGCGCGCTCGTCGGCGCCGCAATCGGTGCGCTCACCTTCCGTTCCGGATTGAAGGGCTCGTATTTCGCCCTCGTCACGCTTGCGTTTGCCGAGGTGCTGCGCATTCTCGCGAGCGTCGCACCCATCACCGGTGCCGGCGTCGGCATCCTGATCACGCTCGACCTGCGGCCGCAGGCGTTTCAGTTCCAGAGCCGCGCGCCGTTCTATTGGATCGTCGTTGCGCTGGTTGCCGTCTCGCTCGTCGTCGTCCGGCTGATCGAACGGAGCCGGTTCGGCGCCTGGCTCGTCGCCGTGCGCGAAAACGAGGACGCGGCCAAAGCGGTCGGCGTCGACACAGCACGGATCAAGCTCGCTGCCATGACCATTTCCGCCGCCATCACCGCCGCCGGCGGAGGTTTCTACGTGCAGTATTTTCTGTTCGTCGACTCCGGTATCGCCTACGGGCCGTGGATTTCGGTCGAGGCTTTGCTCGCACCCATCGTCGGCGGCATCGGCACCGTGTTCGGGCCGCTCCTCGGCGCGTTGGTTGTCAAGACGCTGGGCGAGTTGACCAAGCTCATCGCCGGCGATGCGCCCGGCCTCGACCTTGTCATCTACGGCGGTGTGCTTGTCCTGATCGTAGCCTTTGCCCCGCATGGGATTGCGGGCCTCCTGGCCGATTTGCGTGTGCGTTTTGCGCGGTTGAGGTCGTCGGTCTTAGAGCGCGCCCATGGCTGAGCCGCTGCTTCGCGTCGAGCGCGTATTCAAACGCTTCGGCGGCCTCCTCGCCGTCGACGATGTTTCGCTCGCCGTCGAGGCCGGCCGGATCACCGCGCTGATCGGGCCCAACGGTGCCGGCAAGACCACGCTGTTCTCCATCATCAGCGGATTCCTGCCGCCGAGCGAAGGCTGCGTCTTTCACCGCGGCGCGGACATAACGGGCATGCCGCCCCATCTTGTGGCGCGGCGAGGCATCGTGCGCACATTCCAGATCGTGCAGCCGTTCGCCGGCCTCACCGTGCACGAGAACATCGCCATCGGCGCGCATCTGTCGCGACGCTCGCGGGCCGACGCGCTCGACGCCGCCGCGGAAGTTGCAAGCACGGTTGGCCTCGGCGATGTCCTCGGCCGTCCAGCCGCGAGCCTCACCGTCGCGGGCCGCAAGCGGCTGGAAGTCGCACGCGCGCTCGCGGCCGAGCCCGAACTCCTTCTGCTCGACGAGGTGCTTGCCGGCCTCAACCCCGCCGAGGTCGCCACGATGGTGCCGATCATCCGCGGCCTCGCCGACTCCGGCGTCACAATACTGATGATCGAGCACGTGATGCAGGCGGTCATGCGCCTCGCCGAACACGTTTTCGTGCTAGCGGAGGGCCGCATCATCGCCGAGGGCGCGCCGCAGGTCGTGGTGGGCAATCCGCGTGTAGTCGAAGCCTATCTCGGCCATGGCGCCGCAGCGCGCCTTTCGGCCGCAGGAGGCGCGCATGTCTGACGCGCTGCTTGCGGTCAGCGAGCTTACCGCCAGCTACGGCGCGATCGAAGTGCTGCGCGGCATCGATCTTGAGGTCGCCGCCGGCGAGATCGTCGCCGTGCTCGGCTCGAACGGCGCCGGGAAGTCAACGCTCAACCGCACGATCTCCGGCGTGCTGCGCGCCACGCACGGCTCCATCCGCTTCGCAGGCAGCGCGATCGAGCGCGAGAAGCCGGCGACGATCGTCGCGCGCGGGCTCATCCACGTGCCCGAGGGGCGCTGCGTCTTTCCCAACCTGACGATCAAGGAAAATCTCGATCTCGGCAGCTACCGGCGGGGCCGCATCCGGCGGGAGAGCAATCGTGAGCGGGTATTTGCAATCTTTCCGCGGCTCGCCGAGCGGCGGTCGCAGCGCGCCGGCACACTCTCGGGCGGCGAGCAGCAGATGCTGGCGATCGGCCGCGGCTTGATGGCCGAGCCTAAATTGCTCATCCTCGACGAGCCATCGCTCGGCCTGTCGCCGCTGCTCGTCGAGGAGCTGTTCGCGCTGATCCGGCGCATCAATGGGGAGGGCATTGCGCTCCTTCTGGTCGAACAGAACGTGGTGCAGTGCCTTGAGGTCGCGCGCCGCGCCTATATCCTCGAAAAGGGCATGTTCGTGCTACACGGAAACTCAGCCGATATCCGCGACGACCCGAACCTCAAACGCGCCTATCTCGGACTATAAACTATGGCTGACGTGGTGAAGCTGCGGTCGCGCCTCATGCGCAAGCCCATCGTGGTTGCTCCTGGCGTCTACGACGCGTTCACCGCACTGGTCGCCGAACAGAGCGGCTTCAGGACGCTTTACGTCTCCGGCGCGGCGATCTCGTATACGCGGCTCGGCCGGCCCGACATCGGTCTCGTGAGCATGAGCGAGGTTGTTGAGATCGTCGGCATGATCCGCGATCGCGTCGACGCCGATCTGATCGTTGACGCCGACACCGGCTATGGCAATGCGCTCAACGTCGGGCGCACCATGCGCCTGTTCGAACGCGCGGGGGCGAGCGCGATCCAACTCGAGGACCAGGAGTTTCCGAAACGCTGCGGCCACCTCGGTGGCAAGGTCCTCATTCCGGCGGCCGAGATGGTTGGCAAGATCAAGGCGGCGCTCGATGCCCGGCGCTCGCGCGAGACGCTGGTGATCGCGCGCACCGACGCGATCGCGGTCGAAGGTTTTGAACGCGCCATCGAGCGCGCGGCGCTCTACCGCGACGCGGGCGCCGACGTGCTTTTCGTCGAGGCACCCAAGACGCGCGCGGAGCTTAAGCGCATCCCGCCGGCGCTCGGCGGCGTGCCGCTGATGGCAAATATGGTCGAGGGCGGCAAAACCCCGCCGCTGTCGGCGGCCGAGCTCGAGTCGATGGGTTTCGCGCTGGTGATCTTTCCCGGGGGCATCGTGCGCGCATTGGGACGCATGGCGAGCGAATATTATGCCTCACTCGCCGCACGCGGAACCTCCGAGCCGTTCCGTTCCCGCATGCTCGACTTCACAAGCATCAATGAACTGATCGGCACGCCGGAGATGCTCGCGCTCGGCAAACGATACGAATCTCCGGCACGGCCCTCAGGCAGCAAGAGAGGGACGCGCCGGCTGCGTCGCAAAGTCTGATGATGCGCGCGGTTCGCAACGGCCAACCGTTCGGCTGAGAGGCAGCCAAAACTTCATCGCCGTAGGGCGACAACGTCGACAAGGAAAACTCTAGAATGGAAAAGCCGTTCGACCTTGTGATCAAGAACGCCCGCGTGGTGCGCCCCAACAAGACGTCGGTGGATTGTCTCGACATCGCGGTCAAGGATGGAAAGGTCGCGCGCCTTGCGCCCGATATCCAGGCGGAGGAAGCGAAGCAGGTTTTCGACGCCAAGAATCTTCTGGCGTTCCCGGGCTGCGTCGACGCTCACATGCATATCGGCATCTA
>WNFX01007313.1_pt1 | contig 10368 bp, 9 predicted proteins | sample 5400111 | NCBI WGS metagenome assembly WNFX01 (sample SAMN13153363, study PRJNA577476) | soil metagenome | isolation source: 40 cm soil or saprolite under grassland replicate 1 | place: USA:California | collected 2016-06-15 | reverse complement strand
CTACCGGCCCAGCGCGCTTTGCCTGGGCCAATGCTTTCGGATGCTCCAGATTGGCCGACGCGAACACCCCAGCCGGCGCGCCGGAGAGGATCTCGTCCTTGAGCAAGCCCGACGCCCCGAACTTCGGCTGCACCTGCAACCCGGTGTCGGCCGCAAACGTCTTTACGACTTCGGTGAGCGCTGCGCGCAAACTCCCGGCCGCGTGCAGAAGCACGGGCTCGGATGCAGTTGAGGAAATGGACATGCTGACCAGAGCTGTCACCACAGGACCTGGGCATCATCACCACCCGCGATCGCCCTCTCGGCGCTAACCCGCTAGTCTTTACGAACGATGGTTCCGACGTGTTCGCCGCGTAGCGCCGGTTCCAGCAGATGCGGCTTGAGCCCGTTGATGATCTGAAATTGCTTCACTTGGCGGGCGCAGGCAAGAAGATCGATCAGAACCCGATCGAACGGCAAGGTCGGCAGGTTGCGCGCCTTGAGCTCCGTCACCGAGATGTCCTTGATGAAGGCGGCCTTCGGGTTGGTCTTGGGGTCTGCCTCATAGAGGCCATCGACGTCCTTGATCAGCGTATGGTTTGCGCAGCCGTAGCATTCGGCGAGCAAAAAACTGCCTGCGTCAGTGCGGTGCGGCGGGATGCGGCCGACACGCGGCGGATGTTCCCAGATGGAGAACGGCGGGTCGCCGTTACAAATCACAGCCGGGGCCGACTTGATGAAAAACGGCAGCATGTGTCCGAGAATTTCCGGCGGGATCGCCACCACGCCGTGCGGCGCGAGCAGCGTCCCGAGGAGGTGGGCATTGCCGAGAGCATCGATGATCCGCAACTGCGCCAGCACGCCGGTCGGCAGGCCGAGATCCATTCCGATCGAGGTCACGTGCCGGCTGCGGATTCCGCCGCCAGTGGCAATGACCAGCTTGAACTTCGCCAGCGCGGCGACGATGGCATCGACCAGCGGATAGGTCGCGCTCTTGCCGCGGTCGATGATCGAGCGCCCGCCGACCTTGAGCACGCCGCAAAACGGCAGCATGCGCACGACCGGCGTCTCGGTCGCGGACATCACCCGCTTGTCAAGCAGGCTCTCGCGCATCAGCATCGACTCGACATGGTGGCGTCCGTCGGCGGGAATTTCAGCCATAGGGGACGGCGGCGTCAAAGATGACATGGTCAGCCTGCTTATGCGGTGATGATCGTCCCCACGTGCTCGCCATTGAGCGCGCGGGTCAAATTGCCTCTATTCAAGCCGTTGATGACCTGGACCGAGCGGCGATTCTTGGCATTCCGCATGAGTTGAAACACAGTATGCTCAAGGACGACGTCGCTGAGGTCGAGCCGCTCGAGCTCCTCGACAGTGATCTTTGGGATGAACTTCGCATTGCGGTCCTTTTTCGGATCGGCCGTGTAGAGACCGTCTTCGTCCTTGACGTAGATCATCGAGCGCGCCCCCAAGACTTCGCTGATGAGATAGCAGCCGGCATCGGTGCGATGCGGCGGAATACGGCCAATCTCCGGATTGGGCTGCCAATAGGCGTAAGGCGGCATGCCGACCGAGACGACCGCTTGGCGCTCGGCGAGATAAAGCGGCAGCTGAGCGAATTGGGCCGGCTCGACCGAGGGAATGCCGTGCTTCGCCAAAAGATAGTGGATCATCTTGGCATTCTGGATGCTGACGAAGAAGCCGAGCACGCTGAGCACGCCGGTCGGCACGCCGAGATCGAGCCCGACACTATAGGCGTGTCGGGCCCGCGTGCCGGCACCGGTTCCGATGATCATTTTGTGACGGGGCAGATTCTCGACTATCTCCTCGATGAGTGGGAACACCGCGGCTCGCCCGCGGTCGATGAAGCTCTGGCCGCCGATCTTGATGACGTTTGCGTCAGGCAGGATTTGGATGACGGGCTGCGTGTCGAGCAAGCCCATTTGGGCCTCGTCAGTCAGGCTCGCGCCCGCTAAGGCCATGGTCATGCGGTCCAGGGCTTCGTTGTCCATTTTATCAGCTCCTAGTTGTTGCTTTATACCGACGCATCGGCGCGCCGCTTGCGCTCGCTACTGGTTACCGCGCTGCGAGTCTAACGCGGCCTTGCAGCCGGCCGAGAGCTGATCCATGTGCGCGCGTAAGCACCGTCCGACGCGCTCATCTCCTGGGCACAGCCTCTCGGTTTCGGCGCTGCAGGTGGCGCGCACGCCGCCTCCGCTTCCACTTCCACTTCCACTTCCGCCTCCTCCTCCGCCGCCTTGGCCAGTCGGGCCCGCCGGCGAATGCGCCAGCTTGGGCGTGTCCCAAAGCTTGACGGTCCAGTCCATCCCGGCCGTCGCCAGCTGCCTTCCACTATGCGAGAAGGTCACGAAGTGAATCCGCCGCTGGTGACCGGTCAGCTCGGCAACTTGTTTGCGAGTCGCGACATCCCAAACGCGCACGACATTGTCGAGGCCCGCCGAAGCCAACATCCTGCTATCAGGAGAGAACGCACAGAACCGAACCCAACGCGTGTGGCCTATGAACGGCTTGAGCTCCCTGCCCGAGCTGACTTCCCACAACTGCACGTCCTTGCTCGCGCCCGCGGAAGCGAGCAGTATGCCGTCCGCAGAGAACGCCACTGAATGGACCGGTCCGGTGTGCACATCGATGGTGGCAATCTCTTTGTGCGTGGCCAGGTCCCACAGCTTGATCGTGCCGTCAATGCTGCCGGAAGCGAGGATGCGGCTGTCGGGCGAATAGGCCAGCGCCTTGAGGCCTCCGGTATGCCCTTTGAGCGTCGCCACCTCCTTGGCCTTAGCCACATCCCAGATCTTGATCGTCTGATCGTATCCTCCTGAAGCAATCGTCTTGCCGTTGGGCGCATAGGCGACGGCGCGGATAACGTTCGTGTGTCCCTGCAAGGTCGCGAGCGCCTTTCCGGTTGGCACCTCCCACAGCCGGACGGTTCGGTCGTACGCGCCGGTGGCCAAAATCTTCCCGTCGGGCGACAGCGAGATGGTGACGATCGCGTTCGTATGGCCCGTGAGTTTGGCCAGCTCCCTCCCGCTCGCCACGTCCCAAAGGCGCGCGGTGTGGTCGTGACTGGCGGAAGCCAGGATTTTGTCGTCCGGGGAGAAGGCCACGGCCGTCACGTATGCCGTGTGTCCCGTGAACGATACCAATTCGCCGTCCTTACTGGTTTCTGTGGGGCGTTGGATGCCAGCCTTGAGGACCTCGGCAACATCCCACAGCTTGGCAAGGGCATCCATGGTGGCCGTCGCAAAGGTTTTGCCATCGGGCGAAAACGCCACGCCGCGGACGCGGTCTCCGACGTTGAGCATGCTGGCAAGCAGCTTGCCGGTCTCCGCGTCCCACGCTTTCAACGTGTCGTCCTGACTGCCAGCGACGACCAGCTTGCCATCGGGCGAAAACGCAACGCTGAGGACCTCATTCTCGGTTCCCTCGAGCGTCATCTTCTCCCTATGGCCGGCGACATCCCAAAACCGCACGGTAGTATCCATGCTGCCGGTGACCAGCGTTCTGTCGTCCGGGGAAAACGCCAAGCCTCGGATGCCATGGTCGTGACCTCGCAGCGTCGCCTGCTCGACGCCGGTGGCGACGTCCCAAAGCTTGACGGTCATGTCGTTGCTTCCCGAGGCCAACACTTTGCCGTCATGGCTGAAGGCCAGCGACCGGACGGCACCCGTATGACGGAGCTGAGCCCGTTCCCGGCCGCTCGCCACATCCCACAGCTTGATCGTGTTGTCGTGACCACCGGACGCCACCGTCTTGCCGTCCGGCGAGTACGCGAGCGCGCGGATCATGTTGGAGTGGCCCGCGAACGTGGCCAACTCCTTGCCCACGGTCCAGTCCCAGAGCTTCACCGTTCCATCGTAGCTGCCGGTGGCGAGGAACTTGCCGTCCGGCGAAAAGGCCACGGCCTCGACCGTGGCGCCATGTCCCGCCAGCGTGACGAGCTCCCTGCCGGTAGCCGCCTCCCACACTTTGGCGGTGTGGTCGTAGCTCGCCGTCGCGACGTACCGGCCGTCAGCCGAATAGGCCACATCGGCGAGTGCCAGCGTGTGCCCCTTCAAGATGACGCGCGGCTCCGCGAGCGCGGGGAGCGCAAGTGCAACCATCATCAGGAGCCCGCCGAGCGCCGGCAAAGACAATACTACCCAGGGCCATCGTAGAGAGGTCGTGATCCTGTCCGCAGATCTCGGCACGCATGTCCTCCACAGCGCATCTTTTCCAGTCGTGAAGCCAGCCATAGCACCATTGCATCTCATCGCGATCAGTCCCGGGCAATCAGATGAATGGCCGGCGCTTTGACGACAGCCACGATCTCGTCCCGCTCCCGCAACTCCATGTCCTGGTAGGCTTGATTGGTAACCAGGGCTTTGAGAGGAAAGCCACAGTCGAGGTCGACGCGCATCATCGGCCCTTCGCGATCCACGGACCGAATGTGCCCGAGCAGGTGATTGCGAGCGCTGCTTTGCGACAGGTTGGCAACCCTCTTCTCCAGCATCACGTCCTCGGCGCGGATGCAGACATACACTTCCCCATCGCGCCCAGCGTTCCGGCCGCGCGGCGCGAGAGCGATAAGCCGCTTTGGGCCGACCTGAATGGTTGCCAAGCCGTCGACCACCTGCACGACCATGCCGCGCTCGATGGTATCGACGCCTACGATGCGCGCCACGGCGCGGTCGACCGGCGCGGAGAATACTTGTTGCACCGAGCCGCTCTGGCGCACTCGTCCTGCTTCGAAGACCACCAAATGATCGCCAAGCGCGAGCGCCTCGATGCGATCGTGGGTCACCAGTATCGTCGACATTCGCAACTCGACGAGCCAATGCCGGAGCTGCCGCCGCAAATGCTCTCGGGTGGGAGCATCGAGCGCGGAAAGTGGCTCGTCGAGCAGGAGCAGACGCGGCCGGCAGATCAGCGCGCGCGCAAGCGCGACGCGTTGCTGCTGCCCTCCGGACAACTGCCTCGGGTAGCGATCATCGAGACCGGCCAACCCGAGCAGCGTCGTGATCTCCTCGATGCGCTGCCGCCGCTCCGGCGCCGCAATCTTGCCCAGGCCGTAGCCGATGTTCTGAGCTACCCGCAGATGGGGGAAGAGGGCGTAATCCTGGAATAGGTAGCCGATCCGGCGACGCTGCGGCGGGAGAAAAATACCACGCATGGCGTCGAACCAGATTTCGTTATCGAAACGGATGGTGCCGCGGTCCGGCCTGTCCAGGCCGGCGAGGCATCGTAGCGTCGTCGACTTTCCGGAGCCCGACGGACCGAATAGGACGGTTAGCGAAAAGACGTCGGCGGGGCGGCGCAGCTCTACCTGGATGACGGGTCCGCCGGGAAATTCCTTTTCGAACTCGGCGGTCAATTCGGCCGCCGCCGGTCCTGCGCTGCCCGGCGAAACCTCCTCGTTCCTGGTCAACGTAAGCGGCTGTGCCGTGCCCGCCGGATCGAGCTGCACCGGTTCGCGGCTGTTGGCAGCGCCGTCTAGTCCGGCCGTTTCGTCATGGCTGCAGGACACGACCGTCTTTTGTCCCTGAGTAGGCGATGAATGGTATCATATCGGTGTGCCTGCGAAAGGGTGGCGGCCGGACTCGGCTGATGCGAGCGCGATTGCTGGCCCGCTAAAGCGTTTTTCGATTCACGAGGTGGGTCACGCTGAGCGCCAGAAATGAGGACGCCAGCAGGACCAAGGAGGTCATTGCCGCCTTGCTGTAATTGACCGCCTGCACTTCATCATAAATGGAAATTGATACGGTTCGGGTGACCCCGGGAATATTGCCGCCGACCATGAGGACGACGCCGAATTCGCCGAGCGTGTGGGCAAAGCTCAGAATCACCCCCGTGAGAATTCCAGCCCACGAGAGCGGAAGGGCGATGCGAAAGAAGGTGCGCAGTCGGGACACGCCGAGACACCACGACGCCTCGACCAGGCGCCGGTCCACGCCCGCAAAGGCCGCCGTGAACGGTCGAACCGCAAAGGGGAGGCTGTAGAGGACGGAGGCGAGCAACAAGCCCTGAAACGAAAAGGCGAGGGACCGCCCCACCACCGCTTCATAGGTACGTCCAAGGGGGCTTAGCGGGCCAACGGCGATCAAGATGTAGAAGCCGAGCACGGTGGGCGGCAAGATCATCGGAAGCACGACGACGGCTTCAAGCAGGAATTTTAGGCGCCATCGCGTGACCGCCAACCAGTATGCAAGAGGCAGCCCCAAGACAAACAAAATAACCGTGGTCCACCATGCCAACTGCACGCTCACCCAAACCGCGTCAAAATCCATGATCTTCTCCCTGAAGTCGGAAGCCGTGCCGGCGGAGAATCGCCCTGCCGCCTTCACCGAGCACAAAGTCGCGCAATGCCTCGGCGGCAGGTCGATCCTGGGCCCACGACAGGATCACCCCGCCCTGTTCCCGACGCGGATAAGCATCAATCGGCACTTCCCAAAAGCGGCCCTTGTCCCGCAAGGGCGGCGCGAGCGCGAGCGAGTAGCTGATGATTCCGACTTCCGCTCCGCCGCTGTCGACGAACTGGGCCGTCTGCATCACGCTGTCGCCAAGCACGAGTCGATCCTTTGTCCGGTCATAGACGCCCAGGCTCTTCATGGCCGCCTCCGCTGCTCGGCCGTACGGTGCATGACGCGGATTGGCGATGGCAATCCTACGCACCGAAGGACTGAGCAATGCTTGGATCCCGAGCTTCTCGACTTCGATGGGCGAAATCCGCGGCACCCAGACGACGAGGCGCCCTACTCCATAAAGAAATTCGCTGTCGGCGAGTGCCAGGCCTTGCCGAACGAGCCGGCGGGGATAGTCGACGTCAGCCGAAAAAAAGATGTCGAAGGGGGCGCGGTTGGAAAGCTGCGCGTAGAAGTTTCCAGACGAGCCGTACGTGACCGAGACCTCGACGGCGGGGCGCTCTCGACGAAACGCTTCAACAATCTCGCCCATGGTGAACTTGAGATCCCCCGCGGCAGCGACGCGGACCGAACCCTGTTCGGCTGCCCTCGCTGGATGCACGCAGTCGGCGCACGCCATGGCGGCGAGAATTGCAAGAGCGCCGCAGATTTTTTTCAACCGATTCCGCACAAAGCACCTCGTCATGCACATTGTTCGGCTCGGAGCGAATGAGGGAATTGCCGCGTAGCCATCCCATGAATCGATCTGATTCGATCCGCTCGATTCGGCGCGGTAACTATTTCTGCCGTACGGGGTAGCTCGAGGCGCCCAATTTCGAAGGCTCGGCTAACAATTGATTCGGCGGTATCTCGGCAGCCTCGTCTGGCTTGGTCTCGACCGGGGCATCTCGATTCTTGTTCACGTTGTCCTCTGAACGTGCAAACGCACGAAGAACGAAAATCGTCACAAACCCGCTGAGGAATCCTGCCAGCAGGTTCGGTACCAGGATGGCGGCTGGGAAGAGGTACACCTCGGCTCGAGCCCCGAGCAGGAGCACCAACACCAGCTCGGTGGTGATCCGCCCGGCAGCCGCTGCCAGGCCGAGAAAGCAGTACCCCAAGGCCCAGGCTGGCAGGCGGCGCACCAGCGGGCCCGCAAGGTCGATCACCAAGCCGGGCGCCACGTGCCTGAGGATATCCAGGACGCCGAACCGGCCATCACCCTGCAGGAACCCGATCACTCCCATGATGGACCCCGCAGCCGTTCCGCCCCAGCGCGAATGGGTGAGGCGAGATGCCAGGACATACAGCGGGAATAACAGGAGCGCCTTGTGTCCGGGAGCAAATGGCAGGCCAGGCAGGAACTTGAGCACCTTGACGGAAGCCATGCACAACGCAATGCCAGTCACGATGCCGATATCGTGGACCAACCGGGGGCCGAGACGGTAGTCGTTTTCGTGGCCCGGGCGCTCCCCGGCGCGCTCGATGTTTGTCCTTATTGTTTCGACGAACCCGCCGATGTCGCCGCGCAGCAGTCGCTTCACCGTCGAAAGCGTGCCGCCTTGCGCCACGGGTTGGGCTCGGCCACGACCGGATTTTTTTGCTCCCCCGAGCACCTCGAGCGTGTGGTCGAGCGAGTAGACGAACAGGTCGGGCAGCCGCAACGCTCGCAGGCCGTCCACCAGATCGCTTCCGGAGCCCGTCACCCGAACAACCGTCGAGGCAAGCAACAGCGTCAGGATTTGCAGACACATCAGTGCTGCGCGGTCGAGCCCGGTGACGTTCAACGGGAGCAGCCAGCCGACGAGTGGAACGCGCCAGCCCAGAACGAGGTCGCCTGCGCCGGGGCTCTCCGCGGGCAGAAGGACGTAGCAGCCGATCAGGAATAGAAATAACCATTTCAATCGCCAGACCGGGCGTACGATTTCGGTAATATGAAACCGGCAGGCCAGCAAAATAACGAGCTGAAGCGCAAGCAACGCTGGAATGACGAACCATCGGGCAAGCCGCATTGTCGCAAACGCCGGCACCATAAAGGCGACGGCGGTGACTGCCAGCAGATAGACCACCTTCAGCACCGAGGATGTCGTGATGCCGTTGTGGTCAGGTACTCGGCGTCTCGTGATCTCCTCCGCACGATTCTCGCGTTTTGTCGGCGAGTATCGCTGTCCCGCAATTCATGCCGCTTGGCATCGATCGAAAATTAAGGTCGATCTTCGAACTTTGGGGTCCGGCCTGGCCAGTCGGCCTCAAACATCGGAATGTCTTCAGCAGGCTTCGCCGGGATCCGCTGCCGTGAGCAGATTTGCTGCAAGAACAGATGATATTGGGCCCGCCATGCGACCGACCAGGTGCTGCGAAAACGTCCGAGGCTTCGAGCCACCGCTATCGGGGCCCGTGCATGCCGCCCTTCTTGCCACCCTTCATGGCGCCCATCATGCCGCCGGCACCACCACCGGTTCCAGCCATGTCGCCCTTGGCGAGGATCTCATTGCCCCCCAAGAAGCCTCCCTTGCCACCTCCGGCGACGCCGCCGGAAGGGATTTGGCGTTTTTGGATGGCACCCCCAGCGGCTCCGGATTCAGGGTCTCCGACCAGCCCTCCGCCGGCCGTCAACGCAATCAATGCCGTCGGTGCCAAAAAAATGACTGTCAACGCGAGGATTAGTCTACGCATGGCGCTCCTCCGTATGGGAAACACATGGGAAATTCCCAATCGGCACGTAGGTTCCCAACACTCTATCACGCAAGAGCACGCGACCCATGTCAAGAGAGGCATGCGAAATATTTAAGGTCAGCTGTGTCGCGATTCCACCCTCCCTGGAGGCCCAAGGGCCATGCAGGAACACGGTTCTTTTCTGGTGGGAATCCCCTGGAAGAGTCGCGAACATAGGCGCAAACCCTGCCGCTCCTTTTGAGCCTTCGCCGCCTTACGTGGACGTCGCTAGGCTGCTAGCATTCACTTGAGTGCCGTGGTCGTGCGGCCACCCTCATCGTAGTCCTTCGCCATAGGCTGAAAGCGCACAAAGGCTGGGACATGTGTGCTTCCGAGCTCCCCGCGAACAGGATGACGCAGAGCGACTCGTGGCCCTACAATTTGTTGTTGGCAGCCTTTTCGGCCGCCATCTTCATCAGTGCCGCATTGCTGTTTGCGGTCGAGCCGATGTTCACGAAGATGGTGCTGCCACGGCTGGGGGGTGCTGCCGCTGTCTGGTCGGTCGCGATGGTGTTCTTCCAGGCGACGCTGCTTGCCGGCTATGCATATGCCCACCTGCTGACGCGCTTCGCGCCGGGACGAGGCTCCGTCCTCATTCATCTCGCGGTGTTGCTGATTGCGTGTCTCGCGCTGCCGCTTCACCTCGCCGGCGGATGGGGGCAGCCGCCTTCCCGCGGCGAGGCGTTCTGGCTCCTCGGGTTGTTTGCGGTCTCCATCGGGCTGCCGTTCTTTGCTCTCGCTGCCAATGGGCCCCTCATGCAGGCGTGGTTCGTGCGGACCGATCATCCTTCAGCACGCGACCCCTATTTCCTTTTTGCCGCTAGCAACGTCGGAAGCTTTCTCGCGCTCATCTCCTATCCGACGGTGGTTGAGCCGTTCCTGCGGCTTGGCGAGCAGACATGGCTGTGGACCAGCGGCTTCTATGTCCTGATCCTGCTGATCGCAGCCTGCGGCGTGCTGTTGCTGCGATCAGCCAATTTGTCGCCGCCGGCCGCTACAGCTCGCAGCGAGGAAACCGCGCCCACTTGGCGCGACCGTTTGGTACTCGTTGGACTCGCGGCGGTACCCTCGGGCCTTCTGCTCGCGGTCACCCTCCACATCTCCACCGACGCGGCGGCTGTCCCGTTGTTCTGGGTGTTGCCGCTCGCGATCTATCTGTTGACATTCGTTATCGCTTTCCAATCCCGGCCGGTCGTTCCGCATTCGCTGGTCGTCAAAGTCTTCCCGTTCGTCATTTTGGCTCTGGCCGGCCTCATGATCATCGACCCGTTCTCGA
>WNFX01007312.1_pt1 | contig 10369 bp, 7 predicted proteins | sample 5400111 | NCBI WGS metagenome assembly WNFX01 (sample SAMN13153363, study PRJNA577476) | soil metagenome | isolation source: 40 cm soil or saprolite under grassland replicate 1 | place: USA:California | collected 2016-06-15 | reverse complement strand
TCGGCTGGTACTCGACGAGGGTTCGGGGCACGCGGGCCCCTAAGGCCGTGCCGCGCGCAGCGGCGCCCGCCGGCGCGCGCGCCTGTTATGTGCTCGCGCACGGCGCGGGCGCGGGCATGGCGCATCCGTTCATGGCTTCGGTCGCGCAGGGGCTTGCGGAGCGCGGCGTCGCGACGCTGCGCTATCAATTTCCCTACATGGAGCGCGGCTCCAAGCGCGAGGGCCGAAATGCCGGACTCGTTGGCCGGCTGGATCGAAGGGGTGATCCTCGGACCGGCGGCCCGGTCGCTCGCGGAATGAATCTATTTTTCGGTCGTGCGGATTGGAAGAGTCCGGAAACTGGGGACGAGAAACTATCTCGTCCCCAGCTCTGAGAGGTATGCCCCGCGCTTTAGTTACGGCACCGAGATGAAGCTCACCACGGACGCCGGGAGCGGGCTCGTCGCGCAGGCGTGGCCGCCCACGGTGCGCGGCACGATCGTGGGATCGAGCATCTTCGTGAGATCGACCACCGCGAGCGTCGTCGCGCCCGAGGGCGGGGAAACCGTCGTGTCATTGTTCGCGAGCAACGCAATCGCATGGCCGCTGCTCGGGCTCTGGTAGGCCGTCACGGTGTGCGGATCGAAGCCGTTCGAGAAGCCGCTGCCGATGCTGCACGTCACCCAGTCGGTGATCGCGGGAGTGCCGCTGCCGGAGGTCGTGGGAAGCGCAATCGCGGTGATTGCGTCGCCGCCGAATTCTCCCGACACGATGCCCGTATGCGTGCCCTGAGCCACGGCGAGGCCGCTGGTGCCAAACTGCAGAAGCGACTCCGATAAGGTCTGAACCTGCGCGCCCGTATCGCTCCACGTGCCCGGCGCGCCGGCTGTGAACACGGCCTGGCTCAAATCGGCGAGGTACACCTGCGATGGGGAGCCGGAATCCGTCTCGACGGACGCCAGGGCGATGCCGGTGCTGCAGTCCTCGCCGGCGGAGTCGAGTCCGAAAGCGGGCGTAGGACTGACGGAAATGCTGTTCTCGAAAAAGCTCGGACTCGTAGTCGTCGCCACGTCGACCAGTTCGTAGTTGTTGCGTTCACTGGGCGACAGTATCAGGTTGAGGAACGGGTCGATCAGAATGTCCTCTGAAATGTTGGCTCCGAAACTCGACGGCGCCGGCGAAGCGAACGCCGTCTCGAAGGCGGGCGCGCCGCTCAGATTCAGGTACTGGTAGCCTCCGGTTCCGGAGAGACTGAGCGCGACCACGGCCTTGTTATGAACGGAATCCATCGCGACGCCGCAGTTCGTGCAGAAACCGCCGGAGAAAGAGATCGTTCCGGACCCGGCGCTCGTCATAGTGGAGCCGAGGGTCGTGCCGGAGATCAGGTACACATCGGTGTTATTCGCCGTGCAGACCGTCTGGCCGGTCACGGAGTTCGAGGCGCAGGAATTCACCACCTTAGCTGTCGAGATCAGGGTCGGTGTGATGCTGCTGCCCTCTATGTTGACGACGGAGACACCAGTGGTAGAACCACCCCAAGAGCCCTTGGGAACGTACGAGGTCACGTTCGTCCCGCTGACCAGGGCCGAGAGCGAGCTCGACGGCTGGCACGAGCCTTGCGGCACCACCTCTCGAGTCTTGAAATTATCCGTCTTGGCGTTCGCGTTGGCGAAGACGAGAACTTTGGGGTCAGTCCCCACCGTGGCTTTGTCGGTCGGGATCAACCATGCTTTGTACTCGGATCCGGCGTTCGGCGTCACCGAGAACGGCGCCAATTGAACCGTCGTCGAGCCATTCGCGGGATTGATTGCCCCGTCAGGATGGGGGCAAGGTCCCGTGGCTCCGCTCACCGTTCCGCCCGTCACCGTCAGTTGGCGGCATACGGCATCGTCCGTCGATAGGAGCGTTTTCCCGCTGGGGTCTGTGACCTGGAAATAATACGTGCCGTCGGGCAGACCCGAGCTGTTCGTGTTCTGGGGACCGCCGTTGAGGTACACGTCCGTGCGAGCGGCGTAGAGGTTCTGGTTGACGACTGTACCGTCCTTCGTGGTGGTAGAGACGGCGCCCGATAATTTCTGTGCGAAGGCGCTCTCTGTCGATAGCGCGACCGCAAGCAAAGGCACCAACGGAAAGAAAATCTGCTTGATTCTCGTAGACATAAGTCCTCCCTGGAAAAGATTTCTATCTGCTTTTACCACTATAGGCTACACACACAATGCGCCATCCATACTGGGACGAACTATCGCGTTTGGTCACCGCAACCACAATCGGGAGTCGGCATGAATTCGAGGGGCACTGATCTTCAGCATAAATTCTGGGCCGCCGACTTGGATCGGAATACAGTATGAGGGTCGCGAAAGGTTTTCCATGGCCTCCGGCAGGCGGCGGCAAAAGAGGCATAAGGCGTTGGCGGAATGTGCGAAAAGTCAGCGCGGTCGATTATTGTTCCCACTTCTCACCGCCTCCACCGCCTCAGAAGTAGGGGTACGATAATATTCGTCATAGTGGTACAATAATAAACATCGGTTCTCAGACTTTCCGCGGAGTCCCGTTTAAGGGACCGGTGGAGGACGAGGGAGGGGGATGACCGAAGCAGCGCGTCGGGACACGCCGAAGCGTGACGTCGTACTTATCGGCCGGAACGATTTTCAGAACAAGCTTCTGGCCCATCTGATCGCTGAGCGCATCGGGTGCAGTTGCCTGGTTCGATCAATCGAGGACCTCAGCGGTCCAACCGCTGACGTGAACGTGCTTGCGCTGCTCGACGTTAAAGGCATCGCGGCACCGGACCTCAATGTCCGCCTGCAGGTCCTTGCCACGTGTGCGTCAGTCCATAACATCGCGCTGATCAATGCCGATGAGGGCGTGAGCTTCGAGCAGATCGTTGCGTACCCCGGAATCAAGGGCATCTTCTGCCGTGAGACTTCAGAGGAAAACTTTGTTAAAGGCATCCTCGCGATTTTCAAGGGCGAGTGCTGGCTCCCAAGAAAAATGTTGCATGCTCACTGGGAGCAAACCGGCGCACACAAGCGTCTTTTCCCCACTGAGACGACTCTCCTGACCCGGAAGGAGAGCGATACTCTCAAACTTCTCGTCGGCGGCCACAGCAATAATCACATTGCCCACACGCTCAACGTGAGCCCGCATACGGTGAAGACGCACGTTTACAACCTGTTCCGCAAACTTCACGTGGGAAACAGGGTGCAGGCGGTCCATTGGGCATTGCGGAATATCGAGGGCGTGGCGCGGGAGTTCAGGTGACGATTCGGACAAAACCCCGGATTTTACGGGGTTACATCCGGGGAAACAAAATGAAAGCCTACAAAATATACGTCACCGAGCGCCGGGAACGTTTCGCGTCTTAAGAAATTCTTCCAGCGATTCTCCCCGGGATCCCCGCGATCATCTCCGCATCGTCAGCCGCCACGCCGAATGGAAGGCGCTCGCGACTTCGCCGATGATCATCGCGAGCGTGCTGGGCCCGCGGCGCTCAACTACCTGCTCGCCGAGCGCTACCAGCAGGAGCCGGAGCGGGTCGCGTCGCTGGTGCTGATCGGGAACGCCTTCGCCATCGTGTTCGTGCCGCTGGGGCTCACGCTCGGCCTGCACCCGGTTTGACGGGCGCGCATCGGCGTCGGCCTCCACGCCTACGAAATCAGGCCGCGAAGCGAAGCCCGAGCTGCAGCAGTTCATCCCACGCGTCGCCCTTGACCACACCTTTGATGACGCGGTCCACGCCCGCCGCGTGCTCCAGTGCGCAGAGCAGCGCGGCGCGCGGGAGTTTTTTCGCGGCGCGGCCCACGAGCGCCTGCCTCGCGTCGCCCCACACCCGCGCTTCGCGGCAGACCTCGGCGAGCGAGCGGCCTTTCGCCAGCCCGTCCTGCACGCGGCAGATGGCGCGTATCTCCTCGGCGAGGAGCCACAGCACGCGCGGCGGCGCCTCGCCTTCGCCGCGCAGACCCTCGAGCATGCGCGCAAGCCACGTGCGCTCCCCGGAAAGCATCGCCTCGGTGAGCTTGGTCGCGTCGTAGCGCGCCACGTTCAGCACCGCTTCGCGGACCGCGTCGAAGTCGAGCTCCCCGGCGGGCAACAGCAGCGCGAGCTTCTGGATCTCCTGGTGAGCGGCGAGCAGGTTTCCTTCGACGCAGTCGGCGAGAAATTGCAGGGTATCGCGCGCCGCGCTCTGCTTTTGCCGTGCGAGCCGCGCTGCGATCCACTCCGGGAGCCGCGCGCGCTCGACCGGATAGACGTTGACGACGACGCCCTTCGCTTCGAGCGCTTTGAACCACGGAGACGCCTGGCCGGCCCTGTCCAGCCGCGGCAGCGCCACCAGGGTGAGGGCATCGGGCGGCAGCTTCGCGCAGAACGCCTCGATCGCCTCGGCGCCGTCGCTGCCGGGCTTGCCGGAGACAAGGCGCAGCTCGATCAGCTTTTTGTCGCCGAAGAGCGAAAGGCTCGCGCCGCTTGCGCCGAGCTCGTTCCAGTCGAAGCCGCGCTCCGCGGCGAGCACCAGGCGCTCGGAAAACCCGTTTGCGCGCGCCCGCGCGCGGATCGCGTCGCCGGCTTCCAGCGCGAGCAGCGGCTCGTCGCCGTGTATCACATACAGCGGCCGGAGCTCGCGCTCGAGGTGCGCTTGCAGCTGTTCGAGCCTCAGATTGGCCATGCGTTCGGCGCCTACTTGGTCCGGGTCGGCACCAGCTTCGCCGCGACCAGGCGGCGCAGGATCTGCTGCACCATGTCGCTCTGCATGTCGCGGTAGAGGAGCGCCTCTTCGGCCTCCTTGGCGAGCACCTGCGCGTCGCTATAGGCCATGTCGCGCGTGAGGAGGATCTCGCTCGTCGGCAGATATACCTGGGCGCCCTTGGGATCGGTGACCCGGATTCCGACGCGATAGCGCAACTGATATTCGCTCACGCGACCCGCGGTGTTGAACGAGAGGATGACCTTGTCGCGCAGCTCCGTGGTGAAGCCGAGGACGGCCTGCGCGTCGCCGACGCTGTCGACAAGGCGCGTCCTGCTCGCGACGGCGACGTTGCGCTTGAGCTCGACCGCGAGCGGCGAGCCTCCCGGAATGTAGAGCGTCTCGAAAGGCAGCTGAGCCCGGCCGCGCAACTGGAAGCCGCAGCCGGCGGTCACCAGCGCCGCAAGCGCGAGCGAAACAAGCGCTTGAAGGCGGGAGTGACCGTCGTCCCCGCGAAAGCGGGGACCCAGCGGCTTGCGGTCAGACGACCACATTGACCAGCCGCCCGGGAACCACGACGACTTTCTTCACGGCCTGGCCGCTGGTGTAGCGCGTTACCGCGTCGTGCGCAAGCGCGAGCTGCTCGAGCTGCTCGCGACCGGCCGATTTCGGCGCGCGCATATGGCCGCGCAGCTTGCCGTTGACCTGGAGGACGAGTTCGACTTCGTCTTGCTCAAGCGCGGCTTCGTCAACAGTTGGCCAGGGAGCAGTAACAAGATCACCGTACTGCGCGGCGTACCCAAGGTCTTTCCAGAGCGCGTTAGTAATGTGAGGCGTCACCGGGTATAGCACGCGGAGCATAATTCCAAGACCTTCTATAAATGCGGCAGCACGCAAGGTCAGATTCGACTCGTTTCCACTACCCCGAGCTACCCCAATATGTGGTTCAAATGCCTCGAGCGCATTCAGCATTTTCATCGCACCCGATACAACGGTGTTGTATTGGTAACGTCCATAGTCGAAAACGACTTGACTTAGCGTCGAATGCGTTACGAAGCGTAGCGCCTTGACATCTTCGCCCGCGGCACCGAAATCAACTTTGAGATCGGTCCCGGACGCAAATACGTCATTGGACCTGTTCTTCATTTCCGCACAAAGCGCCCAAAGCCTTCTCAGGAAGCGCGATCCACCTTCGACGCCGCTGTCCGACCATTCCAGCGTCTGCTCCGGCGGCGAGGCGAACATCATGAATAGCCGCGCGGTGTCCGCCCCGTATTTCTCGATGAGATCCTGCGGATCGACGCCGTTGTTCTTCGACTTCGACATGGTGCCGATGCCGTCGGACTCCACGGGTTTGCCGTCGGAACGCAATACCGCGCCGACGCGTTGGCCCTTGTCGTCGTGCTTGAGCTCGACCTCGGCGGGGTTGTAGTAAGTGATCCGGGCATCGCTTGCTTTGCGGTAAAAAATCTCGTTCAGCACCATGCCCTGAGTGAGAAGCCTCGTGAACGGTTCGCCCACCGAGACGAGGCCGAGCTCGCGCATCACCTTGGTCCAGAAGCGCGAGTAGAGCAGATGCAGGATCGCGTGCTCGATGCCGCCGATGTACTGGTCGACCGGCATCCAGTATTTCACGCGCTCGTCGACCATGCTTTTATTCTGATCGGGACAGGCGTGGCGGATGAAGTACCAGGACGAATCGACGAAGGTGTCCATGGTGTCGGTTTCGCGCTTTGCCGGCTTGCCGCATTTCGGACACGAGCGATTCACGAAAGACGGCGTTTTCGCGAGCGGATTGCCGGTGCCGTCGGGAACGAGGTCTTCCGGCAGCACCACCGGAAGCTCGCTGTCGGGCACCGGCACGTCGCCGCAGGACGCACAATGAACGATCGGGATCGGCGTGCCCCAGTAGCGCTGGCGCGAGATGCCCCAGTCGCGAAGCCGCCAGGTGACCTGCTTGTCGCCGAGGCCCTTCGCTTTCAGGTCGGCGGCGATGGCGTCCACCGCGCTCTGATAATCGAGGCCGTCGTACTTGCCCGAATTCACGCAGCGGCCGTAGTCGGCGTACCAGGGCTGCCAGGCGCCGGTCGAGTAGGGTTTGCCTTCGACGTCGATCACCGGCTTGATCGGCAGTCCGTACTTCTTCGCGAACGCAAAATCGCGCTCGTCGTGCCCGGGCACGCCCATTACTGCCCCTTCCCCGTAGGCCATAAGCACGTAGTTGCCGATCCAAACTTCGATTTTTTCGCCGGTGATCGGGTGGGTGACGAAAAGTCCCGTCGGCATGCCTTTCTTGTCGAGCAGCGCGAGCTCGGCCTCCATCACCGAGCCGCGCTTGCATTCCTCCACGAAAGCGGCGAGCTTCGGGTTCGATCTCGCCGCGTGCGCTGCGAGCGCATGTTCGGCGGCCACCGCGCAGAACGTGGCGCCCATCAGCGTGTCGGCGCGCGTGGTGAAGACGCGCAAGAGCTTCTTCTCCCCGCCCAACTCGTATGGGAAGCCGATATTGACGCCGTGGCTCTTGCCGATCCAGTTGGCCTGCATCGTCTTCACGCGCTCGGGCCATCCCGGGAGCTGGTCGAGCGATGCGAGGAGCTCCTCGGCGTAAGCGGTGATGCGCATGTAATACATCGGGATCTCGCGCTTTTCGACGGGCGCGCCGGTGCGCCAGCCGCGGCCGTCGATCACCTGCTCGTTCGCGAGCACGGTCTGGTCCATCGGGTCCCAGTTGACGACGCCGGTCTTCTTGTAGACGAGGCCGCGCTCGAGCATGCGCAGGAACAGCCACTGGTTCCAGCGATAATAGTCGGGCGAGCAGGTGGCGAGCTCGCGCTCCCAGTCGATGGCGAAGCCGAGCGACCGGAGCTGCTTTTTCATGTACGCGATGTTCTCGTAGGTCCATCTCGCGGGCGGCACGCCGTTCGCGATCGCAGCGTTTTCCGCGGGCAGCCCGAATGCGTCCCAGCCCATCGGCTGCAGCACGTTGTAGCCCCGCATCCGGTGGAAGCGGGTCATCACGTCCCCGATGGTATAGTTGCGCACGTGCCCCATGTGCAGCTTGCCCGAGGGGTACGGAAACATCGAAAGGCAATAGAATTTCGGGCGACGGCCCGGGCCGGGCGGTTCCTCGGCCGCGCGAAAAGCGCCGCTGCGGTCCCAGTGCTCCCGCGCCTCTCGCTCGATGGTTTTCGGGTCGTACTGGGTCTGCACGGACGGGTTCGCGGAAAAGCGTGAATTATAACCGCGGTGGCCCGCATCCAGACCCGCTAGCTTTGCATCAGGCGGATCGGAGACCGAGTGGAGACAGTCATGAGGAAGCAATTCTCGATCGGCGCGGCGTTCATCGCGCTCGCGCTGGGCGCGCCCGGCGCCTCGATCGCGCAGTCCAAATCAAAGCCGGCGCGCCCCGCACCGCTTGCGATGGTCGAGGCGGTGCAGATGCCCGCCTGGGTCGAGCGCGGCGGCGCGCGCTATCCGCTCGTCCCGGGCATGGAGCTCAGGGACAGCGACAGCGTCAGAACCGGGGACAATTCGCGCCTGCTTCTGCGGACCGCGGACGGGAGCGCGATCAAGCTCGGCGAGAAAGGCTCGCTCGTGCTCGACAACATGCGCATGCGCCGCGGCAACGTTTTCGAGGCGGCGCTGAAAGTGGCCGAGGGGGCGTTCCGGTTCACCACCGAAGTGTTCGCGCCGTTCCGCGGCAAGCGCGACGTGAGAATCGCCATCAGGACCGTGACCGCTGGCATCCGCGGCACGGATCTCTGGGGCCGTTCCGCGGCGGACCGCCAGATCGTGTGCCTGATCGAGGGCAGAATCGACCTCACGCCGCCGGGCGAGAGCCCGATCGCCATGGATCAGCGGCTGTCTTTTTACGTTCGTGAAATGGGACGGTCGCAGCCGGTCGCAATCGTGCTCGCCGATCAGTTGAGGGAGTGGGCGGGGGAAACCGAAACCCGGACGGGCCAGGGCGTGTCCAGGCGCGGCGGCAAATGGAAGCTCACCGCCTCCCCGGGCCTGACGCACAACCGGGCGCTGGATCTTTATACGGATTTGCGCAAGGCCGGTTATCCGGCCGAGATCATCCCCGCGAAGGCCGGGGGCAAGCGCGTCTACAACGTGCGGCTGTCCAATTTCGAAACAAGGAAAGACGCAGAGTTCGTCGCGGGCGCGCTCAAGCAGCACCCCCGTTTCCGGGGGCACGAGTACAAAGTCGGCACCTAGCGCCTATCGGCCGGCTGCCGATCAAGGACCGTTGAATCCGCGAGCCTCGGTGCAGTTCCGAGGCCTTCTTTTGGCGTTCGCCTTCGCGGCGGTAAAATCGCCCATTCGCGAACGAGCGCATGCCCAGTCTCCTTGAAAACCTCAACCCCGAGCAGCTCGCCGCGGTCACCCTTCCCGACCAGTCGGCGCTGATCCTCGCCGGCGCCGGCTCGGGCAAGACGCGCGTTCTCACCACTCGCATCGCCTGGCTCATCCAGACCGGGAACGTCAGCCCGAACGGCGTCCTCGCCGTCACCTTCACCAACAAGGCGGCAAAGGAAATGCTCACGCGCATCTCGGCGATGCTGCCGATCAACACCCGCGGGATGTGGGTCGGCACCTTCCACGGCCTGTGCAACCGCCTCTTGCGCGCGCATTACCGCGACGCCGGCCTGCCGCAGCTCTTTCAGATCCTCGATTCTCAGGACCAGCACGCGGCGGTCAAGCGCGTCCTGAAGGCGCTCAACGTCGACGAAGAAAGATTCCCGGCGCGCGAGGCGCAGTACTTCATCAATGCGGCGAAAGAAGAGGGCAAGCGCGCGAAAGACATCGAGATCACGGACGAAATCACCCGCCGCTTCGCCGAGATTCACGCCGCCTACGACGAGCAGTGCCAGCGCGAAGGCGTGGTCGATTTCGCAGAGCTCCTGCTGCGGACCTACGAGCTGCTTTCGAGGAACGAGATCCTGCGCGAGCACTACCGCAACCGCTTCCGGCATATCCTGGTGGATGAATTCCAGGATACCAATCGGCTGCAGTACCGCTGGCTGAAACTCCTTGCGGGGCCGAAGAACATAGTGTTCGCCGTCGGCGATGACGATCAATGCCTTGCGCAGGGGACGCGGGTGACCATGGCCGACGGCTCGCGCAAGCCGATAGAACGGGTCAAGCCCGGCGATCGGGTGCGCTCCGCCTTCGGCAGCGGAGACTTCCGCTCCGCCCGAGTCGACCGTGTTTTCAAGAGAACGCGCCGCGATGCATTCGTCACGATTCACACGCGCGGCGGCAGGCGCGTTACGAGCACGCCGGAGCACACGCATTTCGCCGGATACGTGCTCGGCAGGACGCCGCAGACGTACTTCACCTACCTGATGTACAAGCGCGGCGTCGGTTACCGCCTCGGCACTTCGCAGGTGTATACGCGAGGGCAGGCGCGGCCCATGGTGGGGTTCAAGCAGCGCGCGCTGCAGGAGCACGCCGATGCGCTCTGGGTGGTCGGCACGCACGCGAGCGAAAACGATGCGCGCGCCGAGGAAGCGATCCTGTCCCTGAGTTATGGCCTGCCCACGCTCCCGTTCGTGCCGCGCAAGGGAAAGGCGAAGCACGGCCTCGTTCACGATGGCGCTTACATTCGGCGGGTGTTCAATACCCTCGACACGGAGGCCGCGGCAACACGCCTTCTTGCCGATCGGGACCTCGATCCTCGCGAGCCGCATCACCTGCCGCAGT
>WNFX01015739.1_pt1 | contig 10381 bp, 7 predicted proteins | sample 5400111 | NCBI WGS metagenome assembly WNFX01 (sample SAMN13153363, study PRJNA577476) | soil metagenome | isolation source: 40 cm soil or saprolite under grassland replicate 1 | place: USA:California | collected 2016-06-15 | reverse complement strand
CTCGCCCGGCCTGCCGTCGTTGATGGTGACAACGCGCCTTCGGTTGATGCCCCACGGCACCTCGTTCTCGTTCTTGCACGCCGTGACGCAGGCGTTGCACTCGATGCAGCGGTCGGCGTCGCAGAGAAACTTCATTCGTGCCATGGTCCGCGGCTCCTTCACGCCGCTCTGATCTGACAGAGGGTAGCTTTGGGTTCCTGCATGCCGGTGACCGGATCGAATACGTAGGTGGTGAGCGTGTTCACGCTTTCGCCGAGCACGATTGGATCGGCACCTTTCGGATATTTGCTGCGCTGGTCGACGCCCTCGAACCAGCCGGCAAAATGGTATGGCATCCAGGCCACGCCCTTGCCGATGCGCGGTGTGATCAGCGCTTTCATCTTCGCTTTCGAGTTGTTCTCGGGTCCGAAGACCCAGACCCAGCTGCCGTCCTTGATGCCGCGCTCGGCCGCATCCGCCGGATTGATCTCGACGAACATGTCCTGCTTCAGCTCGGCCAGCCACTTGTTGGAGCGCGTCTCCTCGCCGCCGCCCTCGTAGTCGACCAGCCGGCCGGAAGTCAGGATCAGCGGGAACTGTTTGACGGTGCCTTTGTCGACTGCCGTCTTCTGCACGGTGAAGCCGATATTGGGGACGCGAAACTCCCTGGCGTCCGGCCGCGTCGGGTATGCGGCGACGAGATCGGGACGCGACGTGAAGATGACTTCGCGGTGGACCGGTATCGGGTCCGGCAGGTTCCAGGCGATGGTGCGCGCCTTGCCGTTGCCGAAGGGGCTGCAGCCGTGCGCGATCGCCACCCGCTGGATGCCGCCGGAGAGATCGGTCGACCAGGAGACGGCATCGAGGTTGTTGCCGCCGACTTTCTCAATCACCGCAAGCTCCTGCGGGGTGAGATCCTTGTCCCAGCCGAGCTTCTTGAGCACGCCGAGCGTGAACTCGGGATAGCCGTCCTTGAGCTCGGAGCCGACCGAATAGGAGCCGTCGGCGAGCAGGCTCTCGCCGTTGCGCTCGACGCCGAAGCGGGCACGGAACGTACCGCCGCCGTCCTTCACCGGCACGTTGGTGTTGTACAGAATTGGACTGCCGGGATGCTTCAACTCAGGCGTGCCCCAGCACGGCCATGGCAGGCCGTAAACCTCGCCGCCCACCTCGGCATCGTCCTTCGGCGCGCGCAGGGTCACCACATCGAATTTGGACTGATTGCGCATGTGCGCCTTGAGCCGCTCGGGCGATTGGCCGCAATAGCCGGTGGACCAGCCGCCGCGATTGATCTCACGTAAAATGTCCTCGGCCGACACCGCGCCGTTATCGACCTTGATGTTCTTGAACATCCGGTCGGCGAAGCCGAGCTTGCGGGCAAGCAAGTACATGATGTCGTAGTCGTTCTTGCACTCGAAGACCGGCTTGACGATCTGCTCGCCCCATTGCAGCGAACGGTTGGAGGCGGTGCGTGATCCGCTCATCTCGAAGCTGGTGCAGGCCGGCAGGATGTAGGTGCCATCCTTGCGCTCGGAGAGGACCGCCCACGTGGTCGGATAGGGATCGCACACGACCAGAAGGTCGAGCTTCTCGATGCCTCGAGCCGCTTGCGGCATGCGCACGATCGTGTTGCCGCCATGCCCCATCACGAACATGGCCTTCATGGTGTCCGGCTGAGTAACCTGATCCTTCGGCAATAAAGTCGCATCGAACCAGCGCGTGCTTGTGACGCCGGTAGCTTCCATGAACGTCTTGCTCACGAAACGGGAGAGCATCCAGTCGTAGTCGACCTCCCACACCCGGCACCAATGCCTCCAGGCATCCTCGGCAAGGCCGTAGTAGAGCGGCAGCGTCGTCACATCGAGGCCGAGATCGGTGGCGCCCTGGACGTTGTCGTGGCCACGGAAGATATTGGCGCCGGTGCCGATATGGCCGACATTGCCGGTGGCGAGCAGCAGGATGCAGCTCGCGCGCACGTTGGCCGTCCCGACCGTGTATTGGGTCTGGCCCATGGCCCAGATCAGCGTCGATGGCTTCTGCGTGGCGAAGATCTCGGCGATGCGCTTGACGTGCGCTTCCGGCAGGCCGGTGACGCGTTCGACCTCATGCGGCGGCCACTTCTCGACCTCCTTGCGGATCTCGTCCATGCCGTAGACGCGCTGGCGGATGAATTCCTTGTCCTCCCAGCCGTTCTGGAAAATGTGCCAGAGCAGACCGTAAATGGTTGGAATGTGTACCCCCGGGCGAACGCGCACATATTCGGTGGCGTGCGCGGCCGTCCGCGTGAAGCGCGGATCGATGACGATCATGTTGGCGCGGTTGAGTTCCTTGCCTTCGAGAACGTGCTGCAACGATACCGGATGCGCCTCGGCCGGATTGCCGCCCATGATCATGATGGTCTTGGCATTGCGGATGTCGTTGTAGCTGTTGGTCATCGCCCCGTAGCCCCACGTATTGGCAACGCCCGCGACCGTGGTGGAATGACAAATGCGCGCCTGATGATCGGAATTATTGGTTCCCCAGAACGCGGCGAGCTTGCGGTAGAGGTAAGCGGCTTCGTTCGTGAATTTGGCGGAGCCGAGCCAGTACACGGATTCCGGTCCTGACTTGCCCCGGATCTCCATCAGCTTGTCGCCGATCTCATCGATCGCCTGGTCCCAGGAGATTCGGTTCCACTTGCCATCGACGAGTTTCACCGGGTAGCGCAGCCGACGCTCACTGTGGACGTCATCCCTCACAGCGGCGCCCTTGCAGCAATGCGAACCACGATTGATCGGGCTATCCCAACCCGGTTCTTGGCCCGTCCACACGCCGTTGGCGACCTCGGCGATCACCGTGCAGCCCACCGAGCAGTGCGTGCACACGTTCTTGCGCCGCGTCACCGTGGCGCCGGGAGGAGGCGGAGGGCCGGCCTCGGCCCTGCGGACAGCACCGACTGACAGAGTTCCGACCGCGGCGAGGCCGCCAGCGAGGAGGCCGGATCGGCGCAGAAAATTGCGGCGATCGAGATCGCCACGTGCTTGGGGCGGGAGCGCTGCACCCGTCGTGCTGCGGCGAACGTCGCGTTGTGCCCTCTTGATCAGCACGGTCGTGCTCCCTCACTTCGCTGGATAGCGGTTGACGCGATAGAAGGTTTGCACCTCGGGAGAGTCGGCCTCGTAACGAGCCTTGCGCTTGTCCGGGAAATCGCTGGCCTCCCCCGAAGCGCAAGCGCTCGTGGTCGCCGCGGCGGCGCCAACGGCGAGCACGCGAAGCAGGTCGCGGCGAGCGATTTTGGCTGCGTCGCTTCGGTTCATGTTTGTCATCGAGACGCTCCGGGCGGCGTCCCTGAGATTCGATCCCAAGAATCCCAAGATCCGTCGCAGCGCTCAGCACCTTCACTGTCTCAGAAACCTGCCGACGTATGCTAATGCGTGCCACTGCGAGCCGCTTTGATCGTTTTGCTGCGGTTGTTGCAATTTTGCTCTGGCAGCACGGTCCGTCTTCGCGAACCGATGTTTTTTTGGGGTGATCGCAATCGGCTCTTCAACGACGAGATAACCGGGGCGTTGCGGAACCGGCTGCCGCAGTGGTCGGTGGACAGAAACGACGCCTTTTGCTAACTCTGTATTGAACGGCCGAAATCATATGCCTGCTCGAAGCAGCGCGGCCTTTGCTGTGCCCTAGACAACGACCGGCTACCGCAGGGCGACGCTTGCTCCAAGCGGCGACGTCCCATGACGCGATACTTTGATGCCTCTAATGCATGGCTGAGGAATATCGGATGACCGCACTATCAGCCGAAACGCGGAAGACAGGAATCGATGTCGTTGGCGACATGCCTTGGGGCACTCATTTTTGTCTCTTCTACGAGACGAAAGAGGACCTCCTCGACACCCTGATCCCATACTGCAAGGCCGGCTTGGAAAGCGGGGAGTTCTGCCTTTGGATTGTCGCCGACCCCCTGACGGTCGAAGAAGCGACAGATGCGCTGAAAGAGGCGGTGCCTGGCTTTAGCCGATACCTCGCGGACTCCAGTGTAGAAATCGTCTCCGCTCGCGATTGGTATCTGTCGGGCGGCACGTTCGATCTCAAGCGCGTGACCACCGGTTGGCTGGAGAAACTCGCTCGTGCATCGGCCAGGGGTTACGCCGGCGTGAGAGTGACCGGGGATACCGCTTGGCTGCAAAAGAAGGACTGGAAACATTTCTGCGAATACGAAGAAGGTCTCAACGAGGCTGTCGCCAACCAACGCCTGGCGGTGCTGTGCACGTACCCGCTGGCGGCGTGCGGAGCTATGGAAATCCTGGATGTGGTACGCACACACCAGTTTGCCGTAGCAAAGCGACACCGCAGTTGGGACGTCATCGAAACTGCCGGGTTCAAGCAGGCCAAAGCGGAGATCAAGCGGCTCAATGACGAGCTCGAACAACGTGTCCTGGAACGGACTAGCCAGCTGATGGCGGCCTCGGAAGCCTTACGGGAGGCGCAGGCAGAGCTCGCGCACGTCAATCGCGTCACGACGATGGGGCAGCTGGCGGCATCCATCGCCCATGAGCTCAACCAGCCGCTCGCAGCGGCAGTCACCAACGCCCATGCCGCATTGCGCTGGCTGGGTCTCCAACCGGCGAATCTGGCGGAGGCCCGTGTGGCGCTCGCGAGCATCGTCGATGACGGCAAGCGAGCCGGCGACGTGATCGAGCGGATGCGTGCTCTCATCAAAAAAGCGCCGCCACGGAAGGATGGCTTGGATATCAACGAAGCGATCCTTGGGGTCTGTGCTCTGACCCGTGGCGAGTTGGCGAAGAACGGCGTCTCGTTGCAGACGCAACTCGCGGACGGCCTGCCGCTCACTCAAGGAGATCGAGTCCAACTGCAGCAAGTGATGCTTAACTTGATCATGAATGCCATCGAAGCGATGAGCGCTGTCAGCCACGGGTCGCGGGAGCTGCTGATCGGCACGAGTACCGATGCGTCGGGCACGGTACGCATCACCGTGCAGGATTCCGGGCCGGGACTGAATCCAGAGACCTTCGACCGCCTCTTCGACCCATTCTACACAACCAAGGCCAACGGCATGGGCATGGGACTGTCGATCTGTCGGTCGATTGTCGAAGCTCATGACGGACGGATATGGGCCTCTCCGACGGCCGGTTCGGGCTCGACGTTTCATTTCATCCTGCCTGGCGCGGTCGATAGAGGTGCCGCGTTGATTGGAGCGGCCGAGAGGCTTTGGCCGAGTCCGGTCCGTCCGGTTCCAAACGCCTCCGTTTGAAGCCTTCGCGGCCACACGGCGAACGACGCTGGAGTGAACCGTCTTCAACGCCAATCGCACTCCGTAAAACGTTGTCACGACGCGGCTGGTCGGCGAAGCCGGCACCTTCGACGGAATCTTTCTGCGGCGATCGCGACAAGCGCGCACAAAATCCAGCAATCACGGGCAAGACCACCTGGACTCTTTCTGAGACATTCACCGCGTGAGCGGCGCGCCCGCGCGATCTGGAGCAGTCTCATGTTCAAGGCCGAGTCCGGTTCTCTCCGCTTCTCCTCCGCAACGGCGACGGAGGCGGCGTCGGGACAACAAAGCGCCAATCGAACCAACGGCCGCGGCACCGCGCCCGGCGACATTGGATTTGTCGGCCTCGGCCGCATGGGCACGGCCATGGCCAAGAACCTGGCCGCCGCCGGCCGCCGGGTGATCGGCTGCGTGCGTCGCCCGGAGCAGATGGGGATGCTGTTAGCGCTCGGGCTCAAACCGACCACCAATCTTGCCGACTTGTTCGGTTGCGAGGTGGTCATCAGTATGTTACCGGACGACGAAGCCGTGCGCGAGGTCGCGTGCGGACGCCAGGGACACAACGGTCTCGCCGCCGGGCTCAGGCCGGGCGCGATCCATCTCTCGATGAGCACAATCAGCACGGCGGCTGCCTCGCAACTCGCGAGCGCCCATGCGCGCTACGGACAGGGCTACGTCGCAGCACCGGTGTTCGGCAACCCGGATGCCGCCAAGGCCCGCCAACTCTTCATTGTCGCCGCCGGCGCTCCGGCCGATGTCGAGCGTTGCCGGCCGCTGCTGGACCAACTTGGCCAGCGGACCTTCGTCGTGGGCGACGACCCCGCGCATGCAAACCTGATCAAGCTCATGGGTAACATGCTCACCGCAACCGCGCTGGAGATGCTGGGTGAGACCGTGGCACTGCTGCGCAAACGTGGCCTCGATCCCGCCCGCTTCGTCGAGCTCATGACCAGCACGATGTTCGGTGGCCGCGTGCACCGGATCTACGGCGAGAGGATCGTCGCGCAGGACTATGTGGCGGGATTCGCTCTCCCCTTGGCGCTCAAGGACGTGCGTCTCGCGCTGGCGGTTGCTCGATCCTTCGTGCATCATTCGCAGAGAGCCTCGCATGAACTATGACGCGTTCTTCGCCACCGCGCTCAGTCGGCTGAAGGAAGAGCGGCGATATCGGGTGTTCGCGGATCTCGAACGCATCGCCGGTCGTTTCCCGCACGCGGTTTGGCACTCGCCCGCCGGGCCGCGCGACGTCGTGATCTGGTGCTCGAACGATTATCTCGGCATGGGGCAGCATCCGAAAGTCGTCGGCGCCATGGTCGCGGCCGCGACGCGCCTTGGCACCGGCGCCGGCGGTACCCGCAACATCGCCGGTACCAATCATCCGCTCGTCGAGCTGGAGCGCGAGCTCGCCGACCTGCACCGCAAGGAAGCCGCGCTCGTCTTCACCTCGGGCTATGTGTCGAACGAGACCGGCATCGCCACCATCGCCAAACTCATTCCCGATTGCCTGATCTTGTCCGACGCCCTCAACCACAATTCGATGATCGAGGGCGTCCGCCGGTCCGGTTGCGAGAAGCGGATCTGGCGTCACAACGACACCGCGCATCTCGAAGAATTACTGCGCGCAGCCGGTCCCAGCCGCCCGAAACTGATCGTGTTCGAAACCCTCTATTCCATGGACGGTGACGTGGCGCCGCTGCAGCGCATCTGTGATCTTGCCGAGCGCTACGGCGCCATGACCTACGCGGATGAGGTGCACGCGGTCGGCATGTACGGGGCGCGTGGCGCGGGCGTGGCGGAACGCGACGGCGCCATGGATCGCATCGACGTGCTGGAAGGCACGCTCGCCAAGGCCTTCGGCTGCGTGGGTGGATACATCGCGGGCAGGAGCGCATTGATCGACGCGGTGCGGTCATACGCGCCGGGCTTCATCTTCACGACCGCCTTGCCACCGCCCGTGTGCGCCGCGGCGACCGCCGCGATCCGTCATCTCAAGAGCTCGAACTGGGAGCGCGCGCGACATCAGGAGCGGGCCGGCCGCGTCAAGGCCGTGCTCAATGCCGCCGCGCTGCCGGTCATGCCGAGCGACACCCATATCGTGCCGGTCATGGTCGGGGACCCGGAGCACTGCAAGGCGGCCAGCGATCTGTTGCTCGCCGAGCACGGAATCTACATCCAGCCAATCAACTATCCGACCGTGCCGCGCGGATCGGAGCGCTTACGCATTACCCCGACCCCGTACCACGACGATGCGCTGGTGGACGCGCTCGCCGCGGCGCTTGCCGACGTGTGGGACACGCTCGGGCTCGCGCTGAACCGCCGGCCGCTGGCGGCGGAATGATCGCGAGCAAACTTCTAGGGGGGCCACTGCGGATGACGCCGTCCCGCCCGCGCCACGCGGGCAACCACGCTTATGGGCCGCACAGGCTCTCCAATCTCACGGCCACATAACGCAACGGAGGCGATCTGTAGGTTTGCGGATAGCGCGCCGCAAGCTGGCTAAAAGGGCGGCCGGCCACCGTGCGGGGGAACGGGGCCGGCCGCCGCGTACCCGGGTTCGGGGAGGAGACGCCGGGAAGCGCAACTTACGCCTCAATTCGAAAATAGAATTTGCCGATATTGTTGCGATTATTCCGATCTTGCGCCGATCTTCACCTGAGCGCCTGTTGTGGAGCTTCGCGACCGGTCCGGCCTGCGCCTGGCTTGGGAAGCGGATCGCGCGCGAGCGCGAATGGAGCAAGGACGATCAAGCCGTCCGTCGCTCCGCACCGCATATAGGGGTTGCCGAGGCTGGGCGACATCCGCAATCGGTCGGATCTCCTCTCCGCCGCGGCACGATTTCTGTGTCCTCGAGTAAGCAGGGCGCGCTCGGCGCCGATGATCACATCAAACAGGAGGTACAAATGACGAAAGCAAAGGATGCCGCTGCGTTGCGGGTCGCTCCGCTCGATACGCCGACCGACCTGCGTGCCAACGCCGTGCCGGAGATTTCCGGCGCACTCAATATCCTGCTCGCTGATATGTTTGCGCTTTACCTGAAGACCAAGAATTTCCACTGGCATATATCCGGCCCCCACTTCCGCGATTACCATCTCCTCCTCGACGAGCAGGGTGAGCAGATTTTCGCGACCACCGACGACATCGCCGAGCGTGTGCGCAAGATCGGAGGCACCACGCTGCGCTCGATCGGCCACATCACCCGCCTGCAGCGCGTGCTGGACAACGACGCCGACTTCGTCACGCCGTTGGATATGCTTGCCGAACTGCGCGACGACAACAAGCAGTTGACCGCGAGCTTGCGCGAGGCCCACGCGATTTGCGATGAGCATGACGACGTGGCCAGCGCCAGCCTGATCGAGAACTGGATCGACGAGGCCGAGCGGCGGACCTGGTTCCTGTTCGAGGCGACCCGTGTAGCGAGGGAGTGAGCCATTCGCTGCCCGGCATCAAGGATCACCGGCGGGTTGACCCGGCAATGGAGGCGGCCGTGAAAATTGGAATTATTGGGACCGGCAATGTCGGCTGCGCCTGCGCCATGGCCGCCGTCAACCGCGGCAGCGCCCGCGAGATCGTCCTGGTCAACCGCACCGACATGCGCTACGGCACGCCGCTCGGTCCCAAGGTCGACATCGTCGACGGCGATTACGACGACCTCAAGGGCGCGGGCATCGTGCTGATCACCGTGGGCGTGAACGAAAAAACTGGCGGCGCGACCGATCGCAACGACCCGTTGGGCCGCCTCAAACTGCTCGACAAGAACGCCGAAATCTATCGCGATGTCGTCCCGCGGATCGTGCGGGCGGAGCCCAACGCGGTGCTTCTTGTGGTCTCCGATCCGCCCGATCCGCTCGCCGACATCGCGCGCGAGGCCGCTCCCGGGGCGGCGGTGCTGAGCACAGGTACATATCTCGACAGCCAGCGCTTTCGCGTTCACCTCGGCAAGCACTTCGGTGCGGATCCCGCGCATGTCGAAGCGCAGGTGATAGGCGACCACGGCACCTCGCAGGTGTTCCTGTGGTCCTCGGCCCGGATCGGCGGAGTTCCGGTGGCGGCCTTGCTCGAGCGGCGCGGCGAGCGGATGGACGAGCTGCGGCACAAGCTCGAGCGCGACGTGCGCTACGCCAACATCACCATCATCGAGGGCCATGATGCCAGCCAATACGGCATCGGGATCGTATCGGCCCGGATCGCCGAGATGGTGCTCAATGACGAGCGCGCGGTCGTTCCGATCGGCAGCTACCAGAAGACGTTCGGCGTCACGCTGTCCCTGCCGAGCATCGTCGGCCGCCGCGGCGCGATCGAGGTGCTCGAACCCGAAATGTCCGACGAAGAACGCGAGGGGCTTAGGAAGAGCGCGGATGCCTTGAACAAGGCGCTCGAGCGCGTGCGCAAGCAACCGAGAGCAAAGGTGGCGGCGTCCAACTGAGCCGCTTGTTGACGCCCGATTGCACACTCGCCCCGCTCGTTTTGCGCCTTCGGTTTGAGATCAGCGTGATCGCAGGAGCAATTGCGGCGGGGTCGGACGCGTGCGGAGTTGCACGATAGATGCGCGGGTCATAAGCGCGTTCACGCGCGTCTTCCGACGCGCTATGCCCGCGCATGACGAGGGATGACAACGTCCCTCGCCCGCCGCTCAGTTAGTGAATGGCCAACGAAGGCCGCATGCGGGCAATCGCGACTTGGACAGCCCGCTGCACCTTCTGGAAGGCGCGCACCTCGATCTGGCGCACGCGCTCGCGCGAGATGCCGAACTCCACCGCCAGACCCTCGAGCGTGATCGGATCATCGGCGAGCTGGCGCGCCTCGAAGATGCGCCGTTCGCGGTTGCCGAGCACAGAGAGGGCTTCGCCGAGCGCCTTCTTGCGGTTCTCTAACTGCTCGCTCTCGGCCAGTCGCGATTCCTGGTCGGATGCCTCGTCGACGAGCCAATCCTGCCGTTCGCCGGAATCGCCGTCGTCGCGGATCGGGGCGTTGAGCGACACATCGCCGCCCAGGCGGCGATTCATGTCGACCACGTCCTGCTCGGTCACGCCGAGGCGCTGCGCAATCAGCTTGACGTGGTCGGGGCGCAGGTCGCCTTCTTCCAGCGCCGAGATCTTGCTCTTGGCCTTGCGCAGGTTGAAGAACAGC
>WNFX01007304.1_pt1 | contig 10381 bp, 10 predicted proteins | sample 5400111 | NCBI WGS metagenome assembly WNFX01 (sample SAMN13153363, study PRJNA577476) | soil metagenome | isolation source: 40 cm soil or saprolite under grassland replicate 1 | place: USA:California | collected 2016-06-15 | reverse complement strand
GGCAGAAATTGAAATCCACTCGCTTTCAAAACAATGTCTGAATCGGCGTATTCCTGATTTTCATACCATGCAGTCGGAAGTGGCAGCGTGTGTCAGGAAAAGAAACAGCGACAGGTGCGGGATCAACTGGCAGTTTACTCGTGAGAAAGCCAAAGAGAAATATAAACTTTCATAAAGTATAATTGGTTCTGCTTGTATGGCAGAATTACTTCAATATGTACCTGAGTATGAACAGTATAAAAGGATCGCTGATTATCTGCGGGAAACATTTCCGGACCCACCATACAAAACAGAAAGAGCGCTTGATAAATATCTCCTGTGTGATTTACTCGAAGGTCAACCGGACAGAGCAAAGCACAGCCTGGGCGTTGAGCGTCTTGCCCGTTCTCTTGGACCATATCTCAAAATGGGAGAGGATTTTACGAATGATCTTGCCCTTTCGGGCTTATGGCATGATGGCGGATATGCAAGACTTCTTCGTCTGACAGGATTTCACGAAATAGACGGTGCAGTTTTTTTAGCCCAGCATGGTATGCCTGACCGTGTTGTTTCTGCCGTTCTTTTTCATTCCGGGGCAAGGGAAGAAGCGCAAAAACGCTACCCGCAAGATCACCCGGTAAACCAAGTATACAAACAGATTGGATCATATCGTCGTACCCTGATAGATCATGGTTTAGCAGTCAGTGATTTACAAACTGCTCATGATGGAAGCAAGGTAATACCAATAGAACGCAGGATAGAAGAAATAGTTGCACGCACGCAAAATCCCCAGACAGCAGACTTTTTGCATCAGCAATATCCCGATTTCCGGAGATCACGAAACTTGCTCCTGCTGGTAGGCGGTACCCCCATAAAGAATTTATTAGGGGCACCAAGATAACAAAAAATTACCACAGTTTATTGAATGCTAGAAAAAATTAACAGAATGGAGTACTAGTGTGGGAAGCGACTTCAGGCAAAATAATATCTACTCATAAGTCAAACAATATTTTTCCTATTCATGTAGTGGTATGGCCGCCCGATGGAAAAATTAAAATGGTAACGGGAGGGGGTGGATCGTGGGCGTATATTGTAGATATTACTTCTGGTAAAGAGATTTTGTGTACCCCATCCGTCTCCAACATGTACTATGCAACTGACAGCTTTGCATTGTCACGTGATGGCCGTTTTTTTGCTTCAGCAGAGAATAGTAGCACCTACGAGCATGATATAAAGCAAGGTGTATATCCCTGGTTAGTGAAAGTAATAGATGCAACCTCAGGCGAGTTAATTTTCTCTGGCGAAAAGCATGTTGATTTTGTTCGTACTGTCACCTTATCGCCTGATAATAAATACCTTGCTTCAGGAAGTGTAGATAAGACAATTAGAATATGGAGCCTTGCGACTGGAGAGAATGTTTTTATGTACCGAGGTCACACAAGCGAAATAAATACACTGGCCTGGTCTCCCGATAGCAAGCGTATCGCATCTTCCTCGCTCTGGGAAAACGAGGTTTATGTATGGCAAGCAACGTAACTGGTAAATGTTTATTGCTTGTAGTCAGGAGGTAAGTGTGACTTCCTCAGTGCTTGGGATTGATATGCAAACAGGGCATAATGTTGATGTACCCCAAGCCTCACGTCGGGAAGGCTTATATATCATTGGCATTCAAGGCACAGGCAAAACAGGACTGATTGAAAACCTGATTATCCAGGACATTAAGCAAGGCGTAGGTGTCGGTCTGCTTGATCCGCATGGGGATGTAACGAATGCTGTCCTTTCCCGCCTTCCCTCCGAGCGGGAAAAAGATGTGATCTATCTTGATATTACAGATGAGGACTTTCCTTTTGGACTCAATTTGTTTACTTGTAGCAATCCCAACAGTGCGAAAGCTGTGCAGATTGTCGTTGACAAGGTGATGCATATTTTTGAGAAACTGTTCGATTTATCCCCTGCTTCAACCCCACGTCTCAGGCAGTATTTACGGAACTGTACATATACACTCATTGCGAACCCTGGGTACACAATGGCTGATATGCCCTTTCTCTTACTGGACGAGCACTGCCGTAAAAAATTAATTGCAAACGTGGTTACTCCACAAGTACAAGGCTTCTGGAAAACATATAACGCACTGAAGCCCTCCGAGAAACTAGATCATGCAGACTCAACGCTCAACAAGCTCGATGAGCTTTTACAGCCTTTAACCGTTAATATTGTTGGGCAAAGTGTATCTACTATTGATTTTAGAAAGATTATGGATGAGCGAAAAATATTACTAGTGAAACTGGATGCACAACTTTCCTCTATCACAAGTCTGATTGGCTCAATAATCATTGCTCTCTTTTTAAACGCTGCCTATTCCCGCGCTGATCTGCCAGTGCATAAAAGACGGCAATTCAACCTCTATGCAGATGAATTTCAACGCTTTTCAACTGAGGACTTCGCATTGCTTTTGACAGAAGCCCGCAAGTTTGGGATTGCGACAACTATTGCTCATCAAGCACGGTATCAGCCAGGGATGACTGATGGTATTCGAGCAACAAGCCTAAGTGCAAAGAACCTGGTGGTGTTTAAGGTTAACAGTAAAGACGCTGACGACTTAGCCGGTGAGTTCGATGTTACTCCGCTAGAGGCAAGAGTAGAGGTGCTTGAAAAAGAACGGATAGAAACGATGGAGGTGACAGACGGAGAAGAGCCTCTAAAGGTATATGAGCGACAGGTCGTTGACCATTTACTCAAACAAGGGCATGTGGATAAAAAAGGGTATGAAGACGAACGAGTGATGCAATTTGTCAAAACCTACTTGCAGCCGGTCTCGCTTAAATATAATGAGTATGTAGCAAAGCAGCAATTTGCAGAAATTAATATCTGGCTCTACGAAGGCATGGTCAATCCCGATAACCTCTTTCAAGTTCTTCCAGAATCAATCTTTGAGCTGTCCCTCACATCAAAGTATTTTCGGGATTTTTGGAGTTGTTTATTCACTTCTTCGGAGAAGGTCAAAATGAAAACAGAAAAGATGAAAGAGGAATATGCAAGGATAACACAACAATTACGGGATATGGTTCAAATCTTGCTGCCGCAACGGGCGGAAGATTTTTACGCCCTCCGGAAAAGCTTATTCTCACAGTCGCAATTCAGCGATTTTTATCGCGATGCCATTATAGAACGATCAGTGTACCTAGCAGCGGGACAGGTGGAGACAGAACTTGATATATGGGAGCATGAAGTGAGCAAATGGGGATGGCCGAAGGTGGAAAAGGACTTAATCGCTCAATATGATATTGCGCCCACTCTTACCGGACGGGAATTAGCAAAGGAAGTTTCTATGAAGATGCAGGTGAAACATTATGTGGATATAGAAAAGACAATCGAGAAAGGATACCCCTTGTTTGAACGCTTTTGTGAGTCAGCGCAGCTTTGCCAGTATGCCCTCTGGCAAAATGCCCTGATGACAACGGATAGTGGGCTCTACCAGCCGCGTAAACGACAACAGATAATTGTTCGCCCTGAAAAAACACTCATACATCCACAACGAACCTACGCGGATATGCTCAAGCAGGTATCATCAGAGCTCACAAACCTAGATAACTTCACGGCAAGGGTACGGTATAAAAATGCCGGTGAGAGCCTTGTTGAGGCGACGATCAGAACGCTTGATCCCAAACAACAGCCAGAGAAACCTTTGTTTGGACAGGCTTGGCAGGAACGGATTGCAAGAATACAAGCGCAAAACAGGACACCCGATGAAAGAGGAATAAGCCATTGCAGGCCACGACAGGAAGTAGAAGCAGAGATTAAACAACGGCAAGAACAATGCAGTGAGCCACCGGAAGAGAAAGAACAACCTATTTCACGGCGTCCACCGCGTTAGCCGTTGATACTGGCATACCTTCAAAATCAGCAAAGACAAACGTTCGTTTTTTGACATTCTCTGGTGTGTCCTCTGGCTCTCCTGGGTCGTAAGGTATATTGACTACTGCTGCTGCATCTCTCAGCATAAGCCCTTCTTCATGGGTTAATACTAATTGTCCTTTATATTCGCCCTGCCAGCGTTGTAACCGTTTTTGAAATGCCACTTGCTTACTTTGTCCAGTATATCTCATATCAGCCCATTGATGATTGAAAAGAAAACCAAGCCCTAACGTAAGTTTTGTGCAAGCAGAGGCCGAATCATGAAAAACGGTCTCAAATCGAAAGATTTTGTGTACCTTACCAACTGAATACGGATACTGTATGCTCATGAGCAGTCCCATCGAAGCAAGGAACGGTCATGAGCAACAGCGAACAACACCGACAAGACACCCAACACGCCTTTCTGGTGGCTTGGGGCTGGTTTGCCGAACACCTCGGCTTGATCCAGCAACTCCAGGCTGTGTCCCTCAAGCAAAAGCACTATCATCACCGGCCACAGACCAAGGTGCTGGAATTTCTCGTGGCCATCCTGGCTGGGTTGCAGCACTTGCAGGATATCAGCCTGGCAGCTCATCCCTTGGATAAGGATCAGGCGGTGGCGCAAGCCTGGGTACAACCAGCATGGGCCGATTACAGCGGCGTGAGTCGAACGCTGAGTGGCCTGAGTTGGGAGGAGGTTAAGCAGATCGTCCAGGTGTTGGAACAGATCAGCCAGCCCTACATCGATACTGAGGTGCAGGTGCTGCGCTCGCAGGGGAAACGGTTACGCTTGGATGGCGATCTGACCGGCATTCCTGTTTCCACTACCAGCCGGACGTATCCCCATGCCGCCTTTGGCCACATGGATGACGAAATCCGACTGGGCTACCAGGCTGGCGTCGTCAGCTTGGAAAGCCCGACATATGGGCGGTTGTGGCTGTCGGTGGCCCATCACCCAGGCGATACCGTATCTTGCACGCAGGCCGAAGCGCTCGTACTGGCCGCCGAGGCTCGCCTGAAACGGCAGCCGCGACGACGCACCGAGCTGCTCCGCCAGCGCATTCACGCGTTCGAGCAGCAGGTAGCCCAAGCAGGCGAGCGATGGGAAACGCAGCAGCAAGCCGTGAAGCGGGCTCAGGAGCGGCTGGCAGAGGCGGAGCAGCAGGTGCAGCAGCGGAAGTCTCAGCTGGATGAGCTGGAAAAGGATTACCAGATCCGCCAGCGGAAAGAACGTCCGACCAGCCACCTGGCTCAGGCGCGCAGGCGCCTGCAAGCGGCCGTGAAACGCTCAAACAGTCGAGCGTCTGCCTGGAAGGAAGCCCAGCGCCGGTTGGACAAGACCACGGCCCAGCGGAGCCACCAACAAAGCGAGTTGGCTCACCTGTCCCAGCGTTTGCTCCGCTTTGAGCAGGACAATGCCGCCAACTCGGAACCAGTCGAGGCAGAGTTCCGCCTGGATGCGGGCTTCGGCACGTATGAGAACGTGGCGCTGCTCATCGAGATGGGCTACGACCTCTACACCAAACCCCATAGCCACAAGGTCGTGACTGCTCTCAAGCTGCAGGTAGACGACACCACTGTCTGGACGCCCGTGGGCGCCAACGCCGAGCTGGTTGCCTGGTCTGCTCTGCACCTCCCGAACTGCCCCTACCCCTTAGATGTGGCTCTGGAACGCTTCTACACCGGTAAAACCCTGAAGCAGAGCGCCTTGTTTCATTTCGGTGCTCAGCGGGTGACCGAGCAGTTGCCGGGGTGGTTCCAGCAGTACAACGGCAGGCAGACGATTGAGGCCGGGATGAAAGAGAGCAAGCAGGTGTTCTACTTGCACCACCTCAAAGTGCGTTCCGAACCGGCCATCGCTCTTCAGGAGGCTTTCGTCATGTTCGCGGCGAATTGCATTCGCTGGGCTTCTCGACTTTTTGGAAGTCCAGACGCAACCGGCAGAAAACGCTCTGAATGTGCGCAAGCTGGGCGTCAAACGCCAGGTGCAAGTAGCGGCCCATGTCTCGGCGCTGGTCATCCGGGATTCAGCAGGTAAGTTGTTAAAGTTCAGCGAGCAGAGCGCCTTTGCAGGCCAGGTGCTCAGCATAGTAGGCGATCATCCATCGCCGTAGAAAACAAATTTTTGAAGCTTTCTGCCATTTTTCAACGAATCGCGGCTGATTGCACAACCGTTACGCTAAACTTATATTTCTAATTGTTTTTGTGAGGTGTTGAGGTACATAACCTGCTGACTCGCTCTGCAAGCCTGTCCACATATCATAATACTTGTTTATATCCCCTACGCTCAGCCGTTGACTCTGGACAAGATCAGTAACAAATTGCCTGGCGCTTCCTGCCTCTCTACTTCCTTCACCTCTTGATGCTGGTTGGTCAATTTCTCCACTTCCCATATAGTAGCAAGCAGACGGCATAGAGTATGGGCCTTTAGAAAAACCTTGTCAAGCTGTGGTAGCATAAAGAGAGACATTTGTTCGTACTTATATCTTGTTGAGGTTTGTTTGACTTCTTATCCACTCGGGTAAGTTCCTGTAGATTGTCCCCTACCCGCAAGGAAGCTACCATTGGTTCAAACAACGCCAACCGCAAAGAGTCAAGCGGTCAAGAAAAAAGCCTTTATTGTCACCCCTGTCCATGACCTGCTGCTGCATGATCTGCATACCCTGCAACGCGCAACCGCCGAACAGTTGACCAGGCTCAATTACAAACCGGGCATGCTCACAACGGTTAAGCAACGGCTCAAAGACCTGGCCGATAACCGGTACGTGCTCCCCCTCTCCCATCCCTCCATCCGGCTCCCTTTCATGTACGCGCTTGATCGCAAGGGATTAAACCACCTTGCAGCACAAGGCGTTGACGTGCGGGAATACTTTCGCCCGTCTCAGGAAGAAGATTCAGCGAAAAACTTTCTCTTCCGGGAGCATATGCTGGCAGTCAGCGATATCCTCATCCACAGCCTGCTGTTTGCAAAGACTGAACAATCCTACCGCATCAGCAGCATAGTGCATGAACGCTTCTTTAAGAACCAACCGATCAAGGCAACCTACACCAGGTCGGGCAGAGAAGAGACAAAAACCATTGTCCCTGACGCCTACCTCGCGTTTGTGTTTACCAGGCCGGACGGGAAAGAAGTAACCATACCGGTCATGTGGGAACTGGACCGGGGCACGGAGGACCAAAAGTTCTTTCGACGCCGTATCCGCTCGTACATCGTCTTTCTCAAAAGCCGCGCCTTCAAGACGCTCTTTAACATTGAGAACATCACCATTGCATTTGCCACAACCAAAGATCACAACCGCATCAGACAAATGCGGGAGTGGACACGCAAAGAACTTGCTGCCACCAATGAACCCTCGTGGCTGAGCCAGTTGTTTCTGTTTACCAGCCTGCCTGAAAACATTAGTGAGATTGCGCCGCGTCAATTGTTCCTTGATCCGGTCTGATATATGCCCTCAGAGGATGACTACCCCCTGAGTCTGCTTAAGGAGAAAAGAGCAATATGCCCTATAGTGGCGGCTCGCCACCTTCGTACATGTCTCGTATATACGTGAGTCTCGATTGCACATAGTCCTTAGCCTGGACGGTCTTTGCAAGTAGATCGGCGGCTACTTCGTGAACCTTTTTGACTTGAGGAAGCGCTTGAAACTCTGTCCAGACGCTCTCTAGAATGCTATTAAACCACGCAGCATCGGGAGGTACATGGGTTTGAAAATCGTTCTGGTATGTTTTCTGCATGAGATCGCAAGCCTTCTCTATATCATCTACTAACACCCATCCGAGAAGATTAAACGCCCATACATGAGACTTGACTTCAGGGTCTGATGCGGTTGGTCTTTGCAAATATCGAGAGATATATGCATTCCATTCGTGATACTGAGCAGCAGACCATGTAGCTCCCCCATTCGTTGCTTCTTTCCAGCGCTTAAAATCGTCTGTCTTTGCCCATTCTCGAAAAGCAGCATCTACTTTAGGATTAAGAATTGTTATCACAGGGTCTTTTGTATCACTGACCGCTTGATTATAGTCTGCACATGACTTTTGCACCTCATCAAAGAGCTTGCACGCCTTTTCAGTAAAGTTACTTCGATAAGGCTCTTCCTGAAATGTTACCCAATTCGTAAAAATAGGCATGGGGTAGTTTCCCCAAGCAGCCCCAGGTGGCTCATAGCCCATTCCTCTTATCCATTGCGGATAGGGAAGTTTTTTCTGCTTGGCTTCCTCTAGCCGATCAAATAGCTGTTTCAGTTCGTTAAATACCGGAATATAGTAAGTATTCTTTCGTGCAAGATTAGCTTCTTTTGCATTCTGCTGTAGTACGGCTTCCCTGCTCGTAATGTTAGTGATGGCAAGCGACAAAGCGGCACCGCCGAGTACTCCTGCTAACCCTTGCAGCAAGTTATTATGAAGAAGCTCCCCGGTGATAAAAAAAGCAAGAGCAATCAGCGAGAGAATGAGGAGACTAATCCATGAGCTTAAAAGTTTCCTGAAAAAGGAGAGACTTTTTCGTTTCTCCATGACTCACTCCTTGGAGGTTTGTATAATTAACTGGTCTGCCTACCTAGTGGTTAGTCCAGTTTGATATTGACAGGAGTGAGATGATCATGGAAAAGCAGGTGATCCACGATGAAGCATCCCCTTCCCGTCACCCTGTCCGAAACCGATCGGGCCTCGCTGCAGACGTTTATCCATGTCGGCAAAGCCAACGCCCGCACGTTCACGCGTGCTCGTGTCTTGCTCAAAGCAGCCGAGGGCTGGACCGACAAGCAGATCTGCGAGGCCTTCGACATCAGCCGCAACACCGCCATCCGTGTCCGGCAGTTGTACTTAGGAGGCGGCTTGGAGGCCGTGTTGCACGACAAACGGCAAGAGCGCCATCGCCAAGCCTTAACTGGTGGACAAGCGGCCCATCTGATCGCCATCGCCTGCACTCCTGCTCCCAGCAGCCACGACCACTGGACCGTTCGGAGGCTTTCAGGCAAAGCGGTCGAACTGGGGTTTGTGGAGTCCATCTCGCAAGAAACCATTCGCCAGTTACTGAAAAAAACGAACTCAAACCCTGGCAACATGAGCAGTGGTGCATTCCCGAGGTAGGAGCGGAGTTTGTTGCGCCGATGGAAGATGTGCTGGATTTGTATGAAGAAGACTATGATCCTGCCTATCCGACTGTCTGCTTCGACGAGAAACTGGTCGCCCCGGAGGCGGACGTACGGCCCCCAGAGCCTCTGGCACCAGGACGGGCACAACGCATCGATTACGAATATGAGCGCCTGGGCACCGCCAATTTGTTTTTCTTCGTCGAACCTTTGACAGGGTGGCGACACGTGGAAATGACCGAGCGGCGCACCAAGATCGACTATGCCCATTGTATTCGCTGGTTGGTTGATTCTGTCTATCCGCATGCCGAGTATGTTCGCGTGGTGCAGGACAACCTCAATACCCATATCCCTGCTGCTCTCTACGAGGCTTTTGAGCCTGCTGAAGCACGACGTATCCTGCAACGAGTCGAGTTTCACTTCACCCCCAAACATGGGAGTTGGCTCAACATGGCCGAAATCGAGATCGCCATTTTTGCACGAGGATGCTTGTCCCGGCGTGTGGAGAGCATGCAGGTCTTGCAGGAGCGCATTGCCGCTTTGGAGGCTGAGCGCAATGCTCATCGGTGTACCATCACCTGGCGTTTTACCTCCAATGATGCTCGTATCAAGCTTCATGATCTTTACCCGACTATCAAAACCTAACTGGACTGACTACTAGAATATACGTGCTACACGACAAAAAATCAAAATTTCGCTAACCTAGCGCCGCTCCCGCTTCCAGATCGAGGTGATAATCGTCTTTCCGGTGTGTCCATCATCAAAGTGGTAAATGCCGATCTCGTAGCCGTTGTACTTCTTCACCATCATATTCTGCTTAATAACTGAGCCGTGATAGTAGACATCTCTGGCATCCGCCTCAGTTAAACCTCTGGCGCGGGCAACGCTGTGGAAGTTTTTGGTGAAGTACGGCTCTCTCGTGTCAACGCTGCCAGGGAGTTGCACATGACTGCTAGTGGTGAGTTGCCCACTAGCTGTTTTGAGGATCGCTTGGATTTCTGCAAATCAACCCATAGAGAATATGTCCATCATTCAGCAAAACGCTTGTCTGGCGCTGCTACATGCCCTCACAGCCCTATGCAGAGAGCCACTCATATTGCTTTCCCAGGTTCACTTTTGTCTACATAGTATACGAATTACGGTCAGATGAAACTATGCTGTTCTGTCGATTACCGCAGTCAGCGAATCACTGACTTGGCAGTCAGTATCAGGATTGAAGGAGAAAAGGAGGTGCCCTCCGGCACCTTTAGCCTTCGAGCGAAATTCATTTCGAGAGGTAAATAAGATAATGCCAGTCATCCATTTATAGTCTGGCTTCCTCCAAATTTCCCGCTCAATCATGGTAACTAGCCCATTACCTTGTAATCGATAGTGTCCAGGTTTGATGACTAGAAGGTAGGGATACTTGTGTCTTT
>WNFX01031947.1_pt1 | contig 10383 bp, 7 predicted proteins | sample 5400111 | NCBI WGS metagenome assembly WNFX01 (sample SAMN13153363, study PRJNA577476) | soil metagenome | isolation source: 40 cm soil or saprolite under grassland replicate 1 | place: USA:California | collected 2016-06-15 | reverse complement strand
TCTTCCGGGTAGACATTTAAGCCGTTCGCAAGCACAATCAAGTTTTTCTTGCGTCCTTTGAGATACAGATTTCCTTTCTCATCCCTAAATCCCAGGTCACCAGTATGATACCATCCATTCTCGAAGGCAGCGGCTGTGGCCTCAGGGTTCTTCCAGTAGCCAAGTGCTACGTTTGGTCCCTTGACCAATAGTTCACCATCTTCCGCGATGCGTACCTCCACACCTGGGATAGGTTTGCCAATCGAATCATAAATATGTTCATTGTAGGGGGTAGCGGAAACAACTGGAGCACACTCAGTGGTCCCATATCCCTGTAACACTCTGAAACCCATATTTTCCCAGCGCTTGTGTAGTTTTGGCGGCAAATACGCTCCCCCGCTCACAAAGAAGTGAAAGTGACCACCAAAGCGCTTATGCACCTGTCTGAAGAGCACTCGCCGGAATCGAAATGGGAGAAGTGCCGCAATACGATGAAGTACTTCCCATTGTTTTTCTTTCTTTTGTTGCCCGACTTGCCGCTCAATACCATTGAGAAAAAGTTGAAGGGCCTGGGGCACCAGAACTATGCATGTAACATGCTGAGCCACAAGTAGTTTCAATAATGTATCAGGTGAAAGCGTATGTGCATACACAACGCTGGCACCGACGTAGAGTATAGCTATCTCGATTGTCAGTTCAAACATGTGGCTCAAAGGCAAGATGGAAAGAGCGCGATCATCCTTAAGAATGTTCACAACTGAGACTGCTGCGATAGCATCGCTGGTAATATTGAGATGACTTAACATGACACCTTTTGGTTGTCCTGTTGTACCCGATGTGAAGACAAGCTCTGCCAGGTCATTACCATCGATTTCTGGTAATGCTGCCCTATCGAGTGTTCTCTGGGGTAAAGCATCAATATTTATCAAAGGAACATGAGGCTGTTTTAATCCACTGTACTGCCTCTGACTCATGATCAGATATTTCGCTTCTGTCGACTGCTCAATTTTGGAGAGGAAATCTTCTTGTGAGTTTACATCTAACGGTACGACAACAGCGCCTATGAGCAAAGCGCCAAAATAAGCAACCATCCAATCTATACGACTGGCCGACCATAAAAGGATACGGTCTCCTTTCTCTAGCCCCTCTTCCTGTAAATAACCGGCGAAACTATGCACTCGTTCCAATAAGTCGCTGTATTTCAGATAGGTCATCCCTCCCTCACCTACTGGTTCAATTAAAACAACGCGTTCACTATAACAAGCAACTGCCGTGCGCAATAATTCATTAATGGTCTTCATAGGCTACACCCTTCCTAATAATGCAGTGTAGAGCCAGATTACAAACGTTGACAGCAGGACAGCACTGTCCTACTGAGCACAGCGAAGCATCTCTGATGATGTGCATTATAGAATGTGTTAAGATTCTTTTCCAGTAGTACGTATGTGTTTCTTTTATCATCAAATCGAAGCATAGTATTAATTTCGACGCTTGTGAGTTTTCTTGTTCGTTATGCCGAATATAAAGTCAATATCATTACAATATCATTACATATGTAAATATTTAATCGTATAGATATGAACACCAAAGTAGTCATAAAAATACAGTTATTACTTATTTTAATTGATGTGCTTATTTTGGGTGTAAATGAACATAATTTGCAAACAGAAATGATGGTTATATCCCTCCAATTTTTGGGGAAGAATGTATTCTTTTTCCATATAAATAAGACGCGATTCAAATCAAACTCTCCACATATACACTGATATTTTTTCTAGGTATTCTTAACTACAATATTGACTTCAATTATTTCCTATGCTATTATGATATCAAGAGACTTTTTAGTTTCATTATCTCTATGCAGAAAAATCAAAAACACTGTGATTTTTGTAGAAGTTGTTGTGTTAGAATTTGCTGCATAGAGATAATTGTTATTGACATGAACGAAGTGTTTCTATACACGGAGTTTTACATGAACGAAAGATCCGGGATATTCTCCCCCATATCTACTAAGAAAGGAAAAACGTTCATATGGCTACGACAGAAACGGCCAATGTAGGAAGAGCCGTCGCAGCAAGGGTAGGTAGTAATATTCGGGAAGTAAGAACAAAGCTTAGCCTCACTCAAGCTCAACTTGCCTCTCCTGAATTCTCAATTTCTTATATTTCTGCAATCGAAAGAGGAAAAATTCGACCTTCACTGAAGGCTTTGTCTATCCTGGCTAAACGTCTTGATGTTCCCTTGACGTTCCTGCTCGAAGGTTCGCCTTCTGGCGCTGCTGAGGCAAGAGCTGTCGGTTATTCCCCTGCCGATTCAGGTCCGGATCAGCGCATCGATGTAGATCTCTTGCAGGCCAGTGTGCTTGTCCAACAGCAACACTATCAGGAGGCCGCTGAGCTTTTAGCACCTATCCAACCTGAGCGCATTACCACTGACCAGGTCTATCGTCTCTTCTTGCTTCGTGGCCAGATTCACTTAGGGTTACATGAATATCAAGAAGCTGTGGTCGATCTGCGAGCAGCCGTTACCCAGGGTGAAAGCCTCAATGACCTTGAATATATAGAGCGCGCACGAAACCTCTTAGGAAAAGCATACTTCTTGTTATATAACTACACTCTAGCATTGGAGAATCATCTCCGCTGTAATACAGCCATCGAGAATGGACAGATCAATGATCCGATTTTCGCTCTAGATGTGTACAATAATCTTGCAAATGACTATTTCAGGCATGGCGAAATAGAGAATGCGGTCGCTTTTTATCATAAGGCTTTAGAGACTCTGGAGGGAATGAAGCGCGACAGTCGGAGCTTTGCTGAAAAGTATATGCAGATAGGGCAGAGCTATAAGTCAGTTGGAAAACTGGGAATGTCACGCGACTATCTCACAAGAAGTCTGGCCCTCTATGAAATGCGCGATGAACAGAGGCTTGTTGGGCTTACTCACCACCATCTTGGGAAGACACTAGAGAAAAAGAATGACTTTGATGGCGCAGAAAACGAGTATAGGCAAGCAATTACCATCGAACAAGAAATAGAGGATGATGTTTCGGCATCCGTTTGTCATACCAGCCTGGCAGAATTATTGCTGAAACGAGGGAATGCTGACGAAGCAGAGAAAGAGGCTCAAGAGGCCCTCGCATTTGCGAATGCAAGTCAAGATGTCCAGACACGAGGACAGGCGCTCATGGCTCTCGGTCAGATTCGACATAATGCCAAAGACTACGCAGGTGCAGATAAACTGTTCACTGAGGCTTTAGATTTACTGGATACGTCCGATGCACATGAAATTGCGGCAGGTGCTTACTCTCGCTATGCTAACCTGCTAGAGGAGCGAGGTGAAGTACAGCGCAGTTTAACGGCCTTTAAAAAGGCGTTCGAGCATCAGCGCCAGGGGAATCGTGGTCATGTAGAGTAGTAATACAATATATGAAAAGTGGGTGGAGAAACAAAGTAATCCCTGTTTCTCCGCCCACTTTTCATGTAGAAATGAAAACTCACCGGATAGATCAATTTCTATGCTAAAATAGAAATGCAACACCTACACATGTATAAGACGTATTTATAAGTTTTCCGCATGAATGCCGCCATCTTGGAGGGTTCGCGAATGCCATTCACGGCATACGATCTCAGATATAACTTACAAGACAATTTTCCCACACTATGTGCTTATTTACAGCAGCGAGCTAAACGGTGGCTGAGTACGTTCGCCTATGATTCCTATGAAGTCGATGTAGTAGTTGGGCATGTTATTGAACAATTAACCAGAATTGGATTATTGGGAGGAGGTGATCTTGCTCCTGAAACTGCGTTAGACCGTTTGAGTAACGCGCAATTTTATGCATTCCTAAACCAAAGTGTAAAAAATAAAGCTATAAGGAGCAGGGGATCTTTTTCAGGAATTAAAAGAAGAATTTCGTACGCAATTAGCTGATTTGGAGCTTTCGCATCTCAGTCAGCACAAAGATCATGCTCATAAAAAGCTACGTCATTGTCTCCAAAAAAGTAGCACAAATTTGGCAGTTCTCGTTGCTTTACGTTTGACAGAGTATGGACAATATTCTACTGGTCTCGATGAGATATCGGTAGATATCAAGACCCTTGTGAACGAGAGTATTACCGAAGGGGAGGTGCTAAAGGGTCTGAATCATCTGGTTAGAGTTGGCTTACTTGATTGGCATGGTGAGGAAATTGTTCGGTTCTCCTCAGTTCAACTGAAACACCTTGCGCGCTTCTATGAAGAAGGAGAGTAGGCAGCGATCTGGAGGAACAAGTATGAACAAACAAAATGACGGCTTGCCCGATATTCGCGATGAGTACCCGCCACTGGCACAGTGGTTACAGCAAATCCTGACAACCACACCCCAACATTCAAAAGCTGAACTCGCTGCCATCACAGATAATGGTGGGCAGTTTGGAGATGAATATCATATTGAATTCTACCGGCAATTGCCTGACTTTGTGCAGGCGCTTCTCAATAGCGAAACACAAGAAGATCTAATACGCTTTGCCCCTTTAGTGTTTCACTTGATAGGGTGCCCTATTTGCCGTGCAGCGTATCTAGAAATATATGATGCAATGCGTGCAACAATAGGAATTGACGAAGCACGTACATCAATTGGCCCATGGCCACAATCCATAGCAACCACTTCTGCTCGAATTTTGGTATATATGTGCCGCTTACTCATTAATCAGGCGGCAGCAGTTTTGCGCCAGGCACGTCACAATCATATCGATAATGATGCTTGGGCGCGTTCACTGCTACAGCAAGCAATTTACCTTAGTGCGCATTTAATGCAAAGTACCCTGCGACAACGAGCGTTACAGGACCTTGTCGAGGTCGCAACCTTTTTCGATGATGCTACAACACCTGCAACGCATTCGTATACACCAACTTTAAGCATTGGCAGCGGTTCACGGCATGGTAAGATCAAACGCCGAGCCGAAACACTCGGACGTCCAATTGGACAGGCTACTATATACTTGCAATCAGGATTATCAGAGATAGAGGGAACGATTACACAAAGCCAGGACATACTTGAATTACATTTGGAAGACCTGAGGCAGGAGTTGCGAGGTCGATTTCTTATTATCTCTATTCCTTTAGGTTCTCTACTCGAACCTGTACGTTGGATAGGCGGCAATCCGCACGCTATTAGAAGTAAGGTTCCTGTCAGTGAAGATGGAACTCTCACAACACCTCTGGGAAGTACTGACTTACGGCTTAGCGATCCAGAAGACCATAACCTGTTGGAAGCGATGTTTAAAAAGCTTGATGTTCGACCTGCTGACTAGCCCGGGAAGGATCAGTTTTGTTCTCAGCTACTCATGCTCCTGACTATACTCATAGGCCTTTTTATAAAATCTGAGCGCTTCATCTAGCAACCCTCTCGCTTCTAACAATTGTGCATAGATTGCAGAATGATTAGCAAGTTCCTTACGGTTATCGAGACGCTCAAGTATACCTAATCCTGCCGCAAAATATGCATCACCTTCTTGATATTCTTTTTGGGCATATGCAATGTTGCCAAATGTAAGGAAGATAGAGGCAGTTACAACGCGATCGCCATAGGCCGATGCTAGTTTACAAGCTTTTTGCGCATACTCATACGCCTTTTTCACATCACCTTGCCTGAATAGCGCATCTGCTGTGGTAGCAGTTACACTGGCAAGCGCGAGTGTATCTTTTTTCAACGAAGCATCTTCCAATAATCTCTCTAGAGAGATCAATGCTTTTTGCTGATCTTCATGCAGCATCGCTTGCCCAAGGTAGTAATAAATCTCGCTCCTCATCGAATCACTATATTCCTGAAAAAGAAGCTGTAAAGTTTTGTGCCCATAAAGCGTAGCCAAAAAGTAATGTCGTGTTTGAGCAAGGTATCTAGAAATATCCCAGTACATCGAAGAAAGCTGATCTGGCGATAGAAACTCTTTCGTGATGGCCAGTGCACGCTGGAACATTTCGATTGCATCATCAACGTTGTCCAGGTCGATATAATGCAAACCAATGTTGGTATACACTTGAGCGGCAAAGAATGCATCGCGTGGTTGCTGTTCCTTTTCGAGTTGGTCCAGATTACGTTGTTGAAATTCAAATACCTGGGTGTGATTGCGCATAGAGACATGCACCATTCCTAACACATTGAGTATATGCTTTACCAAAAAATCGTTTAGATCGGTAGCAAGTTTTAAAGCCTCAGCAAGAATGGATTCACTCTCTTGTAGAAAACCTAGATGGTAAAAAGCCCAGCCGAGCAGATAGCGCTTTCGTATCTCCTGTTCAGATGTCAAGGCATCAGATGAAAGATTACGCAAGAGTGCCACTGCTTGACGCTCGTTTCCTTGATAAATAAAAAGTTGCGCTTCTAACAATTGTAATTCTATGTCTTCCTTTTTTTCATGCGCAGCAACTTTCTCAGAAAATCCTTGCAATGCTTGCACAGTTTGTTCTGATAATAGGTCTGAAGAAGAAATACCTAGTCGTTGCGCGAAAATTTGTAGTGCGCGGAGTGAGGGATGAATTTGTCCACGTTCGATTGCTGAAACATAGCTGACCGAGAAGTCTGGCTGAGCAAGCTGACTCTGTGTATAATTCCTGGCCAATCTTGCTGCTCGAAGTTTAGCGCCTACTGTTTGTCCAATCCGCTGAAGATCAGAATCGAATACCATAATACCCTCCTACCATCAGTAGCTTTATCCAGGAGGCGAGTCAATAAATAGCAAAATAGATTTCGTATGCATTATATAATATGTTCATGCTTCAAGTCAACATTTAAATGTCAAAAAATGTCCAATCGACAGAAGCGTTATTTTCTTGTGTAAAAGTAGAATTGTTTTGGAGCACAACTTTTGGGAACTATACCTTGTGACCTATTTTGCTTGTCAATCGATGGTAACAATGATACACTTCTTCCGAAAGAAAAAAGAATGGCATCTTTAAGTCAAGGAATATAGACGTGAACATTAGCTCCAGCATACGTAGACTTACATACCTGTTTATAATACTCTTCGTCGGACTTAGTGCAGGACTGGTCTACTGGCAGGTAGTAGTGGCACAACAGGTTGCCTCAAATACTTATAGTACCTTTAGTAGGCAATGCAGTATTGATAACGCTCCAATTCGCGGGCGCATCTACGATCGCAATCGTGTATTACTGGCGTACTCAATTCCGAGCAAAAACCCAACACTTTGCGGCTACCAACGTGTTTACACCCCAGCCGCAAAGTCACTTGAAGGTGTTATTGGATACTACATTAGCCCACTTTTCGGATCCGCAGGTATTGAAAAGCAGTTTGACGCGTACCTGAATGGTCAGGTAGGGTCAACCGGCCTGAACAATACTATCAAAACAATACTCCACAACCCACCTGTTGGAGATGATATCTACCTTACTATAGATGTGCGTATACAGAAGATTATCAATCAATCCTTTGATATCACCGTACCGGTTGACGGTATCACGGTCTTTCAACCGAAAGGTGGATCAATCATTGTCTCAGATCCACATACGGGAGAAATACTCGCTATGTTGAGCCGTCCAGGATATGATGCCAATTGTGTTGTTAGCTGTACTCTAGCCCAACTCAGAGAGGATTTCGCTGCTAAAGGATATGACACTACTGCTATCGATCCAAATTGTGAACAGCATTACTCATGCAATCTGATTTACTTTAACCAGCTCGAGAGAGACCCATCTCAGCCATTACTTGAGCGCCCAATTGATTCTTGTTATATACCAGGTTCGACATACAAAACAATGACCCTTATGGCTGGACTTGACTCAAGAAGTTCTCATCTTGATGATAAATACTATAACTTTAACGGCTTCAATCCTCCTCAATATCCCCAGGCACTTGGCCCGGTTTGGTTAGGCGATGGATTTGATAAGGAGAAGTTTGGTCCAGTTGGCAACAATATCAGTGGCTATACACATACGTACCCTGTAAATCTGCTCTACGGATATGCGCATTCCGATAATATCATCTTCGCGCAGGCAGGAGCGAAAGCAGGTGTTAATACCTGGCTCAAATATAATCGCGCGCTCTATGTCGAAAAGCAAATTCCATTTGATCTTCCTGTACATGTCAGTACAGTTACTCCTCAGCGGAATAACACAGCCGCAAATAATGGACATTTGATGAGACCGACATTAATATACAAGATTGAGGACCCCAATCAAACTGTCCTGCAATCCTTGAATCCCCAAGAACTTGGTACGCCGATTTCGGACACGACGGCACAACAGGTACGTGATGCGATGTATGGCGTTGTCCAATGTGGTTCCGGGTCGCTTTCGCAGGTTCAATTAGCAGGGTCTCAATGGTCCATAATTGGCAAAACAGGGACAGCACAGGTAGATAATACCGGCAAAATCCCTGCTGAGTCCTGGTTTATAACACAAGCTCCATACGTTTCCCAATCTAACCAGCTACCACGAATAACTATCGTCGCTATGAAAGAGAATGCAGGTGAAGGCGCTTTTGCTAATGGGCCAATGCTCAGAACTATTTATGATAGCATCTTTACGCAAGTGATCAAGGATGTCCCACAACCACAACCTCCTGACCCAAAATTCTGTTTAAACACAGGTTTATTTCAATCCCATCCATAGCCTGACTCAAAGGACCTATACACGACCGCCCTCTCTGGTCTACCTATTTTGCCACTTAGGTGACATAATGATGAGTACGACAGAGCATAGCACAAGGATGACTTTGTAAACCATGAAGCAACTTAACCAGAGATTCAGCAGCATCTATAGCGAAGATGAAGAACGAGTCCTCGGTCCCTGGCAGAGGATACGCCAATATGTTCTTACGCCTATTGCTGCTATTCTTGCGCGTCTGGGGATCAAACCCGACATGCTTTCCTATACCTCTGTCGCTTTTGGTATAGGTTTTTTCTTGCTGGCTCCATTTTATTTTGCACTTGCATTCTGGTTACTCGTAGCCTCAATTATCTGTGATGGGCTTGATGGAGTAGAAGCCAGACTCATAAGAACTAATACAGCTCGCGGGTCATTCACGGATATGTTCTGCGATCAGGCTGTGGTGGCTTTCAGTGTCGCTGGAATGGTCTGGCGAGGCAGTATTAATCCAGTCCTGGCAATTTTGTTTGTCTATGTGTACACTTCTTTAGTCATTTTCTTGATGTTGCATCGTATGCTTCAGGTTTCATCGCACTGGATTGTGCGTCCCAGTCGTATGCTGCTTTATGCTGCCATTGCGCTAGATTTCTTCTTCAGTATTAATCTGCTCAATATTCTCCTTGCCACGTACTTACTGGCATTTCCAATACTAGTTATTAGCTTTTGGAGGTTAAGAAAAGCACTTTAATGTCAGAACACACTCACGGCCGAATAGTATCGTAGACAAGCGGCCCAACGCTCATAGGTGCATCACTCCATGTAAAGCAAGATAATAATGCTTCTTGAACGTCTCTGGCTTCGGACTCACTGCGCGCATGGATTTCCACCAACGGCTCCCCAGCTTGACGATAATGACCTATCTTTGCCTGCAAAATGAAACCCGTACGATGGTCTATTTGCTCACCTTTCTTAAATCGGCCAGCCCCCAGGCGCATGCTTGCCAGACCCATCTGTTCTGCGTTGATACTTGCGATATAGCCACTGCGTGGAGCAAGCAGCATTGTACGTATCGGAGCCTTTGGCAAGAGTGCGGGCTGCTCAACCTGCCGAGGATTACCGCCCTGCGCTTCAATGACTTCGGCCAACTTCGCCACACCTGCACCTGTACGGATTGCTTGTCCGACACGCATCTCAGCCTCGGAAGTAGTACTGGCGGCTCCAGTCATTACTAAGAGTTCAGAGGCTTCATGATAGCAAAGTTCAGTGACATCCTCTGGTCCCTCTCCATGCAAAATGGAGATTGCTTCGGCCATCTCCAGCGCATTGCCGATAGCACAACCCAACGGTTGGTCCATAAAGGTAATGGCTGCTACCGTGTGAAGGCCAGCCAAACGACCAATATCGACCATTGTTTGCGCCAGTTCCCACGCTTGCCCAACATTTTTCATAAATGCACCAGAACCAACTTTCACATCCAGGAGCAGGTGTGAAGCGCCAATTGCCAATTTTTTGCTCATGATACTGGCAGCGATCAATGGAATACTCTCGATAGTGCCGGTAACATCACGCAACGCATACATCTTGCCATCGGCCGGGGCAAGATGACTTGATTGACCTGCCAGCACAATATGGTGCTGTACAAGAATACGCGTAAATTCTTCGCGTGAAAGAGCCGAACGAAATCCCGAAATAGACTCAAGCTTATCGACTGTACCACCTGTATGACCCAATCCTCGTCCTGTCATTTTACCAACTGCCACGCCGCATGCAGCTACGAGTGGTGCAACCGCCAGGGTCACTTTATCACCAACACCGCCCGT
>WNFX01007300.1_pt1 | contig 10384 bp, 11 predicted proteins | sample 5400111 | NCBI WGS metagenome assembly WNFX01 (sample SAMN13153363, study PRJNA577476) | soil metagenome | isolation source: 40 cm soil or saprolite under grassland replicate 1 | place: USA:California | collected 2016-06-15 | reverse complement strand
ATACCCGCGGAATTTTTCGGCCTCGAAAGTTCCGGGGTTCGCCTCCAGGGTGATCTCGCAATCGGCGGCGAGCGGCAGCCGCGCGCGAAACGCCGAGACGAGCGTCCCGATCGCCGCGGCGGGAAAAAGGCTCGGCGTCCCGCCGCCGAAGAAAATACTGTAGACTCGCCGCCCCCAGACGTCGGGAAGCGAGAGCTCCAGATCTGTCACGAGCGCCTCGACGTATGCCTGTTCGGGGACTTCCCCTTTTGCTTGGTGGGAATTGAAATCGCAGTACGGACACTTCCTTACGCACCACGGAATGTGAACGTAGAGCGCAAGCGGCGGGAGCTGCGCCAGGCGCACACCGGAAGGCGACGGCGCGAAGGCGACGCTCATCGCTAGACACCTTCCTTCAGCTTCGCCAGCAGCCGCCGCAGCGCCTTGCCGCGGTGGCTGACGAGATTTTTCTGCTCGGGATCGAGCTCCGCGGCGGTCTTGCCGAGGTCCCTCAGGAAAAAATGCGGATCGTAGCCGAAGCCTTTCGCCCCCCGCGGCTCGGCGATGATCTCCCCCGCCCAGCTCCCCTCGGCGATGATCGGCTCAGGATCCTCCGCGTGGCGCATCAGCACGATCACGCAGTAGTAGTGCGCGCGCCGGTTGTCCTTGTCGGCGAGCATTGCAACCAGCTTTTCGTTGTTGCGCGCGTCGGACCTCGGCTCTCCGGCAAACCGAGCCGAGTGAACGCCAGGATCTCCGCCGAGCACCACCGCGCAAATCCCCGAGTCGTCGGCGAGCGCGGGAAGCTTGGTGCGGCGGCTCGCGTTCCGCGCCTTGGCAAGCGCGTTCTCGACGAAGGTGCCGTGCGGCTCGTCCGCTTCCGCCACGCGCAAACTGGACTGCGGGACGATTTCCATCCCGAGCGGCGCGAGCAGCGCCTCGAGCTCACGAAGCTTCCCGGGATTGGACGAGGCGAGCACGAGTTTCTTCACCCACTGATTCTAACCCCTCGGTGAAGCGGGCTAGAGGCCCAGCGCCTGCTTCTGCTTCGCAATGAGCTCCGCGATCCCCTGCTTCGCCAGCGCAATCAGGGCGTCCATGTGCGCCGAGGAGAAGGGCTCGCCTTCGGCCGTGCCCTGGATCTCGACGAAGCCGCCTGCGCCCGTCATCACCACGTTCATGTCGGTATCGCAGTCCGAATCCTCGGCGTAGTCCAGATCGAGGACCGGGACGCCTTCGTACAAGCCCACCGACACGGCTGCGACGTAATCGCGGATCGGCAAGGCCGGGAGGACCCCACGCTCCAGCAGCGTCCCCATGGCGTCGTGCAGGGCGACGAACGCCCCGGTGACGCTCGCGGTGCGGGTGCCCCCGTCCGCCTGGATCACGTCGCAGTCGAGCTTGACGGTGCGCTCGCCGAGCTTCGCCAGATCGGTCACGACGCGCAAGGAGCGGCCGATCAGGCGCTGTATTTCCTGAGTACGCCCCGATTGCCGCCCGCGCGCCGCCTCGCGATCCGTGCGGGTGTGGGTCGAGCGCGGCAGCATGCCGTATTCGGCCGTCACCCAGCCCTGGCCTCGGCCCTTGAGAAACCCCGGCACGCCCTCCTCGACGCTCGCCGTGCAGATCACGCGCGTGTCGCCGAACGCCACCAGCACCGAGCCCTCCGCGTGCCGCGTATATCCTCTGTCGATCCGCACCTCGCGGAGCTGGTCGGGACGGCGTTTCGAAGGTCTCATCAGGGTTTTTGCGGCGTATGCTTGCGGATCGCCGCGCGGATCTCCTCGATGGCGCGCTCGATCTCCTCGTCGCTGAGCTCGGCGTGGTCCGCCTTGCTGAAATCCCCGATCTGCGTGCTGATGCCGCCCGCCTCCAGCGTCTGCGTCGACACTTCACCCGCGGCCGCGCCCGGATGGGTCTCGGCCCAGGTCAGCGCCACGACCGAAAGGTTGTCGCAATCCGCGCCGGCGCGCTCCTCGGCCAGATCCAGCAGCTCGGGAATCGCCTTCATGATGCCGTTCTTCAGCAACGCGCCCGTGATGAGCTTTCCCGCGAGCGGACCCCAAAAACCGTCGGTGCACAGGATCAGGGTGTCGTCGGCGCGCAACGGCGTCGGCTTCGACTGCTCCAGCTGCGGGAGCGTGGTCGCCCCGATGCAGTTGAAAATCTTGTTGCGGTCCGGATGCGCCGCGACCGCTTCCTCCCGCACGCGGCCCTGGTCGACCAGCATCTGCACCCGGGAATGATCCCGGGTGTGCGCGTGGATCCGCCCCTCGCGCACGTGATAGAGCCGCGAGTCGCCCGCGTGGGCCCAGTAGGCGGTGGAGTCCTGCACCACGCAGGCGACGCAGGTGGTGCGCGGCGACTCGAGGAGCCTGCGCGCCTTGGCGTAGTCGCCGAGCGCGAAGTGCGCGTCGATGATGCTCTTCTGCAGGAAGCCGAACGGGTCGGCGAGCTTGGGCTTGGCTTCGCGCCGGAACGCCTCGGTGAGGACCTGCACCGCGATCTGCGATGCGACCTCCCCGTGCAGATGTCCCCCCATGCCGTCGGCAACCGCCATCAGCAGCGCGTCGCGGGAGTACGCGTAGCCGGCGCGGTCCTCGTTCGCCTTGCGCGTTCCCCTGCGGCTCTCCTGAAAGATCGAGAATCTCATCGGCCGGACGCTTTCAGCCAAGCCTTGCGAAGGCTCCCGAGGAGCGAGCTCTTGCGGTGGACTTCGGGCTCCTTCTCGCGCAGCAGCACCTTCTGGAGCGCGAACACGCTCTGCGGCCGCTTCAGGTGATCGAGCTCAAGGCACCAGTCGATCGTCTCGAGCAGTTGCCGGGAATACTTGCCGTTCCGCAGCTTCGTCGCCGAGACGTAGCGGTCCTTTTCGAGGCGCTGGTCGGCCGGCTGCGGCGCCATCCCCGAAAGACAGGCAAAGATGCTCGCGCCGATCGCGTAGCAATCGCTCCACGGCCCGAGCAGATCGCGGTTCTTGTACTGCTCGGGCGGCGCGAAGCCCGGCGTATACATCGGATTGAGGCGCATGCCCTCCTGCGTGAGCGTCTGCCGCGCGGCGCCGAAGTCGATCAGCAGCGGCGTGCCGTCGTTGCGGATGTAGATGTTGGCGGGCTTGATGTCGAGGTGCAGCAGCTTGTTCGAGTGCACTTCGCGCAAGCCGTTCAGCAGCTGCGAGAACACGTGGCGGATGAAGCTTTCCTTGATCGCGCCGCGGCGGGCCTGGATGTGCTCCTGCAGCGTCCTGCCGCGCTCGTAGCGCATCACCATGTACACGGTCTCGTTGGCGCGAAAGAAATTCAGCACGCGCACCACGTTCGGATGCGACAGCCCCGCGAGCGAGCGGCCTTCCTCGAAGAAGCACTTCAAGCCGTAGCGGAACGTGGCGAGGTTCTCCTCGGCGATCGAGGGCAGCGCGTCGCCTTCCTTTCTCAGGGCGAGCTGGCTCGGAAGATATTCCTTGATCGCGACCGGATGGTCGTTGTCGTCGTAGGCGAGATAGACGATCGAAAAACCGCCGCACGAGAGCACGCTCGAGATGCGGTAGTTCTCGAGCTGGTAGCCGTCGGGCAACGGCTGATTGGCCTGCTGAGGCATTAAAGGGGTAGCGGCGCGGCGTTTGTAACCGTTATGATAGCGGCGTTTTAGAAAATGGCCGCCGGCATTATACGGCCTCATAAATCACGATCGATGATCTGCAGCATGACCGGATACGCGGCGGCGACGCGAGACTTGCCGGTCGCCTCGCTCGCGGCGGAGCTGAAAAGCGTCAACGGCCGTTTTCTGGACGTTCAGTTCCGGCTGCCCGACGAGCTGCGAGCCGTCGAGCCCGCGCTGCGCGAGCTCATCCAGGCGCGCGTGGGCCGCGGCAAGGTCGAATGCCGGGTCTCGGTCACTCCGCCCGCCGGCGCCGCGCCGCAGATCAGCGTGAACGAAGCGCTGCTCGCCGCGCTGGCGGAGGCCTCGCGCAAGGTGCGAACCGCGATCCCCGACGCGCAGCCGCTGCGCGTGGGCGAAGCGCTGCACTGGCCCGGCGTACTCGGCGACGACCGCTCGGCGCTCGTTCGCGAGGCCTGCGTGGCGCTCGTTCGCGAGCTCCTCGAGGAGTTCGCCACGACGCGCTCGCGCGAGGGCGAAAAGCTCGGCAAGATGCTCCTCGAGCGCGCCGAGCGCCTCAAATCGCTGCTCGTTTCGATCCAGCCCAAGCTCCCCGAGGCGATCGCTGCCTACGAGGAAAAGCTGGCCGCTCGCCTTCGCGAGGCCCTCGGCGGCGCGGACGAGGAGCGCATCCGCCAGGAGATCGCGCTCTTCGGCGTCAAGGCGGACGTCGCCGAGGAGCTGAACCGCCTGGGAGCGCACCTCGAGGAGGTGCGCCGCGTCGTCAGGGCCGGAGGGACGGTCGGCAAGCGCCTGGACTTTCTGATGCAGGAGCTCAACCGCGAGGCCAACACGCTCGGCTCGAAGTCGGTGTCGAAGGACCTGTCGGATGCAAGCCTCGAGTTCAAGCTGCTGATCGAGCAGATGCGCGAGCAGATTCAGAACATCGAATGAACGAGCCGTTGCAAAACCCTGGCGTCATTCCCGCGCAAGCGGGAATCCAGCGTCGTTCGATAAAAGTCACTGGGTCCCCGTTTTCGCGGGGACGACGAAAAAGTGTCACACGGTTACGTAGTTCTCAATAGGAAAGCATGAGGGGAGATGTCCCCTCATTCGTGAGTGCAATGACCGGCAACCTCTTCGTCGTCTCGGCGCCCTCCGGCGCGGGCAAATCGTCCCTGGTGAGCGCCGTGCTCGCCGAGGACAAGCGGCTCGCGCTCTCGGTCTCCTTTACCACGCGGCCGCCGCGCTCGGGCGACGTGAACGGGCGCGAGTACCATTTCGTCGACGGCAAGACCTTCGAGAAGATGCTCGGGCGCGGCGAGTTCCTCGAATCGGCGGAGGTGCACGGAAACCGCTACGGCACTTCGCGCAAGTGGATCGGCGAATCGCGCGCGAAGGGACTGGACGTCGTGCTCGAAATCGACTGGCAGGGCGCCCGGCAGGTCCGCAAGGCCTTCCCCGACGCTGTGAGCATCTTCATCCTTCCGCCGATCCCGGTGCTGCCTGAGCTCGAGCGCCGGCTGCGGGCGCGGGGCCAGGACACCGAAGAGGCGATCCAGCGGCGATTGCACGACGCGCGCGAGGAAATAAGCCACGTCGGGGAGTTCGATTATGTTATTATTAACAAAGAGTTCAAAGAAGCCCGGCGGGACCTTGCCGCCATCGTGCAGGCGACCCGGTTGACGCTGCCCTGCCAGAGCGCAAACCACCCGGAAATTTTCAAAACATTTCGCTAGACTTGTAGAGGCCCCATGGCGCGCATCACCGTCGAAGATTGTCTGAAAAGAATCCCCAACCGTTTCCAGCTGACGCTCGCGGCCACCTACCGCGCCCGCCAGCTCGCCCAGGGCGGCACCCCGCACATCGAGACCTCGCGCGACAAGCCCACGGTGATCGCATTGCGCGAGATCGCCGCGGGGAAAGTCGGCGTGGAATACCTGAACCGCGTCCACACGGGGTGACCTCGAGCGGCCCTGTCAAAACCCGCGCTGGAGCGCAGGCTTTGACGAGGATGTGACCATGGCCGCGGTTCCCATCACCGATCTCAGGCAGCACCTCGGCTACCTCAAGCCGAGCGACGTCGGCCGGATCGAAGAGGCCTATCAGTTCAGCCACACCGCGCACCAGGGGCAGTTCAGAAAGAGCGGCCTGCCCTACATCTCGCACCCGGTCGCGGTCGCCGAGATCGTCGCCGACTGGCAGCTCGACGCGCAGGCGGTGATGGCGGCGCTCCTGCACGACGTGATGGAGGACACCGAGGTCTCCAAGCAGCAGATCACCGAGCGCTTCGGCAAGCCCGTGGCGGAGCTGGTGGACGGCCTGTCCAAGCTCGACCGCATCGAATTCCAGTCCCAGGCCGACGCCCAGGCCGAGAACTTCCGCAAGATGCTGCTCGCGATGGCGCGCGACGTGCGCGTCATCCTGATCAAGCTCGCCGACCGGCTGCACAACATGAGGACGCTCGAGGCGGTCAACGCGGAGACGCGCCGGCGCGTCGCGCGCGAGACGCTCGAGATCTACGCGCCGATCGCCAACCGCCTGGGCCTGGACGGCCTGTACCGCGAGCTCCAGGAGCTGTCGTTCTCGCACCTCTATCCGCTTCGCCACAAGGTCCTCGCGAAAGCCGTCAAGGGCGCGCGCGGCAACCGCCGCGAAGTCGTCGACAAGATCCTCAAGGCGCTCAAGGAGCGCCTGCCCGCGGCCGGAATCGAGGCGCAGGTCACCGGCCGCGAGAAACACATCTACTCGATCTACAACAAGATGATCGAGAAGCGCCTGTCGTTCTCGCAGGTGCTCGACATCTACGGCTTCCGGGTCATCGTCAAGGACGTTCCCGCCTGCTACCTCGCGCTCGGCGCGCTGCACAGCCTGTACAAGCCCGTGCCGGGAAAATTCAAGGACTACATCGCCATCCCCAAGGTGAACGGCTACCAATCGCTGCACACCACGCTGATCGGCCCTTACGGCATGCCGGCCGAGATCCAGATCCGCACCCAGGCGATGAACCACATCGCCGAGGCCGGCGTCGCCTCGCACTGGCTGTACAAGAGCTCCGACGCCGAGATCAACGAAGTGCAGCAGCGCACCCACAAATGGCTGCAGTCGCTCCTGGACATCCAGCACGCCTCGGGCGACCCCGCCGAATTCCTCGAGCACATCAAGGTGGACCTCTTCCCCGACGAGGTCTACGTGTTCACTCCCAAGGGCAAGATCATGGCGATGCCGCGCGGCGCGACCGCGGTCGACTTCGCCTACGCCGTGCACACCGACATCGGCAACCGCTGCGTCGCGGCGAAGATCAACTACGAGCTCGTGCCGCTCCGGACCGAGCTCAAGAACGGCGACCGCGTCGAGGTGACCACCGCCGCGCACGCCCATCCCAATCCGGCGTGGCTGTCCTACGTCAAGACCGCCAAGGCGCGCTCGCAGATCCGGCACTTCCTGAAGACCATGCAGTACGAGGAAGCCGCCGCGCTCGGCGAGCGCATGCTCAACCAGGCGGTGAGCTCGCTCGGCGCGAAGCTCTCCGAGGCGACCCCGGAGCGCTGGGAGAAATTCGTTCGCGAAGCCGGCGCAAAGTCGCGCCAGGAGATCGTCGCCGACATCGGCCTCGGAAAGCGGCTCGCCGCCATCGTCGCGCGCAAGCTCCTCGCGCTCACCGAGCTGCAGCACGGGGAAGGAAAGGCGTCCGCCGGCTCGATCGTCATCCGCGGCTCGGAGGGCATGGCGGTGCAGTTCGCCAAGTGCTGCAACCCGATCCCCGGCGACCCCATCACCGGCTTCATCAAGAAAGGCCAGGGCCTCGTCGTGCATACCCACGACTGCCCGACCGCGGCGAAGTCGCGCGGCGATCCCGAAAAATGGCTCGACGTCGAGTGGGCGCCCGAGACCGACAAGATGTTCGACGTCGCGATCCGCGTGACGGTCGTCAACCAGCGCGGCGTGCTCGCCAAGGTCGCAGCCGCGATCGCCGAGGCCGGCTCCAACATCGACAACGTCAGCATGGACGAGGAGCGCAACCTCTACACCACCATGCACTTCACCCTGCAGGTCGCCAACCGCCTGCACCTTGCCAAGGTGATGCGCGCGCTCCGGCGCATCCAGGAAGTGGTGAGGATCGCAAGGGTGAAAGACTGAGCCCCTGGCGGAGGAAGCCGGTTACGCCCCGCTGAAGGCGGCCGAATTACAGCTCTGACGCGTGCGCGGCGCTCCATTGCTGCCAGCGCCACGCGTCACGGCACATGTCGTCTAAGCCGCGCTCGGCGCGCCAGCCGAGCAGCCGCAGCGCAAGCGACGGATCGGTGTAGCTCGCGGCCACGTCTCCCGGCCGCCGCGGCTCGATGCGATACGGAATCGGCCGGCCGGAGGCTCGCTCGAATGCGGCCACGACTTCGAGCACGCTGTGGCCGCGGCCGGTGCCGAGATTCACGCGTGTCGCCCCCGGAAGGCGAGGAAGCGCGGCGAGCGCGGACACGTGGGCCCGCGCGAGGTCCACGACGTGGACGTAATCGCGCACCCCGGTGCCGTCCGGAGTAGGGTAGTCGTTGCCGAACACCGCGAGCTCCTTCAACCTGCCCACCGCAACCTGGCTCACGTACGGCATAAGATTATTGGGAGTCCCGGCGGGCTCCTCGCCGAGAATTCCGCTCCGATGCGCTCCCACCGGATTGAAATAGCGCAGCATCACCGCCTGGAACCCGGATCGGCTGGAGGCCATATCACCGAGCATCTGCTCGATCGCGAGCTTGGTGCGGCCGTAGGGATTCGCGGGCGCGAGGGGGTGCTCCTCCACGAGCGGCAGCGACCTGGGCTCGCCGTATACGGTTGCGGAGGAGCTGAAGACGATGCGCTCCACGCCGTGCGCGCTCATTGCCTCGAGCAGCCGCAGGGTGCCGCCGACGTTGACGTCATGGTACTTGAGCGGCATGGAGACCGACTCGCCCACCGCTTTGAGCCCGGCGAAGTGAATGACCGCGCCATAGCGGCGGCCGGAGAAAACGCGGTCGAGGAATGCGCGATCGCGCACGTCGCCGGTCTGGAGCTCGACGCCGCGTCCGGCGAGCCGCCCGATCCGTGCGGCGACGCTCGCCCGGCTGTTCACGAGGCTGTCGACGATGCAGACCTCGCAGCCGGCCTGCATCAGCTCCACGCAGGTGTGAGAGCCGATGTATCCGGTCCCGCCGGTCACGAGGATCCAGTCGCTCATCAGGACGTCCGGTTACGCTTTCCTGCGGCCGCGGCAATCCAGCGCTCTGCGAGCGTCAGCGCCGATCCGAGCGGCGTCTGAACCAGGCACCACCCCAGCCCTGCACCCATCGCGTTGGCAACCATATCGGCGATTTCGAAGCTGCGATAGTCGGTCAATCCCTGCAGAAACTCCAACGCGACGCCCATGGCCGCAAACCCAACCGCGATGCCGAGCTGGAGGCCACGGCGGCCGAAGATCATTCCGAACCAGAACGACAGGCTTCCGTAAGCCGCAAAGTGCGCAAGCTTGTCTCTACCCTCGCTCAGGTCCACTTCCACCGGGATCAGCGACAGGACGACGATCGCGGCGACCATCCCCCAACCCAGCAACAGCCAGATCCGCCGGTAGCGATAGGAAGCTTGCGTCAATTGCATGGAACCCAGTTGAGCGGATCGTCCCACACTGTTTCGCCGACCGCGACTTGCGTCCCCGCCACCACGAGCGGCTTCGCGCCGAGCTTCGTGACCTTGACCTCTACTTGGAGCGTGCTTTGATTGACGGCCTGCGTTTCAGCCTCGATCCACTCCTTCAACCCCGCCCCCACGGTCGATTCCCGGCACAGCTTCACGCCCGGCTTTGCCATCGCGGCCAACGATTCTTTAGTTGCCCGGAATCGGGCCAGCATCATCGGCGTCGCCCGCCCCGCCACCGCATCGTCTTTCCAGGGCCCGGCATAAGCGTCGCCGCTCGCCCAGACATAGGCGCCGTAGCCGTTTCGCTTGTCGTTCGCGAATCCGCCCTCGTAGCGGTCGCCGGCAAACGCCGAGCGCGCGCCCCAGGTGTAGCGGCCCATGCCGTGCTTGGCGTCGTTCAGAAAATCCCCGTCGTAGCGGTCGCCCCAGCCCCAGGTTTTCACGCCGCGGCCCTGCTTCTTGCCTTCATGGAACTCGCCGACGTAGACGGCGCTTCCCTTTGCGGTGCCCCGTCCCTCCGCCTTCCTGTCCTTGCAGCCGCCGGAGTAGGAAGCCTGCAGCTCCGGATCAAGCACTAAGCATTTGGACTGGCCTTGAGCATAGGCGGGCGATGCGCAAAGGACAACTGACAAGACGAACGAGCAGCCGATGACACCGCAAAGCCTCCCCTCCCTTCTAACGGAGAGGTGACGGTCCGAGGCCCGCGAGGTAGTCATTGTCGTCGACACTACTTCGTCTCCCACGTCAGTGTGACGCCTGCCGGGCTGACTCCCACTCTCGGTCCCTTGTCGTCGGGCTTGCGCCTCTGCTCCCAGAAGAAATCGCCGATCGCGAATCCAAGGAAGGAGCTCGCCACCGTGTCCGACAACCAGTGCTCGCGCGATGCAATTCTTCCCGCGTTCGTCAGCGCCGCCAATCCGTACAGCCAGGGCGCGTCATACTCGCGGGCGAACGGCGTGACCGCGGCCCACATGACGGTCGCGTGATTCGAGGGGAAGGACGCATCCGAGCGCTTGAACGGCTCGAAGTCCCCGGAGCCCTGTTCATCCACCGGCCGCGCCCGGCCCACGGCATATTTGATCCCGAGGTTTGCGAGCAGGCCCGTCGCTCCGGCCTGCACCGCCGCAATACCGGTGTTGCTCAA
>WNFX01044151.1_pt1 | contig 10386 bp, 9 predicted proteins | sample 5400111 | NCBI WGS metagenome assembly WNFX01 (sample SAMN13153363, study PRJNA577476) | soil metagenome | isolation source: 40 cm soil or saprolite under grassland replicate 1 | place: USA:California | collected 2016-06-15 | reverse complement strand
GCCTGTAGCCGGTGAGAAAGATGTTAGTCTTGCCTGGAATTTATGCTTAGGAAAAGCATCTGCCCTTATAATTACTATTTGCCCCTCCCTCATTTTATTGAGCTGTGTTTCTTTAAAGTTCGCAACTACCCACACCTGAGTACTGTGCACTAAGCTGAATAAAGACTGTCCGGCCTGTACAAATTGTCCTGGTTGTACATTTACTTTAGAAACTAATCCATCCTGCTGAGCAGTAATAATTGTATAAGACAGATTCAATTTAGCAGCATCTACATCAACCTGCCTTTGATGAATGCTAGAATTGGCAACGCTTATCTGTTGTGCGGTTGCCGTACTTTGTTGGGCAACTGCATTTGTTTGTTGGGAAGCCTGCTTTTTTTGTTCTTCTAAAATGGCTAACTGCTTTTCTGCTGTTTGCTTTGCAGCCAGGGCCTGCTCGTATTGCTGTTGAGTAACCGAATGATCTTTGATGAGATTTGCATAGCGATCATAATCCTGTGAAGCACGCCAGAGATTTACTTTTGCTGCATCGATCTGTGCATCGATTGTACCAATAGATGCTTGCGAGGTAGCAATGTTTGCTCTTGCTGCATTTGTTGTTGCCTTAGCTGTTTCAAGATTAGTTTGAGCAGTGGTTAAGGCAGCTTCTGCTTCTTCCAATTTTATTTTATAATCCCGCTCGTCTAATATTAATAAGGTATCGCCTTTTTTTACCTGCTGGTTATCATTTACAACAACCTTTTTGACATAACCCGCCACATGTGGAATGACGGGAATAATATCGGCACTTACCTGTGCATCATCCGTTTCCTCATGATGCAGGCTGTGATAATATTTTGAAATGCCAAACCAGCCTCCCCCGATGATTAATATGACAAGGATAATAATAAATACCGGGTTTCTTTTTTTCCCATTCCCCCGTCCGACCGGCTCGTCCGGGCGGGAATTTTTTGTTTCGTTAGGTTCCGCCATATTTTTTGCTTTATTATTTAATGTCTATTCCAGTGATCCCGCTGTTTGCAAAAGTTTATGATATAAAACCACTGCGTCAGCTTTTACAAAAATCAAGCTCATTCTCGACTGTAATTGTGCTACATCTGCATCGATCAGTTCGGTAGTTGTAGCTAAGCTATTGTCATATTTATTTTTAGTTATCCTGTAATTTTCATTTGCCTGTTCTACGGCTTTAGCATACACTTCTATCTTCTTTTGATTACTGGTCCAGTTGAGATATGCCTTACTTACCTCTAACCGGATATTATCATTCAATAAACTCTCACTGATCTCTAATTGCTTTGTCCTGGCTTCTGCCTGCTGCACCTTTGCTTTTGTTTTCCAAAGGGAACCCAGATTATACGAAACACCTGCAAGACTTGGATAATAATCTCCCTTAATCGCCTTAGCTCCTGTTTCTGTAGCTTTTTTTCTTAGATCGAGTGATGCCAGGTCTTTCCTGTTTGTATACGCAGTTTGCACATATTCATCTAAAGTTTTTAAAGTGAAGGTTTGATCGATCAATGTGGAATCAGGAATTAATTCTGTTTTCTCAGGCAGGCCAAGCAACAGGTCCATGCTAACATTGGCAAGCTGCCAGTTATTTTCGGCATCCAGCAATGCAAGCTCAACATTTGATTGCTGTAGCTCTGCCTTTAGCAAATCATTACGGGCCAGCAAACCATTCTTTTCAAGATTAGTAAGATCATCAACACGATGCTGCGCCTGGTTCAGATTTTCTTTTATAAGATTGATCGTTTGTTTTGATTTATACAGATTGACATACGCTTCCACTATATTTTGAATGACTTCTTCTTTATCATTTTCTGCATCAAGTTTTGTGGCTTCTGCCAAATATTTTGAAGCTTCTATTCCATAGCGAATGCGGCCGCCGGCATAGATGGGAAGCGAAGCATTTAATATACCATACACGGCCTGTGAAATATTTGGAGCCGTTCCACCCCCTCCATTATTGTTTTGTGTTTTTAAATCAACATTGGCGCTGTTCAATCGCAGATATGATGCGGAAACTTTTGCATCAGGTAATTTTCTTTCAACGGCTTCTCGTACTGCTGCAGTTGCTTCTTCGATCTTTGCCTGGCTATTTTTTAATTGCTTACTATTCTTAATCCCCAATTCTATTGCTTCCTGTAAACTGACCGGTTTTTTTTCCTGCGCCTGTAAAAAAATAAATGCCAGCAAGTTTATAATTATTGCCAATCCTTGTTTTCGTTTATTCATAACTCAATATTGCTTTGAAAAGAGATTTTAAATGATTACTTAGTTTTTTCTTTATATGCTTTTTGAATTCTTCATCGGATAAGGATTCAAGATTATTGAGCTTTCTGTAATAGTGTTGAGCTGTTACAAGATGACTGGTTGTTCCTACTAAAGTGGCCATCATTAAAGGCACATCAATATTTTTTTTAAAGTCACCCTTCTTTTGGCCCTCTTGAATTAGTTTTTTTACCAGTTCCTGGTTAGTTCTTTTTAATTCATAGATCAATCGTGTAGTTGTTCCTTTCAGATCAACCATCTGTTCTCTTGCCATTATTTTATGAAAGCATTGTTGCTTTATGATTCTTTCGATATAATTATCAATTAAAGCATATACTTTTTCCAAAGAACTCAACTCTTTATTTTCTATCATGCTTTCCAATTGAAAGGGCACAAAATTAAACAAACGTTTAATTAAAAACAAACGCGGGGGTAATTTTCTAAAGATTTAATACAGGGTTAACTTACATCCGTTAGATGCAATAAGGATAATATTATCGCTGGCTGGCGATGAGCAAGTTGAGATCAGTAAATTTTAAATCAAATCTTTCACTGAGATAAAAATTTGTCAGGGCGCCTTTAAAAAGATAAATACCATTGCGAAGATGTACTTTATGCCAGACAAGATTTTCAAATCCTCCTTCATCGCCGGCTTCCAATAATAAAGGCATCAGTACATTACTGATAGCCTGGGAGGCTGTTCTTGCAAAACCTGAAGGGATATTGGGAACACAATAATGTATGACACCATATTTTAAAAAAATAGGATGCTCATGACTGGTGATCTCTGAAGTTTCAAAACATCCTCCGCGGTCAATGCTTACATCTATGATCACCGAACCGGAGCGCATGTTGCTTACCATTTCTTCTGTTACAACTAATGGAGTTCTTCCGGTTTCAGATGCCAACGCTCCAACTGCAACCTCACAGGTTTTTAATTGCTTGGCCCCATAAACGGTGCCCAATATTATTTTGTAATCGCTTTAAGCGATATACACTGTTATCAAATACTTTTACGGATGCACCCAATGCAAGTGCGGCCCGGGCCGCATATTCACCCACAATGCCCGCACCAATAATTATAACTTTTGTAGGAGCGATACCGGAAATTCCTCCCAGCAATACACCTTTGCCATGATTAGCCGATCCTAAATATTGAGCAGCGATCAACATGACGGCGCTGCCGGCAATCTCACTCATGCTGCGAACGATAGGATATGAATCACTATCATCTTTTAAATTCTCAAATGCAATAGCGGTGACTCTTTTGTCCATCATCTTTTGCAGCAGATCTGCTTTCATTATACTTAAATGAATGGGCGAAATAATTACCTGGCTCATTTGAAGCAGAGGAATATCTTCATCAATTACGGGAGCACTTTTTACAAGAATAGGAAGTTTGAATACGTCAGCCCTGTCATACACAATCTTTGCCCCGCTTTCTGCGTAATCTTTATCACGAAAATGTGAAGCCTCACCAGCATTATGCTCAATGACAACAGAATGGCCGTTGCTTACCAATACACTCACGGCGTCAGGGGTAAGTGCAATGCCTTATTTTTGGCTTCTGCTGGCTCATGAACTTTCTTGCTGGTTTATTCTAAGGGGGTTCCTTTGAATGCTGATGTTTTTATGTTACCGGCTCTGTAACACTGCTCAACGCCTGTTGTGTCACTCACTTCAACGTTCTGGATTCTGTTCAGCTTTTTTGCTCAATAGATGGATGCAGTACAAGAGTGCGACGCAACAGCAGTTTGATAGTAGTAACGCTGCCGGCAACCAAAAATAACTAATTATCCCCTATCCTGAGCTTTCGTGTTTTATCATTAACCGGCTCAATAAAGACATGCAGAGTATCATCGGGGAGAAGTGAAGGAATTTTTTCTGGCCATTCCACAAGACAAATGTGATCACTGTAGAGACAATCTTCCACACCGGCTTGTACCGCTTCCTTCTCGTCTTTAAGGCGATAAAGATCTATGTGAAAGATTTTCCTTTGTTCACCATTTTCCAAAAAAAAATATTCGTTAATGATAGAAAAAGTAGGACTGCCTACAATATCCTTTACTTTGTGGGTATCACAAAGGGCATGGATAAATGTTGTTTTGCCCGAACCCATATTTCCGTGGAAAGCAATAACATGAACATTAGCCGCAATCTTCCAAAAAGCCCCGGCTGTTTGCTTTAATTGTTGCAGAGTATAGGTCATCTCCATAAGCAAATTTAACAGTGCCAATAACCTTGTTACAATATATTTCACTTGTCAGGACCCAGCGCTTTCAAAAGCGGTAAATTTGCAACAGGATTTTGCAACATGGAAAAAGTTCAATGGAAAGTAGAAGGAATGACCTGTGCTAATTGCGCACTCACCATTCATAAATATCTCGAAAGAGAAGGAATGAAGGAGGTAAAAGTGAATGCAATGGGTGGTGATGTGTCATTTGAAATGAATGGCACACACAAAAAAGAACAACTGGTAAAAGGAATTGAAGGCCTCGGTTATAGGGTTGCAGGACAACAAGAATTAATTCATAAGAAAAGGAAAATTTTATCTACTTCTCTTGAAAGGTTTTGGTTTTGTTTTCCTTTTACTATTGTACTGATGCTGCACATGATACCGGGCATTGAAATTCATTTCCTGATGAATCCCCGGGTACAGCTTGCTCTTTGCTTGCCTGTATATATAGTGGGGATGAGTTTTTTTGGAAAAAGTGCAGTAAAAAGTTTGCGGAATGGATTACCAAATATGAATGTACTGATTGCACTTGGGGCTACGGCAGCATTTGTTTATAGTTTGTACGGAACACTGATCGGGCAGGCAGAGCATTATATGTTTTATGAAACCGCAGCTGCTATTCTCACGCTCGTATTTCTTGGAAATTATTTAGAGGATGCTTCGCTTCATTCGACTCAACGTGCATTGAATTCATTAGCCAAATCCCAAAAGGTAACGGCAAATATGATCGCTTATGATAATGAGCATCAGGAATATGTTTTTCCGGTTGAGAACACGCAATTAAAAGTGGGGGATCTTATTTTAATTAAAAGCGGCGAGCAGGTGCCAATGGATTGTAAAATTCTCTGGGGTGATGCTTATGTAAATGAAGCAATCGTTACCGGGGAGAGTGTTCCGGTACACAAGCATTCAAAAGACAAATTGATCGGGGGAAGTATTGTTCAGGATGGAACAATAAAAGCGCAAGTGACTGCTGTCGGTAATGATACAGTTCTTTCCGGCATTATTAATTTGGTGAAACAAGCGCAGGGCGATAAACCACCGGTTCAGCAATTAGCCGATAAGATCAGTGCTATCTTTGTTCCTGTTGTCATTGGGATTGCTGTAGTAACATTTACTGTTAATTGGGTGGTCATTGGAAATTTTACCCCTGCCTTGATGCGCAGCATTGCTGTGCTGGTCATTGCCTGTCCATGTGCCATGGGACTTGCCACACCCGCGGCAATTGCAGTAGGATTAGGGAGAGGAGCAAAAACTGGAATTTTATTTCGTAATGCAACAAGTCTTGAATTATTCAAAGATATTAAGCAGGTAGTGTTCGATAAAACAGGAACCCTGACAACGGGAGAATTTCGGATTTCGGATTTCGGATTTCTGAATTTAACGGAAGAAGAGTTTAAACAACTTGTTTACTCACTGGAAAAATATTCAAATCATCCGATAGCAAAATGTATAACCAGGGAATGGAAAATAAAGAATGAGATACGATGGGATAAAATCGATGAAGTAAAAGGCCTTGGCATGAAAGCATTGGATCAAAACGGGAATGAATTTTGGGCAGGTTCATATAAGCTAGCCGAAAAATTTACAAAAGATGATCAGCATAGTATTTATGTTCTTGAGAAAGGACGTTTGATTGGTTGGATAGATGTAAAAGATGAAATAAGACCGGAAGCAAAGCAGGTGATCAATTACTTGCATTCAAAGGATATAAAAACCATATTATTAAGTGGTGATAGATTGGTAAAATGTAATCAAATCGCAGAAGAATTAGGAATTGACGAAGTAATCGCGGAACAAACACCTGAGCAAAAACTAAAAAAGATCTCTGAATTAAATGCAGCAGTACCCACCGCCATGGTTGGGGATGGAATTAACGATGCTCCGGCTCTTGCAAAAGCGACAGTGGGAGTTTCAATGAGTGAGGCTTCTCAAATTGCCATGCAAACGGCACAGGTTGTATTAATGGGAGGTGGATTAAAGAATTTACCTGCCGCCCTGGGACTGGGCAGGCATACTTATCTCACCATAAAACAAAATCTTTTCTGGGCTTTCTTTTATAACATCATTGCTATTCCGGTAGCGGCATTTGGTTTCCTGACTCCAACTTTTGGTGCCCTGGTAATGGGTTTCAGTGATGTGATTCTGGCCATTAATTCAGTTCGTCTTTTCGTAAAGAAAGTGGTGTAGTCGTGAGTCGTGACACGTGAATCGTGAGTTATGTTCTCTGAATAAATATTTGCTTAGCTTAGAGAAAATCTTACGCTATGTTTTTAGAATTAGCCCACACCAAACTTGATATTTTTAAAATTTCAAAAAGTTTTGTTTTATGCTGCTACAGAGAAACAAAAAACTTTCCTTTAGAAGAAAAATTTGGAATTATTCAGCAAATTCGAAGAGCCGCTTTGTCTGTTCATTTAAATGTTGCTGAAGGTTGTACAAGAAAATCTGCAACGGAAAGGAAAAGATTTTATGAAATTGCGAGAGGATCTATAATTGAAATTGATACTGCCCTGGATATTGCCGTTGAACTAAATTGTACAACTAAGGAGAAATGAAGGAAGCTTGGACCAATTTATGGTTAGAAGTTTCCAGATGATCTCAAAAATGATTTCATAATGCCTGATTCTTCTCACGACTCACGACTCACGATTCACGAAATCCTCAAACAATTTTGGGGTTACGATTCTTTCCGTCCCCTGCAGGATGAAATTATTAATTCTATTCTTGTTCGCAAAAAAAATATTACTGCGTATGCCATTTATTCGGGAATGAGTCGAAAAGAAGTGATCAATACTTTAAAAGTTGCCGCAAATAGTAATTGCAAATTTTTATACGTATCGCCGGAAAGACTTGAAACTTTTTTATTTAAAGAATATTTACCAGCCCTTCGCATTAATTTAATTGCTGTGGATGAAGCCCATTGTATTTCACAATGGGGGTATGATTTTCGCCCGCCTTATTTACGGATAGCTGCGTTGAGAGAAGAAATTCCAAACATTCCTCTCCTTGCATTGACTGCCTCTGCAACAACCGAAGTACAAAATGATATATGCGATAAACTTCAATTCAAAGCCAAAAGTATTTTTCGCCAGCCTTTTGAAAGACCTAATCTCTCATACAGTGTTTTTAAGGTCGATTCAAGAATAAATAAAATAATTGAGATCTTAAAAAATGTGCCGGGAAGTGGCATCGTGTATTGTAAAAGCCGGAAAAGAACAAAAGAAATAGCGGATTTGATTAAAATGCACGGAATTTCTGCAGATTTTTATCATGCAGGATTAATACAGGCGGAAAGAAATCGCAAACAGGAAGAATGGATAACAAATCAAACCAGGATAATAGTTTGTACGAATGCCTTTGGTATGGGAATCGACAAACCTGATGTTCGCGTGGTGATACATGCAGATTCCCCTGATTGTTTGGAAAATTATTACCAGGAAGCTGGACGTGCCGGAAGGGATGGAAAGACATCTTATGCAGTTTTATTGCACGGTGAAAAAGATATTAAGGAATTGGAAGATTCAATCCAGTTGCGGTATCCATCGATTGAAGAAATCAGGCAGGTTTATCAATCTATTTCCAATTATTTACAAATTCCCTCTGGCAGCGGAGAAGGACAGTATTACGATTTTGAGCTTACGGATTTTATTAAAAAGTTCAAGCTGAATAGTCATACTGCTCTTTATTCTCTGAAAGCACTTGAACAGGATGGATGGATGAGTTTTAACGAGCAGGTCTTTCTTCCTTCCACGGTTCAATTTACAACTGGTAAAGAATACCTGTACCAATTTGAAAAGGATCATTCGCAATTAGAACCTCTGATTAAAACATTGCTCCGCGCTTATGAAGGGATTTTTGAGTACCCCGCTTCCATATCAGAAAATATATTGGCGTACCTGCTACAGAAGAATAAGAATGAGATCAAAAAAGAACTTGGTCAATTACACGGAAATCGTATTATAGAATATACTCCACAAAAAGATTCTCCTCAGCTATTATTCCTGCGCAACCGGGTAAAGACAGAAGATCTTTCTATTGATGTTAAAGCTTTGAATAATCGAAAAGAAAAATTTATTTCAAGAATTGACAACATAATCAGATACATACATGAAGCGGTGATATGCCGCAGTAAGATCATTGCTTCTTATTTTGGCGATCAGAAAGTAAAGGATTGTGGAATTTGTGATAACTGCCTCAGGCAAAAATCCATTCAACTTAGCCGGGAAGAATTTGAGAGCATTAATCTCCGCATTGTAAATTCTGTGAAAGAACAATCTATCCATACCAAAGAACTTTTACAAAATCTTAAAGGAATAAAAAAAGAAAAAGCCTGGAAAGTAATTTCTTTTCTCCAGGCTGAAAATAAAATTGAATTAGACAAAACAGGATGGATCCACCTGAAATAAAATTTAGATGCTAAGTTCAGGAGTCTCTGCTTTTTTTAGATAGCCTCTTAGATTTGTAAAAAATTCCCTGAATCGTTTCATCATTTTTGATTTCATTGAAATCGAAAAAGCCATTTTAAAAAACGGGTTATTCTTGACCAGCATTTGAATGGACAGTTTCGTTTGTTCCGGCGATATTTTTTTTAGTGTATAACGATAACCCGCAACTCCTTTTTCATTCATTTCTACCATTTCGATATTTCCATCTTCTACTTTTACATATTCAGTTATATTAACCGAATTATTTCTTGTAATGAGGCAATAATGCTTTGTTCCGATACGGGCCAGGCTGTCATCAGTCGGGGCCTCGATTTTTTTAGAGCCTTCTATCAATTTTGCATGTTGTTGCAAATCAAGAATGGTCTCAAAAATTTTTTCCATCGAAACTGATATAATCTCTTCTTCCGAAAAAGCGACATATGTCTTTGAAGAAAAATTATACACCGGCGGTTTAATCTGGATGGTTTTGTGTAGTTCTGAAAGATCGGAAAAATAAAATTGAATTCTTCCGAGATCATATTGTTCACTTGCCTGTTGGGGCATATACCAGGAAGGCAAATTTTCATGCTCCATTTTTTCAACCAACTGATCAGTAAAAAGGATATACTCTTTTCTATCGAGGTTATTCTTTAGAAGGCGATGAATAAGAATCACATCTTTACCAAAAAGTTTCTGATGGTCCCTTACTGAAATTCCTGTTACCTCGCCAAAATGAGCCACGATTTTTAACGACAGGTCAACCGCTGTTTTGCACGCACCACAGGGACAAATTCGTTGGTGTTCATATAATTTTAAATACTGGTGAAAGCGGGTAAACATTTTTTCAGCCAGTTGCAGCAGGCTTTGCAAATCTGGTTTATTACCCAGCCGGTAAAAAAAAATAGCATCCCCTTCTACTTCGCTAACCTCTAAGTTCAAATGATTACTGTCAATAAGTATTTCGAGAAGTTCCTGTATAATATGCTGGCTGTGCACGATTTCTGTTTCATTCACAAACTGTGTAAAGCCACTGATGTCAGGCATGAATAATAATGCAGGCTGCGGCTGATCCGGAACCATATCTCACATTTTACAGCTAAATTACTTATCTTATTTAAGTGGTATGATTATAATATTAGTGCGCTTTTCTATTCATTCGGAAATTATTTAGGCATTTTTGCTGCTACCTGGTTCATCGTAGTCATCCAGGTTTGTATTGATCGGTGAGTGGTCATTTTTCCTTCATCATTAAATGTGAAAAGATCACCATCCCAGTATTTGAACGATTTGCCGGTAGCTTTCATTCCCATAAGATCATTTTTAAAAGTTCCGCTCCATTCACCAACTACGATCACCTTGCTTCCATCTGAATTGCTAAAAGCTTCAAGATTTTCGCCTTTTACATCGGGAAATGCATGAAGCCACGCATTGAGATATACTTTAACACTATCG